>Ga0066710_100001893_pt1 | contig 16238 bp, 9 predicted proteins | sample GraSoiAngelo_159_FD_79666 | JGI IMG/M metagenome (GOLD analysis project Ga0066710, IMG submission 79666) | Grasslands soil microbial communities from the Angelo Coastal Reserve, California, USA - 14_1009_16_40cm | ecosystem: Environmental > Terrestrial > Soil > Grasslands | place: USA... | reverse complement strand
GGGAGCATTTTCAAGGGCTCTTCCAGTTCTCGCGCAACACGCACTCCCACGAGTCTGATGACAGAGTGGTATCATGCCAGCGCGTCTGAGCCATCAATGAAACAAGTTACCTACTCAGAACAAGACGTTCTGATATCATCGGGTTGGATCTGTATCGGCGAATACGCACCGTCTAATCCGAACTCATCAGTATTTGGTCAGTGCAGTTCGGAAATGTTACTTGGAACCCAGATGCAGCAATACTCGTACCATGGGCTCAACGCCTACGCCAATCAAAACATGTTCCAGACCGGACCCTCCTAGTACCCAGTATCGCTCTCAAAGCGGGGAGACCCGCAGGTTATCTCGGACCTACCGACGCCGGGTTACTTCATCCTTAGAAGCCGATACGGAAACCGATGTTGCCGGGAACAGACCGTTGCGGCGTGTTGCGACTCGTTCTGGCGCAAACGATCTAGTGAGCTCGAAACCTGTAGGTCAGATTACAGTCCACAAGCTTTTCCAGGAATTTCCAGTTGCTAGAATAGAGGAGTTGGTGGATCAGCTCGAGAGAGCTGGTGAGGGGATTGACGTTCTCACGGTAGGAGGGGTTCTGCACCTTGCATGCGGAAGTCCTCTAGAAAACATCTTCGTCCAGACCGACGCTGTCAAGCATGTTCCTGGCGATCTTCTCGCCGTTTACCAGTATTGCAAAGGCTGCAAAGTAGCGGTTAGAGTGCTCTAATCAGATAGGCAATCGGGATCGCTCTTGTTTTCTATTGGGCAGCTTTGTCCGTACTGAAAGGCGGAAGGTTTCTGTGCTGAGCTTCCTGTCCGGCTTGCCTGGTTGCTAGTCGTCTCGCGTCATCCGGTTCAGCCGTCTCTTCGTATGTTCCAGACTTGACCGCGCTTTGATCGTCAAGAGTGCGAGGGACGTGACGAGGCCGAGGAGACCCCCGATCAGGAGTAGCCGCATGCTGTAGGAGATTGTTGGGAACGTGGGGCACCAGGTGCAGCCACCGTTTGAGCTTCCCCCTGAGCCACTTCCACCGGAGCCTCCTGGCGCTGCTTGATTCACTTGAATGCCCATGGGGCTGGAGCTGGACATTGGAGGAGTACCGTCATCAGTGGCGATGAAATCGATCGTGTAATATCCAGTCTGGCTAGCACCGGGTCTCCACGAGAAGACGCCCGTGTATGAGTCGAAGGTTGCGCCCGCCGGTAGTTGGGATGCTGACAGCGCGACCGTCCTAGCCGGGTTGGAGCTTGTTGCGGTGACCGTGAAATTGATCCATGATCCTGAGTTCACCGTCTGGTTTCCTGGTAGAGCTAGTGCGGGAGGCAACAAGGCTTGTACATTGACTGTTATGCTTGCCAAGCTCATTGCTTGGGGTGAGCCCGAGTCTGTAACTGTCAGCGTAACTGTATAGGATCCTGCGGTTGAATATGCATGGGTTGGTGTCCTTCCTGTTCCAGTAGCACCGTCGCCGAACGAGATCGCGTAGCTGTAGGGTGTTGTTCCGCCTGTGGCCGAGGCTGTGAAGGTGACTGTTTGGCCCACCTGAGGAGAGGATGTGGAACCTCTGATGGCGGCGGAGAGAGGTGGGGTTGTGTAGACAGTTAGAGATCGCGAGCTTGTGGCTGTTTGCCTGGGCGATGACGAGTCAGTTGCCGTTTCGGTTACTGTGAACGATTGGGCTGTTGTGAACGTGTGGGTTACGGTCGGTCCCGTGCCTGTTGTTCCGTCGCCGAAGTTCCAGGTGACGGTGTAGGGTGACGTTCCGCTGGTTGTTACCGCGGTGAATGCGACTGGGGCGTTGACTAGGGGTGTTGAGGGGAGGAATGTGAAGCTGGTCGATAATGGTGGAGGAGGTGATACGGTCACTGTCTTGGAGCCGGTAGCTGTCTGGGAGGGTGAGGACGAGTCAGTTGCCGTTTCGATTACTGTGAAGGTCTGGGTGCTGGCGAAGGTATGAGTAACGGTGGCTCCTGTTGCCGATCCTCCGTCGCCGAAAGTCCATGATATCGAGTATGGAGCGGTTCCACCTGTAGTTGTACTTGTGAATGTCACGAGTGAGTTTAATGTCGGACTTGTCGGACTAAATGTGAAGCTGGTCGAGGGTGGTGGGGGCGTTGAGGTGGTTACTGTCTTCGAGCTGGTGGTGGTTCGCGCTGGGGAAGAGGAGTCAGTGGCGGTACCAGTTACCGTGAAAGTTTGAGCCGTCGAATAAGTGTGTATAGCGGAAGTTCCCGTCCCTGTTGAGCCGTCGCCAAAGTTCCAGCTGATCGCGTAAGGTGAGGTTCCGCCTATGGTTGTGGAGGTGAATGTGACGGGTTTGTTCACCAGTGGAGCGCTGGGTGAGATTGTGAAGCTTGTGGAGAGCGGTATTGAGCCAATGTTGAGGCCCACATTGTACCAGTCTACGTTAACAGAGTTGAGCAAGTAGCCCTCTGTTCCGATCTCGATTCCTGCGAGAGTACACTGAGTGTTGGCTGGTAGTCCCCATGCGGCCAGGTCTCCTTGGCAGAGCTGAGTCGCGTCTGCGGTGAGTATTCCTGTTTGTCCTGGATTGGCTTGTAGAGTGACGATGTCCCAGCCGAAGGAGTCTCCGGGGTCGTACGTGTCGGTGGTGCCGATTGGACTATCCGTACCACCAATGTTCTCGATACGGGACTGGGTGTCCAGCCAGGAGTATGTGGTGCCTCCCGATGTCGAGGAGGGAATCTGATAGTACAGCGCGATATAGATATGGTATCTGGATCCGGAGAGGAGGCTTCTGCTCAGAAAGTTGAACGATACTGTGACACTAGTTATTCCTGTTGGAAGCGCGGTGCCAACCGTAGAGTGCCAGGGGAAGGTGCCCCGTTGGGCGGTGCAGTATCCATAGCTGTTCGATCCACCTCCGGGCGTCGACTGCCTAGTCTGCAATACTCCGTTGGAGATAGTCTCCGTTCCGCCTGGACAGTTGTTGATGTACCAGGTGTTATCGAAATTGCCTGTGAGCGATGAGGATGCGACTACTGTGTGGGTGGCCGTTGCTGTCTGCTTGGGGGAAGATGCATCGGTCGCCGTTTCGGTCACTGTAAACGATTGAGCTGTTGCGTAAGTATGAGTTACTGTTGTGCCTGTAGCGGTTGCGCTGTCGCCAAAATTCCAGCTAATCGTGTAGGGTAGCGTTCCGCCTGTTGTTGTCGCGGTGAAGGATACTGGAGAATTAACCGTCGGGTTTGTGGGAAGAAATGTGAAGCTTGTCGACAGGGGTAGCGAAGCGACAACCGGGATTGTTTGGGCGCTGGTGGCGGTCTGTGTCGGTGTGGAGGAGTCTGTTGCCGTCTCGGTGACTGTGTATGACTGAAGGCCTGTGAACGTGTGGGTTAAGGAAGCTCCCGTTCCCGTCGCACCATCTCCAAAGTTCCAGCTGATAGGATATGGTGACGCTCCACCGGTCGTTGTTGAGGTGAAGGTGACTGGGAGATTCACGATTGGAGTACTTGGCGAGATCGTGAAAGTTGTCGATAACGCTGGGGGTGTTATTGCACCGAAGAACTCCGTCATGGGATTTGCGTTCGCGTCATTCGAGGTGAGTGAGCTTAAGCCCCAGATAACTTCAAGAGTCTTGAGATATGAATAGTGGTTGTACGAACCGGTTCCAACGTATCCTGTTTTCACAACAGGACCGGACCAGGTGGCATAAATGAAATCACTTGGGTAACTGCTATTTCCTTCATCGTACTGAATCCACAATGCAGCTTTCTTAGTCGTAAAGAGGGTGCTGCTCAGAATCTTTGGCACGAGTGTTTTCAGGTAATTGTCACAGAAGCTCATCGCTGTATCATGGCAGTTGTTAGAGTCTGTAGGAGTCAACCAGATATAATTCGCCGGGGTAGCTGAGTTCAGTTCGGCAAGAAACTCTGTATCGGTTGACGGTGTTGTTGATAGAAGGTGGCTGCATCTTGCCGGGTTCGTTTGGATATCGGTGAAGGTAATGAACGCGTAATGGTCTCCGCCCCGCGGTGGGTGGGCACTGCAAGTTCCAGAGCCGGAACCACCTTCGAACCAGGCATCCCATGTTCTTCCTGATGCCTCGATTCTGTCGATGATATTCGCAGCGCTTGTTCTTGCAGGGCAATAACCACAATCGCCTGTGAATCCGTAGTCGTCCCCTGAGATGAGTTGTACATAGTTACCTTCGCTCGGATGGTCTATTGCCGAATAGCCACCGATTGAGCAAGCTGAATCACTCTGACAAGTTCCAGCGAGTCCGTATGCTGCAGCCAGCGATGTCTGATAGGGTCCACCACCACCGCAAGTGGTTATGACCTCACAATAGCCATTGTTCTCCATTAGTATGGTTACTATGTAGTCGAAGGATGGGCCGGTTGCGGCGAGCAGTATGCTTTGACTATGAGACTGATTCGGGGAGGCGGCTAGCGGAGTTACTATTAGTGAGCCCAGTAAGACGAAACAGCAGATCAGCATGATTTTGATCTTCCCGGTAGCTGGGTTCTTCGACAAGTCTCAGGAACCTCCGGTAGGCCTGAATCGCGCAGCGTGGTGCTGCACATGCGGATCTAATGATACCATTCTTGTTTTCATTCTCAACATTCCTTCCCGACCTCGGGCGCGATCATTGTGGCCCGAGCCGAACCGTCTGCTCGCTTTGCCGAACGAGAACCAGACTCTTTGTTGTGAGCGAGTTCTTCGGCAGAAACTAGTATAGTATACATTTCCGGTATAGGCAGTGCCGAACTTTTCGGGCAGGGTCGGAGTTCATGTGCCCAGTTACCACTGCAGTCTTGCGTGGACCGTGCAGGGAAGCCCTTTGCCTTGTTTGATAGATGTCGAGCATCGACGAACAAACCTTGAGCTGGTGCTGGGACCCTCGTTCTCTTTTCGGAATCTCATTTCCAGTGAGTTCGGGCACGATCTGTGGACTAAAGGATCTGCGAAACAGCGGGGCTGGAATAGAAACCGAGTCTTTCTACTCGCGTCTCGACTCCGAAGAGTTCTGTTTCAATGGGGGCCGCTCCCACCTGAGAGGCAGAATCCATCGTGTATCGCAGGAAGAGTTTCAGGAAAAAGAACTCATCCCTAGCGAGCGATGAGCCTCGAGGCTCGGCGGTTGGAGGAACTACTAACGACTCCATCGCTCCAGCACGTGATCACCCGTTCGCAGTTTATAACGCGTGTGGTACAGAGGCAGTTTCTTGCCTGCCGCATATCGATAGCTGTCTTGGTGCATCCGGAGGATCCTGCTCGACAGACCGTGAGAAAGGACGCGGTGACCCAATTTCTGGGGCTGTTGTATCCACTGCGAAAGAAACTCATTTTCTCCTGAGAATGAATTAGAACGCTGGTTTGCTGGCCTGGTTTTGTCACTCAGGCATAGTCGATGCTTCTTCCAGCTAACTGAGGTTTGCTTTGGGTAGTCTGAAATCGAGGGGGGAAAGTGCGTGGAATTATCGGATTTTGATGTCGGTCCGCGAGTACTAAGCCTTGGGCGGTAGTGTTCCAGCATTTTGACATAACCGCTCGAACCATACTGGGGGTCAGAGGGCGAGCTGTGGTCCGAGTTACCGGGGGTTCCTTGTCGAGCGTTCCCGGGTTCGTAAAGATTCTCGTGGTCGTCCAAGCGGTCGTTATTGTGGGCCTATCTGGCTGGATCTACAATGAGTACGTCAACAATCAATACCTTCAGTTATACCTGTTCGGCCTGTTCGAGGGAAAGGGGTCTTTGTTCGCCATCATAGGTCTCGGAGGGCTGGTTGGGACCACGCTGATCGGGATCCTTCTCAAAGCGGGGAATATTCTAGGAGAGATCGAACACCTCTCAGAAAAGGTCGGGACCGGAACCGACGTGAAGACGATGACCAACCCAAAACCGACAGCCATGCTTGTTCTGAAAATTGCGAGGCCTGAGCCTAGAGATGAGATTGGCCGATTGCACGGTTCTATGCAAAGATGGAAAGAACGATCAAACTATCAAGAATAGGCCGGAAGACTATTCCTTGAGTTCGAGATCTCTTAGCATTTTCTTGTAGTGCGCGTTTATGATCTCCCAGAGTCTATCTTTGTTTTCTCCGGTCACCGTCTCTCTTTCAAAGGTGATCTCGAGTGCTTGGTCGGGGAGCTTGAACCCGTCAATTCTGATCTCTGGAAGTCTCGCTTTCGTCAAGTCCTCGTTTATTGTCTCTTGAAGATGCATCAGCTTCTTAGCTGTCGGCAAGTCGTGGCAACCTGGGAATCTCGGCGTTGGATTTGGATATTTAACCCCCTGAGGACCTGACGGGGAACGTCTCGGGAGACGGATTCTCTGCTTTCTCAGGACCTAGTCACCTCTCTATTTGATATAGGATTCTGCCTACTCTCGATCTCTCAGAAGTGAACGGTTCAGATGGAGGTTGATGATAATCGATGTTCTGCTGATGTTTTCGAGTGGTATTCACGAGCTTGTTGCGCGATCTATTCGTGAATAATGGGTACCATGGTTTGAGGGCTCCTGTTTCACCACTTTGACATAGGCCAGGAACCTTGTTTTCGAGAAGAGTAGAGAGTACTGTTAGAGGATTCAATCTTTGACTCAGAATGCTGATTTCTCAGCGAAGAGGTTGATGCCGGGCTATGCGAAGATCATAATGCTACTACAATCGATGGTGATACTCTTTTTCTCCTTCTGGGTTCTGCAGGAATACACGTACAATTTCTATTTCCAGGCCTATGTGAACGACATGGTTCAGACTAACGGCTCGCTCATCGCTATCCTGGTTTTCGTCAGCTCGCTGGGATTGGCGCTGGGACTTTTCAAGGTTCTAAAATCTACCCACCACCAGATTGGAGCTCTGGTCAACGAGCCACGGAGTCCCACGATCGGTCCAGTGGCCTCAACTTCCAGTGCCAAGCAGGCCACAGACCTTCACCCGATGGTAGCCGCCCTAAAGGCAGAAATGGCGCACCAAGGGACCATCGAGCCGATTCCACAGATAGAAATCAAGGACACGCCACCGCCCCCGCGCTTCCAGGCGCAGCCTGAAACGCAACAGGTCAAGACCCAAGTTGGAACACCTTCAACTGTCATAACCGGGACGATGCCGGTCCTGAAGAGAGTTACCCCTGACCAGGCTCAGGGTCAGAACTCTCAACGCTAAGACCAGTCTACTTGGTTAATTCCGTTCTCGCGCCGTCGCTGGCAGGACCCGTGGGACCACTTGTTTCTGGTATCCTCTTGTGAGTAAGCTTCTAGGAGAGTCCTCGGAGAGACCGCTCTCGCGTCACGAGGTGCTCTGCTCCTAACCCCTCCTCCTTTTTCCAGGGAAAATTTCCTGTCTGGCTCTTATAATAGGCGAATATGCGATTCAGGGTCCGATCCGGGCTTTGATCAAAAGGGAAAAAGAAGGGAAATCTAGGCCGGTTCTCGAACGATTTTGGGACGATGTGTTGCGCTAGTCACGGATTCGAGATTCGGGGTCAATAAACGGGCGATTCTGTAATTCCTGTTTTCTATTCTGTCTTTTCCTAGCTTGATGTCTGGCCGCAGAACGGGCAAGAGAATAGCCCGAAAGTGTTGACACGGCCACATTTCTTGCAGATTACCTGGCCGGTCTGGGGAGCGGACATGGGACCTGAGGGAGGGCGAGGTCGAGGATTTGGTTCTGACACTATTACTCCCACCAGACAGGTGATGATTCCCGCGACAAAGAGGGCACCGCCCCCGATGAACACGGGCAGAACGTTAGCGCACGCGAATACATTACCGGACAGGATTGTGAGCAGACAGGAGCTGGCTGCGGCCGCCACGAGCACTGGGCCTAGGACGACCATCATTATTCCGAGAATGAAAATATCAGATCTCAACCTTTCTCGAAATCCATAGGAAGCATTTCTTTCCACGGCGAGTCGGGGATGGGCAGGGAGACTATCTAAGACTCTGTTACTATCCACTTGTACTCAACGAGAAGCCCAGCGTTAGTATTTCGTTCCTGTTGAGGGTCCGCGTCCGATAGAGAGGTAGTTTAGTCCGCTGAATTCTTCCGGGTTGTAGATCCGTCTCGCGTCGACGAGGTTTGGGGTCTTCATGTACGCTTGGAAATCTTTCGCCCTGAGCCTTCGGATCTCATCCCATTCCGTCATTACGATGGCGCAATCTGCTCCCTTGAGAGCCGAGTGAGCATTCTCTGCATAGTCGATTTGTTCTGAGAGCTGTTTCTTGGTGTTCGTTATGGCCATGGGGTCGTAGGCGATGATTCGTGCCCCCTTGTTCTTTAGCTGGTTGATTACTCGTATTGAGGCGGCCTCGCGGATGTCATCAGTATCTTTCTTTAACGAGAGACCCAAGATTGCGACTCTTTTGGATGATAAAGATCCGAGAAGCCTCTCTGCCATGTTGACGACTCTGCCGGCTTGTTGTTCGTTGGTCTCTTCTGTCGCCCGGAATAGGATCGGATCGTAACTCTTGTTTTGGCTGTAGTTGATGAGCGCCTGGAGATCTTTGTGGAAACAACTCCCGCCATAGCCGGGTCCTGCTTTCAGGAATAGGGGTCCGATTCTAGGATCTAGACCGATAGCTTCTGCGATTGTTCCTACGTCTACGCCAGGTATCTGCTCGGCGATATTTGCGATTGTGTTGATGAAGCTGACCTTGGTAGCGAGGAAGGCATTGCTAGCGTACTTGACCAGCTCCGCAGCCTCAGGACTTGTCAGGATCACAGGCGGTAGCCTGGCCCCGTAGAATCTTCGATAGAGTTTGGCGAGTTCGCTAGCTGATTTTTTGTCGTTTGATCCGATGACTATCTTGTCGGGATGGAGAGCGTCGTTGATTGCGGTTCCTTCTTTGAGGAACTCTGGATTAGCACAGAGACCTAGCTCGGATCCTATGGTCTTGCGGCTAGACTCTTCTAGGAACCGCTTTACAGTGCCATTTGTGGTGCCAGGGACGACTGTGCTCTTGACAACAACAAGATGGTAACCACGCTTGTCGCGCAGAACATTCCCCAAGTCTTCTGTCGCGTTTTTGATGTAGGATAGATCGATCGAACCATCCGGTTGACTGGGAGTTCCAACTGTCAAGAAGGTCGTGCCCGTATTCGCGGCCACGGAAATATCGCTGGTGGCGTCTAAGAGATTTTTCTTTACAGTATTCTTCAGCATAGTATCTAGCTGAGGCTCGTGTAGAGGTGCCTTGCCTCTGCGAATCTGTTCCACTCGCGATTGGTCAATGTCTATTCCTATTGTCCGGATGCCGCGGGACGCGAAGGTTGCGGCCGTGCATAGTCCGACATAGCCCATTCCAACGATCGAGATAGAGGCCGATTTAGTCTTCAAGTTGCAGGGTGGTATTTTGTCTGGAACTATAAAGTCTGGCGATTGCGGACAAAGGTAATTCCCCAGCTATGGGACAAAAAGGGATGGTTTGGTTGCTGTCAGCAGGGGGTCCTTGTAGGCGGGTCGTTGTGCTAAATGCACCGGCTGTGGGTTGCTAATAAGGAGCCTGGGTTTCGGGCGGCGACGGCAAATATAATCTCGTGAAAGGTGCTCTGTTAAAAGATAGTGATTTCAAGCAATTTCATGCCAATTCTTGCGAGTCGTGAATATCCTACTTGTAAGTTCTCCGCAGATTCTCTTACAAGATGATCGTGAGACATCCTGGGGGGCTGTTGATGTTTGGGATCTCTGTCAAGATAACAAGGGAATGGGGAGGATAAAGACCGATGTCGATAGGATTCACGCTATGCCGGGGACTTAATCCTCTGTCGTGAGAGGAGAGATGGTTTTTTGGCCAAAGCTCCGAGAAGGAAAAAGAGACCGGCGCAGAACGGGGTGCAAGCAATCTTTTCCGGGACAGGCGAAAAGAGGAGCAGGACTCACGTGGTTGCCGGCGTCATCTCAACTAGCGTTGCAGCCACCCTATGGGCCTGGATCAGCATCGATGCCGGTCCGTCGTTACTCCTGACTAGTATTGCAACGCTGCTTTCCCTGCAGGGAGCCGCATTGTTTGCATACTCTCTCGAAATACGAAAGACTCAGAACCAGGTCATCGGGACAACGTTTGCGAGCTATGATCTCGAAGAAGGGATTGTGCAAAGTGAGAGTCCGAGAGAACATGTATCCTCAGGGGTGGGGAATCTCTCGAGAAAGCACGGAAAATTTTCGCCCTTTCATTTCCACAGGATCATTTTGGTCGTGATTCTCGCAGGGATCATGTTGACGACGGTTGTAGGGTTCACCGCTGTCAATTTGGGTTCTCAGCATCATACGAACCCTGGTAGCGCCGGTACAGATACCAGCGGTGCGGGTACGAGCCCATCTGTCAAAACGCCATCAAGTAGAACGATGGCTCCTAGTTTCTACGCTGTTTCCAACGTAGCGGAAGCCACGGTGTCAACCAACGCGTCCTACACGGGAGCGATAGAGACTAACGCGGATGACTTCCTCATTGTTCAGATCGCTTATTCTCAGGGAAGTGTGGGAAATCTTCCCGACATTTCCTACGTAAGAGACACCCAGTCCAGCGTTTACACGAGAATAGCCAGTGCCTTTCCTGGAGCGGGGGCGAATTTCTGGGAGCAGGCCTGGACAGGCCGAGCCTCATCAACCACGATCTCCACCAACATAACTGCAAGCCCTGACTGGTTGGGCTGCCAGCCCCCATGCGTGACGTCTATCATGATCACAATGACGATCGGTCGGTATCGCGGTGTCGCCGGGGTCGGCGTCTGGAACAGTATCGCACCGAATGCCTCCTCCAATTCTCAATCCGTAACCATAACCGGGACTCAGGCGAATTCGACTCTTGTTGAGCTTCTCAGCCATGGAGCCTACAACAACTGTGAAACAGATGCTCCTCAACCCATCGCAGGCCAAACGCCAAGAAATTGCTATACCGGTACTACTGAACGAACGGAAGTCTTCGATCACTCGATATCGAACGCACAAACGCACACTGAATCCTACACCTGGGCCCAGGTGGAGGTGCAGAGAGGAATATATCTAGAGCTAAAAGGCATCAGCATTTTCGAATAGTTGATTGATAAATCGAAGAAAAAGGGGGCAGGTTGGATTCTGTGGTCGTGGTTGTCAGTGCTAGAGTTGGTCTGTTATTTTCTGGAACTCTTCTAGGGTCCAAGCTTTGAGGCTCTTCGTGCGGATGTTTCCAAGGGCTGCAGTTGATAGGGTAAACCGGTTGTAGGCTTCATCGCTCGGCATCTCTACCACGGCCACAGCGTCATATTCGCCCATGGTGTAGTGGATGTCGATTTTTCCTCCCAGCTTACGCGCGAGCGCTTTCGCGTTCTCGACTCGTTTCGGTGTGTCCTTGACGCCGCGAACGCCCTGGGTCTGTCCAGTTGATCAACGCAATATACTTCGGCATTGAGAAATCCTCAGCCATCCCGGTTTGCTCAATCTATTTAATTCTAGTACTTGCCTGAGGGCTGCGAGAGTTTGGCGAAACGATGGCTGAATGGTTTTTCGCACGAGTCCAGGTGGTTATTTGGCTCGGCGTAGAGGCTCGTTCGTTAGATAGTACACTTCGAGCGCTTGTTTTCGCGGTCTGATGTAGTAGGGTTGTGCGTGGGCGAGTTCTCTTGGGAGTTCGCTTCCCTCTTTTAGCAGGAGCTTTTTGATCCGCCATCCTCTTTCTGCACGGAGGAGGTTTGTGGTCTTGAGTTCGAGATCGTCAAGTACGTCGTGGAGGTTGATAGGTGACGAGCCTGTCTTCTCCCCATCATCGGGCTCCGTCGGACTGACGCTCTTGATCTCGCCGCTGTCTATGAAGGAAGACTTGATGAACCTGAGGGCCAAGCGGCGGATTTCGTCGTCTTTCAACTTGTACTTGGCTTCGCCCGCATCGACTATGGGTGTACCGTAACGATTTCACGAAATCACCAGTAACGCTCGTCTTCGTTCCCGAGCCCCTCTCAGGGACCAACCTATCCCGACTCAAAATCGTGAGTTTGCTCGACGCGACGAGACTTACGTTCGCTGAGCCTTTGGGAATTTGAGACCATTGCTGTTCCCGAATTCAAGCTGATATCTGAACACTTTCTAGGCTGGCCCTCGCGCGCATGCCGAAGGGGGATGGCCGGAAGGATTCTAGCTGGCGTTTTGGACGCTGCGAACGACGCCACCTGGACCACAGTTTAAGTAGAGGTAAGTTTCGGGATTCTTTGTATATCTAAAGATTTCCGAATACAAGCATAAGATAATATTGTAGACAAGTTAGCGTGAGCCAGCGGTTCACGTCATGAAAAATGAGCGGACATGATACGACGGGTAGGGTGTCTCTCAGCGAGAGATGCTCGTTCTGACGAACCAATTCGTACAAGGCGAGCGTAGATGATCCCGCTCAGGACGCTTCTAATCATGTTCTCCCTCATTGTCGTATCTCTCAGCACTCTCTCCCCCCTCGTGTCTGAAGGTCGAGCAGAATTGAGCTTTACCTTCGCTTTTGCGGGTGATACGGGCCAATATAGTGGGAGCTTCGCAAACTCCGCCGCCAGCCTTCAAGCGCTTCCTCCAGGACTAAGCTTCTTCGTGGATGTTGGTGACATTAGTTACAACGGAACCTCGAATGGGTTTCCCCCTACGGGGAACGAAGTCTTATGGTGCAACTTTGTCAAGACTAACATCCAACCGAACCTCGGCCCGAACTTTCCCTGGATTCAGGTTGTCGGAAACCACGAGGACGGGAATTCCACGTTCGCCAAGGATGGCTACATAGACGCGTTTACTTCGTCTAACTGCCTCCCCAAGCCAGCGGGTATCGGTTTCATCCCGTCAACAGCCGGGTGTCCTGATGCGTCTCTCTATTCAGGGTGCTACGGGAGGGAGGGATACTGGGACTTTCCAGTCGATCGACCCCTTGCCAGGTTTATCATGATAGCCGGCTCGGAAAAGATCGGCAACGGGACTACTGCAGGTTACAACTACTGCCCCTTGTCAGCCTGTAACAATCCGAACTTCGATAAACGTTGGAATTGGCTCAAGGGAGTCATCGACCAGGCCAAAGCCGGCGGCGAATGGGTGATCGTGTTCGACCACAAGCCATGCCTCTCGCCTGACCTTGCAACCTCCTGCGAAGGCAACGGCACCTTCAACGGCCACAATCCTGCGGCTCAGATGTGGAACCTCTTCGTCTCGGAAGGAGTCGACCTAGTCATCAATGGCCATGCTCACCTGCACGCTAGGTCAAAGCAACTAACCTGTCTAGGCCCTACGGAACCAAGCTCAGCATCATTGACCAGCGTGGTATACTCTCCCTCTTGCGTAGCAGATGACGGATCGGATAACGTGTACACTAGAGGGAAGGGAGTGGTCAATGTGATCGATGGAGCTTTCAGCCAAACAGATGACCAGATCAATTTCACTAGACCCGCTACAAGCTATTTCGCCACTGCAATGTCCGCGAGGTATAGTCCGACTCCCAGTTCCCATGTCTGCTGTTTGGTCAATGGGTCACCGACAGACATGAATTCTGGCATTGGCTTTGGAGAGATTACAGTCACCGCCGACCAGCTGTCCTATACGTGGCAGATGAGCTTAGAAACCCGTTTCATCGGGAGCCAGTCCCCAACATTCTCAGACACGTTCGTGATCAGAAATGATCAGCCCGGACAATCGTCGACACTGTTTGGCGGGATCGGAGGATTTCTCAATGAAAATTGGATAATATCTATAGCAACAGCCGCTGCCTTATCCATCCCAGTCATCATCCTAAGGATCCGAATCGCCGGCCGGAAACATCGCCAACCATTACCCTAGGTGAGGTCTGTGGGTTGTCAGCCGACACTAGCTCCGGTCCCTCGTCGCCACTAGGCTTGTTACAACGTTCTGCCTGCACCATAAAGAATTATGGCTTCATTGCCCTTGCTGGAGATTTGTGATCCTATCACTGCTACAATCCATTTTTCGACATCAATCGCCCCAATACTTGACGGTCGATTCAATCGAGCCCGGTCCTCTCTCGAACGATTCGAGATTAGACTCGAGAAAGAAGCACATCCCATCGGTAGATGGGGGAGCCGATAGCAAGAAAGCATGCCGGGAGCGGCTTTGCTCTAGACAACTGCGAGATGGTATCCCAGGTTTCCCGTAGAAAGCCCTTCCAGGGTCTATGATGGCTCCTCTAGAACTCTTCCCATTCTAGCTTCGATTGACCGTCGAGAGGCTCTCTTGAGGATTAAGGGCTATGCGGCATAGCCGATAGTTTACGATTTGCGTTCGAGGAGTCCAAGGGATAAGCTTATCCTAGCTGAAATGGGAAACATCTTTTCTTGAAAGAGATGTTTTTTTCAAAACGGGCTAGAATCGTGATTGTGATGATGCTTACACTTTCATTTCTTGGATCAACGGTGACTACTCCTCACTTGATTCCATCAGCTCGTGCGAATGTCGCTCCTTCCTCTCGGTGGGTGCCCGCGGGACCCATGGAGGACAAGTTACAGCTGAGCATCTTTACCGACCAAACCGCTGAATTCACTTGTCTACAACAGACCCCTCCATGCGTTGATCTCACGGACTCCCCACTTACTCCCGCCATAGTCCCGTTACTTACTGGCAATCCCAACTATCTCGTCACATCACCAGTGGCTGAGCACGGCTACTACGAGCTGGAGTTCAACCTCGCCAACAACTATTGGGGCGTAAGCATGAACTTTGGTAATGACCCAAGCCATGCCACATGCGTTTCGAATCCAGCCACTTCTGCTTGTGCAGGCCTAAACATTCGCCAAGGGATAGCCCATCTTCTCGACAAGAATGTCTTCGTATCGAACGACCCGACGATCGCAGGTCGGTCTATAGCCATCGACAATCCAGTGCCATCGGACAATGGGGGTCTACCTGGGGCTTTGCCTTGTGGCTGGGACATCCTCTTCCCACAATCAGGCAGTAATTGTGTCGTCGGTGCTCCGGGAGGCACTGCCTACCACCTGGCCGCGTCAACTGGCACCTGCGGGCCTTCTTCATGTAATTTTCCGGGAATGCAGGACTTGATCAGTCCCGATTTCTGCGCCGCGGCGGCCCACTTCATAGACGCAGGTCTTGCCACCGGAACTGTGGGCTATGGCGCTGGCGCTCCCAGCTCATCCACATGTGCGCTGGCCGGTCGAAGTGCGCAGCTGACGGGTATCGCTCCCACGGTCTCAATCAACCCCGTTGGTCTTTTCGCACGAGTTGATGATCCGGCGCGATACAACATGGGTAACGCATATGCCGGTGAAATCTGTGCTCTCTTCACAGGCGCTTTCCTCTCCAATTGTAGTCCATACCTCACCACTACCCCAGGGGTCAGCACCTCTTTTCCGGGCTATACGACCCCGACTAGCGGGGTAAGCACTAACTGGTGGATTTACACTGCTAGCTTCCGAGACGTCTACCCTTTTGACAGGAGCCTTCTCACGTACAACAGCAGATTCGTCTCCGGGACACCGACTGACTCGCCTCCCTGTCTAGGACCAGTTCCCAGCAGCTCCGCGAGCGACTACATGTACAATTGCCTCCCGGCATTCGATACGGCAAGTGCGCAGATGGAAAGCGCCCCATGTCTCAGTGCACCGGGGGATCCAGTTCCCGGCCAGATGGCCCCAGCCTTCGCCAACTGTCCGAGTACAACCCAGCTGACCGCGGTCAGTGCAGGCTACCAATCTGAAGACATCCTAGGGATGGAAGCGACAACAATACCGTCATTCGCAACCAGAGACCAGTATGCGTATCTTTCAGGCTGGACAGGAGTCAATAACGGAGCTGGAACTGGCCCTCCAGATTACTTCAGTTTTCTCAACGCTTGGAACTCAGCCCCTGCAGTGTCGGGGACCTTAAGATTGGGATTTGCCCAGACAGCGAGGAATCTGAATCCCTTCCTAACTACCACGCCCGCCGACCAGTTAATCGTGCAGGAAATCTTCGACACCCTTCTCCAAACAAACCCGTACAGTCCAACACAATCGTTCGGTTGGTTGGCTAGCTTTCATTCCGCGATAGGTCCTCAACCGCGAGATCCGACAGGAACCAAACAGGACATACTCGTGAACCTCCGTCCTAACATCTACTGGCATGATGGTGTCCCGGTAACGGCGAACGACGTCAAGTTCTCGATTCTGGGCTACTTGCAGACCGGGGGAAGAAACGCTCAACTCCTTAGCGGAGTCATCGACGTGACAATACTCGACAAATCCGACCTCTTGGTCAACCTAAACAACACCGGCATCTTTGCTCCAGGCAATGTCGGGAGCGTTCCCATAGTGCCCCAGCACGTATGGGCTAG
>Ga0066710_100001891_pt1 | contig 16243 bp, 9 predicted proteins | sample GraSoiAngelo_159_FD_79666 | JGI IMG/M metagenome (GOLD analysis project Ga0066710, IMG submission 79666) | Grasslands soil microbial communities from the Angelo Coastal Reserve, California, USA - 14_1009_16_40cm | ecosystem: Environmental > Terrestrial > Soil > Grasslands | place: USA... | reverse complement strand
TGCGGCTGCACGGTGGCCGAGGGCTACGGCAAGGTGGTCAAGCCCGGCGCGAGCACGCACCTGCAAGTCTCGCTCCAGACGCGGACGAGCACGGGAAAGATCCAGAAGAGCGTCCTCATCAAGACCAACGATCGCACCCGGGCGCTCTACGAGCTGAAGCTCGAAGCGACCGTCACCCCCGACACGAAGTAGTCCCGGCGGCGCAAGGCTTAACGCCGAGGACGCCGAGGATCGCCGAGAAGCGGGACGCGCCTAATCCCGCTCCGTTCTCTGCGTTTCTCTGCGGTCTCTGCGTCTTAAAAGGCGGGGCGCGGCTAGGAGAGGGCGAGGCGGGGGGCGGGGACGCGCACGGGGGCGGGGAACTCCATCACGGGCAGCTCGGGATGGGTCACGAGGGTCCAGGACTCCGGGCTCTCGCGCAGGCGCTGGCACAGGGCGGCGTGCAGGGCATGGCCGGCCCGCGTCGCCTCGACGTGGCCGACCACCGGATGCCCGAGCAGGGTCAGGTCCCCGATCGCGTCGAGGATCTTGTGGCGGACGAACTCGTCCGCGAACCGCAGCCGGTTGTTGAGGACGCCGGTCTCCCCGATCACCACCGCGTTGTCGAGGCTTCCCCCGAGGGCGAGACCGCTCCGGCGCAGCGTCTCCACCTCGCGCAGGAAGCCGAAGGTGCGGGCGGGCGCGATGGCCTCGGCGAACGTGTCGGCGGCCACGCGGAACGAGGCGGCCTGGTGGCGCAGCAGCGGGTGGTCGAAACCGATGACGTAGCTGACGCGGAAGTGATCGGCGGGAGAGATCCGGATCGACTTGGCGCCCCGCACCACCTCCACCGGCCTCAGCACCTTCAGGTACGTGCGGCTCGCGGCCAGGGGCTTGAGCCCCGCCTCGTGGATCAGGATCACGAAGGGGGCTCCGCTGCCGTCGAGTATCGGGACCTCGGGGCCGTCCACCTCGACGAGGACGTCGTCGACGCCGAGGCCCTGGAACGCGGACAGCAGGTGCTCCACGGTGTCCACCGACACGCCGTCGCGGCTGAGCGTGGTGGCGTGGTCGAGGCGGGCCAGATACTCGAGCGAGGCCGGGATCTCGACCCCGACGTCGGTGCGGGCGAAGCGGATGCCGTGGCCGGCCGGCGCCGGCTTCAGTTCCAGGCGTACCGGCCGGCCCGAATGGAGGCCGATACCGGTGCAGCCGACCGCTCGGCGCAGCGTCCTGCGATAGGGCATGGAAACTCGGCGCGTGCGAGTTGCAAGCCATGTACCAGACACTCGCACGCCTAACCTGCTGAGCCTCAGTGGCATTCGCCGCAGGTGTGGCGCTGCGCCACGGGTTGCTCAGCCACGACGTGGCTCTGTAGCCACGTCTAGAATCCGACGCTCCCCGCGGCCTCGTGCGCGCCGTACGCGCCAGAGTCGAGGATCCGGCGCATTTCGTCGAGCGCCCGGGCAACTTCTTCATCGGCACTGTAGAAGTGGGGTGAGAAGCGTATCCCCGCCCCGGGCCGGTAGTCGACGATCACCTCCCGGCGCAGCAGCTCCCGGGTGACCGCCTGGCCGTGAGGCACGTCGAGGATCACCATGCCTCCTCGCTGCTCCGGCCGCTCCGGCGCGTGGGCAGGAAAGCCACGCTCGCGAGCGAGATCGACGAGGAGCTGGACCTGCCGCACCGACTTGGCGCGGATGGCGTCCACGCCCACGGCCGACACGATCTCGTACCCCGCTTGCGCGGCATAGAGCGCGGGCACCGCGGGCGTGCCGTGGAGGAAGCGGGTGGCGTCCTCCGCGTAGTCGATGGGCCCGTTCTCGAAGGCGAAAGGAGCGCGGTGAGCCATCCAGCCGGTCAGCCGTGGCCTGAGGTGCGGGCGCAGGCGCGGGGCGACGTAGAGGTAGCCCGCGCCCGGTCCCCCGCACAGCCACTTGACCGAGCCGCCGGTCGCGAAGTCCACGTCCCAGGCCGTGACGTCCACCGGCACCGTGCCGGCCGATTGGTAGAGGTCGGCCACCACGAGGGCTCCCACGTCGTGGGCCCGGCGGACGATCGCCGGCACGTCCTGGACGAAGCCGCTCTTGAAGACCACGTGCGACAGCGGGACGAGGAGGGTCTCGTCGTCGATGGCCTCCAGGAAGCGCTCGAGCGGGACCGTGATGCCGTCCTCGCTGGGGACGGTCATCACCCTCGCTCCAAGGGCGCGGTGCGCCTCGTAGACGTACATCACGGACGGGAAGTTCAGCTCCTCGTAGACGATCTTGTTGCGCCGCCCCGAGAAGTCGAAGCAGGAGAGCACGAGGGCCTGGCACAGCGACACGTTCTGGTGCATGACGACGCTGCCCGGTGGGGCGCCGATGATCCGTCCGACCTGGTCCCCCACGCTGATCGGCATGCGCCACCAGCCCTCGGCCCAGGCCCGCACGCCCCGGGTGGCCCAGGTGTCCGCGTAATCCTGCAGCCGCTGGCGAGCCGCGCGCGGCATGGCGCCCAGCGAATGGCTCACCAGGTACGTGGTCCGCTCGAGGATCGGGAACTCCGCGCGCCAGGCGAGGAGAGGGTCGTCCCCGCCCGTCACGTCCGCCGGCCCCGCTCCAGCATCTCCCGCAGATAGCGGCCGGTGTGGCTGTCCGCACAGGCCGCCACCCGCTCGGGGGTGCCGGCCGCCACGATGGTCCCGCCCCCCGGACCCGCCTCCGGCCCCATGTCGATGACGTGGTCCGCGGTCTTGATGACGTCGAGGTTGTGCTCGATGACGAGCACGGTGTTGCCGGCCTCCACCAGCCGGCCGAGCACATGGAGCAGCTTGCGGATGTCGTCGAAGTGGAGGCCGGTGGTGGGCTCGTCGAGGATGTAGAGGGTGCGGCCGGTCTCCCGCCGCCCCAGCTCACGGGCCAGCTTCACCCGCTGCGCCTCGCCGCCCGACAGCGTGGCTGCGCTCTGGCCGAGGTGGATGTAGCCGAGGCCCACGTCGATCAGGGTCAGGAGCAGCCGATTCAGGCGCGGGTGGGCGGAGAGCACCGGCTGGGCTTCGGCCACCGTCATGTCGAGCACGTCGGCCACCGTCCGCCCGTGGTAGAGGATCTCCAGCGTCTCGCGGTTGTAGCGCCGGCCGCGGCAGGTCTCGCAGCTCACGTAGACGTCGGGGAGGAAGTGCATGCCGATGGCCCGCACGCCGTCGCCCTGGCAGGCCTCGCAGCGGCCGCCCTTCACGTTGAACGAGAAACGGCCGGGCTTGTAGCCGCGGGCCCGCGCCTCCGGCACGAGGCTGAACATCTCGCGGATGAAGGTAAAGGCGCCGGTGTAGGTGGCCGGGTTGGAGCGGGGGGTGCGGCCGATCGGGCTCTGGTCGATGGCGATGACCTTGTCGATGGCCTCCACCCCTTCGAGGGCCCGGTGGCGGCCCGGCTCCGCGGCGGCGCCGTAGAGCCGGCGGGCGAGGGCGCGCTGCAGGATGTCGTCGACGAGCGTGGACTTGCCCGCTCCACTCACGCCGGTGATCGCGGTGAAGACGCCGAGGGGGATCTCCACGTCGATGTCGCGCAGGTTGTGCTCGCGGGCACCGAGGACGCGCAGGACGCCCCGGGGTGCGCGGCGGCCGTCGGGCACTTCGATCTGCAGCTCACCGCGCAGGTAGCGCCCGGTGAGGCTGCCGTCGAGCGAGGCGGGCGGGCCCTGGTACATGAGCCGGCCGCCGTTGCGTCCGGCTCCCTCCCCCAGGTCCACCACCCAGTCCGCGGCCCGGATCGTCTCCTCGTCGTGCTCGACCACCACCACGGTGTTGCCCCGGTCGCGGATGGCCTGCAGCGTCTCCAGCAGCCGCCGGTTGTCGCGCTGGTGCAAGCCCACCGACGGCTCGTCGAGGACGTAGAGGATGCCCTGCATCCGGGCGCCGATCTGGCCGGCGAGCCGGATGCGGTGGGCCTCGCCCGCCGAGAGCGTGGTGGTGGGCCGGTCCAGGCTCAAGTAGCCCACCCCCACCGATTCCAGGAAGCGGAGCCGGCTCAGGATCTCGTGGAGGAGCCGGTCGGCGACCGGCCGCTCCCGCTCCACGAACTCCAGGGCCTCGAAGGCGGCGCGGGCCTCACCGACGGGCAGCCGCACGTAGTCGGCGAGCGATCGCCCGCCGACGCGCACGGCCAGGCTCTCCCGGCGCAGGCGCGCGCCGCCACACTCGGCACACACGGTCTCGCTGAGGTAGGGCCGGAGGTCCTCGAACGCCTCTCCCCCTTCGCGCTCTTCGGACACCTCCTCGCCCTCGCCGGGGCTCATGCGGACCAGGCGCTCGAGGCGTCGGCGCAGGTAGGGCACGACGCCGGCGAAGCCGTCGCCGTCGCCGCCGAGGAGCACCTGCCGGGCCTTGCGCGTCAGCTCCCGCACCGGGACCTCGAGGGAGAAGCCGTGCCGCCGGGCCACGTCGTCGAGCGCCTCCCGCAGCAGCCGGGGGCCGTGCCGCTGCCACGGATGGATGGCGCCTTCCAGCACCGAGCGGCTCTCGTCGGGGATGACCTTGGCCGGGTCCACTTCCCAGCGGTGGCCGAGGCCCTGGCATCCGGGGCATGCTCCGTAGGGGCTGTTGAAGGAGAAGGCCCGCGGCGACAGCTCGCCCACCGACACGTCGCACTCCACGCAGGCGAGGCGCCGGCTGTAGAGCCGCTCTCCGCCCCCCTCCAGGGATACGAGGACGGTGTCACGGGCGAGGTTGAGGGCCTTCTCGAGCCCGGCCAGCAGGCGCTTGGCCATGCCGGGCCGGATCACGACCCGGTCGACGAGCACGTCGATGCGATGGTTGCGGCGCGGCTCGAGGACGACCGGCTCCGCGAGGTTGCGCACGCGCTCGTCGATGCGGGCGCGGACGAAGCCCTGGGTGGCCAGCTCGGCCAGCTCCCTCTTGAACGCCCCCTTGCGTCCCCGGACGATGGGGGCCAGCAGCGCCAGCACCGTGCCCTCGGGGTAGCGCAGCAGGCGCTCGCCGATCTGCTCCGCGCTCTGGGAGGCGATCACCCGCCCGCAGCGCGGGCAGTGCGGCTTGCCGAGGGCGGCGAACAGCACCCGCAGATGGTCGTAGATCTCCGTCACCGTGCCGACCGTGGAGCGGGGATGGGAGGCGGTGGTCCGCTGCTCGATGGCGATGGCCGGGCTCAGCCCGGTGACCGACTCCACGTCGGGCTTCTCCATCTGCTCCAGGAACTGGCGGGCGTAGGCGGAGAGGCTCTCGACATAGCGCCGCTGGCCCTCGGCGTAGAGCGTGTCGAAGGCCAGGCTGCTCTTGCCGGATCCCGAAGGACCGGTGATGACCACGAGGCTGTCCCGAGGCAGGTCGCAGTCGACGCCCTGCAGGTTGTGGACCCGGGCCCCCCGGATCGCGATGGGTTCGTCCCTGGTGGCTCTCACGGCGTGCAGACCAAAACCGCATTCTAGCAAACGGGGCGGCGCTGCGGTGTGACGGCCCCCTCTTGCGGGCCGCCGGCCGGGCTGGTATCCTCTGCGGCTCGACACCCGACAGGAAGCGGCGGCGAGCGAAGCGCGAGTCAGGCTCAATGAGGAGGACCCGCATGAGCGCGAAGAAGCCGGGGCCGGTTCCGGCCGGCCGCAGGTCGAGCGCCGCCCTCGAGCTCTACGAGAAGGCGGTCCGGGCGGTGGGCAAGCACGACTACGTGCGGGCCCGCGAGTATCTGGGCGACCTCATCACCGGCCACGCCGAGGAGCGGGACCTGCTGGAGCGGGCGCGCTCGTACCGCATGCTCTGCGACCGGGCGATCGCCGAGTCGAAGCGTCCGGCCTTCCGGCCCAAGGGCTTCGAGGACCTCCTCAACCACGGGGTCTACCTGCACAACCGCGGCGAGTACGACGAGGCCTTGAAGGCCCTGCGCCAGGCGGCGGAGATCCACCCCAAGAACGAGCACGTGCTCTACTGCCTGGCCGCCACCGCCGCCCGGGCGGGTGACACCGCCACGGCCGTCAAGGCCTTGCGCTCGGCGGTGGCCGCCAGCCCGGCCAACCGCGCCCAGGCCCGCAGCGACTCCGACTTCGACCCCATCCGGGAGGACGAAGAGTTCATCGAGATCGTGTACCCGCAGGCGAGCTGACGAGCCCGTAGCAGCGAGCGAGGGGTCCCCCCGAGCGAGCGACGTGGGGGGGAGCGCGAATGCGCGCGGGGGGGCGCTTCCGTCGGCCCGCACCTCCCCGAATTGACTTAACATCAACAGGTGAGCCGCCACGACGCGCAGGCGCTGATCCTCGCCGCCGGGAAGGGCACCCGGATGAAGAGCGCGCGGGCCAAGGCGCTCCATCCCCTGCTGGGCGTCCCGCTCCTCGAGCACGTGCTCCGGGCCGTGCAGGGCGTGGGCGTGGAGCCGGTCACCGTCGTGGTGGGCCACCAGGCCGACGGCATCGAGGCCGCTTTCGCGGGCCGGGGCCTCGCTTTCGTGCGGCAGGAGCCGCCCCTCGGCACCGGGCACGCGGTCCAGGCGGCCCGGGAGCTCATCGCCGCCGGCCGCGCCCGGACGCTTCTCGCCGTCAACGGTGACCTGCCGCTCCTGCGGAGCCAGACCCTGGCCGCCCTGCTCGATGCGCATCGGCGGGGAGGGGGGGCGGCGACGCTGCTGAGCGTGGTCCTCGAGGATCCCGCCGAGTACGGGCGCGTCCTCCGCGAGGCCGACGGCTCCGTGCGGGCGATCGTGGAGGCCCGGGACGCGACCGCCGAGCAGAAGCGCATCCCGGAGATCAACGCCGGCGTCTACGCCTTCGACGTCGATCGGCTGCTCGAGGTCCTCGGCCAGCTCCGGCCGCAGAACGCCCAGGGCGAGTTCTACCTGACCGACGTGGTGGGCCTGCTCCGGGCGGCCGGCCGCCAGGTCGGCGCGATGACGGCCGCGGACGGCCGGGAGGGCCTGGGCGTGAACAGCCACGCCGAGCTGGCATCCGCCGCGCGCCTGCTGCGAGCGCGACGGTGCGCCGAGCTGATGGCGGCCGGGGTGGCGATCGAGGATCCGGAGACGACCTTCGTGGGCCTCGACGCGGAGGTGGAGGCCGACGCGCTCCTGCGCCCGTTCACGCTCCTGGAGGGACGCACGCGGGTGGCCGCCGGGGCGATGGTGGGCCCCTTCGCGCGGCTCGTCGACACCACGGTGGGAAGGGGGGCGCAGGTCCTCGATCACTGCCTCCTGCGGGAATGCGTGGTGGAGGCGGAGGCGAGCGTGGGCCCCTTCGCCCATGTCCGTCCCGAGAGCCGGATCGGGGTGAAGGCCAAGGTGGGCAACTTCGTCGAGCTGAAGAAGACCCGCCTCGGGGAGGGCTCGAAGGCGCCGCATCTCTCCTACATCGGCGACGCCACCGTGGGTCCGGGCGTCAACATCGGGGCGGGGACGATCACCTGCAACTACGACGGCGTGCACAAGCATCCGACCCGCATCGAGGCGGGGGCTTTCATCGGCAGCGACACTACGCTCGTCGCCCCGGTGACGATCGGCGAGGGCGCCTACATCGCGGCCGGCAGCGCGATCACCGAGGACGTGCCCGCCGGAGCCTTGGCGCTCGGGCGGGCGCGGCAGGTGGTCAAGCCCGGCTGGGCGGAGGCCCGGCGGCAGAAAGCGGGCGCGGCCAAGGGGCCCCGCGGGGAGCAAGGCTAGGATGTGCGGGATCGTGGGCTACGTGGGGGCCCGGGACGCCGTCCCCGTGATCATCGAGGGCCTGCGCCGGCTGGAGTACCGCGGATACGACTCGGCCGGCATCGCGGTGGTCGACGACAGCCGCCTCCAGCGGCGGCGGTCGGTGGGAAAGCTCAAGAACCTCGAAGAGAGCCTGCGCGCCGAGCCCTTGCGGGGCGCGTTCGGCGTGGGCCATACGCGCTGGGCCACCCACGGGCGGCCGAGCGAGGAGAACGCCCATCCCCACCAGGACTGCCAGGGCCGGCTGGTCGTCGTGCACAACGGGATCATCGAGAACCACCTGCCGCTCAAGGCCCGTCTGGCCGCCTCCGGCCACCGCTTCGTGACCCAGACCGACACCGAGGTGGTGGCCCACCTCGTCGAGTCGCACCTGGGAGCCGGCTCGCTGGAGCAGGCGGTGCGCCAGGCGCTTCCGGAGATGGAGGGCATCTACGCCCTCGTGCTCCTCGACACCCGAGAGCCGCAGACGCTCGTGGCCGCGCGCCGGGGCCCGCCGCTGGTCGTCGGCCTCGGCGAGGGGGAGCACTTCCTGGCCTCGGACGTCCCGGCCCTCCTCCCCTACACGCGCGACTTCATCTTCCTCGACGACGGCGACGTGGCCATCGTCACCCCGGGCGCGGTGCGCATCACCGACGCCGAGGGCCGCGCGGTCTCCCGCCGGCCCCAGCGCATCGCGTGGGACCCGGTGCAGGCGGAGAAGGGCGGCTACCGCCACTTCATGCTCAAGGAGATCCACGAGCAGCCGCGCGCGGTGCGCGACACGCTGCTGGGCCGGATCAGCCTCGAGGAGGGCGAGGTCCACCTCGAGGAGCTGGGAAAGGCGGCCGAGGAGCTGAGGCGCGCCAAGCGCGTCCTGCTGCTGGCCTGCGGCACGAGCTGGCACGCGGCGCTTATCGGCAAGTACCTCCTGGAGCAGGTCTCGCAAGTGCCGGCCGAGGTCGACTACGGAAGCGAGTTCCGCTACCGGACCCCGATCGTGAACCCGGAGACGCTGGCGGTGGCCATCAGCCAGAGCGGAGAGACCGCCGACACCCTGGCCGCGTTCCGGGAGGCCAAGAAGCTCGGCGCCCTCCCGATCGCGATCTGCAACGTGCAGGGCTCGATGCTGACCCGCGAGGCCGAGGGGACGCTCCTCACCCACGCCGGACCCGAGATCGGCGTCGCCTCCACGAAGGCCTTCACCTCCCAGCTCGCCGCCCTGGCTCTCCTCGCCCTCCACCTGGGGCGGCTCCGGGGCACGCTGACCGCGGAGCGGTGCCGCGAGCTGCTCCAGAGCCTGGCCCGCGTCCCCCACCTGATGGAGAACGCGCTGCAGGCCTCCGCGCGCATCGAGGAGATGTCCAGGTTCTTCGCCCAGGCCCAGGACTTCCTGTTCCTGGGACGCGGCGTCAACTACCCGATCGCATTGGAGGGCGCCCTGAAGCTCAAGGAGATCTCCTACATCCACGCCGAGGGCTACCCGGCGGGGGAGATGAAGCACGGGCCCATCGCGCTGATCGACGAGAACATGCCGGTGGTGGCGCTGTGCCCGCCGGGCCGGACCTACGAGAAGATGCTCTCCAACGTCCAGGAGGTGAAGGCGCGGGGAGGAAGGCTGCTGGCCATCACCGCCCAGGGCGATCGCGAGGTGCCGAAGATCCTCGAGCAACCCTCCGACATCATCATCGACGTGCCGCCGGTGGAGGAGGTCTGGTCGCCCCTGGTGATGGTCCTGCCCCTGCAGCTGCTCGCGTACCATACGGCGGTGCGCGCGGGGCGGGACGTGGACCAGCCCCGCAACCTGGCCAAGTCCGTCACCGTCGAATGAACCGAGCCGGAACGGTCTCTTAACGCGGAGGACGCAGAGGAAACGGAGAGGACGCAGAGGATTAGAATAGAGTCTCTGCGTCCTCGAGCAGCTCTGGAAATCTCTGCGACCTCTGCGTTAATCCGTTGAGCAATCCTTCCGCCGAATACGATCGCCCGACCGGCGACTCTTCGCTCCTCACCGGGCTCAATCCCCAGCAGCGGGAGGCGGTGCTGGCCACCGAGGGGCCCGTCCTCATCCTGGCCGGCGCCGGCAGCGGCAAGACCCGCGTCATCACCCACCGGATCGCGCACCTCGTGCTCGACCGGGGCGTTCCGTCCGAGCGCCTCCTGGCCGTCACGTTCACCAACAAGGCGGCGGCGGAGATGAAGGCGCGCACCGAGGCGCTCCTGGCCGGCCAGGCCATGCGGAGCTGGATCTCCACCTTCCACGCCCTCTGCGTGCGCATCCTGCGCCGCGAGGCGGAGGCGGCCGGCCTGCCGAAGGACTTCGTGATCTACGACGAGGAGGACCAGCTCCAGGCGGTCCGGGAGGCCCTGCGCGCGCTGGATCTGCCGGAGAAGGTGCATCCGCCGCGGCGGATCCTGGCCCGCATCTCCGCGGGCAAGAACGCGGGACGCGACCTCGAAGGAGAGGCCGACTCCGAGTCGGTCGGCGCGGCCACCCTGGCCCGGGTCGCCGAGCGGTACCGGCAGGCGCTGGAGGCCGCCCACGCCCTGGACTTCGACGACCTGCTGCTGCGCACGGTGGCCCTGCTGGAGACGAACGAGGAGGTCCGGCAGGGCTACCGCCGCCGTTTCCAGTACGTGCTCGTCGACGAGTACCAGGACACCAACCGCGCCCAGTACGAGCTCATCCGCCATCTCTCCGGCCCCCGCGGCAACGTCACCGTGGTGGGCGACGAGGACCAGTCCATCTACTCGTGGCGGGGGGCGGACATCCGCAACATCCTCGACTTCGAGGCCGACTTCCCCGGGGCGCGCGTGCTGCGCCTGGAGGAGAACTACCGCTCGCGGCCGGCGATCCTCGAGGCCGCCTCCGGCCTCGTGGCCCACAACGAGAAGCGCAAGGGAAAGACGCTGCGGGCGGTCAAGCCGGCCGGCGACCCCGTTCGGCTGCACCAGGCCGGCGACGAGTTCCAGGAGGCGGCGTGGGTGGTCTCGCGCATCGCCGCGCTGCGGACGGCCGGGCGGGCGGCGGTGCTCTACCGCATGAACTCCCAGAGCCGCCTGTTCGAAGAGGCCCTCATGAGGGCCGGCCTGCCCTACGAGGTGTGGGGCGGCGTCGGGTTCTACGAGCGGCGCGAGGTCAAGGACCTCCTGGCCTACCTCCGGCTGGTCGCCAACCCTCGTGACCCGCTGGCCTTGAAACGCGTCCTGAACGTGCCGCCGCGCGGCATCGGCGAGCGCACGGTGCACGAGCTGGAGCGGGTGGCCGCGGAGCGCGGCACCTCGACCTGGGACGCGCTGGCCGTCGTGGAGGGCGAAGCCCTTCTCCCCGCCCGGGCCACCGCGCCCCTGCGTCGCTTCCGGGAGATGCTGGAAGCGCTGCGGATGGAGGCGCCCAGCCTGTGCCTCAAGGACCTGCTGAGCCGCGTCCTGGAGGTCACCGGCTACTCGGCGGCCCTGGCCCAGCAGGAGAGCCACGAGAGCCAGGACCGGCTGGAGAACCTGGCCGAGCTGCTGTCGGCCGCCGCCGACTACGAGGTCCGGGACGAGAGCCCATCGCTCGCCGGCTTCCTGGACCGGGTGTCGCTCCTCTCCGACGTGGACAAGGCCCGCGACGAGGCCCCGGTCGTCCTCATGACGCTCCACTCCGCCAAGGGCCTGGAGTTCGACGCGATCTTCCTCGTCGGCCTCGAGGAGGGACTCATGCCCCACGCGCGCAGCCTCGCCCGCGGCGAGGCCCTCGAGGAGGAGCGCCGGCTGTGCTACGTGGGCATGACGCGGGCGCGGGAGCGCCTGCACCTGACCTGGGCCCAGAGCCGCTCGGTCTTCGGCCAGCGCCGGCTGAGCGAGCCCAGCCGCTTCCTCGTCGAGATCCCCCGCGATCAGGTCGAAGCGACCGCCGACGGCCGGCTGCCCGTGATCTCGGCCTCGGCGCCGCGGCGCCGCTACGCCCCGGAGCGGGGCGGGACTCCGGCGCCGCCCCCCACCCCCGACGCGCTGCGGGGATTGAAGCCGGGAGCCCGGGTGCGCCACCCGCTCTTCGGCGTGGGAACCGTGCTGCGGAGCGAGACGGCGGGCGAGGAGCTGAAGCTCACCGTCTCCTTTCCCGGAGTCGGCGCCAAGCGCCTGGTGGCCCGCTTCGCGGGCCTGGAGCTGGTGTGATCGAGTGTCTCGTCACTAGCTCGCCGGCTTGAGGTCCTGGACGACCCACCGCGGCCGCGCGTTGCCCTTGACGTCGTACTTCAACAGGGTCATCACGTAGGGCTTGTCCTCGCCGCCGATGGTCAGGACGAGGTCGAGCTTCTTGGTGATGACGTCGCCGGTGAGGCCCTCGGCGTTCTCGGTCGGCCCCAGGGAGCGCTCGACGTTGCGCTTCTCCTTCTCCACCGCGGCGTTGGCCTCGGCGAGCGACTTCTTGAGGTCCCGGTCCTTCTGGTTGTACTTGTCCCATTCGCCGGCCACGCCGGACAGCTTGCCCGGCACCCCCTTGCTGGCCTTGCGCGCCTCGCGGACTTGGTCGACCTCGGCGTAATGGTCCATGGAGTACGCGGTGGCCGCCTTCTTGTTGTCCGCCACCGCCTTGTCGAGCTCCTTCTGCTTGTTCACGAGCTCGGTCAACGGCATCGTCGTCTTCTCCTCGTCCTCCTCCTTGACGATCCGCCACCGGTCGACCTTCTTGTCGAAGCCCACCGCGGCGAAGCTGGAGAGGGTCTGGTTGTCCTTGGCATTGACGGCGTTGAAGTACTGGTCGACCAGCCTCTGATCACGGTGGCCGCAGGCGGCCAGGGCCAGGCCGAGGCCCGGCACGGCCCAAAAGGCTCCGATCCCGTTCCTCATCGTCGTCCTCCTTTCGCCGCTCAGGGCTCGGCGGCCGGCGGAGATCCCTCCTCGCCCTCCTCGCGCTCCGCCAGCCGGGCCACCGATACCAGGTGGTCCCCTTCCTCGAGCTGGATGAGCCGCACGCCTTGGGTGTTCCGGCCGATGGTCGAGATGTCCGCCGTGTTCAGGCGGATGATCATACCCTTTTCGGTGATGAGCATCACGCCCTCGTCGCCCTTCAGGAACTTGACCCCCACCACCGGGCCGTTGCGGCCGGTGGTCTTGATGTTGATGAGCCCCTTGCCGCCGCGGCTCTGGACGCGGTACTCCTCGAGGGAGGTCTTCTTGCCGTAGCCGTTCCCGGTCACGGTGAGCACCGTGCCGCCGGAGGCCACGACCTCCACGGCCACCACCTCGTCGCCGGATTCCAGCTCGATGCCCTTGACGCCGTAGGCGGCCCGGCCCATCGGGCGGACGTCCTCCTCGCCGAAGTGGATGGCCATCCCGTCCCGGGTCGCGAGCAGGATCTCGTCGGTCCCGCTGGTCAGCACGGCCTCGATGAGGGCGTCGTCGTCCTCCACCGAGAGGGCGATGATCCCCCCCGCGCGGGGGTTGGAGAAGGCGGAGAGCTCGGTCTTCTTCACGATGCCCTTGCGGGTGGCCAGGAGCACGTAGCGGCCGGAGACGAACTCCTTCACCGCGGCGAAGGCGGCGATCTTCTCCTTGGGCTGGAGGGAGACGAGGTTCACCACCGCCTTGCCCCGGCCCTGGGGTCCCACCTCGGGGATCTCGTGCACCTTCAGCCAGTGGACGCGGCCGCGGTCGGTGAAGATGAGGATGTAGGAGTGGGTGGAGGCGATGAAGAGCTGGTCGACGAAGTCCTCGTCCTTCGTCCGCATCCCCATCCGGCCGCGGCCCCCCCGCCGCTGGGCCCGGTAGGAGGAGATCGATGTCCGCTTGATGTAGCCGCCGTGGGTGATGGAGATGGCCACGTCCTCCTCGGCGATCATGTCCTCCACGGTGATCTCGTCGACCTCGTCCAGGATCACCGTGCGCCGCGCGTCGCCGTGGTCCTCCCGGATCTTCCGGAGCTCGTCGGCCACGATCTGGTCGATGCGCCGCGGCTTCTGGAGGATGTCGCGCAGGTCGGCGATCCGCAGCTTGATCTCCTTCAGCTCGTCCGCGACCTTCTGCCGCTCCAGCCCGGTCAGCCGCTGGAGCTGCATCTCCAGGATCGCGTCGGCCTGGATCGGCGTCAGCCCGAAGCGCGCGACCAGGTCGGTCCGCGCTTCCGGCGGCGTCCCCGCCCCCCGGATGAGCGCGATCACCTCGTCGAGGTGGTCGAGGGCGACGACCAGCCCTTCGAGCACGTGGGCCCGCGCCTCGGCCTTGCGGAGGTCGAAGGCGGTCCGGCGGCGCACCACCTCGCGGCGGAAATCGACGAACAGCTCGGCGGCCTCGAGCAGGTTGAGCACCCGCGGGCGCTGGTCGACGATGGCGAGCATGATGATGCCGAAGGTCTCCTGGAGCGGGGTGAGCTTGTAGAGGTTGTTCAGGATGACCTGGCTCGACTCGCCCTTGCGGATGTCGAGGACGATGCGCATCCCCTCCCGCGAGCTCTCGTCGCGGATGTCGGCGATGCCGTCGATGCGCTTCTCGCGCATCAGCTCGGCGATGCGCTCGACGAGGCGGGCCTTGTTGACCTGGTAGGGGATCTCGGTGACGACGATCGACTCCTTGTCTCCCTTCCGGGTCTCGATCTCGGCCCGCGCCCGCATCACCACCGTGCCGCGGCCGCGGCGGTAGGCCTCCCGGATGCCTCCCCGCCCGCAGATGAAACCGGCGGTCGGGAAGTCCGGCCCCGGGATGCGCTCCATGAGGCCTTCCAGCCGCTCGTCCGGGGTCAGGTCGGGGTTCTCGATGAGGAAGGTGAGCCCCTCGACCACCTCGCCCAGGTTGTGGGGCGGGATCTTGGTCGCCATCCCCACCGCGATGCCCTCGGCACCGTTGACGAGCAGGTTGGGCAGCACCGTGGGCAGCACGGTCGGCTCGGTCGAGCTGTTGTCGTAGGTGGGCTGGAAGTCGACCGTCTCCTTCTCGATGTCGGCCATCATCGAGGCGCCGGCGCGGGAGAGGCGGGCCTCGGTGTAGCGCATCGCGGCCGGGGGGTCGCCGTCGATGGAGCCGAAATTGCCCTGGCCGTCGACGAGCGGCGCCCGCATGTTCCAGTCCTGGGCCATGCGGACGAGGGTGTCGTAGATCGCGCCCTCGCCGTGCGGGTGATAGTTGCCCATCACCTCCCCGGCCACCTTGGCGCTCTTGCGGTAGGGACGTCCCGGCTGCAGGCCCATCTGCTGCATGCCATAGAGGACCCGGCGGTTGGCGGGCTTGAGCCCGTCGCGCACGTCGGGGAGCGCGCGGCCGATGATCACGGACATGGCGTAGTCCATGTAGGACTGCCGCATCTCGTCCGCGATGTTCGCGGGGATCTTCTGGGCCGCTACGGGGTCTTGAGGTTCCATTGCCTAAACGGACTCAACGCAGAGACCGCAGAGAGCGCGCAGAGACCGCCGCGACCGGATATGAGATCTCACAGATGCCTCTGCGGCCTCTGCGAATCCTCTGCGTTAAAAGGCCGGTTCGTTGGCATCCGTCAGATGTCGAGGTTCCTCACGTTGAGCGCGTTCTCCTCGATGAAGGCCCGCCGCGGCTCCACGGCGTCGCCCATGAGGGTGGTGAAGATGTTCTCCGCCACCTCCTCGTCCTCCAGGCGGACCTGGAGCAGACGCCGGGTGGCGGGGTCCATGGTCGACTCCCAGAGCTGCTCGGCGTTCATTTCGCCCAGGCCCTTGTAGCGCTGGATGGCGACCCCCCGCTGGCCCTCGGCCAGGAACAGGTTCAGCAGCACCTCGCGGCTGGCCACCGGCGTCTCGCCCCCGTCCACCACCACCAGCGGCGGGCGGTCGAGGTCGCGGAACTCCTCGTACGCGGAATAGAGCGCCTTGTACTCCGGGGACGAGACGAAGGCCTCCCCCACCCGGGCCTCGCGCGTCTGGCCGTCGACGCCCACCTGCTGCACGATCTCGAAGACGCCGTGCTCCTCGTCCTTCTCCAGCACCACGTCGGCCCCGGCGCCCCGCAGCGGCTTGATGAGCTCCTGCAGCCGCATCTTGTCGGTGAACGCCTCGGCGTCCTTGACCTGCCCCTTCAACAGCAGCTCCACGAGGGCCCGCGGCGTGCCCTTCTTCTCCACCATCGCCAGCAGCTTCGAGTAGCCGACCATCCGGTCGAGGAGCCGGATGAGCCGCGCCCCCTCGATCTCCTGGCCGCTGGCCAGGCGCACCCGCCGCTTCTCCACCGCCCGCTCCATGAGGAAGGCGTTCAGCTCGTGGTCGTCCTTCAGGTAGCGCTCGGTCTTGCCGACCTTGGCCTTGTAGAGGGGAGGCTGGGCGATGTAGAGGTGGCCGCGCTCGATGAGCTCCTTCATCTGCCGGTAGAAGAAGGTCAGGAGCAGCGTGCGGATATGGCTGCCGTCCACGTCCGCGTCGCACATGATGATGATGCGGTGGTAGCGGAGCCGGGTGATGTCGAAGTCGTCCGCGCCCACCCCGGTCCCCAGCGCGGTGATGATGTTGCGGATCTCCTCCGAGGCGAGCGTCTTGTCCAGGCGGGCCTTCTCCACGTTCAGGATCTTCCCGCGGAGGGGCAGGATCGCCTGGAAGTGGCGGTCGCGCCCCTGCTTGGCCGAGCCCCCCGCGGAGTCGCCCTCCACCAGGTACAGCTCGCACAGCTCC
>Ga0066710_100001890_pt1 | contig 16250 bp, 11 predicted proteins | sample GraSoiAngelo_159_FD_79666 | JGI IMG/M metagenome (GOLD analysis project Ga0066710, IMG submission 79666) | Grasslands soil microbial communities from the Angelo Coastal Reserve, California, USA - 14_1009_16_40cm | ecosystem: Environmental > Terrestrial > Soil > Grasslands | place: USA... | reverse complement strand
GACACCCGCGATCACCACCCAGCTGGCAACGAACATGAACAGGCGGCGGCGGTCAGGCCGGAGGGCAAGCGGCGCCCCGACGATCCACGCCCACACGATCAGGGCGGGCGCGACGACCGCATTTTCCTTGCTCAGCAACCCGAGCAGGAGTGCCGCACCGCTCCACAACACGCTCTGTCGCACGACGGCGGCGTAGACGGCCAGGCAGACGCCGACGGCGGCCATCAGCTCGCCGAGCCCGATGACATTCGCGACTGCCTCGACGTGCACCGGGTGCACGGCAAAGATCACCCCCGCGACTAGCGCGGTCGTCCAGTCCGCCCAGCGACGCGCGAGTGCCGTGACCAGGAGTGCGGCACCCGCATGCCACAGCAGGTTCATCGCATGGAACAACGCGGGGTGACCGCGGGCCAGGCTCCAGTCCAGCGCGAACGTGGCGAGCGGGAGCGGCCGGTACATCTGACCGCCCAAATCGGGCGGCCAGTAGGGGCCACCGAAGGCGCGCCACGCGCCGTGCAGGGAATGCACCAGCGGATTCCAGACAATGATGTAGAGATCGTCCATCGCGAAGCCGTTCCACAGCGCCGGGACATATGGAACGAGCGCGCATGCCGCCACAACGAGGTAGAGGCGGCGGTCTTTACTGTCCACGGTTCATGGCAAAGAGCCAGCGTCCATCGGGCCACCGGTAGATCGCGGTGAACGACGAGGGATAGGCGCCGATCAGACCCCGGAGCTCGAGGGCCGACGGCGACGTCGCGCTGGCGAGCAGGATGTGCGTCACGCCCATCCGGTCGAGATAGGCACGGTGCTCGATGGGCGTCGGCCGGATGAGCTCGCGACCGCGAAAGCTCTCGAGGTACAGCGGGACCGCCCGGCGCCGGCTGTAGAGCCAGACAAGCGCCTCGTCGTCCGTCGCGACCACGGCGGAGTCGGGCAGATTCTGGATGACGGGCAGCAGCTCAGTGAAGTTGGCCGAGATGGCGCGTGCCTGCGCATCCCACCAGTGGCCGCGGGAGCCGCGATACTCGTATTGCAGATAGCCGCCCGCGACGAACGCGGCCAGGACGGCGACGGGGATGCGCACGCGCGGCCAGCGCCGCCACAGCTCGAACAGCGCCGCCGCCCACATCAATACCAACCAGGGCAGCACCGCCCAGAGAAACCGGTCCGGCGGATGCGGCCAGATCGCGAGAATGACGAAATAGAAGAGGAGCGACAGTCCAATCGCCGACCGGCGTGAAACCAACCACAGGCCATAGAGCCCGACGGCGAGGGACACCGTCGCCAGGATGGCATAGAGCCACCGCAGCGGGATCCAGCCGAATGCCAGCGCCTCCAGCGGCCGCGACATGTCCGGGACGTTCACGACCACCGCGGAAAGCCCGGCCTGGCTGACGTGCGCGAAGTAGGTCCCGTAGCCCAGCGCGAGCTCCGGGTCGATCTGCCGAGCGTGGGTCACGACCCACAGTCCCCACATCACCGCGGCGGCCAACCCCGGCAGCACCACCGCCGCGATCACCCGGCGCGACGTGCGCCGTAACAGCAGAAAACAGGCGATCCCGGCGATGAGCGCTATGGCAATGGAACGGGTCAGAAGGGCCAGTGCGCACGCCGCGCCGGCCAGCCACGGGGACCTCACGCCCTGACCCCCTCTCCACGATGTGGAAAGGGGGGACGCAGGGAGGGAATCGGCTGCAACGATCGCGATGACGAGCAGCACGCTGAAGAGCGGTTCGGCAAACAGCACACCCTGCGTTGCCAGCACCGGTATCGCGATCGCGGCCGCAAACACCAAAGCACTCGGGGCCCAGCGCGGCACGGCGGGGGGGGGCCCTAAAACTTGAGTCTTCGTCGCGTGCCAGGCGATCAGCCCGGCGGCACCGGCATTCAGGAGCGCATTGAGAACCTTTCCGGCGATCGCGGCGCCGTGGACGGAGAGCACGCCAAAGAAGGGGGTGAGGAGCGCCGGATAGAGGGGCGGATAGTGCACGGCGCCGGGCATGCCGGGGAGGTTGGGATGCACGTAGCCGTGTCCGGTCGCCAACGCGGTGGCGAGTGCGGCATACAGTCCGTCGTCGTAGAAGACTCCGACGAGCGCCTGATTCAGCGTGAGAATGCCGACGGCCAGTGTGGCGGCCGCGGTAGCGAGACCGGCCTTTACTTCGCTGGTAAGCGCCAAGCTTGGGCGTTGCCGGGGACGAACAGGTTGTACCGCAGAATGTGAAACAACGCCGCAAAGCCGTCGCGCCAGGTGATCTTCTTCCCCTCGGCATACGTGCGGCCGCTGTAGGAGATGGGGATCTCCCAGATGCGGGCGCGCGCCTGCGCCAGGCGGGCGGTGACTTCCACCTCGAAACCGAAGCGATTCGACGAGAGCGGCAACCGCTTGAGGAGGTCGGTACGCACCAGCTTGTAGCAGGTCTCGAGGTCGGTGAGGTTCAGGTTGGTGAACATGTTGGACAGCAGCGTCAGCACGCGGTTGCCAACATAGTGCCAGAAGTACAGCACCCGGCGTGGCCCACCCTGGAACCGGGATCCATAGACGGCGTCCGCCTGGCGGGCCCGGATAGGCATGAGCAGCGCCGGCAGATCCGTGGGATCGTACTCGAGGTCGGCGTCCTGCACGACGACCACGTCGCCGGTGGCGGCGGCCACACCGGTCCGGATGGCGGCGCCCTTCCCGCGGTTCGCGTCGTGGTGGATCACGCGGTCCACCAGTCCCTGTTTTCCCAGGCCATCGAGGATTTCGCGCGTGCCGTCGGTCGAGGCGTCGTTGACGACGATGATCTGGAGCCGCAGCGGGACGGCGCGGACGCGGCGCAGCGCGACCTCGACCGTCGCGGCCTCGTTGTAGGCCGGCACGATCACGGTGAGCAAGAGATTGGGGGAACGGCGCTCTTCCCGCATCAGCCCGCTTCTCCGATTGCGATCAGCGACTGCCCCACGCGCCAGGGGAGCAGCCGCTCGAGCCGGAAGAGCGGAACCAGCGCATCGTAGAGCCTGAGCGACCCCGCCGGAATCAGCTGGCGGCGTAACACCCGTCCCGCGAACCACCATCCGGGCACGCCGGCGAGATTGAAGTACTCGATGTGCGCCACCCGGAACCCGGTCGCCGCGAGCAGGGAGGCCAAACCGGCGCGTTTGTAACGCCGGTGATGGCCCAGCGCGCGATCTATCGTGCCATACAGCGCGGGGAGCGCGGGGACGAGCAGCACGAGCCGACCCGACGGCGCCAGCATGCTGCGGATGGCGACCAGCGACGCGCTGTCGTCGCCGACGTGCTCGAGGACGTTGAGGCAGATGATGGTGTCGAAACGCTGCCCCGCGAGCGCCCCGTGCTCGGTCGGCAAATAGAGGCGCTCCACCGCGACATGTGGATGCCGCGCGAACCGCTGCCTGAGCCGCTTCAGGTACTCCTCCCGCGTATCGGTGAGCACCAGCCGTTCAGCGCCGAGGAGGAACGCCGACAAATTGCCGATACCGGATCCGATCTCCAGGACGCGGCGGCCGACCCAGCGGCGCAGGCGCTCGAACATCCAGCGATTGTAGCGCTCGGCGCCGGAGAGCTGCTCCAGCGTCTCCGCGCCAACCGGGTCACTCGACTCGAGGTTCGGAATCGGGCTTCTTCTCGCTGCCGTCGTACCGACTCAGCTTGCGGTACAGGGTAGACGGATCGATGCCCAGGACCTCGGCGGCGCGGGTCTTGTTGCCCCCTTCGCTCTGCAGCACCCAGGTGATGTACGCCTGCTCGATGACGTCGAGGGATGGATTCTTGTGCGGCCGCTCGGCGACGAGCGGCTCCGCCTTGCGCTCGCTGATCCGGTCCGGTATCGCCGAGCGCGGGATGAGATCGCCCTTGGTCAGGGTGACGGCGCGCTCCAGGGCATTCTCGAGCTCGCGCACATTGCCGGGCCAGTCGTAGGCCATGATGACTGCTTCGGCCTCGGGAGAGAGCGTTTTCGTTCCTTCGGTGCGCTCTGCCGCGATGTGGCTGAGGAATTCCTTCACGAAGATCGGAATGTCCTCGCGCCGATCGCGCAGCGGCGGGAGATGGATGTTGATGACGTTGAGGCGGTAGTAGAGGTCCGTCCTGAAGCGGCCGCGTTTGATGTCGTCTTCCAGATCGCGGTTCGTGGCCGCGACGACCCGCACGTCCACCGGAATCGCTTCGGTCCCGCCGACGGGAATCGCTTCCCGTTCCTGGAGCACGCGGAGCAGCTTCACCTGCGTGGCCGGGGACATCTCGCCGATCTCGTCGAGGAAGAATGTCCCGCCGCGCGCGGCGGCGAACAGCCCCTGTTTGTCGCGCACGGCGCCCGTGAACGATCCCTTCACGTGGCCGAACAGCTCCGACTCGAGCAGGCTTTCGGGCAGCGCGCCGCAGTTGAGCGACAGGAACTGTCCCTCCGCTCGGGCGGACAGCTCGTGGAGGTAGCGCGCGATGACCTCTTTCCCCGTGCCCGATTCTCCCTGGATGAGGACGGTGCTCTCGGTCGGTGCGACCTGTTCCGCCAGCCGCAGCACGTCGCTGAACAAGCGCGATTTGCCGAGCGGCTTGACCCGTCCGGAGACCTCGCGGCGGCGGATCTCCTGCTTGAGCTGTTTGTTCTCGGCGCGGAGGCGCCGATGCTCGGCGGCACGGCGGCAGATCGCCACCATGTCGTCGTTGGAGAAAGGCTTCTGTATATAGTAGAAAGCGCCCTCGTTCACGGCCTGAATCGCCGTCTGCAGCGAGGCCTGCGCGGTCATCAGGATCACCGGAGTCTCGGGATCCTGCCCGCGGACGGCCGAGAGGATCTCGATCCCCGTCACGCCGGGCATCTTGAGGTCGGTCAGGACGATATCGGGCGCCGAGCCTTTGAGCTGCTCCAGACCCGCCTTGCCGCCCTGGGCAGTTGTGACGTCGAAGCCCTCGTTCTTCAGCAGGATGCGGAGCGTTTCGAGGATTCCCTGTTCGTCATCTATGACGAGAATAGACGGAGCGGTAGCCATTACGCGGCCTCCTCTTTGCGACGAGCAGCCGGGAAGTAGACGGTGAACGTCGTTCCTCCACCGGCCTTCGTGTCCACCAGTACAAGGCCGCGATGCGCTTCCACGGCACGTTGCACGATGGCGAGTCCGAGCCCGGTGCCGCCGACGCGTCCGGTGGCGAAGGGCTCGAATAGACGGTCTTGCAGATCGGCCGGGATGCCGGGGCCGTTGTCGCTGACGCGCAGCGCCACCGGGTTCTCGATGCCCGCGGCGCCCGGCAGCTCATTCGCCGCGGCGAGTCCGGTGCGGACCTTCACCGCGGCCCGCGCGCCGGCGGCCTGCACGGCATTCAGGACGAGGTTCGAGACGACGCGGTGCAACAGGTCCTCGTCGCCCTCCATCGGCGTCGGTCCACCCTCGAGCGTGATCTTTACGCCGGCGGCGCAATCGGGGTGCTGACGCACCAGCCGGATGGCCGCCTCGGCAACCAGATGCAGATCCATCGGCCGGCATTCGGTGACGCGCACGCGCGAGAAGTCGAGGAACTCCGACAGCAGCCGCGACAGCCGGTCGCTTTCGCGGACGATGAGATTGGCGAGGAATTTCTCATCCGGATTGGTCCGCGACGAACGCCCCAGCTGCTCCACCGAGCTGCGGATCGACGCGAGCGGGTTCTTGATCTCGTGCGCCAGGCTCGACGACAGCTCCGCCACCGCTTCGAGCCGCTCGGCACGCAGGTGCAGCTCCTGCAGGCGCTTGGAGTCGGAGATGTCGGTGAAAATCGCCGAGACGCGCGGCCGGGCTCCCACGGGCGCGTCCAGCGTCGTCGTCGTGACGCCGATCGGAAAGCTGTGATCGGGACGATGGACGGTCGCTTCAACCCGCATCAACCGCACCCCGCGGCGCGCCGTGGAGGTGACCGCGGCCCAGAACTCCGGCGCGAGACGCGCAAACTCGGGCATCACCGAGCGGCCGAGCCACTCACGGGCCTTGAAACCGAGGATCTCTTCCGAGGCGGGGTTCGCATACAGGAGGTGACCGTCGGCGTCCACGGTGATTACGCCCGTGCGGATGTTGCGGAGCACGTCGTCGGCTTCGAGCTGAACCTGGCGCACCTCGGCCGCGAGCGCCTCGCGGGCGGCGCCGAGCACGTTGACCCGGCTCGCCACGTACGCCATGACCGCTGCGACCAGCACGAATACCGCCAGCTGAATCCAAATCCCGGAGGTCACGCCCGTCGTGTGGCCCCAAAAGACATCGGCGAAGTACACGAGGCCGGCGAACAGGGTGACGAGGCCAGCGTTGGCGGGGGGCATGAGGAGGGCCGTGACCGCCACGAGAATGACGTAGAGGCTGGCGAGGTCGCTTTCGGCGCCACCCGTCATGTGCACGACGGCGGTGATCAGGAAGACATCGAACACCGCCTGGAGGTAGAGGAACGTCGGCCCTGGGATGCGGCGCCGGACGTGGGTGTGCCAGTACGATGCCAGGGTAACGGCCGCCGCGGCCATGAGCATGAACGAGGTCGCCAGGATATCGAGCGGCGCGGCCACCCGGACCTTGAGGGCGGCGGTGACGTAGATGGCAGTCGCCAAGCACATCCGCCCCACATAGACGAGGCGGAGGAGCTCGAACGCCGTCGGGACCGACCCGCGCGATTTGATGCCCAGCCAGCGCATGGGGGGCCATTATTGGCGGCGGTGTGGCAAAATGCAAGAGCGATCGGCACACAACCGTTGGGTCAGGCGCTTGTTACTGACTCGAGTCGTGATCTAGGGGGGCCAGCCTCGGTAGATCTACCGCTTCAACCGGCAACCTCCATGACGTATACCGGGTCGCCATCGTGCGCGAATAGCACCGCGGTTTCCGCCGGCGTCAGCTCGATCGATCGGATGACCGGGTTGAAGGACAGCGGATCATCCGTATTGCCGATGACTCGATAACCCGCGATCTCCAGGAACTCAACGACCTGCGACGCTGCCTGCTTCAATACGCACAGGATCTGCCACCCTTTCATGGTGGCGCGCTGCAGGTCGCTCTTCGCCCGCATCGCATCCTTTAACGACGTGACGACGCCACCGAAACCATCCTTCATGGGAGGCTCGAGCCAGATTACCCGCGAAAACGTCCGTTCGTGGAGAAAGAAGTCGAGGAAGCGCGCGATGGATACCGCTGTACTGAGGTCGGTTTCCGGGTACTTCAGGGTAGTCAGCTCGATGGTTCGTAGTGTCGTGGCCATGGGACCGCTTGTGAATTCGATGGGCTGGAACAAGCGGAGTCAAGCAACGCCGCGCCAAAAGTCATAACAAAAAAAGGGGCTAAGAGGCCTTAGCCCCTTAGCCCCTTAGCCCCTTAGCCTCTGTTTATTGGACCGCGTTCACCATGTCGAAGATCGGCAGGTACATAGCCACCACCATGCCGCCGACGATCACGCCCAGCACCACGATCATGATGGGCTCGAGCAGCGAGAGGAGCGCGCTGACGGCGGCGTCGACTTCGTCGTCGTAGAAGTCGGCGATTTTGGTGAGCATCTCGTCGAGACCGCCCGTCTGTTCGCCGACGGCGATCATCGAGATCACCATGGGCGGGAACACCTTCGATTTCTGCAGCGGCGCCGCGATCGTTTCACCGCCCGCGATGGACGCGCGCGACTCCATCACGGCGTTGTGGATCACCATGTTGCCGGCGGTCCGGGCCGTGATCTCCAGGCCGTCGAGAATCGACACACCCGACGAAATCAGGGTGCCGAGCGTGCGCGTAAAGCGGGACACCGCCGACTTGCGCAGCAGGTCGCCCAGCACCGGCAGGCTCAGCAACAGCTTGTCGATCTGGAGCTTGCCCGCGGTCGTCTTGTTGTACCGGTTGAGGGCGACGACAGCGAAGAACCCGACGAGGATGATCGCCCACCAGAAATTCTTCAGGACGTTGCTTGCGCCGATGACGATGCGCGTGGGCAGCGGCAGCGCCAGGTTCACCGACGCGAACATGTTTTGGAACGTCGGGATGACGAAGATCAGCAGCACGGCGATCGCGATACCGGCAACCGAGAAGATCACGGCCGGATAGATCATCGCGCCCTTCACCTTGCGGATGATGGAGTCATTCTTCTCCAGGAACGTCGCGAGGCGCAGCAGGATGGTGTCGAGAATACCGCCCGCCTCACCGGCCGCTACCATGTTCACGTACAGATCGGTGAACGCCTTAGGATGCTTGCGGAGCGCATCGGCGAGCGTGTGGCCGCTCTCCACATCGTACACGACCGCGCGGGTGATATCGGCCAGAATCTTGTTCTCGGTCTGCTGCGACAGGATGTCGAGCGCCTGCACCAGCGGCAGACCGGAGTTGATCATGGTGGAGAACTGGCGCGTGAAGATCACGACGTCGCGCGTCTTCACGCCCGCCTTGAACAAATCGCCAATCCCGCCGCCCTTGCCCTTCGCTTCGCGGACCTGGACGACGATCATGCGATTCTTGCGCAGGTGGGCGATGACGTCGTCACGCGACGCAAGATCGATCTTATCGCGGACGAGATCGCCCTTCATGTTGCGGGCGGTATACTCGAAGACCGGCATACTTTATTCCTCCGCGCCGCGCCCTACGGGCGCATGGCGACCTTTGGTGGGGCCCCTTTCGGCGTCGCGCCCGCAACCGGTGGACCGTCCTTCTCGTCCGGAGGCGTTTCGCCGATGGACCGCAGGAAATCGTTGGGCTTGGACGTAACGCGCAGGCACTCGTCCTTGGTGACCTCTCGACCCATGTAGAGCTGATAGAGGGCGTCGTTCAGCGTCTGCATGCCGTATTTCTTCCCAGCCTGCATCGACGACTCGATCTGGTGGACCTTGTCGTCGCGAATCAGGGCGCGAATGGCGGGCGTGCAGATCATGATCTCCGCGGCCATGACGCGGCCGCGTCCTTTCGCCCGCTGCAGCAGCGTCTGCGTCAGCACGCCCTCGAGCACGAACGCGAGCTGCGCCCGGACCTGGGACTGCTGGTGCGACGGGAACACGTCGATGATACGGTTGATCGACTCGGCGGCGGAGTTGGTATGGAGGGTGGCGAACGCCAGGTGCCCCGTCTCCGCGATGGTGAGCGCCGCCTGAATCGTCTCGAGATCGCGCATTTCGCCGATGAGCACGACGTCGGGGTCCTGGCGCAGCGCATACTTCAGCGCCGCCTGGAAGCTGTTGGTGTCAGTCCCCACCTCGCGCTGATTGACGATGCAGGCCTGGTGGCGGTGGATGAACTCGATCGGGTCCTCCACCGTGATGATGTGGCCCTTCAGCTCCTTATTGATCTTGTCGATCATCGCGGCCAGCGTGGTGCTCTTGCCCGAGCCCGTGGGTCCGGTGACCAGGACGAGCCCGCGCGGACGGTCGGCGAGCTGCGCCACGACGTTGGGCAGGCCCAGCTCCTCGAACGTCTTCACGCTGAACGGAATCTGCCGGATGACGACCGACACGCAGCCGCGCTGCTTGAAGACGTTGCCGCGGAACCGCGCGAGGTTCTGGATGCCGAACGAAAAGTCCAGCTCGTTCTCGGTCTCGAAGCGCTTCTTCTGGTTCTCCGTGAGCACCGAGTACGCGAGCGACAGGGTGTCTTTGGGCGTCATGACTTCTTCGCTGGAGGCGCTCACGATGTCGCCGTCCACGCGAAGCTTGGGGCGCTCGCCCGCGACCAGATGGAGGTCGGAAGCGTCCTTTTCGATCATCTCTTCGAGCAGCGCCCGGAGGTTGACTGGCATGCTCCCTCTCCTTAGCCGGCGGCGGTTTCTTTCACGACTTCTTCGAGCGTGGTGATGCCCTTCTTGACCTTCAACATGCCGTCCATGCGCAGCGTCAGCATACCCTCTTTCACGGCGAGGTCGCGCAGCTCTTCGGTCGAAGCGCCCTTCAGAATCTCGCGGCGCACCGGGCTCGTCAGCGCCATCACCTCATACAGGCCCTGGCGGCCGCGGTAGCCCGTGCCGGCACATGTGTCGCAGCCCGCGCCTTTGAAGAACGGGCCTTCCTTCTTGTCGATGGCAAAGGCGTGCATCTCTTCGGGCGTGTACTCATGCTGCGTCTTGCAATCCTTGCAGATGCGCCGCACCAGCCGCTGCGCCGCGATCAGGTTGACCGCGCTCGCGACGTTGAACGGCTCGATGCCCATGTCCACCATGCGGGTGATGGTCGAGGGCGCGTCGTTGGTGTGCAGCGTCGACAGCACGAGGTGGCCCGTGAGCGCGGCCTTGATCGCGATCGAGCCGGTCTCGAGATCGCGGATCTCGCCGACCATGATGATGTTCGGGTCCTGGCGCAGGAACGCCTTCAGCGCCGCCGCGAACGTCATCCCGACGTCGTTGCGCACGAGGACTTGGTTGATGCCGAGCAGGTTGTACTCGACCGGGTCTTCGGCGGTCATGATGTTCACGTCGATCTGATTGATCCGCGACAGCGCCGAGTAGAGCGTCGTCGTCTTGCCCGATCCGGTGGGGCCCGTCACCAGCACCATGCCGTAGGGGTTCTCGATCGCCCGCAGCAGATTCTCTTCCGCCTTGGGCTCGAAGCCGAAGGTCTTGAGATCGAGCGTCAGGTTACCCTTGTCGAGAATACGCAGCACGATCTTCTCGCCGAACAGCACGGGGAGCGTGGAGACGCGGAAGTCGATGACGCGCGACCCCATCTTGAGCTTGATGCGCCCGTCCTGCGGGACGCGCCGCTCGGCGATGTTGAGCTGCGCCATGATCTTCACGCGCGACGTCAGCGCAGCGCGCATCTTCACCGGCGGCTTCATCACTTCCGCGAGCGCGCCGTCCACGCGGTAACGCACGCGCATCTCGTGCTCGAACGGCTCGATGTGGATGTCCGAGGCGCCGCGCTTCACCGCGTCGGTCAGCAAGCCGTTGATGAGCTTGACCACCGGGGCGTCGTCCGCCAGGTCCTGCGCCTTGACGTCCTCGTCCTCCTGATCCTCGACAACCTCGAGATCCTCGGCCGCCTCCACCGACTTGAGCAGCGTCTGGAGCTGCGCATCCGACTGCTGGTAATAGCGTTCGATGGCGTTGCGGAGGGTGTATTCGCCGGCGATGACCGGGAAGACGTCGCAGCGCGTGATGAACTTGATGTCCTCAATCGCCGTGACGTTGTTCGGATCGGCAATGGCGACCGTGAGGGTTCTGCCCTCCCGCTTCAGGGGCAGGACGGTGTGCTTGGTGGCGATGTCGGGGGGGATCAGCTTGAGAATCTTCGCGTCCACCTCAAAGCGCGACAGATCGACTGCCGGCATCCGGTATTGCCGGGCCAGCATCTTGCTGACCTCGGTTTCCTCTATGAAACCCAGCTTGACCAGGGTATAGCCCAGGCGCATCCCGGAGTTTTTCTGCTCCAGAAGGGCCTTTCGGAGCTGTTCGTGGGTGATCAGCCCCTCACGGACAAGAATCTCACCGAGCTTGTCCTGGGTAACCGCAACGCTCGCCGTACGCAACTCGTTGAATTTGAAGGGACTAAAATGGGAGTCGGGGTTACCTGGGTCAAGGTTGGACGACGAACGGCCGGATGGCGTCCAACAATTTGACACCCACTCCGGGCACGCTGTCGAGCCGGCTAAGACTGCCAAATGGACCGTGTTCGGTGCGCCAAGCGACGATGCGTTGGGCCAACGCGGGACCGACACGGGGCAGCCGTGTGATTTCAATCACGTCCGCGTGATCAAGATCGATCCGCTCACCGGGAAGGAGCGGGCGAGAGAGCTGCGCGGCGCGGCGCGCCGTCTCACGCAGAGCGCCCGGCCGTGGATCGGTGGACGACTGCAGTCGCACGTCACCGGGTGGCTCGCCTGGAGAGGGCGACAACACGAATCGAACTCCCGCGCCAGCGAGGGCCAGGCACGCCAATAAGAGAGCGGCGCGACGATCGTTCATGCCGACAACTTGTGACGCGCAACGAGCTACTGGCGTACCAAAGCAACGGCGACGTCACCAACAATTTGCAGCGACGCCGCGCTCACCTTGTCGATCGTGTCTTCCGTTGTGTGGTGATAAGGAAAATCAAAGTCGATTACGTCGATCGCCCGAATGCCCGCCTGCTGCAGCGGTACGTGGTCATCAATGAGCGGCTGTTCGGCGCGGGCCTGGAAGACCCGCCCGTAGCCGAGTCGCGCCGCGGTCTGCCACACGCGCTGCACGACCTCGGGCGCATTGGCCATCGAGTACCCTTCCTGCTGGAACTGCAAATCCTTGTCGCCGACCATATCGAACAGTACCGCGAACAGCGTCGTGTATCCCGGCGGCAGGTGCTTCGCGAAATAGCGCGCGCCGATGAGTGTCTCCGTCGAGTCGCTGAAATTGCCGTAGTCCTCCCCGTCGACGAAGAGCAGGTCGACGCCGACGGTCGGCGGCTTCGCCTTCAGGGCGTCGGCGACGCCCAACAGGACCGCGACGCCTGAGGCCCCATCGTTGGCGCCGGGGACCGGCATGCGCTGCTGGCCGAGGTTGGCACTCTTGTCGGCGAAGGGCCGAGTATCCCAGTGTGCCACAAACAGAATACGATCGGTCGCCTGGGGACGGAACCGCGCGAGGAAGTTGCGCAGCTTGAGTGTCTGACCCTTGGCGGTGCGCTGCTGAAACTCCTGCACGATCACGGTGTCGGCGCGCGCGCGTAGCTGCGCGAGCAGCCAGTCGCCCGTCTGCTTCGCGCCCGCGGTGTTCGGGATGCGCGGACCGAACGCCAACTGGCGCTGGATATAGGCGAAGGCGGTGTCGCCTCTGAACTCCTTCGCCGTCGATCCGCCGCCATCACCGGCACGCGCCTGACAGGCCAGGGCAAAAACCAATCCCACGGACCACGCACGACGCACGACGCACGATGTCATCGGAGCTGCCCCACGCTGGTGGACAGCTGCACGAACGCCGTAATCACAAATTGCGAGATCTTGCGGTTCGTTTGGCGCTCCTCGTTGAGGACGTATGCCATCTGCAGCCCCGCGCTCATGTTGGTGGGAAGGTCGGTGTCCATGGTAAGCTGAGCCTGCGTCTGCCGGCTGTCCACATAGGGTACGCACGCCTTCTGTCCCGCGCGCCGCAGACAGGTCGTGTTGTCGGCGACGGAATACCCCGCCGTGGTGCGGATGTTGGAACGCCAGCGGCCTCTGGTCGGCGGCCGGAACGAAAACGTCACGGTGGCGTTGTGCGCATCCCGCACGCTGCGAAACAGATTACCCGCGCTCAGCCGGTCGGACGTCGTCCGCGACAGGTCGAAGCTCGTGAACACCCCGCCGATCCACGTCACGGCGGCCGACGGCGTAAAGGTCTTATCGATGGTGCTGTTCAGCGCCACGCTGCCCCCGAGTGTGCCGAATGTCGGCTGCTCGTTCAACGATTCCACCCGCCGGTATCCCACGCGTGCCGTGACGTTCGACAACAACCGGCCGACGAGCTGCCGTGACGGCGGCGAGAACGACCAGTTGATCGACCCGTTGGGCCATTCTTCCGCGCGAGTGCGGATCGGCACCTGTGCGTCGGTCCGCAACGTCCAGATGACACCCCGCGTGAGGCGGTAGGTCGCGTTGGCCCGCAGGCCGAGCGGCAGGACCGCCGCGCCACCGGTCGACAGCGTCGTGTTCTGCATGGCCGAGGTCGCGAGCAGGCCATCCACCTGCCGGAAGGCGTCGAATCCGCCGAACGCCAGCTGATAGCCTGCCGGTGGTGTATCGGTCGCTCGGCTGAAGCTCGACCCCTGCTGGGTACTGTACGTCACGTCCAGCCCCGTGATGTGACCGAGCCAGTCCGCCACGCCCGACGAGTCCCCGAAGATCGCCTGGGCCAGACGGCGCGTGTCCAGCTGCGCACCGGTCTCGAGCCGGCGCGCGTTCGTGAACGCCGCCGGCACCCGGAATTCGCCCGCGGTATCGCCCTCGGTGCGCGCCGGCTGCCGGGCGTTGGGGTCGCGCGTGAACGCGAATGACGACCCCAGCGACGCGCGCGGCCGGATCCAGGTGCTCACGCGGGGGGTGAGCGCAATCGACGTCGTGAGCAGGCGCTGGGTCTCCAGGCCGACATCGCTGCCGAATAGGGAGCTGTGTTGCTGGCGAATCAGGCGGCCCATCGTGGTCGAGTCGCCGTAATCACGCAGATCGCGGGTGGAGACGGCATCGACGCCGAGCTGCATGCCCGTGACGGGAGTGAGCTGTACGCCGCCGGAATTTTGCCAAGCCCTGGTCCGCGAGACGGCGGGCGGCGCGCTGTCGCCCGCCTGTTGGATCGGCACCACGAAGGTGAAGCGCTCCGCATCGGTGCCTACCACCCCCGAGCGAAAATGGATGCGCGAGGGATTGAGGCGCAGCGCCATTCCCGCCACGCGGGTCACCGTGGCGTTCGGGGTCATGGTGTAATCGAGATTCAGCGCGTAGCTCGATCCGCTCGCCCGGGACAAGGTGGTGCGCGCATCGCCGCTCGCGTACGAGCCGAAGAGCGACACCGGATCGAGCATCCAGCGCGCGAGACCGCCATGTACCTGGCGGATCCGGCGGGCGGAAAACGCGTAGCTCGCCGAGCTGGTGCGCGGCGTGCGGAGGCCCTGCAGGGCGTCGCCGCGCAGGTCGGTGCCGCTCAGATAGAAGGGGTCGCTCGATACCAGCGTTCGCTGGACCGTTACCGGAATGGAGAGCCCCCAGCGGTCGGGGAGGAACCGGTCCACGCGCACCGTGGCGCTGACATTGGCGCTGTTGTCCGTGACGTACGACGGATCGTCCGTCAGCTGCCGGAACTGGCCGTCGCGCCGCGACACACTGATGGCGAGGTCGGCGACATCGGCCGCCGCCACCGCGATATCAATCGCACCCGCCGCACCGGTCTCCTGCACCACGTCGCCCAGGCGAATGTCGTCGACCCACAGCTCCGCCTGATCGATCACCACGCCGGCCTGGATCCGCCACATTCCGGCGGCGATCTCCTGCACACGCGCCAGGTTGGGCGGCGCGGTTCCTGGATCGTGCACGTGCGCGATGTACGGGCCGTCGCACATGACGTAGGAGGAATCGGGAATCAGGAGACTGGAGTCCGGACAGCCGGGATAGACCTGAGCGGTGTCGCCGCGAAGCCAGGCCTGTTCGATGCGCGCGCGCAGCGCGAGCCAGCGCTCGAACTGGACCACGACCTCCGGCTCCCACGAGGTGGTGCGCGCGCCGGTGTGGTACATGTAGAAATTGTCCTGGTCCTTCCCGGCCTTGATGAAGAATTCGAGATCGCCGTCTTCCCACCCCACGCCGCGGCCGCGCGCCCACACGCGCAGTGTCCGATACTTGAGAAAATTCTTGTCGCCTTCGGTCGTAAAACGTAGATACGCTTCGGCCCTGGTCCCGAGCCCCAAGCCCCTCGCAAGCACACGCATCGAGCGCTCGTTGATCTCGGTAGCCGTGATCTGAAATCCGGCACCCTTGCGTCCCGCCTCATCGGTGACCCCGGGCGGCGGCGTGTAGCCCAGGTCCTGATTCTCCGTGCTCACGACTGAGGCGATGACCTCGCCGATCCCGGTGCCGCGATCGCCGCCGATTCCCGGAAGCGGCGTGTCGCTGCGCTTCACCCAGGAGCTGCCGATGAGCCGCACGCGCGCGAGCGCGAAGGGGAGCTCGGTCTCGGGACCGCTCGGCGCCGGTGCCACGACCGTGATCCGCAGCGATTGGACCTGCCGCAGACTCGGCGTCCCGACCTGCAGCGTGTCCGTGCGGAAAGGAATCCGGTACAGACGCCAGCCGGCGCCGGCGTTCATGCCGCCATCGCGGACGAAGTACTGGGGAGCCCCGATCGGAAGCACGTAACGCACGAAGCTTTCCGAGGTGCGCACGCCGGTGAGCGAGTCGAGCGCGAAGTCGCCGTCCTGATCTTCTGTATCGACGGCGTTGTTGTGGCGGGTGCAGTGCGACCGGATGTCGCCAAAGGTGTAGGGCACGAGCTGGCCGTTCTGGGTCGCGGAGCACAGCGGCAGCGTATCCACCACGACGCCGCGCGTGGAATCGACAATGCCGTCCACCACGCGGTCGGAGAGAATCCCTTCGTCGTTCAGCGTCGCGCTCCAGGTCTGGGTGCGCGGGTCGCGCTCGGAATCGAGCCGGCCCGCGCCGGCGCGCCGGACGCCGCTGTAGGTCGTGTCGCCCCCCCCCCGCCCCCCCCGCCCCCCTCACCTTGAACGACGTGGGCACGAAGGCGAGCGCAGCCTCGAAGACGCGGCCGAAATCGAAGAGCACCGTCGTGCCGTTGGGGCGGGGGGTGGGGGGTGGAGGTTTCGAGACGCCCGGCTCCGGGG
>Ga0066710_100001889_pt1 | contig 16251 bp, 15 predicted proteins | sample GraSoiAngelo_159_FD_79666 | JGI IMG/M metagenome (GOLD analysis project Ga0066710, IMG submission 79666) | Grasslands soil microbial communities from the Angelo Coastal Reserve, California, USA - 14_1009_16_40cm | ecosystem: Environmental > Terrestrial > Soil > Grasslands | place: USA... | reverse complement strand
CGAAAAATTTCATCGCACCTCCTGAAATCCCGAAGTCGTGCCCGATCCAGTACGGCGAAGACGCGGGGCGGTCAAGGTGAATCACGCCCGGAACGCGCGTCGATCCTCTGACGCGCCGCCGCCGCTCAGTCAGCCGATTGCGGAATGGTAATCCGCAGCCGATCCCCCGCCTTCAGACCCTGCGCCGCCGCCGTGCCCGCGCGCACCTCGAGCACCGCCGAGGACTTGCGCGGAGGCCCGTAGGAGGGGCAGGGGTCCGCCTTGCACGGCGGCGTGTTCGCTTCGATGTGGAGGATGACCTTCGCTTCGTCCATCCAGATGATGTCGAGCGGCACGAGCGTGTTCTTCATCCAGAAAGGATGGAATCCGGCCTGCGGGAAGAGGAAGACCATCCCCTCCCCTTCGCGCACCTCGCTCCGGAACATGTAGCCCTTCGCCTGGCGCTCGGGCGTGTCGGCGATTTCGGCGACCACGAGATGATCGTTCGGGAAGCGCACCTCGGCGCGGCGGGCGTCGCGCTCCTCCGCTGCCGGCGGCGCGGCACCCTCCTTCGCGTTTCCCTTCGCGCCGGCGAGGCAGGCCCCCGTCGCCATGCCGAGGGCGACGACCGCGATCGTCGCCGCGCTTGCCAGTCTCTCCAGGGGTCCCTCGATCACGTCACCTCCATCACCAGGTTTGGAAAGGGCATCTCAGGGGGGAGCACGGATCGTACACACCACCCGCGCGCCGCGTCAAGCGCTCGACGCATTTCATGTCCGCCCCCCGGCGCAGGCGTCGCGCCCGCCGGAAGCGGGTGAATGGAGCGGCAGTGCTCGCGGCGTCACGCGAGCCCCCGTCGGAATTCCCTTGGCGGTGATCGACCGGGCAGCCACAGCCCCGCGCGGCCGTGCGAGACCTCGCGCCGGGGCCCCGCCGCGCGCAGTTCGCGCGGTGGGCGGCGCGAGGCGAGCCGAGGGGAGGGCTCGCGAACAGCGAGCCCGGACCCGTGCCGCGCGGGGCTGTGGCTGCCCGGTCGATCGCGGGCGTGAGGCAGTCGGCCAGGCCCGCGGATCGCCTCACCAGTTGCGGTATACTTCGAGACTTCCGGCGGGCCGCGTCCCGGCCCGCTTCCCCCGACCGGAGACCCATGGCGATCCGCATCGGCATCAACGGATTGGGCCGCATCGGGCGCGGTTTCCTGCGTCTGGCCCTGGGCCAGGATGACCTCCAGGTCGTGGCGGTCAACGATCTCGCCGGGCCGCCGATCCTGGCGCACCTGTTGCAGCACGACTCGCTTTTCGGGCGCCTCGACCTCGACATCCGGGCCGGGGACGGGGCGATCCTCGCCGGCGGCTGCACGATCCGCTGCACGCGCTCGCCGCAGCCGGCGGAGATCGACTGGGAGGAAGTGGACGTGGTGATCGAGGCCACCGGCCGCTTCACGTCGCGCGCCGCGGCGGCGGGGCACCTCAAGGGCAAGGCGCCGCGCGTCGTGATCAGCAGCCCCTCTCCCGATGCCGACCTGACCGTGTGCTACGGCGTCAACCACGAGAACTACGACCCGGCCCGGCACCGCGTGCTGTCGAACGCCTCCTGCACGACGAACGCCATGGCCGCCGTGCTCGCGGTCGCCGATCAGGCGTTCGGCGTCGAGCGCGCCGCCATGACGACGGTCCACTGCTACACCAACAACCAGGTGCTGGTGGACGCGCCGCACGCCGATCCGCGCCGGGCCCGGGCCGCGGGGCTTTCGATGATTCCGACCTCGACCACCGCGGCCGCCGCCATCGGCCTGGTGATGCCGGGACTGGCGGGCAAGGTCCGCTGTCTGGCGGTGCGCGTGCCGGCGGCGGCCGTGTCTCTCATCGACCTCACGATGGTGCTGCGGCGCGCCGCGACGCTGGAGGGGGCGCGCGGCGCGTTCCGGGGGGCGGCCGAGGGACCGCTGCGCGGTATCCTCGGGTACACCGACGAGGAGCTGGTGTCGATCGATTACCTGGGTGACAGCCGATCGGCCGTCATCGATGGAATGCTCCTGACCATCGACGGCGGGAACTTCCTGAAGGTCCTCGCGTGGTACGACAACGAGCGGGGGTACGTACAGCGTCTGGCGGACCTCATCAGGCATCTGAAGCGCGCCGAGACCATGGGAGGCTCGCCGGCATGACCCGTCGCAAATTGTCGGTGCGCGATCTGGATGTGGGCGGCCGGCGGGTGTTCGTGCGGGTCGATTTCAACGTGCCCTTGAAGGACGGCCGCGTCGCCGACGACACGCGCGTGCGCGCCTCGCTGCCGACGCTCAGGCTGATCCTGGAACGGGGCGGCCGAGCGATCCTGGCCTCGCATCTCGGGCGGCCGAAGGGGACGGCGTCGGCGGACCTGAGCCTGCGTCCGGTGGCGGAGCACCTGGCCGCGCTCCTGGGAACGAAGACGCAGATGGCGCCGGACTGCGTCGGCGACGAGGTCGAGCGGAGGACGCGCGCCCTGAAGAAGGGCGAGACGCTGGTGCTCGAGAACCTGCGTTTCCACCCGGAGGAGGAAGAGAACGACGAGGCGTTCTCGCGCCGCCTCGCGGCGCTGTCCGATCTGTACGTGAACGACGCCTTCGGCAGCGCCCACCGCGCGCACGCCTCGGTCGTCGGGATCACGCGCCACCTGCCGGAGCCCGCCGCCGGCCTCCTGATGGACGCCGAGATCGCCGCGCTCACGCGTCTTCGGGAACGCCCGGAGAAGCCCTACGTCGCGATCCTGGGAGGCGCCAAGGTGTCGGACAAGATCGACCTGATCCTGAATCTCATCGACAAGGTGGACGCGATTCTGATCGGCGGCGCGATGGCCTACACTTTCATGAAGGCGCGCGGTGTGCCGATCGGAACCTCCCGCTCCGAGGACGATCGGATCGATCACGCCGATGCCATCCTGACGCGCGCCAAGAACTCGGGGGTGCGCATCCAGCTGCCGCTCGACCACGTGGTGGCGCGGTCGCCCGAACCCGGCGAGGCCCGGCAGACGACGGCGGGCCCCGCGATCGAGGAGGGATTCGTCGGCCTGGACGTGGGCCCGAAGACGCGCGACGCGTACGCGGCGGCGGTGGCCCCGGCGCGCACCGTCTTCTGGAACGGACCCCTGGGCCTGTGCGAGGTGCCTCCCTACGACGAAGGCACCCGCGCCGTGGCTCGCGCCATCGGCGCGGCGAAGTCGTTCAGCGTGGTCGGCGGCGGCGACTCGATCGCGGCCATCAACCGGCTCGGCCTGGCTCCCTCCTTCTCGCACCTGTCGACCGGCGGGGGCGCGTCCCTCGAGTTCCTGTCGGGCGTGGAGCTCCCGGGCGTCAGCGCCCTGGCCGACGCTCCGGATCCTCCCGCGGCGCCCCGGCCCGCGGGGCCGGGCGCGACCCGTCGCCCGCGGGCGCGCCGCGAGCAGCGCACGCGATGAGCCCCGGGACCAGACCGCTCGTCCTGGGCAACTGGAAGATGTCTCTGACCGGCACGGAGGCGGCGGTCTACGTCCGGTCGCTTCTTCCCCGCCTGGGCTCCCCGGCCGATCGCGAGATCGCCGTCGCGCCTCCGTTCACCGCGCTCGCGGCGGTCGCCGCGCAGTTGAAGGGAAGCACGGTGAAGCTCGCGGCGCAGGACCTGTTCTGGGAGGACGAGGGGCCGTACACCGGCGAGATCTCCGGGGTGATGCTGCAGGACGCCGGGGTCACATACGTCCTGGTGGCCCATTCCGAGAGACGGCGGCACCTGGAGGAGAACGATCGCCTCGCCAGCCTGAAAATGAGGGCCGCGTTGCGCTCCGGCCTCTGTCCGATCCTGTGCGTCGGGGAGGACGAGGCGGAGCGCGCCGCCGGCCGCGCCGAGCGTGTGGTCCGGACGCAGCTGGCGCTGGGTCTCGAGGGCGTCGGGCCGGGCGAGGCTTCGCGCGTCCACGTCGCCTACGAGCCGGTGTGGGCCATCGGCACGGGCCGCGCCGCGACCGCCGGCCAGGCGGCCGAGATGCACACGCTCATCCGCCTCGAGCTCCGTTCACTCTTCAAGACCGGGGCGGCGGCCGTGCGTATCCTGTACGGCGGCAGCGTCACGCCTCAGAACGTCGACGAGCTCATGGGAAGTCCGGGCGTGGACGGTGTGCTGGTCGGTGGCGCCTCGCTCAAGGCCGAGGAGTTCGCGCGCATCGCCGCCTACCGCGTCGCGCGCTGAGCGGGATTGCCCCGAACCTCCGGACTGTGCTAGCTTAGCGGCGCTCGTGAGGAGATCGAGAACACATGTTGCTGGAATATTTTCTGATCGGTCTGCACATTCTGGTCTGCTTCATCCTGATCATGGTGGTCCTGCTGCAGAGCGGGAAGGCGGCCGATCTGGCCGGCGCGTTCGGCGGCGGCGGCAGCCAGACCGCGCTGGGAAGCCGAGGCGCGGCGACGGTCCTGACCAAGGCGACGAGCATCTCGGCCATCCTGTTCATGATCACGTCGCTCAGTCTCGCCATCATCGGATCGCACCGGACCCGGTCCCTGTTCGAACAGGCGCCTCCACCCGCCGCGGTCCCCGAGACCTCCCAGCCGGGTGGCAAGCCCGCCCCCCCGGCGGCTGGGTCGGCGCCCGCCGGACAGGCAGGCGGGAGCGAGAAGGAGAAGGGCGCGGCGCCGGCGCCTGCGGCCAAGGCCGCCGAGCCCGCGAAGAGCCCGGCCCCGAAGTAAGCCTCCCTCTGCTATCCTGTTCGCGTTTCTGTCCCGGTCGGAGGTCGCCGCCGGGTCGTGCCGGAGTGGTGGAACTGGCAGACACACCATCTTGAGGGGGTGGCGCCCAAAAGGCATGCGGGTTCAAATCCCGCCTCCGGCACCAGGCCTTCCCCCCGGGTCCTACTCCTCTTCCTCGAGAAGCGCTTCGACTTCGTCGGGATCGAGTCCCTGCAGGATGCGCTTGACGCGCAGCAGGTTTTCAATGTCCCCGCTGTAGCGCGCCTCCGGACGGGCCTTGAGGAGCACGAGCGCTCTGTCCAACGACTCGAGAAGCTCTTCGAGAACGTCGCCCACGATCCCCTCCGACACCGCTTCCGCCCTCAGTGATCCTCGGCCTCGAGGAACCGCTCCGCATCCATGGCGGCCATGCAACCGCTGCCGGCCGCGGTGACCGCCTGACGGTATACGTGGTCCTGGCAGTCTCCCGCGGCGAAGACACCGGCCACGCTCGTCCTGCTGCCTTCCCGCGTGATGATGTAGCCCGCCTTGTCGAGATCGATCTTCCCCTCGAAGACGCGCGTGTTCGGCACGTGGCCGATGGCGACGAACAGGCCGTCGGTCCTGATCTCGGAATCGCCTCCGGTCTTGAGGTTCTTCAGCCGGACCCGCTCGACCCGGTCCGTCCCGAGGACCTCTTCCACGACGCTGTCCCAGACGAAGGAGATCTTCGCGTTCTTGTGGGCGCGATCCTGCATGATCTTCGAGGCCCGGAGCGCACCGCGGCGGTGCACGATGGTCACCCGGGTCGCGAACTTCGTCAGGAAGGTCGCCTCCTCAATGGCGGAGTCGCCGCCGCCGACGACGACGATCTCCTTGTCGCGGAAGAAAAAACCGTCGCACGTGGCGCACGTGGAAACCCCGCGGCCGAGGAGCCGCCGCTCCGACGCCAGCCCGAGCATGCGGGCCGACGCCCCGGTGGCGATGATCAGGGTGCGGGTGAAGATATCGCCGTATGGATTGATCGTCACGCGGAACGGTCGTCGCGACAGGTCGGCGCCGGCGGCCGCCCCCGTCAGGTATTCCGTCCCGAAGCGCGCCGCCTGCTGGCGCATGTTCTCGATCAGCTCGGGTCCGAGGATTCCTGCCGGAAAACCGGGGTAGTTCTCCACGTCCGTCGTGAGGCTCAGCTGCCCGCCCGCCTCGTGTCCGTCGACGAGGAGCGGCTTCAAGTTGGCGCGCGAGGCGTAGACCGCCGCCGTCAGTCCCGCGCACCCGGACCCCAGGATCACGACGCTCCTGGGGTTGGACGCCGTGCCCGATGGTCCCGGTTTCCCTTCGCTGTTCCTGGTCGCAGTCACGCAGCACCGCTCCTTGGTCTGGCGCGAGGCCGCCCGCGCGAGAACTCTCGGGTCCGAACGGGGCCGCACATGATAGCACGCGCCCGCCGGTGCAGGACCCGGGCGCGGGGGGGCGCGTCAGCGCCAGCCGGAGGCGCGCAGCCCTCGCCGGACACGCTGCGACACGATGTCGAGGAGCCGCGGGTCGGCCCCCAGGTGAGGGGCGATCCTGATCCGGATGCCGGTGTGGCGCGCCCTGGCGCGGGCGGCCGCCGCGGGAAGATCGCGGCTCACGTGTCCGCCCATATAGAGGAAGTACGGCACGAAAAGGATTCGGGAGGCGCCGCGCCCGACGCACCGTTCGACTCCGCCGGGAACGTCGGGCCGGGCGGCCTCGAGGTAACAGACCTCGACGACCCGCCCCGGGAACCGGGCGCGCATCTGCCGCGCCAGACCCCGCAGCAGACGGTTGGCGGCGCCGACGCGGCTGCCGTGGCCGATGAGAAGGAGGGCGGGCAGCACCGCGGTCTGGGACTGTTTCAACGGGCGGCCCCCAGGATGACCGCCCGGCAGCGGCCGGCCCCGTCGACGACGTCGAGCTCCCCCCCCGCCGTCACGTCCTCGTCGCGCACGTACCCCAGGGCGGCGACGCGCTCCTCCCCCGGCACCCGGGCGGCGCTGGTCAACGTTCCGATCGCTCCGGTTCCCTCGCGCACAAGACCCGACCCCGGCCCGGGCAGACCGCCCGAAACGCTCAGCCGGACGAGGTACTTCGAGACCTTCTTGTAGGTGTTCAGCCGCGCGATGACCTCCTGGCCGACGTAGCATCCCTTGGTCAGGGAGATGGCGTCGTCCAGGCGGGCCTCCCAGGGGTTGTAATCGTCCGTCAGCTCCCGTCCCGGCGACGGAAGGCCCGCCTCGATCCTCATGACCTCGACGACCTCGGGTCCCGCCTCGACGAGACCGCCGCTGGCCTCCTGGATCGCGGCGCGCATCGCGGGCAGGTCCGCCGCCTCGGCGGTGAGGTGGTACCCCCCGCCACCCAGGGGAAACGATCGCGCAAGCACCGCGCGCACCCCCCCGAGCTCGACGGCGAGAGGGTGGTGCAGCGGCCGTCCGGCCGCGGCGCTCCCCAATAGACGCCCGGCGCGATCCTCGGCGCGCGCGCCGTAGAGACCGAGAGTGCCGTGCGAGCCGCTCGCGTCGGCGACGCGAACGGCCTCGCGGAAGGTGAAGCGTTCGATGTGCGCCGCGACGGCCGCCGCCCGATGCGCACCGGTCAGGCAGAGGAGGCGATCCTCCAGGCGGTGCAGGGTGACCAGGTCGATGAGACGCCCCTTCCCGGTGACGAAGGCCGCGGCGGTCCCCTCACCCGGCCGCAGCGAGAGGATGTCGTTGGTCGTCAGGCGGTGCAGGAGATCGAGCGCGTCCGCTCCCTCGATCAGAAGACGCCCCAGGTCCGATCGGTCGGCCAGGACGGCGTCCGCGCGCGCCGCGCGATACTGGGCGGCCGCGTCGGGCGGGCCGCCCCGCGACCCGGTCATGGCGCGAGCGCGGCGAACTCGACGGCCGGAGGGAGCGGCAGCGCGCCCGCGTCGTGACCGCGCGCGAGGAACGTCTCGATGGCGCGGCGGCCGCGCGCCCCGTAGTCGAGGGTGTAGTCGTTGACGTACATGCCGACGAAACGATCCGCGATCGGCCTGCCGATCCCCCGCCCGAACTCCATGGCGTAGGTCAGCGCCTCCTCGCGGTGGTTCAGACCGAACTCGATGCTCTTCCTGAAGATCGCCCCGACCTCCGCGATCGTCCGCCCGCCGAGGTCCCTGCGAATGGCGTTCCCCCCGAGCGGCAGCGGCAGGCCGGTGTCGCGCATCCACCACTCCCCCAGGTCCAGGATCTTGTGCACGCCGCTCGAACCATGGGTGAGCTGCCCCTCGTGGATCAGGAGCCCCGCCTCCTGCGCGCCCGAGGCCACCGCCGGCAGGATGGCGTCGAACGGCATGACCTCGGTCGCCACGTCGCCCAGCGCCAGCCGCAGAGCCAGCGCGGCGGAGGTCAGGCGGCCCGGCACGGCCACGGTCCTGGTCTTGAGCTCCTCGAGATCCATCGGCCGGCGCGCGACCACGATCGGACCGTAACCGTCCCCCATGCTCGCCCCGCACGGCAGGAGCAGGTAGCGCTCCGAGAGATAGGCGTAGGCGTGGATCGACACCGCCGTCACCTCGATCTCCCCCAGCATCGCCATCCGGTTGAGCGACTCGATGTCTTTCAGGACCTGCTCGATCGCGTACTCGCCGGTCGGAACCCTCCCGGAGGCCAGCCCGTAGAACATGAACGCGTCGTCCGGATCCGGACTGTGCCCGATGCGAATGCGTCGTCGTCCGTCGTCCCGTGTCATCCTTGCGCCCTCGCTCGCGTGTGCCGCGATTATATTCCGGAAGCGTCATCCCTCCGCGCCGCCGCGACGATCAGGACCCCGGCCAGGAGCGCCGTGGCCGACGCCCCGGCGAACAGGTTCCCCATGCTCGTGCGGTCGTACAGCACGCCGCTCAGGAACATGCCGATCACGTTCCCGACGCCGTAGGTGGCCGATCCGTAGACCGCCTGCCCGCTGGACCGGCGCAGGCCGCCGAACAGGTGGTGCGTGTGGGTCACGGCCGCCACGTGAAAGGCGGCATAGGTCGCCGCGTGGAGCGCCTGCGCCAGAACCATCGCGAAGGGGGCGGCGCTCGCGGAGCAGATCCACCACCGCACGGCGGCCAAAAGGACCGAGGCGCCCATGGTCGGGAGAGTCCCGAACCGGTTCAGGACCCGTGGCATCGCGAGCATCGCCGAGATCTCGCAGCCGACGGCCACCCCCCAGAGGAGACCGATCGCCTGAGGCGGGTACCCCGATTTCTCGAGGTGAATGCTGTAGAAGACGTAGTAGGGTCCATGCGACGCCTGCGACAGGGCGCAGGCCAGGAGAAACAGGACGACCCGCGGCTGCCTCACGAAGCGCCTGAGACTCGACGGCGGGGCCGGCGCGGGGGCGGCGACCCTGTCCCGGGGCAGCAGCCAGGCCGACAGGACGTTCAGCGCCAGGAGCAGGATGACCAGCTGCACCGCGGAGCGCGCCCCCCGCGACCCGACGACCGGCCCCGTCCCGAGGGCCATCGCGATGAAGGCCAGCGAACCCCAGACGCGCATCCGGCCGTAGTGCGGGCCGCCGGCCTCCGAGATCTCCATGGCGTACGCCTCCACGAGAGGCAGCGCCGGAGCGCGCAGCCCGGCGTAGACGGCGATGGCGGCGGCGATCGCACCGAACGTACGGAGGCCGGGGACGAGACCGAAACTCAGGAGCGCGAGCAGGCTCGAGACGACGATCAGGACCCGCCGGCGACCCAGCCGATCCGCCAGGACGCCGCCCAGCGTCGGGACGATGGCGCTCGACAGGGGAAGGAGGAGGCTCAGGAGACCGATCTGCAGACCGGAGAACCCGAGGTCCTCCAGGTAGAGATTGAAGTACGGAAGGTAGACACCGAGAACGGCGAACGAAGTGAGATAGAAGAGGCTGAGCGCCAGAGGAGCGGCCAGAGGCATGCGGGCGGAGAATAGAGACCGACCCGAGGCTTGTCAACCGAGGGAGGGGCGCGGGTAATATAGATGATGGAAGGATCGTCGATGGAGGACCCCAGAGACACCCGCAGGGCCTTCGCGGCCCTGCTGGCGCTGCCGGACGACGCGATCGATCTGGGTCACGCCTCTCTCCTGATCGCGCGCGAAGAATATCCCGACCTGGACGTGGGACGGTACCTCGCCCGCCTGGACGAGATGGCGGGCGAGATCCGGGGACGCATGAAGGGACGCGAGGGCGCCGCCAGCCAGATCGCGCATCTGAACCGCCTGCTGTTCGAGGAGATGGGGTTCCGCGGCAACCGGGAGGAGTACTACGACCCCCGCAACTCGTTCCTGAACGACGTCCTCGACCGCCGGGTCGGGATCCCGATCACGCTGTCCGCGGTCTACCTGGAAGTCGGCCGCAGGATCGGCTGCCGCCTCGCCGGGGTTGCCTTCCCGGGACACTTCCTGGTGCGTCACACCGGCCGGGAGGCGATGCCCGACATCCTCATCGACCCGTTCAACCGCGGCCAGATCCTGACCGAAAAGGAGTGCGGTGCGCTCCTGCAGGAGACGTACGGCGGCCGGGTGCCGTTCCGGCCCGAGCTCCTCAGGCGCGCGCTGAACCGTGAGATCCTCCAGAGGATGGTCAACAATCTCAAGCGGATCTATAAGCGCCAGCGCGATTTTCACATGGCGCTCCGGGTCCAGCAGCTGCTCCTTTGCATCGTCCCCGATCAACCCGAAGAAATCCGCGACCGCGGCACGATCCATATCCGCCTCGCCCTGTTCGCCGAGGCGGTGGCCGACTTCGAGCGCTACCTCCACCTCGTTCCCCGGGCGCCCGACGCACCCCAGATCGAAAAGCGGCTCACGGAGCTGAAGCGCCTCGTGCCGCGGATGAACTGAGGCCACGGTGACCGACGATGTGGCCGGGATGTTCGGCCCCTCGGGGCCGCTGGCGCGGGTCCTCCCTGCGTTCGAGCCACGCCCGCAGCAGGCGCGCATGGCGCAGGAGGTCGCCTCGGCCCTGGCCTCCGGACGTCACCTCCTGATCGAGGCCGGCACGGGGATCGGCAAATCGATCGCCTATCTTCTGCCCGCGATCCTGAGGGCGGTGCGCTCGGGACCGCCATCCGGGGAGCGCAGGGTCATCGTCTCGACCCACACGCGCGCCCTGCAGGAGCAGCTCGCCCGCAAGGATCTGCCGATCCTGCAGCGCGCCCTGGATCCGGCGGGCGTGAGCTTCCGCTACGCCCTTCTGATGGGCTCGGAGAACTACCTGTGCGTGCAGCGCCTCCAGGAGATGCGTCTGGCGGATGGGAGTTCACCGGGATCGCGCTCCGACGAGACCGCCGGGGCGCTGACGCGCCACGCCAGGACCACCGTCTCGGGCCTGCGGTCGGAGATCCCTTTCAGCGTTCCGGATGCGCTCTGGTCCCGCGTGCGCCGCGATCGCGACGTCTGTCTGGGCGCACGCGGCCCCTTCTGGGAGGACTGTCTGTATCGCCGGGACCTGATGCGGGCGCGCGAGGCGGATCTTCTGATCGTCAACCACGCGCTGTTCTTCCTCGACCTCAAGACCGGCGGCCGGATCCTGCCGCCGCACGCCGTCGTCATCCTGGACGAGGCGCACCGCGTCGAGGAGTCGGTCGTCTCGCAGCTCGGGGTCAGCGTGTCCGACCGATCCGTGGCGAGGCTTCTCGAGGATCTCGGGAGCCGCGAGCGCAGCGCGCGTCCCGGGGGTCGCGGCCCCGGCACGCGCAGCGCCGCGCCGGGCATCTTCCCGGGCGTTGTGTCGCGGATCAAGGAGGCCGCCGCGGATTTCTTCGAGGAGGTGCGGCACCGGGCCGAAGCGCTTCATCGCGACACGGCGGGCGCCGCCCGCGCCCCCGACACGCCGGGCTTTCAAATACGCCTGCGCGAGGCGGGTGTGGTCGACGACCGCCTGCGCGCGCCGCTCCACGATCTGGAATCGGCGCTGGAAGAACGGGCGCGCCAGGCTCGACCCGAAGAGGCACCGGCCGTCCTGTCGCTCGCCACGAGGACGCGCGATCTGAGGGAGCGCCTGTCGTCCCTCCTGGAGCAGCGTCTTCCCGACTCCGTCTACTGGGCCGAATGCCCGAAGCACCGCCGCGGGGCCGCCCTGCACGCGGCCCCGATCGAGGTGGCCCACGTGCTCCGGCGGCAGCTGTTCGAAGACGGACGCACGATCGTCCTGACGTCCGCCACGCTCGCCGCGGCGGGCTCGTTCGCCCACGTCAGGCGGCGACTGGGTGTGGTGGCGGCGGCGGAAGTCGTCCTCGGGTCGCCGTACGACTATGAGCAGCAGGCGCTCGTGTACCTGCCCGCCTCCATGCCGGACCCCGCGAGCGACCCCGAGGGCTTCGGGGAAGGCGTGACCGACACGTGCCGGCTGCTCCTGCGCGCCTCCGGCGGCGGCGCCTTCGTCCTGTTCACCTCCTACGCCCTCCTCCGGCGCGTGCACGACGCCCTGTCGCGCGATCCGGCCCTTCGCGACCTGGAGCTGTTCCGGCACGAACCGGGACAGGCTTCGCCCATCCTGGAGCGGTTCCGCATGACCCGCAACGGCGCCCTCCTCGGAACGATGACCTTCTGGCAGGGGGTGGACGTGCCGGGTGAGGCGCTGCGGCTGGTGATCATCACGCGATTGCCGTTCGAGGCGCCGGGGCAGCCGATCTTCGAGGCGCGTGCCGAGGCGATCCGCGCGCAGGGCGGCGACCCGTTCACGGAGGACGCCCTGCCGGAGACGATCCTGACGTTCCGTCAGGGGTTCGGCCGCCTGATCCGCAGCCGCGAGGACCGCGGGGTGGTCGCCGTGCTCGACCCGCGGCTCAGGACCCGCCCCTACGGCGCCCTGTTCCTCGAGTCGATTCCGCCCTGCCGGCGGACCGAGTCGATCGAGGAGGCGGAGCTTTTCCTGCGGCGAATCAGTTGATGCGCCGTGCGCGCCCCGTCCAGAACGGCTCCCGCAGCGGCTTCTTGTCGATCTTGCCCGACCCGGTTCGGGGCAGGGCGGGCCGAAGATCGACCGCGCGCGGGCACTTGTAGTGAGCCAGGCGCGCGCGGCAGAAGGCCACCAGTTCCTCTACCGTTGTCGCGGCGCCGGTGGCGAGGACCACCGCGGCGCGCACCGACTCGCCCCAGGCGTCGTCGGGGACCCCGAACACCGCGGCCTCGCGCACCAGCGGGTGCTCGTACATCACGTTCTCCACCTCGATGCTGTAGACCGTCTCGCCGCCCGTGACGATCACGTCCTTGGCCCGATCGACCAGCTGCACGAAGCCCTGACCGTCGATCGTCCCCAGGTCGCCCGTGTGGAACCAGCCCCCCTTGAAGGCCTCGGCCGTCGCCTCCTCGTCGCGCCAGTATCCGGGCGTGACGGTGGGGCCGCGCGCCACCACCTCGCCGACCGTGAGGTCGTCCGCCGGAACGTCCTCGAACGTCGAAGACCCCGCAGGCCGCACGACGCGCAGCTCGACACCGGCGGCCCTGCGGCCGGTCCGTGCGCGCAGACGCGCCTGCTCCTCGTGGCTCAGGCGGCGTTGCGCCTCGCCGAGGATCGAGAAGGTCAGGAAGGGCGAGGTCTCCGTCAGGCCGTAGGTCTGGGCATACTCGCAGCCGATCCGCTCCCGCACGCTGGCCACGACTCCGGGAGCGATCGGCGCGCCGCCGCTCAGCAGAAGCCGCAGCGACGGCAGCCCCCTCCCCCGCCGCTCCGCTTCCTGCACGAGCGCCGTCAACATCGTCGGCACCAGGTTCGTGATCGTCACGCCCTCGGACTCGATGAGATCGAACGCGGCTGCGGGTTCGAAGCGGGGCAGCAGGACGTGCGCGGCCGCCGCCGACGTCGCCGTCCAGATCGCCCAGGCATCGGCGAGATGGAACATGGGGGCGGCGTGCAGCCAGACGTCCCGCTCCGTGAAGCCGAGCTCCCCGATCGTCATCCGCACGTGCGCGTCCAGGTTCCGGCGCGTGAGGACCACACCCTTGGGCCGGCCCGTCGTTCCGCTGGTGTAGTAGAGATGCGCCGCGTCTTCCGGCGCCGGCTGTCGCGGCCCGTCCGCCGCGGCGGTGGTCGGTCCGGCGATCCATCCCTCCCCCGCGACACCCCCCTCGGAGAGGAACGGCGCCGCGAGGTCCGGGTCGCCGAGAAGCAGACGCGCCCCGCTGTGCTCCAGGATGCTCCGCACTTCGCGCGGGGAGAGCCGGACGTTGATCGGGACCAGCACCAGCCCCCGATGAAGCGCCCCGAAGTAGACGGCCAGGAACAGGTGGCAATTGTGAAACAGCGCGGCGACGCGGTCACCCGGCCGCGCGCCGAGCGACAGCAGCTGGCGTGAGGCGCGCTCGGAGATTTCGTGGAGACCCGCGTAATCGAGACGCGCGCGCCCGCAGACGACCGCCGCGCCGCCGCGTCTGCGCGCCGCCGATTCGAGGAGGGACGGGGCATCCACGCCCCCGATCCTACCGCTATTTCGGACCGACCCGCTAAGAGCCGCCGCGGCGCTTCTTCGCCGGCTCACGGACCTCGCCCTGGCCCCGCATCGCCTCGTCGAGCTGCGGCTCGACGACCTTGCGGTAGCAATCGGGGCAGATCCCGTGGCTGAACTGCACGTCGGTGTGGGTGGAGACGTACTGTTCGACCTGTTGCCAATAGTTCTGATCGTCGCGGATCTTCTTGCAGTAGGAACAGATCGGAAGCAGCCCGCGCAGCTGGCGGACGCGCGTGATGGCCTCCTCCAGCTCGGCGACGCGGGCGGCCAGCACGGTCTGCAGCTCGACGATGCGGACGCCGACCTGAACCCGGGCCCGCAGCTCCTCGTGGTCGAAGGGCTTGGTGATGTAGTCGTCGGCGCCGGCCTCCAGGCCTGCGATCACGTCCTCCTTGCGGCCGCGCGCGGTCAGGAGGATGATGTGCAGCGGACCCGAACCGGGCCGCCCGCGCACACGGCGGCATACCTCCACCCCGTCCAGCTCCGGCATCATCCAGTCGAGAATGGCCAGCCTCGGTGCCTGGGGTGCCGCGATCGCCTCCCACGCCTCCGAACCGTTGCTGGTGCTCGTCACCTCGAAGCCCCACTTGGAGAGCGTGGCCTCGAGGACGCGTCGCGAAACCGGATCGTCTTCAGCGATGAGGATTTTCATGCCGCGTTCTCCTCCGCGAGCTTGGCGAGCGCCTTCTTCAGGCGGGCCATCTCTTTCTCCAGCGGCGCCCACTCCGTGCGGGCTCCGACCATGTCCCCTTTTTGCGCCAATCTCTCGACGCGCAGCGCCGCCTCGAAGGCCGTCCGCGCGCCGAAGTTCGCCACCGTTCCCTTCAGCGCGTGCGCCGCGCGCTCGAGCGCCTTGCCGTCGCGCCCCGCGAGCGCTTTCGACAGATCGCGCATCAGCCGGGGCGCGCTCTTCAGGAACAGCCCGACGATTTCGGCGAGGAGGCCGGTATCGCCCTCGAGCCGCGCCAGCAACGCCTGCCGGTCGATGACCTCGGCGCGCGCGCCGGGCGATGGCGCCCGGGGCGGGCGGCCGGCGGGCGTCTCCAGCGGCGGGCGGCTCAGGACTCCGTCGATCGCCTCGAACAGGTCCGCGGCCTGGATCGGCTTCGACACGTATCCGTCCATGCCGGCGGCGAGACAGCGCTCGCGATCGCCTTTCATGGCGTGGGCGGTCATGGCGACGATCGGCAGGTGCCTCCCGGTCCCCTGCTCCCGCTCCCTGATGGCGGCGGTGGCTTCGAAGCCGCCCATCTCGGGCATCTGCAGGTCCATGAGCGCCAGGTCGAAAAGGCGCGCCGCGGTGAGATCGACCGCCTCGCGCCCGGTGCGGGCGATGCTGACCGAATGGCCCCGGCGCTCGAGCATGCGCACCGCCACCGCGCGGTTCACGCGATTGTCCTCGACCAGAAGAACGCGCAGCCGCTTCTTCCGCTCGCGCAGCGTGTGACGGGTGATGAGGCGTTCCCGGCGCGCCCCGGGAGCCGGCGGGCTGAGCACCGTCATGATCAGATCCAGGAGCTCCGACCGCCGCGTCGGCTTGGTGATGTAGGCGGAAATACCGGCCTGACGGCTGCGCGCCGCCTCGCCCCGCTGGCCGCCCGAGGTGAGCATGATCAGGTCGAGTCCCTGCACGTCCCCCTCCCGTTGGATCCGCTCCGCGAGCGTGAACCCGTCCATCCCCGGCATGTTGGCGTCCAGGATGATCAGCCGGAACGAGCGCCCCCGGCGCGCGGCGTCCTTGAGAGCCCGGAGCGCCGCCTCGCCGCCGTCGACCGCCACGGGCTTCATCCGCCAGCCCTCGAACATCTCCACGAGGATGCGCCGGTTCGTGGCGTTGTCGTCGACCACGAGCACCGGAAGGTCTCTCAGCTCGGGTGGCGGAGGCGCCTCCTGCACGGCGGTCTGCCCGCGCTGCAGACCGAGACGGACCCTGAAGCGGAACCGGCTGCCGCGGCCGACCTGGCTGTCGACCCAGATGCGGCCTCCCATCATCTCCACCAGCTGCGAGGAGAGCGTCAGCCCCAGTCCGGTCCCTCCGTACTTGCGCGTGGTCGACCCGTCCGCCTGGGTGAACTCCTCGAAGATCGCCTGGTGCTTCGCCTCGGGTATTCTTATGGATGTGTCGCCCACCGAGAACTGG
>Ga0066710_100001887_pt1 | contig 16255 bp, 13 predicted proteins | sample GraSoiAngelo_159_FD_79666 | JGI IMG/M metagenome (GOLD analysis project Ga0066710, IMG submission 79666) | Grasslands soil microbial communities from the Angelo Coastal Reserve, California, USA - 14_1009_16_40cm | ecosystem: Environmental > Terrestrial > Soil > Grasslands | place: USA... | reverse complement strand
TCCGTTACCGCCGCGACAAACGCGAAAACCCCCCAAAAAAAAATCAGCGCGCAAACGGAAACAACAATCTTCTGCGCTTCGCCAATATCCATAAGATTCGCCACTCGCAGCAAAGCGACATCAAACAATACATTGTTCCATTGCTTGGCATTGTACAGCCCGGGCGCTTGCCCCTTTTCAATCAATTGCGCAAGCCATGCGTTATAGACGTGGCTTGCCAGATCACCGGCCTCGATGTGCCGGTGCCACACGCAGGGGATAACCAGTACAACGGATAGAAACAGGATGCGCAGATTGGATTCGCGCAGAAACGCAATCACACCCGCGGATGGAATGCCACTCGCCGCCATTCTTACCTGGAGTTCACCAAGTCGCTCCGTCAAGATCGCTCCGGGCGATTCTACTATTGAAGAGCCTCGGTTCTTCCTGAGATTCAGTGATATTATCCCTCCTTCCCGAAACAGAGGAGGAATCGTGCAGACAAGATCGAGCCATGCTTTGCGTGCTTGCCGGAATTTTATCGGACCACTTCGATGCGTGCTCCAGGGAGTGCTGCTTCTCCCCATGAGCCTCGAGACTGCGGGTCTCGCCCGCGCGCAGGGACCAGCGCCAGCAGCAGAGTGTCCCCCCGCGGCGCGAATCGATTCGACGAAGGACACCTATGGCACCACAATTGTGGCCGATCCCTACCGCTGGCTGGAAGATCAAAACAGCCCCGAGACCCGGGCGTGGATTGATGCCGAGCAAAAGTGCACGGAAAGCGCACTTTCCAAGCTCCCCGGCCGCGCGGAACTCAGCAAGCGGCTCACGGATCTCCTGCATACGGATTCCTTCGAAGCACCGGTGGAACGGGGCGGGCGCTATTTTTTCCGCAAGCGCCTGGCGGGCCAGGACCTCTCGCTTCTTTATGTTCGCCGCGGCTTGAACGCCGCCGACGAGATCTTGATCAATCCCCTCCCCTGGAGCTCCGATCACTCCTCGAGCGTCACCCTTGAAAATGTGAGCCGCGACGGGAGGTTTGTTTTCTACGGTCGGCGAGACGGCGGGCAGGACGAAATCACGCCTAGGGTGCTGGACGTTGAAACAAAAACAACTCTCCCCGAGGCTTTCCCTAAGGCGCGGTATTTCGGTCTTGAGCTCACACCCGACAACAAGGGCGTTTACTATTCGCGGGTGACTCCCGATGGGCCACGCGCTTTCTACCACGTGATGGGCAGAGATGCTGCAAAGGACAAGCTCATCTATGGGAACACTCTTGGAAAAGAGAAGATTCTTACCTTGCAACTGTCTGAGGACGGCACCTACCTCGTCTATCTGATCATCTACGGTTCCGGATCGGAAAAAACTGAGATTTATGTTCAGAATGTGAAAGAGAACGGCCCCGTGGTGGCTGCGGTCAATGACGAGAAGTCCATCTTTTATCCGACCATCGCGGGGGGCCATTTTTTCATACTGACGAATTGGAAAGCTCCCCAGTGGCACGTTTTTTCGACAAGCTTCGCGACGCCGCAGCGCGAACACTGGCGTGAAGTTGTTCCTGCCGGCGACGTCCACTTGGAATCCGTCGCCGCGTCCGGCGGGAAGCTGATCGGACAGTACACGCATAACGCCACGTCCGAGCTGAAGGTCTTCGACGCCGATGGCAAACCGGAAAGGTCGATCGCTCTGCCATCGCTCGGCTCGGTCGGAGCCACCACGGGGCGTTGGGAAAGCCCGGAGCTCTTTTTTTCATTCGAATCCTATAACTTTTCATCATCCATTTTCCGCTATGACGTGAAGCGGGCAAGGTCCGAAGTGTGGGCCAAGGACAAAGTGCCGTTTGATTCCACGGCCTTCGAGATTCAGCAGGTTTGGTACGAATCCAGGGACAAAACGCGCGTGCCCATGTTTTTGTTCCACAAGAAGGGCTTAAAGGTCGACGGTTCGAATCCCGTTTTGTTAACCGGCTACGGCGGGTTCGATATCAGTGAAACTCCGTACTACTGGCCCCTCGCTCTTGTTTGGGCCGAGCGCGGCGGAATTCTTGCCGACGCGAACCTTCGCGGCGGTGGCGAATTCGGCGAGGATTGGCATCGCGCCGGGATGTTCGGAAAAAAGCAGACTGTTTTTGATGATTTTATCGCCGCGGCCGAATACCTGATTGCCGGCAAATACACAACTTCCTCCAAGTTGGCGATTGATGGCACCAGCAATGGCGGATTGCTGGTCGGAGCGGCGATGACGCAGCGCCCCGATCTCTTCCGGGCTGTCGTCTGCGGCTATCCTCTCCTAGACATGCTGCGTTATCAAAAATTCTTCGAGGGACCGTACTGGGTTCCCGAGTACGGAACCGCCGAAAATCTCGATCAATTCCGGTATTTATATGAATACTCTCCTTATCATCGCGTCGTGGGTGGCGCAAAGTACCCGTCGGCGCTGTTCGTCACCGGAGATGGCGACACCCGCGTGGCGCCTTTACATGCGCGAAAAATGGCGGCGCGGCTGCAAGCCGCCACCGTTTCGAATCGCCCGATTCTGCTGCTCTACGACACGAAGTCCGGCCACTCCGGCGGACGGCCCATCAACAAGATCATCGAGGAAAATACCGACGTTCTCAGCTTCCTGTTCTGGCAGCTGGGTGTTCCTGCTAACTGAATTACCCAAGAGAATCGGCCGCCGGGATGCTGCTTCCCTCAAGGAATGAGAGCCTGACATTCTCCGCCACGGCGGAACCGTGCTTGGAGAATTGAGCTGTGACCTCTCCAATCGGGACATCGACCCACTTCTGCCCTTTGGTCCAGTATCCCCGGGCAAATCCATCCCTCAAGCTAGAAAGAGCATTAAGTGTCTCTTGCCGTGTCCTAGGCGATGCGCAAATTACTCCATCTCGGTGTCGTCTTGCTGGCAGTATCCTTAGCCGGCTGTGCCGGAACTGCCCTCAGCACCAAACAGCCTCCCCCACCGCCTCCGGTATCTTCAATCACCGTAGTCGTGTCACCGCCCACGGCGAATATCCGCGCCGATGACTCTTTCCCGTTCTCTGTGGCTGTGTCGGGTACCACAAACACTGCGGTCACCTGGTCCGTCAACAACGCTACTGGCGGCACGTCCACGCTCGGAACGATTAGCAACAACGGGAACTACACGGCGCCAGCTGCGCTTCCTACTCCCAACACCGTGGCCGTTCGCGCCACCAGTGCTGCAGACGCTTCTGCCAATGGATCGAGCAGCGTTACGCTTCTAAATCCGACACCGGTTCTCACTGGCATCAATCCCGCAAGCGTAGGCACGGGAAATTTCTCACTCACGGTGACTGGGACCAAGTTTGTGAGTGGTGCTCAGGTGTTCTTGGACACGACACCACTCCAAACGACATTCGTTTCCACCACGCAGCTTACGGCCGCGGGCGCGGCTTCTTCCGCGGGCACCTACGCCATCAGCGTGACCAACCCGCCTCCTGGAAGCAGTTCCTCTTCCAGCGTCAATCTTCAAGTCACCGGCTCAGCGCCACCTTCCAACTGCGGCAGCATGACTCTCGGTCAAGGCGCGAATCTCGGAGGCTTCGTGCCGTTTCCTGCTGACAGTCTCTGGAACAGCGATATTTCTTCCGCCCCAGTGGATGCCAATTCCACCGCGGTGATCAATCTCATCGGGAGCGGCATTGGCATCCACGCGGACTTCGGGGCGGGCCAGTATCAGGGCTCGGCAATCGGTATTCCCTACCTGGTTGTTGGCGCGCAACAGCCCCCGGTCGCGGTCCATTTCACCGCCTACGGCAGCGAAAGCGATCCCGGGCCCATGCCGGTTCCCGTCACGGCGCCGATCGAGGGCGACCCCAATCCCGGCATGGGCGACCGTCATGTCCTGGTTCTCGACAATGCGAATTGCTTCCTCTACGAACTCTATAGCTCTTATGTGTCCGGAAATTCCTGGAACGCCGGCGCGGCGGCAGTTTGGGATTTGCTTTCCAGCGAACGGCGTCCCTACACTTGGACCAGCGCCGATGCCGCAGGACTTCCGATCTTTCCCGGACTCGCACGATACGACGAAGTCGCCGCCGGAAAGATTTCCCACGCCCTGCGCTTCACTCTGCAACAAAGCCGCGCCGCATTCATTCCTCCCGCTTCGCACTGGGCTGCAAATTCCAGCAATGCAAACGCGGCCCCCATGGGAATGCGCATGCGCCTGAAGACCAGCTTTGACGTCTCCGGGTATTCCGTCGCGAACCAGGTGATCCTGAACGCCCTGAAAAAATACGGCATGATCATGGCGGACAACGGTTCAAATCTGTATCTCAGCGGCGCGCCAGATGACCGCTGGGATAACAACGACCTCCACGCTCTCGGCCAAGTGAAAACTTCCGACTTCGAAGTGATTCAGATGACGCCGCTCTTTACGCAAAACACTGTCCCCAGCGGAGCGGCGCCGCAAATCACTTCCTTCACGGCGAGTTCGAATTCCATTTCGGCCGGCACGCAGGTGACTTTGTCCTGGCTGGTTAGCGGTGCTTCTTATGTGATTGTTTCCCCAGATGCTGGCGCCGTTCGAAGCACCAGCGTCGCCGTAGCGCCCGCGCAGTCTACAAGCTATACGCTTTACGCCACAAACGCCTACGGTCGCACCACCGCAACCGTCTCCATCACCGTCCACTAGGCAGAGCGAACACCGCGGCTTTTTGCAAACATGCAGACAGAGACAGGTTGACACATCATACGGCTTAGACGGCCTGCGAAAGGGAATCCGTACCGAACGATACGATTCGAAACCTACTTGGAAGCTTGGTTTTCGCCGAGACGCTTCAAGCGATCGCGCAAGCGCCGCTGCAACGGCGTGGGTGTGTTGGGGTTGAAAGCTACGAGATACCACAGTGGCTGGCTGCGATCCCGGCTCAGCCAGGTCAGCGTCGAAGCATCCGCGTTGGGATGCCGCGCCACATTTTCGCGAATCGCTCCATACGGATGTTTCGCCAACTTGTTCAGCGTCTTGGCATTGGCTCGCGGGTGCTCGCTGATCAGGCGGAGCAGGTAAAAATCCTCTTCCGGCGCTTGCTTGACAAGTTTCTCCAGCATTTCCGGCTTCGCATCCGAGCTTAGGACTAGCCCGATCTTTTCATCCCAGGCCGTATTAATCTGATTCAAATCGCGGGTGCGCGCATGAATCAATTCTTCCAGAATGCGCCGCTCCTGCTGCATGCGGGCGATCGGCAGCTCAGTGCCCTCGAGGGAATCGAGAACGCGGAGAAGGTGCTGCCTCTCGCCAAAAACGATTTGCGAGGTGCGCGTGGCCGCGCCTTTTTCCCTTTCCTTGTGCTGAACCAGGTCGGAACGTCGCATTGTTTGGTTGCTCCGGCCCAATCCCTTCCCAAGCTCTTTGAGGGACCGGGCGTTTACTACAGCCTACGAATCACATGCCACACGAAAGGCATGAATCACTTCATTGTGGCTTTAGCGGATTATGTCCCGCGTGCGCGATGGGGTAAAGTTTGGAGCGAGCCGCGTGTGCCCGAAGTGCAACTCCGGTTCCGGGAGTCCCGTCGACTCCATTGGAGTCCGACACCGGACCGCCTGCCGTCGCGGTTTTGAAATGCATTCGATGAGGGAACAAGAAGATGTCGGCATTCGAAGAGCACAAAGAAGAACTGGAAAAATTCGAGCAAATGTTTGGCCGCGAGCGGGGACGGCTGGCGGTGTCACTCGACCGTCTCACCAATGCCCTGGTTCTGGTGGGCCAGCACGGAGTTTATTGCGCGAGCCAACGCAATCCCACAGTGCCGGCGATGGACCTGCGCATCATCAATCAAGAGCTAGTGCACGCGAAAGAATTGGTGCAATCCGTGATGGAAGAGATACGCCTGGCCAGGGCAAAGAAGGAAGGCTAAAATTGGAAAAGTGAAATTGCAAACCAAAAACCAAGAACGAAAACCAACGAACATGAGATGGCCGGTACGCAGGATCTCTATTCCGGCTGCAAGAAGGGATTCAACTGGCGCTCGTTCCCAATCGTGGTGACGGGACCGTGGCCTGGATGCACGATGGTCTCGTCCGGCAGGTGCATCAGTTTTGTACGAAGCGAATCCATGATCTGGTCCAGGGAGCCGCCCCACAGGTCGGTGCGCCCGATGCTCCCTGCAAAAAGTGTGTCTCCCGAAAAAAGCTGAGGCGTGCGAGGCGTGATTTTCTCCGCTTCATCCGGAAGCATGCTGTGCGCGGCGTCCTCTCCGGCAGCTGGCCTTTTCAACAAATCAGTGAGGGCGATTTTCTCGCCAGCCTCATCTAGAACACTGCGTATTGCCGGAGCGCCGGTGACCTTGCCGGCGTCATGCGGAAGATACAGCGAGACGCTGCCCGGGCTGTGGCCCGGTGTGTGAATGACCTGGGCTTCAAACGATCCCCAGCGCAGAATATCGCCTTCCTTCAGCAATTGATCCACTTCGGTGAGCTCCGGCGGGTGGACGCCGAGGAAGGACGCCTGCATCTCCATGGCTTGATAGAGCGGCAGGTCATCCCTGTGCATGAGCACGGGAGCGCCCGTGTATTGATGAAGTTTGCTTAGGCCGCCGACGTGATCGATGTGCGCGTGGGTGCTTACGATAACCTTTACGGTGAGCTTATGACGGCCGAGAAGATCCAGGATGCGATATACTTCGTCGCCGGGGTCCACCACCAGCGCTTCGCGGGTGACCGGGTCGCCGATGATCGAGCAGTTGCACTGCAATATCCCTACAGGGATGGTGATGTGAATCAATCCATCAGTCGCGGCATTGAGTGCAGGTCGGCCCTCGTTCATGCCCGGGATTATATCATCAGCCATGAAGCGACATGCGGCAGCGGCTGCACCGCTCGTTGACACAATGCCCCTGAATTGACTGCCTTTGTGGGTGTCGTGTCCGGCAATTTTCCTACATTACTCGATAGGGTCAGGGCTTCAGTCGTGACATAAATCTTGCAAAATAAATAGGGCTTTAGCCCCTGAGGACAAGGAACTTCTTCTATTTACTTGCAGCCAGTACACTACCATGCCCTTTGTTACACTAGAGTCTGCCTCATAAATGCCTTTGAGGGGGGTCGGAGCTTTAGCTCCGAAATTGGAACCGCACTGCAGTTGGGCTGGACCACTGAGGAAAGCCCTTCAGTTCCCGCAAAGGCATATATGAGACGGCTAGATGGCTTCTAGACACAGGAGCATGCGCGAGGGCGTGGCAAATGGCTTCGCCAGCTACAGTTCTGAAAACTCCGCTCGCGGCGATGCACGCTGCCGCAGGCGCGAAGATGGGCATTTGGTTCGGCTGCGCCCTGCCGGATGACTTTGGCGACGCGGCCGCCGAGTATCGCTACGCGCGAGACAGTGTCGCGCTGATCGACAAGAACCACCGCGCCTGTTTCTCCTTCACCGGCCCCGACCGCGTGCGCTACTTGAACGCCATCCTGACCAACAACATCAAGGACCTTCGCGCAGGCCAGGGCGTCGTTTCGCTGCTGCTGAATCCGCAGGGCCACATTCTCGCGGAGATCGAGACGTATGCGTTTGCAGACCGGCTCTTCTGCGTCTCCTACGCCATGATTCGGGAGCGCCTGATCGAGTGGCTCGAGAAATACATCATCATGGACGACGTGACCCTGACCGATGAGACCACGCGCTACGGCACCCTGGCGCTAGAGGGTCCTAAAGCAGCCGCTATTGTGCGAGAACTCACCGGCGTCGACGTCACGAAGTTTGGCGACCTCTCCTCCCACGATGCTTCTGTTGGCGCGATTTCCCGTCGCAGCATTCCCGGTCGATTGGTCAAGCGCTCTCCGGGAGGAGTCCCCGGCGCCGAGTTCGTCGCGGAAAGCGAAAATCTGCCAGAGCTTTGGCAGATTCTTTCGGAGGCGGCCCGCAGGCACGGCGGCGGGCCGATGGGATACGCCGCGGTGAGCGGCCTGCGCCTCTCGCAAGGCATCCCGTGGTTCGGCTACGACTTCGGCGAAAAACAAATCCCCCATGAAGCCGGTTTACAGGACACCCACATCAGCTACACCAAAGGCTGCTACACGGGCCAGGAGATCGTGGAGCGCGTCCGCTCCCGCGGCCAGGTCAATCGTCAGCGCGTCCGCCTTGCCTTCTCCGGCGACGCGGTATCCGAGTTGGGCGCGCCCCTCACGCTCGATGGCAAAGAAGTAGGCTACGTCACGCGCGCCGCGAGGACCTGGGGCCCGGATCCGCCGCGCATCCTCGGTATGGGTTACGTGCGCATAGAAGCCAACGCCCCAGGCACCGTGCTGCAATGGTCTGGCGGAACCGCCACGGTCACGAAGTAAGCGTGAAACGTGACTGCCGACTCGTGACCTCGACCGGCGTCCGCCTTTTTCTGTCATCCCGAGCGGAGCTGAGGGATCTGTTTTCCTCCAAGTCGGGGCACGATACATCGTGCCCACTCTTCGCTCTTCCAATTTCGACTTTCAATTTCCCCATTCCACTCGCTCATGAAGTTCTTACTTAACATGGGTTAAATCGGTTATGAATTCAAAACGGTACGAGCAGTTCTTCATTAAGAATGACTGGATCATTCAAATTCGCCGAGGGGAGCGGATTGTTCGGGGCCGACGCGGCCAGCGGCGATGTCCGCTCTGAAATAGTTTTCGCCCATGATGGGGGAGCCGCCGAGGCGGCGGAGCATGGCGATCTGGCCGATGTGATTGAGAGCGTCGGCGACGGGGCCTTGAAAGAGGCCTTCCGCAGATCCATGAAGCGGTTGGGCTGAGGCCAGATGGTCGTCAAACTTTTTCAGGGCTGCAAAAAAGCGCGCGATTTCGGCGTTCCACGGCAGAGGCGTGGAGTCGTGCCATGCCGGTTTGCCCTGTGCTATCGAAAGTGCCCAGTCGAAGAGGTCGCCCATGTGTGCGAGAATTTGCGCGGGCGTCCGCGTCTTGTCTCCGATGTGGAAGCTGGAGAAGTGATTCGGGGAGCCGCGCAGGGCTTTGCCGGCGCGGTAGGCGACGGTGGCGACCGTGTGGCGAAGAAGTTGACGGGTGGAATCAGTTGACATGGACATGCGATGCTTCCCTTCTCTTTCAAGAGCCGCGATAAGCGAGTTTAAACGCAGAAACACGGAGTGCGCAGAGGAAAAAATAGGAAGGGAAAGCTCACTCTCCCGGCCAAGTTAGGGTAACCCGGCCGAGCTACAGAGTTATTGTTTAGTGTAGACGCGGACGTAGTCGACGAGCATTTGTTGAGGAAAAATCGTGGTGTTGTCGGGCGACCCAGGCCAATCGCCGCCAAGGGCAACGTTGACGATGATGAAGAACGGGTGATCGAAAACCCAGGTGCCACCGGCGGGCCACTGCGACGAGTTGAACGTGGCGTAGAGATTGGAGTCGACGTAGAAGCGGACCGTGCCGGGTTCCCATTCAACGGCATGCAGGTGAAAGTCATCGGAAAAATTCTGGCCTGCAGGCAGACTGAAGGTTGCGGTGGAGTCGCTCGTTGGACTGGTGGTGCTCGGGCCGTGCAGTGATCCGTGGACGGTGCCCGGCTCCTTGCCGATATTTTCCATGATGTCGATTTCGCCACACCTTGGCCAGCCATTTGAGGTGATGTCGCTGCCGAGCATCCAGAAAGCCGGCCACATTCCCTGCCCAGCGGGAATTTTGATGCGCGCTTCGAAGCGGCCGTAGGCTTGGCTGAAAAGCCCTTGGGTTTTCAGACGCGCGGAGGTGTAGTTCCGCGTTACCCCATCGGAGCCGTTGTAGATTTCTTTTCGCTCGGTGATGACGAGATTGCCGCCCTTGATTTGGGCGTTCTGCGTGCGATTCGTGTAGTACTCGAGTTCGTTGTTTCCCCAGCCATTGCCGCCGATGTCGTACGTCCATTTCGATGAATCAGGCGACGCGCCGTCGGGCCCGCTGAATTCATCGCTCCATACAAGTTTGTAGCTCGCCGGAGGAGGCGGCTGAAGCATTGCACCGCCGCCACAGCTGAGCGAGAGGAGCGCTGCGGCAAGAAGAATGGGAGCCACCGCGGCAGACCGCACAAGAAATAGCGTTTTCATGGAGAGTGATTTTGGCTGCATGTCGGGGTTAGTCAGCGTCCGAGCTGCGATTAGGAAAGATTCATGGCGCGCCTGAAGGAACCCTTCTCATTGTCGATCTTTTTCTGCAGCTGAAGGATGGCGTAGAGAACGGCCTCGGGGCGCGGCGGGCACCCGGGGACGTACACATCGACGGGAATGACCTGATTGCAGCCCTGCACGACCGCGTAGTTGTTGAAGACGCCGCCGGAAGTGGCGCAAGCGCCCATAGAGATGACCCACTTGGGTTCGGGCATTTGATCGTAGAGCTGGCGGATCACCGGAGCCATTTTTTGCGAGAGGCGGCCAGCAACGATCATGAGATCCGCTTGGCGGGGCGAGGGACGGAAAACTTCGGCGCCAAAACGCGCGAGGTCAAAGCGCGCAGCGGCCATGGACATCATTTCAATGGCGCAGCAGGCCAAGCCAAAACCAAGCGGCCAAATGGAACTCTTGCGCGCCCAGTTCACCGCCTTGTCGAGAGTGGTGAAGATGATGCCTTCATCTTCCAGGAGATTCCCGAAATCGTCAGGCTTGGTGAGGGTAACGTGTTTGCCGAGTGATGTACTCATAGTGCCTCGTCTTCCTTATTTTCGCACAGCGAAAGGTGGGAGACAAATTGGAATCGCCGCAGATACCTAGTCCTGGAGACGTCAAGATTTCAATTCGTAGTTTGATGGGGAAACGGAGCGCGTGCGACGAAGGTAGGAGACGACGGAGCCGGGCCAGAGCGTCGTAATTTCGCCGGTCTGCTGGTCTTGATAGCAACTGTGGCAGCCGCCGGATTGCCAGACGGTTCCGGACACGCGGGAGTAGATTTCCTGGACGAGCGATTGCTCGCAACGATTGGCGAGCCTCGCGAGTCAGGTGCGGGTCGGGATGAAGGATTTGGTGTGCGACGCAGTGATCGCGCACGCCTTTCAAACGGCGCCTAACCCGCCATTTAACGATCCAAACCGAAACCGCGGTTGGAAGCTAGCCGCCATTCCCTGCCGCCATATTTCGAGTCTTCAGACGGAGAGAGGATATAACTCTGCGATTCGCGGGCGGAACGAAAGGCGAGGCGCTGCCGGTCAGACTCCGGAGCGTTGCTCTTGACGGGCCCGTGGTGCGACTGTTTGTGCGGCAGAGAAGTTGCGTTCTTTGCGCGCGCGCCAAACCAAGAGAGCGCTCGCAGCAAGAAGGGCGGCTGTTACTCCGCCCAAGACCAGCGATTGCGAAGGCGGCTGGGTACGATTCAAGCGTGAATCGATGCTGGCCAAAGAAGGTGTCGCGGCTCGAGTAAGAGCCGGCAGTGTTGGATTGGGTATGACCGGAGACTCTGCGGACGCTTGAGAATTGGCTTGATCGCCGAGGCGTGGAAGCGCTCCGGTACCGGACAGTTCGAACTCTGGTCCTTTTCCCGCTGTTAGTTGGTTGGCTGCCTGGACCTGATAGCGACTGTTGCCGATTGCAAGGATCTTGAAAGCCGGTGAACGAGACGAGAATTTCATGCTCGGCGGAATCATGACCGCCAATTGTTGCACCGGAAACGCAAACTTTGGATGAAACGTCGCATGGCCATCGTAGGGAAGGTCGTAGTTGAACGCGAACTTGGTTGTTCCCGGCCGCAAGGGGAAATTCACCGTGTAGTGTCCGGGCTGACCGGGCACGGGCGCCGCGGAAATCATCATACTCATCCTCCCCGAACCTGCGGCGAGGACAGAATCAATCTTGGCATTTGCCGGCAGATACACTTCGAATGTGCGCTTACCCGCTTGCGTCAGAGGCGGGCTGGAAACGTTCTTGATCTCGACCAAGTCGGAAACGTGAAGCAGGTTTCCATTGGTTCCGGTGCGAAGGATTTCGATGGTGCCGGTTATGCCCCCCACGTGTGTCGCTGCGTCGAACACTTGGATAGAGAGCGCCTGACCGGCGGAAGCCTGCTGATCATAGCTGACGCCCTGGTGAAAGACGCGCACCAAGTACGGTTTGTCAGGATGTTGCACATTGAAGGTAAACGCCCCTCGTGAATCAGTCCTGGCGCGCGCCTCCTCCTGCATTCCCCTGTCCAACCGAGCAAGGACCACCTCATCGCCAGCAGCTGGTTCGCCGCGGCTCTGATTGCGGACCGAGCCGGTGATGTTGCTCGCGCCCAGGGCTCCGATTGAAAATAAGACAAGCAGCGCCGCGACAGTGAGCACCTTCCGTATACAGAATCGCATGCCGCGTAGGCGAGGTTTAGTCATTCGTTTACGGCCTCGGATGCCAAAGATATCGCCCGACGTGGCGACCGTCCAAACAGGATGCCGGTTTCCACCTCCACGGGCTTTCCGTCGCGCAGGTAAGGTCTGAACCGCCATTGAAATAGGGCATCTGTAACCGCTTTTGCCTGATCAGGAAAAGCGCTGAGGAAATGTATGTGCTTTACCTTGCCTTCTTTATCGATGATGACCCGGACCGGAACGGGATTGAATCTGCGCTCGGCAAAGACCGGATCAACTCTCTCCAACACGTTTTCCTCGCGCGCATAGTCCTTAATGCATACGGGGACTTCACCGCCGCCCCGCCCCGAAATGGGACCGGCCTCTACCGGCAAGGTCATCTTGTTCATTTCCTGGATGAGACTCTCAACTAGATTGGTGTCTCGGCTGGTAAAGATGAACTGGACCATGTGACAGCGGATTTGAGTTGCCAGGACGTGCCAGTGCAACTCGGCGACGGGCGAACTGTAGTCAAAGCGGACGAAGGAATGGTTGGCCATGGTGACAAGCGTCGGCGGTTGTTCCACTTTGTAGTCTGCGGTCAGACTTTCCTTGTCGTAATTGACCAGCTCCAGCGCGTTCCCGGCCGGTGTGAGCGTGAAAAACAGGTCCTGGGCGGCGATCAAAATACTGCCTCGGCTTGCCGCTTTGAATCTGTCCGCGGACCTGATTTGGGCAAGTACGTAATAGCCACTGTCCGAAGGAGGCGGGCCGCTGTACTTCTCGGTCCAACCCGGGGACAGAGAGTAAGTGAGACGAAAATATGGGTTGCTATAGGCGTTGTTGGCCACTCTCCCGCCTTCCGGGAGAGGCGTCACCGAATCGCTGGCACTCGACCAGGCGCCCTTGACCAGAATGACATCCGATGGGAGCACGCTCGGGTGCGGATTGCTGGAAAAATCGCCTCCGCTCTGAGGGGGGCCCTGCGCGCGGGCAAGGAGAGAAATGAAAGAACCAAGAAGTACCAGGGAACGCGAGAATCTAGGATGCATATTCAAACCCCGGAGTCTCCAGAAAGAACCGGGCGAGACACTTCCGTGTCTCACCCGGAGAAATGATGGCAAAGGATTACAGCGAGCGCAGGAAGTTCAGGAGATCCTGCTGCTGGCTGCGGGAAAGTAAGTCAAAGAGCTCTTCGACCACAGTGGCCTCGGAGCCGCTGCTTTGGTGAGCCTCGATTGCCGCCAATAAATCCGTGGTACGGCCATCGTGCAGGAAGAAGATCCGCTGGCCCAAGCCCCACAGTGGGGCGGTGCGGAACTGGTCGCCGCCTGCGCCGCCCTGGGAGACATTGTCCGCCAAGCCAACGCCCATGTGATGGATTTCTATGTCAGAGAACAGGTTGGCAGTAGCGTTGCCCAAACCAGCCGTTAACTTAGAGGGCTGGGTGGTGAGCGACGGCGTATGGCAAATCGCGCAGCCCACGGTTCTAAACAGTGCGCGCCCGCGGCTGATCGAAGCGGCCCCACCCGGCGAGGTAGTGGAGGGTGTGGGCTGGTCTAGGTAATGCATGAAGACACTGAACAGCGCGGTGTCACTGGTGACGGTGGAGGCGCTGGTACCACCGGAGTGCGTAACATCCTCGGGGTAGCCTACCCCGGCGAGGTTCAGGCAGTTGGCTGGAAGCCCGCTTCCCAATTGGTCCTCACCCGGCAGCGGCCGATCTTGCGTAAACAGTTCGTTGGAGATGCCCATTTCCACGTTGTAGGCCTCACCGGCGAAGATCAGCAGCGACTTGTTCTGGGCCTTCCAGCCAAAACGGCTGATAGTGCCATCGTTGCCATTATGATTGAAGGTGCCGCTGATCCCGATACGGTTAAAAACTGACTGGGCCGCCTGATTGGCCAGCAGAGTTGAGTCGTCAATGTTTTCGATTAGGCCCACACCAAAGACCGGCGTGGGAATGCGGAAGATGATGTTGTGTGTCGCCCCCGCAACATTAAAGGCCGGCTGCTGCAGGCTGCAGCTGCCGGCGTCAGCCCGGCCGGAGACGGTGAAGAGGTCTTCTACTCCGCCGTTGGGTGCGTTCGGGTTGGGATTGCCGAATCGGTTAAAGAAGAATGGGAACCGTGCTTCACGCACCGGGCCGTTGGCCTGGACGAAAAATGGGATGGTGTTGGTGCTGCCATTCACGAGCCCGTTGCCGATCACCTGGCTTTGGGGGTTCGGCCCGATATTGGGGAAGATGCCCGAGGCCGGGCTGGTTCCGCCCGGGGCCGGTTGCGAATGACATGCCCCGCACGAGTCCAGGTTGAACCTCGGTCCCAGACCTGGGTTCTCTCCGGTAACGGTTTGGTGCTCGTTGAACTGCTCGAGTCCGGTTTGGAAAAAGTCAAAGTCGTTTGCACTGGCGGTGACGGAGGCAAATGGCTGGCCCGCGTTCACTCCTGTACTGCTGCGAACTCCTGGATCGGTTTGGGCCAGCGCGATTCCGCCAAAGAACAGCAGTGCCAAAGTTAGAACTGAAGTGAGTCTGATGGTTTTCATCCCTGATCTCCTTCGCCTAAGTACACTATCCCCTCCTGTTTGGCACACTTACAAACAGCCATCGTTCTGGCAAGTGGGGAATCTCGCGCCGCGTGTGAGTCATCGCTAGACGCTCAAGCCTTGGCCTGCGTATGGACCAGCAATCGCAAGCGCCAGGGCTGTGTTCATCAGCAGTCACACGTAGGGCATCGGTCCTTGGACATCTCGTAGGCCTCCGCGTTTCCGACCTCTCGGGCGTGATTCTGGGCGCCGGGAGGAACCAGGGATGGGTGAGTTGGACCCGGGGAAAAATCACGACAAAATTATTCGAGTGGGAAAGCGCTGTCAAGGGTACTTCTGGGAACTGCCCGTTTCCCGGCCAGTGGTACAGGTGATGACTGGACGTGGGTGCGCCGGAGCTTCGTGGTATTGAGATCAGACGGCAAGGACGACTTTGCCGAACTGCGCGCTGGATTCGAGATAGGCGTGGGCCTGGGCGCAGGCGGCCAGGGGGAAGATGCGGTCGACGACCGGCTTGAAGCGTCCAGAGGCCACGAGACGCATGACGCTATGGAGCTCGGACTTGGTTCCCATATAGGAGCCGAGCAGCGAAAGCTGGCGGCTGAAGAGGTACCTCAGATCGACCTTGGCATCGTACCCGGTGGTGGCGCCGCAGGTTACCAGGCGACCGCCGGGAGCGAGACTGGCGAAGCTGTCGTCCCAGGTAGCCGTCCCGACGTGTTCGAATACGACATCGACGCCGCGCTTATTCGTGAGGCGGCGGACTTCATCCCGGATTTTCTGAGTTTTGTGATTGATGAGATGGTCGGCGCCGAGTTGTTTTGCCTTTCGCAGTTTTTCATCGGTGCCGGCAGTGGCAATGACATGGGCGCCGAAAAACTTGGCAACCTGAATGGCGGCGCTGCCGACGCCGCTTCCTGCCCCAAGGACGAGAACATCCTCGCCGGGTTGCAACTCAGCACGAGCAATAAGCATGTGCCAGACGGTTTGGAAGACAAGCGGTATCGAGGCGGCTTCTTCAAAGGTCAGATTTTCCGGATACGGCATGCAATTTACTTCAGGAGCGCGCACAAGTTCGGCGCACCCTCCGTCGATTAGGTAGCCTAGATTGGTGAAATGGCGGCAGCGGTTGTCCTGGCCGGAGACGCAGGCAGGGCACTTGCCGCAGGTAACGCCTGGGGCGAGGACGACTTTCTGGCCAACGCGCACGGTAGAGACATCCGCTCCGATCTGAGCGATTTCACCGGAAATGTCGCTGCCAGGAATGTGCGGAAGAGGGATCGGCACATTGGGGTTGCCGATGCGGACCCAGAGGTCAAGGTGGTTCAGCGCGCAAGCTCTCACGCGGACGAGGACCTCGTTCGGGCGGATGGTGGGATCGGGAGCGTCCGTGTATTTTAGGACCTCAGGTCCGCCGTGCTGATGGAAAACAATGCCTTTCATGAGCGAACCTCCGAGGCAGAATCAACGCCACGCAGAGCATCGACACGGCATCTTTTGC
>Ga0066710_100001886_pt1 | contig 16256 bp, 11 predicted proteins | sample GraSoiAngelo_159_FD_79666 | JGI IMG/M metagenome (GOLD analysis project Ga0066710, IMG submission 79666) | Grasslands soil microbial communities from the Angelo Coastal Reserve, California, USA - 14_1009_16_40cm | ecosystem: Environmental > Terrestrial > Soil > Grasslands | place: USA... | reverse complement strand
CGCGCGCTCCGGAGTTCCCATGGCCTCGCGCTGTTCCGCCTCGCTGGCCCGAAAGAGATAGACGAACTCGCTCATGGTCGTGATCCCTCCTCGCCCTGCCGCCGGGCGCTTCATTTCCTCGACGATCGAGCCGCCGGCCCCCGGACATTTTTCCTTCGCGCGATTCCGGTCGGTATTCACGGCTCCTTGCCGCCGTCTTGGGCCGGACCGACATATCGTGCCCGCGGACGCGCGGACGTGACCGGAAGGCGGACTTGCCCTAATCTTGCGTCAGGAGGCGCTTCACAGCCCCAGATGACCAGCCTATCCCTACGATCCGCCGAGACGAGAGAGCCGGCGCGAGGCAGCGGCAAGGGCCTCGGCGTCCTGGTCGCCATCCTTTTTGTTGCGGTCGCGGGGCTGGGCCTGCTCGCCTACCAGTTCCTGCAGCGGACACGTGCGGTCGAGCGACAGCTGGCCAGCGTGTCCGTCAAGACGGACGAGGCGACAGCGCTCGCCCGGCAAGCCACGGATCGGGCGGTCGCCGCCGAGGCGGCGGCCCGGACGGCGGCCGAGGCACGGCGGTTGGCGGAGACGCAGACCGCCGACGCCCGCCAGCAGGCCGATGCGGCGCTCCAGGAGGCCAGCCGCGCCCGCGAGACTGCGGCTCGCTCGCAGGTCGAGGCGGACGCCATCCGCAAGAAGGCGGAGGCGGAGGTCAACCGCCTGGAGGCGGCCCTCGGCCAGATCGCGGAGACGCGTCACACGGCCCTGGGCCTGGTGATGAACCTGGGGAGCGACCACCTGAAGTTCGAGTTCGACAAGGCCGAGCTGAGGCCGGAGGATCGGGAGCTGCTGAGCCGCGTCGCCGGGATCCTGATGACGTCGCACGACTACACGGTCTCCGTGAACGGGCACACCGACGACGTCGGCAGCGAGGCGTACAACCAGGGGCTCTCCGAGCGCCGCGCCGAAGCGGTGCGGTCCTACCTGGTGAAAGCCGGGCTGCCGGCGGAGATCTTCACGGTCCAGGGACACGGGAAGACGCTTCCGCTCGTGCGCGGCAGCTCCGAAGCGGCCCGGGCCAAGAACCGCCGCGTCGAGCTCGGCATCGTCAACACCCAGATCCGTTACGGACGCTGACGGCCCTCCTTCGCCTCCGACGGCCCGCCCCGGTGACTCAGAAGTTGATGCGGGTCGTGAAGCCGAACGTCCGCGGCTGGTTGGTCAGGTAGAAGATGCGGGCCCGGGTCCCCCGCTCGCGGTCGAAGGCCAGCAAGGCCCGCTCGTCGGTCACGTTGTTGGCGTAGAGCGATACGTCCCACTTCTCGCGGCGGACGCCGACGCGCAGGTTGACGATGTCGTAGGCCGGCAGCTCGGGGTCGTAGGTGAAGGTGCTCTGGGTCAGCGGGCCGCCGATCGTGTTGGCCCCGAACGACAGCAGGTCCAACGTGCCGAGGTCCTGGTCGCCGACCTGGGTGAAGCGGGAGCCGACGTGCTGGTAGCTGCCGGTCGAGTAGCCCAGCGACTGGCCCTGCATCTGCCACTGATAGGTGGCCGCGGCCGCCACCTGGAACCTGGGCACGCTCGGCAGTCGCCTTCCCTCCTCGATGCCCGACACGACGCTGACGGCGCCGTTGGCGGCGGTCGACGAGAGGGTCGACCGCAGCTCGGAATCGTTGTAGCTGCCGGAGATCGCGAAGTCGAAGTTGCGGTTCGGCGCCACCTCGAACTCCGCCTCGACACCCCGGCTGCGGGCCTTGGGCACGTTGAAGATGACGCGGGAGGAGCACGAGCCGGCGGTCACCGTCGCCTGGAGGTCCCGGATGTCCATGTAGAAGGCGGCGACGTTGAATGAACCACGGTTGTTGAGGATCCGGGACTTGGAGCCGATCTCGTAGTTCCAGGCCTTCTCGTCCTTCCACGTCTCCCGGCCGCCGAAGGTGACGAGGTCCGCGGGCGTGCACAGCGGAACGTTCAGCGGGTCGTTGATGCCGCCCAGCCGGAAGCCCCGGGACACCTGGGCGTTCAGGTTCGTCTTGTCGCTCGCCTTGTAGCTCAGGATGAGGCGCGGCGCCACGCCGTCGGCCTTGGTGGAACCGGGCTGCGACACCAGGGACTTCCCGTTGTCGTCGTTGCCGAAGATGCCGTCGAAGATCTGCCGCTTGTCCTCGTCGAAGTGGTAGTAGCGTAGGCCTCCGGTCAGGCTCAGCCCGCCGCGGAGGGAGAGGGTCGCTTCGCCGAAGCCGGCGAACTGGTCCAGCTTGTAGCCGAGGTCGGAGAAGAACAGGCTGTCCTTGGGCGCGCGCAGTCCCTGGGTGGGGATGCCGGTGAGCGCCTCGAACCCGATCACCGGCAGGTTCTGGCCGTAGTCGCGGTCGGTGTGGCTGAAGAAGCCGCCGGCCACCCACCGGAGGCGGTCCTGGCCGCCGGACAGCCGGAGCTCCTCCGTCCACACTTTCGCCGTGGTGGCGTCGTACAGCGGCGCGTCGAGGGTGTAGACCCTCTCCGGCAGGCCGATGCTGCCGCCGGTGATGCTGGCGGTGAGCGACGTCGCGTCGCGGATGACGAGGACGTCACGATAGTTGTAGGAGGTGATCGAGGTCAGGGCGGCGTGGCCGAAGTCGTAGTTGACGGTGAGGTCGCCGAGCGCGAACTTGTCCGTGAAGGTCTCGTCGAGCTGAGCGAACTCCTTGCGATCGCCGAGGGTCACCTTCGGGCGCGTCGTCGTGAACGGGTTGGCCAGGATGTTGAAGACGTCGATCCGGTTCCAGCCGTCCATCTTCACCTTCTGGTAGACGAACCGGGGGGTGACGGTCAGGCGATCGTTCGGAGCGATCCTGGTCGCGGCCCGGCCGCCGGTCCGGTAGCCGGTGTTGACGTCCTTCTTCACGCTGAGGTCGGGCTGCACCGCGTCGATGTAGCCGCCCAGCCGGTTGTAGTACCCCGCCACGCGCAGCGCCGACTGGCCGCCCAGGGGCGCGTTGAGGCCCAGCTTGGCGCTGCCGCCCTGGTTGCCCTCGTGGATCGTGTAGCCGCCGACCTCGGCGAACCACCGCTTCACGCCGATCTCGGGCTGGTTGGTGATGTAGCGGACCGTCCCCGACAGCGAGCCGGAGCCGAACAAGGTCCCCTGGGGGCCGCGCAGCACCTCGACGCGCGACACGTCGAACAGGTCGACGTCCGGCGTGAACAGCGACAGCGAGACGACCGACTCGTCCAGGTAGACCCCCACCTGCTCCTTGACGCCCGGCTGGTCGCGCACGATCTGGCCGGCGGAGACGCCCCGCATCGCGACCTGGCTCTGGCCGGGCCCCAGGTTCTGCACGGAGAACCCGCCTACGTTGGCGGCCACGCCCTCGATGTTCTCGACGCCACGCCCGCGCAGGACTTCCTCGGTCGGGGCGGCGACCGAGAACGGCACGTCGGCCACGGTCTGCTCGCGCTTCATGGCCGTGACCGTGACCTCCTCCTGCAACTGCGGCTCGAGCGCGAAGTCCGCCGTCAAAGCCGCGCTGCCGTCGAGCTTGAGGTCCTTGCGCGTCTGCCGGCCGAAGCCCCTCAGCGCCACGGTCACCGAATAGACGCCGGGGGTGAGGGAAGCGGAGTAGCTTCCGTCGGCGGAGGACGTCACCGTCTGGACGGCGCCCGTCGCCTGATTGGTGATCGTGACCGTGGCCCCCGGGACGGGCGCGCCGGTGCTGTCGCGGACCACGCCGAGGATGCGTCCGGGGGACGGCTGGGAGTAGGCGGGCGCGACGCATGCGAGGACGGTGAGCGCGACCGACATCAGGAACCGGATGCGCAGGGAAACCATGAAGCCTCCTCCTTTGAAGTCTCGGCCGCCGGTGTCACGGCAAGGTCTTGGCCAGCTTAGTACGGCGCGGACCTGGGTTTGTCAACCGTCGCCGGGGCTCAGGGCTCGGCGAGCAGCCTTTCGATCGCCGCCCGAAGCGCCTCGTAGTCGCGCCGGGCCTGCGGATCGGGCCCGTCCTCGGCGAAGATCCCGCCCGGGTGGACATGGCGGACGATGCCTCGCTTGTCGATGAGCAGCGACGAGGAGGTGAATGCCGCGTCCGGGACCCGGTCCAGCCACAGCGCGCGGAGCGCGGTCCAGTCGTCGTCCACCGCCACCGGGAACCGGAACCCGTAGGCCTCAACGTGCTGTCGGACCTCGTCCAGGGAAGTGGGCCGGGGTCTGGGCTTCGGCGTGAACATGCCGACCACGACCAGCCCGGCCGGCCCGAACCGGCGGTGCAGCTCGTTCAGCGAAGGCGCCGTGCCCCGGCAGTACGGACACTCGGCGGACATGAAGAAACGCACCAGCACGACCTTGCCCCGCAAGCCAGCCAGGGTCAGCGGCCCGCCCTGGACCCAGCGGTGGGCGCCCCAGTCGGGCGCGGGTCGGCCGAGGACCGCGTCACCGCTCATGAGACCGACGACGGCGAGGAGAGTGGAGAGCACCACATCGTCATTGTAGGGTGAGGAATGCCCGCCGACCCGGGATCCCGTCGGCCCACGATCACCGACTGATCGCCGGGATCTCCATGCGCCACCAGGATGACGAGACCCGGCTCTCGGAAGGCGGCGCCGTCTTCGACTCCCTCTACGAGTACTACAAGAGGAAGCGATGATCGACCGCCAACCGTTCACGCTCCGCGAGCTGCTCCTCTACTTCCTGCGGCTCGGCACCACCGGCTTCGGGGGCCCCGCCAGCAGTTCCGATGGCTCGACGAGCGGCAGTTCCTGGACGGGGTGGCGGTCGTGGCCCTGCTCGTCCTGACGCGCTTCAGGGGGGTGCCGGAGCCGCTGGTCATCGCGGTGGCCGGATCGCTCGGCATCCTGATCGGAGGGCCGTCTCCGCCATGAGTTGCCGACACGAGCCGGATCGAGACGCTCACGGGCGCGAAGGGGATACTCGACGGGAAGGAGGGCGCCTTCAAGGTGTCGGGCTCCCCGCGCCGACCGTGACCGCGGCCGGGGTCCGGTTGACGCCGCCTCTGGACCTGACTTCCTGGGCCGCCTTCAAGCGGGCGGGCGACCACGTGATCGTCATGGGGGACCTCGTCCGCCACCCGGAGTCGTTCCAGCTCGAGGGCTCTTCGGGCCGCATCTACGTCAACGTCGCGTCACGCCAGAAGGTCGCGGTGGCCGATGTCGACCGCCGCGCGGTGGTGGCCACCTGGCCGGTGGGCGCGGGCAGCGCCAACTTTCCGATGGCCCTGGATGCGGCGCATCATCGGCTAGCGTGCCGACGCGGACCCGTTCGCCGTCCGGATGCATCAACCGAGCTGTATCTCCGGCGGCACCTCGGGATTCATGAGCGACGCGCCCCCGTCGGCGTAGATGACCTGCCCGGTGACCCAGCCGGCTTCCTCGGAGCAGAACAGCCGGACGACGTTGCCGATGTCCGCCGGGGTGCCGAGGCGCGCCATCGGGGTCCAGCCGCGGGTATGCCAGTTGCGGATCAGGTCCTGGGCCTGGGGAGGCAACGTGTTGAGGACGCTGTCCTCCGTCCAGCCGGGGCTGATCGCGTTCACGGTGATCCCGCGGCGGGCGAGGCTCACCGCGAAATAGCGGACGAGGGACTCGAGCGCCGCCTTGGCCGAGCCCATCCCGACCCAGGGCTGGAGACTGCCCGTGCGGCTCCCTTCGGCGTAGGTGATGGCGAAGATGCGGCCCCCCCGTCCCATGAGCGGCGCCGCCTCGCGCACGCCGACGAGGAAGGCCTTGGCCTGGGAGTCGAACGCGTTGTCCCACTGCTCCAGCGTGATGTCCATCGGCGGTTGGAAGAAGAGCGGCACCTCGGGCCGGGCGTTGCTCACGAACACGTCGAGCTTGCCGAAATCCGCCCGCACCTTGCGGAACATCTGGGCGATCTGCTCGGGCTGCCTCACGTCGGCCTGCACGGTGAGGCCCTCGGACCCGCGCCGGCGGACCTCGGCCAGCGTGTCTTTCGCCGCCGCCTCGTTCTGGTAGTAATGGACGGCCACCTTGATACCCGCTTCGGCCAGCTTCAGCGCGATGCCTCGGCCGATTCCGCGCGAGCCTCCGGTGATGAGCGCATGAGCACCTTGCAGCGACATGTCCACCTCCTGAGACTGGAAGGATCTGCGAGGACCAACGCCAGAGTGTGATACAAACGCACGCCTGCTGTCGAGGGTGAACATGTTGGAGAAGCGAGGGTTGGGCGAGGCCGGACTCGCCGGGGACCCGCTCCAGGCCGGGGCCGGAAAGCGGTCAGCAGGCAGACATTGCCCTCGCGCGCTTGATACAATCGACCGCAGCGTCCATAGGAAGTCCCTCCAGCGGCGAGGTGGCGCGATTGGCTGAGTCCTTGCGCGTTCTCCTGGTCGAGGATTCCGCGGACGACGCTGCGCTGCTCGAGCGGGAGATCCGGCGTGGCGGGTTTGCCGCATCGATCACGCGGGTCGAGACCGAGGCCCAGTTCCTCGCCTCCGTCAGCCTGCCCTGGGACGTGGTGATCGCCGACTACGTCCTGCCGCGCTTCAGCGCCCTGGGCGTGCTTCGCCACCTGCGCCACCTGCAGATCGACGTCCCCACCATCGTCGTCTCCGGCACGGTCGGCGAGGAGGACCTGCTGCAGGCGATGAGGGCCGGCGCGCACGACTACCTCCAGAAGCAGAACCTCTCCCGCCTGGTCCCGGCTATCCGGCGCGAGGTGGGCGACTCCGCGCTCCGCCGCCGCCACCGGGAGGCCGAGGCGGCGCTGCGCGAGGCCCAGGAGCGGTTCCGCTTCGTGGTGGAGAACACGGGCGACGCCGTCTACCGCGTCCGCTTCCCGTCCCTCGCCTACGACTACATGAGCCCGGGGATCGAGAAGCTCACCGGCTACCGGCTGGCGGAGATCACCGAGCTGGGCTTCGCGAGGCTGTTCGTCAAGGGCGGCGGGCCGGCGGCCAGCCCGGTCTCCCGCGACCAGAAGGCATGGGCGCGGGAGCTGCAGGAGCGCGGCGAGTCCTGGACCGACTACCTGATCAAGAGCAAGTCCGGAGAAGAGCGCTGGCTGGCCGATCACTCGTTCCCCTGGCGCGACGGGCAGGGGAGGCTGCTCGGCGCGGTCGGCACCCTCGTCGACGTCACGGAGCGGGCGCGGGCCGAAGAGGCCCTCCGGCGCAGCGAGGAATACTTCCGCTCGCTGATCGAGAACGCCTCCGACCTCATCCTCGTGCTCGACCGGACGGGACGGATCGTGTACGAGAGCCCGGCCGTGGAGAGGATCCTGGGCTACCGGCCCGAGGAGCGTGTCGGCCGGAGCGCGCTCGAGCTCCTGCCGGACGAGGACGGCCCGCACCTGGTCGAGACGATCAGGCGCTTGCTGGCCCAGCCCGGGCTCACCGAGTCGATCGGGACCCGCGCCCGCCACCGCGACGGGTCGTGGCGCGACGTGGAGGCGATCGCCACGAGCCGGACCGACGAGTCCGGGGCGCCCACGATCGTCCTGAACGTGCGCGACGTGACGGACCGCAAGAGCCTGGAAGCGCAGCTCACCCAGGCCCAGAAGATGGAGGCCGTCGGGCGGCTGGCCGGCGGGGTGGCCCACGACTTCAACAACCTCACCACCGCCATCCTGGGCTACAGCGAGCTGATGCTGCGCCGCCTGGATCCCCAGGACCCCATGCGGCGCCACGTGGCCGAGATCACCCGGGCCGCCGAGCGCGCGGCCGCGCTCACCCGCCAGCTCCTGGCCTTCTCGCGCAAGCAGCTCCTGCAGCCGCGGGTTCTCGACCTGGCCGAGGTGCTGGAACGGTCGCGCGGGCTGCTGGGGCGGCTCATCGGCGAGGACATCGAGCTCCTGACCCGCACGGCTCCGGACGTGGGCCGCGTCCGGGCCGACCCCGTCCAGCTCGACCAGGTGCTCCTGAACCTGGCCGTCAACGCACGAGACGCCATGCCCCGGGGGGGTCGCCTGGTCCTGGAGGCGAGCAACGCCGACCTCGACGACGAGTATGCCCGCGAGCACGTCACCGTGCGGCCCGGTCCCTACGTGATGCTGGCCGTCAGCGACACCGGGCACGGCATGGACAAGCAGACCCAGGAGCGAATCTTCGAGCCGTTCTTCACGACCAAGGAGCAGGGCAAGGGCACCGGGCTGGGGCTGTCGACGGTATACGGGATCGTCAAGCAGAGCGGCGGCTACGTCTGGGTCTACAGCGAGGTGGGGCGGGGGACCACATTCAAGGTCTACCTGCCCCGGGTGCAGGACGCCGCCGAGCGGGAATCGCCGCCCCGCACGGCCGAGCCCGCCGCCGAGCGCGCGGCCGCCTCGGAGACCCTCCTGCTCGTCGAAGACGACGCCTCCGTGCGCGAGCTGTTGCGCGAGCTGCTGGAGTCGGCCGGCTTCCGCGTGCTGGAGGCGTCGCGTCCGCGCGAGGCGGTCGAGATCGTGAAGTCGCGCCGGGAGCCGATCGACCTGCTCGTCACCGACGTCGTGATGCCGGAGATGACCGGGCCCGAGCTGGCCCGCCGGCTGGAGGACCTGCGGCCGGGGCTGCGCCTGCTCTTCCTCTCCGGATACACGGAGGGAGTCGTGCTCGACAAAGGACTCGTCAGCGACGGCGCCCATTTCCTCCAGAAGCCGTTCACGACGGACGCCCTGGAGGCGAAGGTGCGCGAGGTGCTGGACGCACCGGCGCGGACCGCCAGATAGCCATGACTTCCGTTCCCGAGAGCCTTCGCGGCGCGCACATCCTGGTCGTGGAGGACGACCCGCGGATGCGCCATACCCTGGAGATGCTGCTCAGCCAGGACTGGCGCGTCGAGGCGGTCGGCGACGGCCTGGCTGCCGTTGCGGCCGCCGTCCGTCAGGTCCCCGACCTCGTCCTCTGCGACCTCCTCCTTCCGGGCCTGGACGGGTTCGGCGTGCTGCATCACCTGCGGGCCGACCCTCGGACGAGCCTGGTGCCCGTCATCGCCGTCTCGGGCCTCGACCAGGAGGAGGACCGCATCCGCGCGCTCGAGGCGGGGGCGGCCGACTTCCTGATCAAGCCCTTCTCGGAGCGGGAGCTGCGCGCGCGGGTGACGACCCAGCTCGAGATGACGCGCCTGCGCCGGGAGGCGCTGGAGCGACACAGCGAGGCGCGCTTCCGCGTGCTCGTCGAAGCCATCAAGGACTACGCGATCTGCCTGCTCGACAGCGAGGGCCGCATCGTCAGCTGGAGCGCCGGAGCGGAGGCGATCCACGGCTACGCCGCCGAGGAGATCCTCGGCCGGCCCTTCTCGCTCTTCCACCTGCGGGAGCCGGGCTCGACCCCCGAGCAGGCCCTCCGGCAGGCGGCCACCGAAGGCCGCTTCGAGGACGAGGGCTGGCGGTTGCGGCGGGATGGCTCGCGCTTCTGGGCCAACACCGTGATCACGCCGATCCACGACGAGGGCGGCCCCCTTCGGGGGTTCGCCAAGATCACCCGCGATCTCACCGAAAAGAAGCGGGCCGAGGAGGAGATCGCCTGGCTCAACGCCGACCTGGAGCGGCGGGTGCGCGAGCGCACCGCGGAGCTGGAGGCCGCCAACGCCGAGATGGAAGCCTTTGCCTACTCGGTGTCCCACGACCTGCGGGCGCCGCTGCGGGCGATCGACGGCTTCAGCCAGGCCCTGACCGAAGACTGTCAGGACCGGCTGGAGCCATCCGCGGTCGATCACCTGCGGCGCATAAGAGCGGCGGCCCGGCGCATGGCGGAGCTGATCGACGGCCTGCTCGACCTGTCGCGCGTGAGCCGGGCGGAGATACGGCGCCAGGAGGTGGACCTCTCGGGGATGGCCCGCCAGGTTGCGGATGGTCTCCAGCGCACGGCGCCGCAGCGCCGGGTGGAATGGGCGATTGCCGACGGCCTGACCGTGACCGGCGATCCACGCCTGCTGAGGCTCGTCCTCGACAACCTTCTCGAGAACGCCTGGAAGTTCACCGGCGGCCGGCCGAGCGGCCGCATCGAGGTCGGGGCGCGGTCGAACGGCGACGGCCCCGCCTACTTCGTCGCCGACGACGGGGCGGGCTTCGACATGGCGTACGCGGGGAAGCTGTTCGGCGCCTTCCAGCGCCTCCACAGCGAGCGGGAGTTCGAGGGAACCGGGATCGGGCTCGCCACCGTGCGGCGGGTGGTCAACCGGCACGGTGGACGGATCTGGGCGGAGGCCGAGGTGGGCCGCGGCGCGACCTTCTTCTTCACGCTGCCCGCATCACCCCCGGAAAGCGGCTCGAGCTGACCGCGTAGCCCGGGAAGACCCGCGAGAGGTCGCGCGCCCCGAGGTGCCGGCTCAGCACCTCGCCGAGCAGGTCCCGGAAGTCCGTGGTGATGGCGAGGTCGCGTCCCTCGTAGAGCCGGTCGGGGGCGAGCCCGGGCCAACGGCCGTGGACGCGGCCGCCCCGCACGTCGCCCCCGAGGACGAAGGCGAAGCTGGCGTGGCCGTGATCGGTGCCGCGGTTGCCGTTCTCCCGCGCGGTTCGCCCGAACTCGGTCATCGTCACCACGACCACGTCCTGCATCCCGTCCCCGAGGTCCCTCCGGAAGGCGGCCAGCGCCTCGCCGAACTCCTTGAGCCGCGCGGCGAGCTGGCCCTGGACGCCACCCTCCGCCGCGTGGTGGTCCCAGCCCCCCACGTCGGTGAAAGCGACCTCCACCCCCACGTCCGCCTTCAGGAGCTGGGCGACCTGCTTCAGGCTCTCCCCGTAGCGGCCGCGGGGGTACTCCGCCCCGGGGGCGGGCTGGTAGCGGCCGGGATCGCTCTTCTTCAGGAACTGGATCGCTTCGAACGTCTCCTGTCCGGTGCCGTGCAGCACGTCATGGACCGCGCCCTCGTACATCTCCTCGAAGCCCCGGGCGGCCGGGCCGTTTCCGCCGCCGCGGAGGTCGAAGTCCCGGATGTTGGCCATGGCCACCGCCGCCGCGCGGCCGGAGAGGATGCGGGGCAGGGTTGGCGTCATCGAGACGGCCCGGAACGGCGTGGCCTCCGGGTCGGGCTGCGACTGCACGAGGCGGTTGAGCCATCCGTCCTCGGTCGCCTTCAGGCCCGGCGTCCCGCTCTCCATGAAGTCCTGGGCGTCGAAGTGCGAGCGCGTCGCGTCCGGGCTGCCGATCGCGTGCACGGGGGCGAGCGTCCCCTCCTTCCACAGCGGCAGCAGGGGCTCGAGGGCCGGATGGAGGCCGAAGAAGCCGTCGAGGTCGAGCGCGCCCTCCCGTCCGGCCCCGGGGGCGGGGATGGCGATCGTCGGCCGCATCTGCCGGTACGCGTTCTCGCCGAAAGGCACGACGACGTTCAGGCCGTCGCAGGCCCCGCGCTGGAAGACGACCACGAGCGCCTTTTTCCGTCGGCTGCCCTGCGCGTAGGCCGTGCGCAGGAGCACCCGGGGCGCCACGCCGAAGGAGACGAGGGCGAGCCCGGTCGACTTCAGGAAGATCCGCCGCGTCAGCATCGCTATCTCCTCTGGAACTCGGGTGAGCCGAGGATGAGCCCGGCGACGCGGGCCGGGTCGGCGGCCGCCGCCTCGCTTTCGAGCGTCTTTCGCGTCGACTCGGCGAGCCCCGACGGCACCAGCTGCGCCGCCACCGCGTCGGGATCGGAGGCCGCCGACGCCGGCACCAGGCGCGAGGCGTCCACCGACACGCCGCGGACGCGGCCGGCGGCCAGGTCGAGGGCCAGGTTCAGCCGGGCGAGCAGGCCGCTCGTCGAGACCCATGCCTCGGCGGTGTCCTTGTAGCCGGTGGGGGGCTGCTGCTGGTAGAGCGGCATCCCCATGGCCGCGATCCGCTGCGTGAGGGCCCGCGCGTCGCCGACGTCGGCCCCCGTCGCCCGGACCGCGCTCACCACGAACTCGAAGGGCGTCTTGACCTTCGCCGAGCGCGTGGCGGGGGAGAGGAACTCGGGCGAGGTCACGATCGTCTTGACCACCGCCCGGATGTCCCCGCCGCTCTTGCGGAACGTCTCGGCGGCGCGGTCCACCAGCGCCTTCGGCGGCTCGTCGGACACGAACCGCCGCGCGAGCTTGTAGGAGACGAAGCGCGCGGTGGAAGGATGGGTGGCCAGGATGTGGATCACCTCGTCGCCCTCGTTCTTGCCCCCGCCCTTGGCGACGATGCGGTGGCCGAGCACGACCTTGTCGCCGTGGTCGTGGATCCGGTCGTTGAAGAAGAAGCTGGGCTCGCCCTGGCGCGGGTTGCGCATGGTCCAGCCGGTGAAGCAGCGGGCGACCTCGGTCACGTCCTTCTGGGTGTAGCCGCCGTCGACGCCGAGGGTGTGCAGCTCCATGATCTCGCGCGCGTAGTTCTCGTTGAGGCCGCGCTTCTGCCCCTTGCCCTGGCCCGGGGGCGCGGCCGCGGGCCGATCCCCCATGAACCAGGGACGCCGGCCGAAGGGGCCGCGGCCGAGGCGGCCGCGCGGCGGCCGGTCGCGCAGCTCGGCCGGCTGCGCGTTGGGGTCGGCGGAGAGCCAGTTGTCGAGGTAGAAGAGCATGGCCGGGCTCTCGGCAGTGGCCCGGAGCAGGTCCTCGAACTTTCCCCACGCGTGGGGGCGGATCACGTCGCGCTCGTACTCGCCGATCATGAACTTCACCGGGCCCTTGCCGGCGAAGACGTTGAAGTGGTTGATCCAGAAGTCGGCCAGCACCTCGTCGAGCTGCCGCTCGCTGTACGCGGCGCGCAGGACCTTGGCCGATTGCAGGTCCTGCACGACGTCCTGCGGGGTGCCGTCCATCCGGTCGCGGTACTTCTGCATGAACTCGCGGCGCGCCGCCCTCACCTGCTCCTCGGAGGGGTTGTTGCCCAGCTCCGCCTTCTTCTCCTGGATCTCGTTGCGCGCCTGGGGGGGGACTTCGTAGCGGGCGATGAGTTCACCCGTGGAGAGGTGAAGGGTCCGCAGGGGGCCGAGACGGGTCGCCACTGCCGGATCCGCGATGCGCTCCGGGTGGAGCTGTTGATCGATCCATTTGTCGAGCCCCATCGCGCGGACCTTCGCGACGTCGCCCGGCCGGGGACCGAAGCCGAGGCGGTTCAGGACGTGCACGATCGTGGCGTCCGGGTCGGGCGAGACCGGCAGCTTCTTCGAAGCGAGGGCGGCGGCGGGCACCGCCAGGGCCACCGCGAGGGCCAATCCGGCGGCGCGGAGGTGCGGCAGGGGCATGGCGTTTTTCCTCACAGGCGTTTAGACCGATTTCGGGCACCATGGTTGAGGCGCTTCCTCGCCAGTAAAGGGCTTCCATGCGAACATATTCCGGCCTGCGCGACACCGCCCACATCGGCCGTTACGAGATCCGTAAGGAGCTCGGCCGAGGCATGATGGGTGTCGTCTACGAGGCCCACGACCCCGCCCTCGGCCGCACCATCGCCCTCAAGACCATCAGCCTCGCCCTCGGCGGCTCCCGCCGCGAGCGCGAGGAGTACGAGCGGCGCTTCCTGGCCGAGGCCCGAATCGCGGCGCGGCTGTCCCACCCCGGCATCGTGGTCGTCCACGACGTGGGCCGCGACGAGCGGAGAGGCATCCTCTATATTGCGCTCGAGCACCTCCACGGCCGAACGCTGGACCAGATCATCGCCGAGAAGGACCGGCCCGACTGGCGAGAGGCGCTGCGCCTCGTGGCGCGGGTGGCCGAAGCGCTCGACTACGCGCACGGTCAGGGCGTCGTGCATCGCGACATCAAGCCGGCCAACATCATGATCCTCGCCTCCGGCCAGCCGAAGATCATGGACTTCGGGATCGCCAAGTTCGAGACGGGGCACCATACTGCGGCGGGGCAGTTCTTCGGCACGCCCCTCTACATGGCTCCCGAGCAGGCGCTCGGACAGCCGGTCGACGGACGGACCGACATCTTCTCGCTCGGGTCGGTCGCCTATACGCTGATCACCGGCCGGCCGCCCTTCGAGGCGGAGAACGTTCCGGGGGTGCTGACCCGCGTCGCCCATCAGGCGGCGAAGCCCGGGTCGGAGCTGGCGGCGGGCCTGCCGGCGGATGCCGACTACCTGCTCGACCGAGCCATGGCCAAGGCGCCGGCCGACCGCTATCCGGCGGCCAGGATGCTCGCCGAGGATGCCGACGACGTTCGGGCCGGACGCTCGCCGCGCCATCGGGCGGGCTGGGCCATGCCAACGGTCGGCGAGAGGACGATCGCCTCGCGTCGCGAGCTGCCCGAGCCGGAGGCCGAGCTGGAGCTCGTCGACGAGAAGGCGCCCCCGCCGGCCCGCCGGCGGCGGCCTTTGAGCACCCTGCTCATATCGCTGGTGGCGGTGGCGGCGGCGTACTTCTCCCTCCATCCGGCCGACGTGCTGTTCTGGCGCGACCCGCTGGCGGCGGTGCCGGAGGCCTCGGCCGTGGCCTCGACGGCGGGGGAGCTGTCATCGGAAGTGCAGGCCCTGCTCGCGCCGAAGGCCGAGGCCCCGCCGCCGGCCGTCCCACGGCAACCCGTTCCGCCCCGCGCGTCCCCGAGCGCCCTGGCGTTAGCGGTCCCGGTCGCCGACGACCCCGGCCCCGCGCACGAAGTCCAGCCGTTTTCACCGGTGCCCGAATTCACCGTCGGCGCTCCGGAGTCGGGCCCGTCGTCCGGAAGGCCGCGGCCCGCCGAGGAGCCGCCCCTCTCCTGGCTTCCTTCGCCCGGTCCCCGGACGAGCATTGCGCCCGTGCCGCGGGACAAGCCACCGGCGCCGGGCCGGCTGGTGATCGAGTTCGAGCATCACATCCGCAAGGGGAACCTGCAGGTCTGGGTGGACGACAAGCGGGTGCTCGACCAGGACTTCGACGGCAAGGTGGTGCACCGGATCCTTTCGCTGGAGCTGCGGAAGGGGGCCGTGCAGCAGGCGCTCACGCTCGACCCGGGGCCACACGAGGTGCGCGTCCGGGTGAGCTGGGACAAGAACGTCAAGACGTCGCGCATCGCCGGAACCTTCCGGCCCGGCGCGACCCGGCGGCTCGATGTGGACGTGGGCCGGCTGCGGGGGAACCTGAGCCTGGCGTGGAGGTGATCGCCTCCGCCCGGCCTACCACCCGGCTCGGGGCACCTGCACGTGCACGGGCACGGCGAGTCAGATCGACGCCAGGAACGCCAGCAGCGCCTGCTTGTCCGACTCGGACAGGTCCTGGAACGCGGTCAGCGCCGCCGCGCCCTGGAGCCGGTGGCGTCCGATCGCCTGCGTGATCGTCGCCGCCGAGCCGTCATGGAGGTAGGGCGCGCTCTCCGAGATACCCCACAGCGGAGGCGTCCGGAACTCGTTGCCCCGCGCATCGCCCTGGATGATCCCGTCCCCCGTCCCCACGTCGTGGAGGAGGAAGTCGGAGAACGCGTCGACCGTCTGCCCGGTGATGGCCGGGAAGGGACTGACCGTGGTGAAGCCGCCGCGGTGGCAGACCGCGCAGCCGACGCTCTCGAAGAGCTGCCGGCCGCGCCGGATCTCCGCGGTCTCGTGGTCGCGGGGGGGCGGTCCGAGGAAGCGCATGAAGTCGGTGAAGCCGTCGATGTCGTTCCCGGTGTCCTCGGGGTCGTTGACCGAGTCGCACGCCGCCAGCTTCGAGAGATCGCCGTTCGGCGCGTTCTCCACCGGGAAGAGGCGGTTCGTGATCCCCATCTCGTTCAGGTAGGCGTCGCCGCTGAAGGCGAGGAGGGTCGCCTGCTGCGCCTTCCAGCCGAAGCGTCCCACCCGCGTGGCGCCGCTCGCCACGTCCACGACGTAGTGGACGCGCCCCGCCTGCTGCGGATGGGCCGCCCCCTGTTCCGCGGCGTAGGCCTCGACCTGCGCGTCGGGGATCGCCTCGATGAGGCCGACGCCGAACAGGGGCGTGGTCTGGCGCTGCGCGATCACGTTCGCGCTGGCGGGGACCGACTCCCGGCAGTTCGGGCTGATCGCGTCGGACTGGAAGAGAGAGCCGCCCGGCAGCTCGAAATAGGACCCGTCGGCGATCCGCGCCGCGCGCGTCTCGTTGAGCGCGCGAGAGCCTCCGACCGTGGGGGTGGAATGGCACGCGGCGCACGAGATCGCGTTGAAGATCGGGCCGAGCCCCTGCGCGGCGGTCTCCGCCTGCTCGAACTCGTCCTTGCCGTCGCGGAAGAGCTTGCGCTGGTCCAGCGTGATGCCGTCGAGCGCCTTGGTGGACTGGCGCTGGCCGCCCGCGGCCGTGGAGGCCGGATCGACACTCCAGGCAAGGACGAAAGATACGGACTGGACGAGCACGAGGAAGGGTCTCGTGGCTCTCATGGGGTCCCCCTTTCGGGGTCCAGCGGCGGTGCCCGGGCGGGCGCCCCGACGCTCCCACTCTGCTCGCCGCTTCGGGCCTGCCTGCCT
>Ga0066710_100001885_pt1 | contig 16263 bp, 8 predicted proteins | sample GraSoiAngelo_159_FD_79666 | JGI IMG/M metagenome (GOLD analysis project Ga0066710, IMG submission 79666) | Grasslands soil microbial communities from the Angelo Coastal Reserve, California, USA - 14_1009_16_40cm | ecosystem: Environmental > Terrestrial > Soil > Grasslands | place: USA... | reverse complement strand
CCGATCTGAAGAATGACCTGGACACCATTTTCTCCACTTTGTCTAAGGCTTACGATACACTAAAAGTTCCAGCCACTCGAGGCAGTTATGATGCCCGGATTCTCAAATTGGAAGAAGCCCAGACTCATTCGCCGGAAAAACCTGCATCTTCATCTTCTCACGCCTCCCCTGCGGGGGTGGCGCAGCAGAAGTTAGCTGAGTTGAACTACCGCCAGGGGCGAGGACACTTTGACCAACAGGACTATTGGAGTGCCAGTCAGGCCTTTCGCCAATCGGTACGTCTGGAGCCTGAGAATGCCCGCTATCGCTACTGGCTGGCCACCTGTCTGAGCAAAAACCCCAAATGGCGCCGAGAAGCTGAGGAACACTTTCTTAAAGCGATTGAATTAGAACAATTGAATGCCGGCTTCTACGTCGGGCTGGGGCTGCTCTACAAGGAGGTTGGAATGCTAAATAGAGCTGAGTCTCAGTTGCGCCAGGCACTGCAAATCTCACCGGGGGACAAGGCAGCGCTGGAAGCCATAGAAACTCTGGCCAAGTCCAAAGGGACTGGGAAAAAGAGTCTCAAAACTTTGAAGAACTTCTTCCAAAAAAAATAAAGTGATCTTAATAGAGGCTGGGAATGCACTTAAGGCTGCACTTTGCCGGCGTTAACAGAGTTCTCGCACCTCTCCTATGAAAATAGCGGCTAAGTGTGACAAAAGGTAACAAACGCAAGTCAGAGGCCGCTCGTTTTCATGCTTCGTGGTGCCGCCCGGGCCGGCATGGGCAACTCCTCTGAAAATCCCCTCTGGGGAGGGGCAGAAGGCGTCAGCCTTCGGGGTGGGTCCTATGGTTCGGGATAACCCACCCCTGCGCCCCTCCCGTGGAGGGGAATGATTTTCATCCTTGGTGGTGCCGCCGTGCGGCATGGATGACTCTCCTCTGGGTTGCGGGGCCCATCTCTTCAAGAACGAGCTGACCTCTTTGAAATTGTAACTCTTACCCAATTCTAGTTTGCTCGTATCCTGCGAGTGTAACAGCTTTCCGTTATGATCCAGCACAAACAGATGTGGATATCCCGGAATGCTGGGATACCGCGACAACACCTTCTGGTTCTTATTCTCTGGGCTATAGTTGATCTTTACAGTGATAAAACTCTTTTCTCTAACGGCTGCAAGCTGCCGATTCTGCTCAAAAAACCTATCCAGAATATGGCACCAAGTGCACCATTCCCCGCCTACTTCGAGAAGAACATGTTTTCCAGTCCGCTGGGCTTCAATCACGGCATTCTTGATATCGCTACCTGCGTCTCTCTTGGGGTCATATTGGATAACGGGAACATACCTTGACTCTAATGACACTGCCTTCTCTTGCCCCTGCGCGTTCAATGGTAAGAACACAGTGACCAGACAGAGTATGGAAGGAGTATATCTATTCATCTTTAAAGGTCCAGGGCTTGTGGGTAGCGAGGACGTTCACAAGTCTTGCGCCGGGGTCATTCCAGAAGGATATTAACAGGCCGCCTAATTCTGTCCTTCAATGAGCCGTAGAGGGCTGCCCACTCCTTCAACATATTATCTAATTATTGATAAATGGACCCCGTTCGGCTGAGGCTGACACTGCCGATGTCCTTGCGGTTTTGCTCATCGAAGTAAAGGGTATCGCCTTCCATGCGTATCCCGGTGATAGGTGGAATATGCAGCCTATAGGAAAAAAAAGTATTGGCGCTATCGCTGTCGAAAGCATCCTGGACTTGTAGCAAATAATGGTTGGAAGATACTTCCCCACTGATTGAGAAACTTCTGGCCACCGTTGGAAAGCTACCACTCAGGATGTCTAGAGTCCCATAAATCATGTCACGTTCTTGAAACAGTTGCATTTTGACTTGGGCATTGATGAGGCTCCCGGTTAAGCTGCCTTCCCAAACTCCGGCAATCGCCTTGGTGTCAACTTGAGGCAAGGCAAAGGCTGGGAAGAAGGCCGCGGTTCCATTCACAGTGCTTTTGACGATGGAGTTTGCCACCAATCGAGGAGCTTTGTCATCGTTAGGTGTCGGGTCGGTTACTTCAATGACAATCTGTCCAAAAGTATCCGGCACGGCGCTCCGGATGTCGTTGTCCACAAACATGCCGTTCTGCTTGATGAGAGCCGTTTTGGTGTCTATCAAGTTCCCCAACTGATCGTAGATGTCAACATAAAGGTTTCCGTCATCTGGACCGACATTGACGACTACCAGGGAGGATTGGAATTTTGCGGTTTTGGCAGAAGACTGGATAGCCAAACGAGTACCTGTGCTTTCGACAAACGCAGCTGGCTTAGAGATCTGATCCGCGATCGCCAATTCGATGCTGGGATCGTCGTTGCTGTTGGAAATGACCGAAGCCCAAGCTGTGAGGGGTTCGTCAGAAAAGATCAAAAGCCATCCAGTGCCAACGTTTCCTCCTTGAACGGGATCTTCAATGGTTGGCAATTGATTAATAATGTCATTGATCTGGACCAGTTCATTCGATTCGACTACCACCGAACCGGACCTTCTCAGACTGCCCTCTTGATCGAACAAATATATGAACACGCTGGCGAATGGATTGATTCCATGCACAAAAGAAATCTGACTGTAGTTGTTCAAACCCAGGTTGGTCCGGCTGTTACTCTCGGTAGTGACATACGGGATAATGACGACAAAGGAAGTCCCATCGCCACTGGCCTGCGTTTGTGACCCGATCTTGCGTCGGAAATCCCTTAAAGATTCCAGCCATGACGACTGGTTCAAGCGCTGGGTGGCAACCGCCGTCCTAGCAACGGCGTTTTTGCTCCCCTCTCGAGCTTCCACCGTTGCCCTCTCGGCAAAAATGAAAAGGATCATGAGTATTAAGGATGACCAAATGGCCTTTTGCATTCGTCTCTCCCTTTCCGACTTTGATTCAACCAATAAGCTTAGATGCACATGGTTTCGAGAAGAGATGGGTGATTTTTTTGTAGCCCCGCCAAAGGACAGAAAATCCACTTGGGCTGAGCAGGTCATTTGTCCGCGACGCACAGCACGGTCGATCCGTGGCACGTCCGAAGTGACCTGCTCGAGCCTCATAGATCCAGGCCTGGCTGAGCGAAGTGAAGAACTGCTGGAAAAGTCAGGATAAATTATTGTTAACAATAAAAATATAGGAGCAGGTCTGTAAGCCGAATTCTGTCCCCCCAAACATGCTGGATGTTCAGCGGGCAACGGTCATTCCTCTAGCCCAAGAGTTACCTCTCGGGTCCGGCGTCCTACCCGGATGTCAAACGGCGCGGGTCACGCCTCCATCCCTATTTGGATTTGCTCCGTGTGGGGTTTGCCAGGCTTGCCTATTGCTAGGCAACCGGTGCGCTCTTACCGCACCATTTCACCCTTACCTGAAAAGCAGTGATCAGTGGCTAGTGGTTGGTGACTAGTCGGAGGTTTCATTTCCAGCTAGCCACGAGCCACTTGTCACTAGCCACTAACCACTGCTTCTCCGGCGGTATCTTTTCTGTTGCACTTTCCGTGCTCTAGCGAGCCCCCCGCGTTACGGGGCACACTACCCTGTGGAGTTCGGACTTTCCTCCCGCCCAATCCGAAAAGATTGAGCCGGCGACCGTTCGACCTGCCCGCAGCTATTATAACCGCAGGAAGTGCGGATATCACGGAGCGTTTCTTAACCTAGCGCTCCGTTTCCGAAATACGTTCTCGAGCTCTTACTCTCTCTGGGCTCTGTGACTATGACCTGTGTGACCTAATTCCCTGCCCCTTGGTTCAGGTAAATCTTGACGTTGTGAGTGGCACGTCCGACCGCAACAATGTCCAGGTAACCATCCTCGTTTAGGTCAGTCACGGTTAGATCTTCGGTAGCCATACCGCCATCATCAATCAGATATTTCTTCCCAGCGCCCCAATTTTCGTCCTGGGGATCATACACGGCAATCCCCGGCCTTCCGGTCATTTCTGAAGCCTCCCGCCAGCCAACCACCAGTTCGTCATCTCCATCCCCATCGAGGTCAGCACACCACAAGGCATGGCCCTGTTTTAACTTCGAGTCGAGGATTCGTTGTCGCCACAGATCACCTGGTTTTTCGGGCGCTAGGTAAACCACTACTTGATGGCCATGCCATGGTTCGATGGTGGCCAAATACTTCTTTCCACTTCGAAATTTTCCCATCTTAATTTCACCTGCCCCGGGATCACCCTTCTCATCCGAATTTCCCTCGCCCAACTGGCGCTTCGTCCAGTGGCCATCAGCTCCCCGATCGAAGAGGAAGATGCCCTCCAAGCTCGCCGTTATTATTTCGTCGGCAGGGTCGTCGTCAAAATTGACAACCAGGATATTGTGGAGGGTATGAAGCGTTTCGTCGATGATTTCCGTGGACCAAGGTCCCTTGGCTGGATCTGCAGGCTGCCGGAACAGCAAGAGCCGTACACCTCTGCCCTCCCCCCAGTGAGGCCCTTTGGTGCCTCGGCCTTGCAGTGGGGCTACCAGAAGCTCTTTTTTGCCGTCGCCATCAAAGTCTCCCCAGCGGATGCGATGCAAGGTCGGCTCCGAGCCGATGGGAAAAAGAGACCAGGCTTGCTGCAAATTCTCGGGCTGTCGCAGCCATTGCAAACTGCCTCCAGTTTCCGTATTGGTAGGCATCCACTCGGCACCTAACGCAACATCGATGCGCCCATCTCCATCAATGTCATTCAAGGCAATACAGACATTGTCCTTTTTGGTGCGACCGTCCATCATGATATGTTTCCTCCAGGCTGGACTTTCAAACCAAACTGCCTGGGTGGGATTGATGGCCACGATATCAATTTTCCCATCTCGATTGACGTCGGCCGTAGTGACGGCATAGCCCACCCCGAAGTTGCTTTCCAGCTCTTGTTCCACAAATTTCGGAAACGTAGACTTGGGTATCTCGAGGCACGGATTCACGCCCAGGGCCGTCCAGAAAACAGGGAAGAAAAACAGGGTTATAGCGAGCAACTTAATCCCACTGCGCGGTGAGGCACAGCTTTCGGCTCTCGACAAAATTTGACCGATTCGGGAACTTCGTCGGCCGCCAGTGGAACTAGTCAAAAGTTTTTTAATCATTTCCAACAATAGCTCCTAAACCCACATTCCAGGGCATTGCATCGACTCCGATCAATCTTTTTCCAGTTGTGGATCTCATTCTTGAAAACCTTTTCTTGGTAGGACTGAGCCAATCTTAGGAGTCGTGCCTCAATTTCTTCCCGATCAGTAACCGTGCGGGATACGATAGCATTTTTTCTTTCCCGCAGAAATGCCAGGATGACCTCAGCTTCTCGGGAACCCATGGATTTCATCAGCGCCAGGGCATAGATGTCCATAGGAATTCCGTATTTAGAGGCTTGATTTTCATCGTTAAGCGAATATTTGTAGTCGAGAAGAAGAGGCCTTCCCTCTTCCCAAACCACGGCATCGATTCGGCCGCGGATAAAAAGTTCCACACTGCCACCGCGCAGAGCCATCACAAAAGGGAGTTCTCTCTGCAAGCTCGTATTTCCTGCAATTCTTTGCCAGACACGTCCCTGGAAGAATCTGGCCAGATCCTCCTTTGCCTCTTGTTGGTCAGCCCGATCGAGGAGGCCGGGCTCCAGCTTTTCACCAAAAAGGCGATCGAGCACTTCGGAAACCGAACCTGGCGGAGTCCCAACCGGAAAACTCTCTAAAACAGCATGAACGAAATTACCCAGATCCATGGCGCCAAGTGAGCCATTGGGTGAGGGAGGAAACTCGGCCAGTCCTTCCATCTGGTTCAAATAAAAATAGCGTTCGCATTTGGCCAAATGGGACAGTGCGCCCGGAGACAATTCCACAACCTGTGGAGGTAAAGGCCTCCAGAGGAAAACTTGGTTGGCCAGGCTTCTCAACTCGGGGCCTTCAGGAAAGGATTCGTGGATTTCCCTTCGGGCGCTTTTTGCCTCTCGTGAACTCAGAGCCGTGGCACGAATTGCACTCAGCGAAGCCTGGCCGCAAGAAATTACTGCTTCTGCACGTTGACCGTGGCGCACTCCCTGTAGAAGATCCTCAGCTTCGGGAACTGCAGCGATCGCACCTTGCAACCACCTTTGCCAGTGACCTTGGGCCCGGTAGCAATGCCCTTCTCCCAAGATGAGATTACGCTTGGAGCGTGTTATGGCGACATAAAAAAGCCTCTTTTCCTCCTCGTATTCCTCATCAGCCTGCCTTCTTTCACAGACGTGCATCAACCGGTTTGGTAGTCGCTCACGCTTGATGCCGTGGGCAGCAGAGGTAATGATTCCGAGTTGCTCATCGAAGACAGCTCGGCCTCCCTTCTCGTCGGCGGACTTGGACCCCAAATCGGCCAGGAAAACAGTGTCGAACTCCAACCCTTTGGCCTGGTGAACTGTCATGATGCGAACCACGTCGTCCTCTTCCCCGATGATTTGCGCTTCCGCCACACGGTCGTTTCCCAGGCCACGCTGGTCTTTCAGATAACTGACAAAGTCGTCCAATAAGGCTATTCCTCGCCGGCTGAACCGACGGGACATTTCAATGAGTTTGCGAACATTGGCGCACTTTTGACCCCCATTTTCTTGACCCATAAGAACTGCCTCGTACCCACTCTTCTTCAACACCCTGTCTAAAATTTCCGGCACTTCGAGACGATCGCGGAGAAATACGAGGGGATGGGAAAATATCAAGAAATGATGTAGCCGTTCTTCCCAGTTCGAATCGCGAGAGCTTATCTGCAAGACTGCCTGATAGAGTGTCTGGATAGACGAGCGATGACGAAAGGCGCTCAGTTCCAACAAATCATTAAAGTTCAAGCCACCCAATGGCGAAGTCAGGACTTCGGCCAGAACCAGGTCGTCATGCGGGTCTTGAATGAACGCCAAGAGGGAAACAAGGTCCGAAATTTCCTGGCGTCCAAAAAACCCTCGGCCTCTAATCACGTAGGAGGGAATTTGCCGCTCTTCCAAGGCTGCCCGGTAAACGTCGAAATGCTTACTGTTGCGGAACAAAATAGCTGCCTCTCGGTAACTCGACAACTGGCCCTGCTCTAGCCAGTCTCCAATCAGGCCGGCAATACCACTGGCTTCTTCGAACCGTCCCTGGGCCGCCTTCGCAAACGGCTCGCTCAGTAACAAGAGAATTCTACCGGGCTTTTGTTCTATGCCGGGTTTGCAGTCATTCTTAGCCGGCACCAAGGCGTCTTCATCAGAGAATCGAATACGATGGCTTACGTCGACTTCTTCGGGCAGAAGCTGTGAACCCCGGCCATCCATCACTTGGGCAAAGAGCCAATTGCTAAATTCTAAGAGCTGAGGCTCCGATCGATAGTTTTCTATCAAGGGCACAGACTTCCCCTTTGCCGCCAGGATTTTTTCCTTCAACCTGACAAAGACACCGACATTGGCTTGACGGAACCGATAAATGGACTGTTTGGGATCTCCCACGATGAAGAGTCGATGGCGAGAAAGAGAGATCTTCTCCAACACGGTGCGGTAGGAGTCAAATGATTGGAACTCCATTTCCTGCCCCAGGCTTTCGCTCAGCAGCGCAATCAGCTTGCCTTGAATCTGGTTGGTGTCTTGAAACTCATCCACCAGGATCGCTTTCAATCTCGTCTTATAAGCTCGCCGCAGCGCCCGGTTGGAATTGAGCAGTTCATAGGCCTTCAACAGCAAGTCGTCAAAATCCAGTGAGCGGCTCTCCACCTTGCGCGCCTGGTAGCCTCGTTGACATAGCCCCACGAGCCAAACCAGGTTCTCAGTCAGAGGGCCGCTCTTGAGCGCTCCCAAGGTTGAAAGTAATGAGCCCTCCGTCACCGGGTCTAAAGCCTTACGAAGAAGAGGCAGGTTTTCCAGCAGGACCTGGTTGGCGGGATCTGCGCTTAACCTTCCAGCTCTGGATAGTTTTAAGAGGCTGGCCGTCGCCATTACCGAATCGCCCGATGATTCAATGCTCAGTTGAGATAGGGCCTCCTCGATTTGGGTTAAGTTCGAACGAATCCGGTCCACCCATCTTTCGGCGGCTTGACCTTTCGGCTGCTTGGCCTCAGCAATCTCGCGGAAAGCAGCTCTCACTGCAGTCACCGTGCTCCCAAGCTCTGTCTTGAATTGGGCAAGCTGCTTCTGTTGGGCGTCCCATTTGGCTTCTAACCAGTTCCGGCACGTCGTTTCCTGGCTCGCCAGGTCGATTCCCAGTCCATTCAGCCAACTGAGGGCGGACTCAACGATTTCTATAAGGCGTGCCGGGCCATGGCCATCTCCTCGCTCCAATTGAAAATCACGAAACAGTTGCAACACTCGCCCCTCTCGCTGGGTGATCAATTGATGAATCGTTTCAAAAATGGCCTCATGACACAGCGTGTCGGCCGTTACTTTTTCCGTGACTACAAATTGAGGATCCAACTCCGCCTCCAGGGGATTTTCTCGCAGCAATCGCGAGCAGAACGAATGAATGGTAGATATAGGCGCAGCGTTGATCCTGGCGAGCCTTTTCCGCCAGAGTTCTCCGGCATCGGGGTCATCCGACGAAGCCTCGATTTGCATTAGGATTTCCTGCCGAACCCGGCTGCGCATTTCTGCGGCTGCTTTTTCAGTAAACGTAATGGCCACGATCTCTTCCGGCTGAAGACCCTGTCTTAGTAGTTTGAGATACACTCCTGCCAAGGTCCAGGTCTTGCCTGTTCCCGCGCTGGCGCTGACCACAGTACTGGCGTCAAAGTCAATGGCGTCCTGTTGATTCTGATTGTCCGATGCTTTCATGGAAGACTTGGTCAAAGAGAGGGGCACTAATCTCTCTGTGCCTTCAAAGCATCTCCAGCTCCACTGGTCCAGAAGCGACAAAGAGCTCCGAAATCACAGACATCGCATCTCCCCGGGAGAGGTTCTGGGTGAAAGATTCCGCGCTCGATTCGATGAACTTCCTGTTCCACTCCAAATAGAACGGGCTCGACCATTTTCAATCCCGCTTCAAACGTGCACCCCTTCTGTCCTGCAAAGCGCAGAGCAACATAACGACCTAAAAGTCGCAGTTGTGGAGTTACGGCGATCGGTTGCCTTGTCAAGTAACGCCAAAGTAGATAGAGGTACAGGGGTAACTGAAAGGAAGTCTTTCCAAAATTCTCCTCTTTCGTAAGAGCGATAAAACGTGGACGATCAGCACTGTACTTGAAGTCAACGACTTCAATGGAATGAACCTCGTCTCCTTGTTTCTCAAGCCTGACCCAGTCTGGTTTCCCTTCTATCTGAAGATTCAAGTCAGCCATCGACAGGCTCTCGCAAAAGGGGAGTTCCTGGGAGAAATTCCCAAACTCAGGTGTCAAGAAGGTGGCTGCATAGGCGGCATAATCTTCCAGGGCGGCTTGAAGTTCTGCTTTGCGAACCTCCCAATAGCCCAAGTTCAAATTAGGGGAATCACTTTCCCACACGTGAAGCACTTCCCGCATAAGCAACCTCATCCTTTCACGTTCCCGGCCAGGGTCATGAGAAAGCTCAGGGCGGTGAAATTCCCTTAAAATTTTGTGGGCCAGGTTACCCAGCGTCAAAGGGGTCAGGTCGTATTGAGGAACATTCCGCGGACGTAAACGAAGGAAGGTCGTCGCAAAATGAACAAAGGGACATTGGGCCATGGTTTCAAATTCAGTAGGACTCCATTTGTGTTTCTTTAAATCTAATAAGTCGGCGAGGCGCTCTCCGTTGACGAGATCGGCGTAATAATTCTTCAAACGGGCACTTTCCGGCAAAAGGCCGATCAGGTGTGGTTTACGTGCCTTCTCAACCTGGGCAAGGTGCCGCAAACGGCCGAGGTCCAGGTCAAGGGATTTGAGCTGTTCCGAGATTGGAGACAACTCCTCCGGTCTTGAATCCAGGGCGCCGCAGGCAGAAGACCAGACGCTAACAATGATTTTTACCAAGTTAGACGAGTCGTAAACCTCGGCCCAATCTTTGCTTCCAAGCGTCATGCGATGGACCAAAGATTTTTCAGGCGACGGCTTTTCAAAATGGCGCAATATTTCTGCCAGATAAATTGAAGACAAGAGGCTTTGGCCCTCCAGGTCACGTTCGGGATAAGAGCAAGTGAGCTGTTTTTGAGCACATTCCACCACCACAAAAAATTGCAAGGGTTCTTGACGGCTCGTTTCAAAACTCGTCAACAGGCCCTTTCGCAAAGAAGAACTCTCCAGCAAACCTCCAAACTTCCTGTATAACGCTGTAGCTATGAGCGGATTCAATCGCCTCCGATCCTCGTCTGTCAGGAAGGGGCTCTCCCGAGTCAGAGCTGGAAACTCTCCTTCACTGAGACCCAACAAAAATACCCTGTCGATTTCCAGGCCCAACGCTTGAACGGGAGCGAGGACCAGGATCCCATCTCTCTCTAAGGCTTTCTCTGGCAAGGTCGCATCCGCCAGTAGCCCGGTGGACAGGTTCAAAAACGTCTGGAACGAGATCGGTCCTTCACCCAAGGCTTCCAGGAGCACTCCCGCCTTTTCCAATATGGAAAGCAAAGCTTGCAGAGCCTCACGATCTCGTTGCAACACAAAGAGCGGACTGCCACCGAGGCTTGCCAGCTTTTGATAAAAGCCCAGATCAATAACCAGCCGGTGCATGAGAGCCACAAAGCTGGAAAAAGTTCTTGCTCCGCTTTGGGAAGGAAAGGAAATAGGCTCGACTGCGGATGAGCCTGGCTCGCCAGATTCACTGAAAAGTGGCAATTGTTGAGGCGGAACTTTGCCAGTGCCTTGGCGACCGGCTGCGTTGAAGGGAGGTTCTTTCTTCGAGGAATCGCCAACGACAAAGAATTGCAGCCTTTGTTTGAGGTCTCTGACGCGCCTAGCCAATTCGGTAACTTTCGGAGAGCTCCCTTTGGTGTTTTCGTTTAAGCTTCGCAGCAATAAGTCTTCAAGTTTGCCATGCTGTTCATCCAGGTACCCGGATTCATTAACCATTCCGACAATGTCATCGTCACGCCAGCCTTCCGGTCTCAAGTAGACGCTGTTAAGCACACTTAAGAACTCCTGCCGCTTAAAGTGGCTGATAGCCAGGTCTAAGAGCCTGAAGAGGAATCTAACAATGGGAAAATGAAACAGCGGCAACTTTCGGTCAAACGTCAGGGGGATCCGGTAACGACTGGCCGCCTCTTGCAGGATATCTGTGTAATTTTGCCAATGCTTGGCCAGGATGGCCATTTGTTGAGGCAGGACGCCGTTTTCCAGATGCTTGCGAATCTGCCGGCAAACTTCTTCAACTTCCTGGTAGGAATCTGGGGCCGAGAAAATCCGAACGGTTTCATCCGGAACCAAAGGCTCTTCCGATTTCCGGTCTGACACAAATACGCGCTCACGTAGCTTTCCAAGAGTTCCGGGTTTAACGGCTGAGCAGGCAAATTCTGGAATGGCGCTCTCGGCCAGGCTTTCATCATTGACAAAGCGTTGCCAGGTGAAATCGACGAAGCGGGTCGCCTCCACATTGGTGCTGTCCGTGAAGTTAGTCACGATGCCACCTTGGGGCGCCATTCGCATGAGCAAGCTGACAATGCCGTACTGCACGATAGAGAGATAGTAGACATCGTGAATCACGACGTTCCCCACCGCTTCCATGAGCGACGGGCGCGTGCCCTTTTGAAAATGACCGATGAGCGACTTTAATACTTCCAAGTCACGACCCGCTCTATCAACTCGCCTGGCCCGCGTTAATAAATGACAATAGTCTTTAAAAATGGCATACAGCCTTGACAGTTTTTCCTTCGGCAGCAGGGAAACTGAAGTTGGATCCAGTGAGGCAATCCACTTTAGATCTCCAGGTTCCAGACCGGCCTCAGTCAATTCTTTCAGGGTGCTGGCAATTACCTCAACCAATCCGAGGCTTGGTGGCTTTCCCTCGGCATTGCAGATGGCTTTGCGAACGATCAGATCGCGAAAGGGATGGTCTATTAAGAGAAGTGTGGGCTTACCTCCAGGCGGTCTTTCATCCAAGCGATATAATTGGTCGATCAGTTGATTCAGAGTGTAGTGAGGTGGCCGCAACACGACCCCGGCTTCTCGAGCTTCCGCGCGGAGAGCGCGATCCAGTGTGAGGGGGTTGGTATGAATATGCAACTGCATGGCATTTCCGGGAGGATGCGGCCCCAGCCGAGGTCCGACGACTATCGATATAGGAAAGTCATGTTATCATTTCTAACCTTCCCGGCGAGCACGAGTTACTGATGGGCTCGAGGTGAGACCTCGACGGTGCTGAACCAGCTTCTCGATGAATTCTTGCATTCGCTGGTAATGCGAGCCTTGCCAGTAGATCTTGCCGCAGCCGGAACACCAGCGAAAGTCCTCGAAATATTGCCGGGTTGCCGATAGTAGTTGAGCTTGAATGGTTGCTTTTTCCGCTCGCTCCAACACACCATTGCAACGTAGACAGCGTTGAAAGGGATGAACGGAACCAAACAGATCGAAGCGCCGCAGCACTTCGGTCAGCTGCCGCTGGGAATTAGTTTCTCGTAAGCAGTAACCGTGGGTGACTAGACTCCGTTTGAGCAGACCCCGATCCCGAGTCAGCAAGATTCGGCCCTGGCGGCTCGAAAGATTAACCAGTTCTTCGTCCTCAAAGTCGTTTCGATAAAGAGAGTCAAATCCTAGCAGCCGGAGATATCTGGCTAGCTTCCCCAGGTGAATGTCCAGCACAAAACGAGTTTCGCGCAACGGGTGTGGGCGGACGCGCAAAACCGGTGTGATATCCAGGGACTCAAAGACGGGATAGACGCTGACACGGTCAGCACTCCGAACCAGGTAGGAAAAATCTACAGAAACTCCATTGACAAGGATGAGATCGACCTCAGTATGGGGCACGCCTAGAGCTTCGATCATGTCCTTGATCGATACACGCCCTCTAAAGGAATGAGCAAAGGTGAGCATCCTCCTTGCGGGAGCCAGAAAGTCGTTGAGCTCCGCATAAAAACGAAAATAGGCAACACTCATTTAAGTGCTGTGCGAGCTCATTTTTATCTCTCTACCAAAGGTAATCTTTGGCAATGGCTCGTCTCTCATGACTATCGAGGACATGAACGACGCGAATCTTCTTCAGGCTGATGGGCGAAAGCTGGCCAATCGGAATATAAATAATCTTCCGCCCCAATCGTGCGGCAACGGTTTTGAAAATCGATCGCGGCGGATGCGCGGCCACATAGACCACAAACTTTTCCAGGGTGTAATCCAGCGCAGCTAGCAGCAAGGTTTCTGGCTTGGACTCGGCGAACCAGTAATCCGGATCGTGCCAGACGTCCAGCATCCGACGTGGAGGGTAGGAAAGCAGAAATCCGCCGTACTCGGCACGGGTAATGCCGGGGCCAACCGGTTGGTCGTAAGGATTGGTGGAATAAAAAGCCATGTCAGACTCCTGGCTGTGTTCTCCGAGCCAGGTCATGGACCAGGGGTAGTGGTTCTCGCGATCCTCCTCAAAAATCACGACCACGGCTCCCACTTCTCCTGAAATCTTCTGAAATTCCCGCACATACAACTTGCCCTCATGCCAGTTACGCAGGGTCTCCCGCAAGTCGATTCCATCCAGCAGCGAAGTCGTAAAAGGTTCAACCCGCGATCGCTCTTCCGAGAGGACGCTCTTCCCTTTCTTCTTCAAAAAAAGACCGTAGTTCTCCAGCACAATATCCTCCGGCGGATAAGAGCAGATGCTGTTGCCGTCTAACTGTCGGGCCCATTCCCCTGGAAACTTTTCTTTCTTGCGCCCTTTGAGCCCAAGTGGCCGCGGCAAAGCCTTTTCACGGGGCAGGCGGCGCCGCAGGAGGATGCGCTTCATATTGAGCCAAAGCTCTTCTCCAGAAATGTTAACCGTCATCAAATCCGAACTGGTTTTTTGGAAAGGGGTGCTGGCGGCCAGTTCCCAGAGCTCCCAGGCGAAGTTGTCGTCTACGATGGAGCGAGCCGCCACAGTCAAATCAAACAGGCCAGACACCAAATGCTTGGCAACCAGTGCCAGGTTCCGGGTGTAGCGGGCAAAAAGACGCCGCTGCCAATGGGCCAGCTTCTCACGCGTATTTTTTTCGTAGCGCCGCTCGGCTTCGGCAAAAAGATGGAAGCTAAGGCGCTGACGATCCATAAAGTGAAAGCGCTCGGGCGGGGTGGAAATGGCCAGTTCAGCTCCTTCCCCCAACGAGTCGGGCGCAGGTGGCACACCCCTCATTCCCTCGTTGGCAAGAGGGGAATGAGCATTGGAAGCCTCTGCCTTCAGCCACCCTACATGCCGGGCCACCCGGTGAATCGTGGCTTCCTGGGCACCCTGAGGATCTTCGGGCTGGCTTGAAATCACCCTGAAAGGACCGGTCAACCTGAGAGGTTCTGCTGCGAGAACGTGCGGAGGTTCCGTTTCCTGGAGCGAACCGTAGCGTCGGACTTCGTAAACGGACTGCAGGAGTGGAAATTCTATTAAGACTTCTGCCAGACAATCCGGATGCAGGTTGAGGACTTGGACGCCCTGCCGGTGGACGGGAGCCAGCGGTTCCGCTTGCGGTCGCTGCATGGCTTCCAGCACCGGATCCAGCAGATTGAGCGAAATCACCACCAATACCTCGGCCAATGGATCAAGGCTCTGCAGTTTCCAGGCAATCCCGGCCGCATGACGTTTGAGATTAAAGGAAGAGGGCTGCGGATAAATGCGGTAGGCCTCAACGTATTTCCCGTAGCCAAGGCGCCGAACGGCGTAACTGTCTGGATAAAAATCTTTCAGGTGAGGACGCTCGCCAATATCCGGATCTACAAAGAAAACCTCTGCGCCGATCTCCTGAGCGCTCCGGATGCCTTCGACAAAAGGATCGGTGATCTCTACCGGAATATAAATGGAGCGATCCTGCTTAGCCTCCTCGTAAAGGATAACCGAAAGTTCGGGAAGACGCCCGACGGCACGCAAATAGGCTGACTCCAAGGTAGACGGCAGTTCTACCGCTACCACCTGAGGCCTTTCCAGCAGAATGGTCCTTCGCACTTCTTCGGCGAACTCCAGCTTGCCGGGCACCACGGGGAAGTAATGAAGCCGGCCACGGTGCAGGCTGCCAGGATCTTCAGCGCCGTACATACCGCAGCGCCTCCTCTCCCAAAGTCTGTAAGATGGCAGTCTTTAAAGCCCGCTTCCAGTCCACCTCCGGCTTCGAGTTCATCAACTTGATGCCAAATCTCGCAATATTGATGCCGTCACGCACCGTGTAGCGCTCGTCGGCCTCATGGGAGGCTTGTAAGAAGTCGGTCACGTAATCAAGAATTTGCTCTTCGGCAAAAGGAAGGTTCTCTTTGAGAATTTGACGCTCTTCGTCTCGTTCCGGAAAGTCAATGAGAATTTGAGGCTGCAAGCGCGAGTGAATGTATTCGGGTAACTCAAAGGTCGAGGCATCATCATTCATGGTGGCCACCAGGCGAAAATCAGGATGAGCTTTAATCTTAATCCCCGCTACGATCGATTCCACATAACGACGGGTATCCAGCAGCGGTGCCAAGCTAGCCCAGCTTTTTTCACTCATGCGGTTGCCTTCATCCAAAATCACAATCCCGCCGCGAACCATGGCGGTGACCAGCGGAGAGGCCACGTAGCGAAGCTTCCCGCCGGATGCAATCACCGGGGTGACCAGCAGATCTTCGGGACGCGTATCCAGGGTAGCCTGGAGAATATAGACTTCCCGCCCCATCTGTTTAGCCACGGCATAAGCTAAAGTGGTCTTACCCACGCCGGGTTTCCCCAAAAGCCGCGGGCTCATGGGCACATCTTTACTGTCCACAATCATCCAGGCCGCCATCAGTTGCCTCATCAACTCTTCCTGCCCAACCCACTGAATGGATAGCTCATCCGGATGGGCCAGGTAAAGCGTCACATCATCGATTGTAGTAGTTCGCATCGAGTTGGAATTGTCAGTTCTCATAGCATTATAAAATGCTTCAGAAAGCGCAGGTTGTCAAACGAAGAAAATCGACCTCCTCCAGCCACTTCTAGAGGGATTGCAGCTATTTCCACGGATGCCGATAATGTATAGGTCACCGAGAGATTTCATGTGTCTATCTCACGATCATGACAAAAGCCCAGCGATGCGGTTAAAATCAGCAATGTAGCGTAGGTTCGAGGCACTCGTCTTGACCCACCAATCATCATTTCGTGTCACGGCCCGAGGGATCTATTGGACCAGATGGATGTGTTACCCTAGTGGCTTGGGTCAAGTTAGATTCACCCCAATGATCTCTCTCGAGCTGCAAGAGGAGAACATCAAAAGCAACTTTTCTTGGTATAATCACTTTTTTAGCAAGGAGTCT
>Ga0066710_100001884_pt1 | contig 16267 bp, 10 predicted proteins | sample GraSoiAngelo_159_FD_79666 | JGI IMG/M metagenome (GOLD analysis project Ga0066710, IMG submission 79666) | Grasslands soil microbial communities from the Angelo Coastal Reserve, California, USA - 14_1009_16_40cm | ecosystem: Environmental > Terrestrial > Soil > Grasslands | place: USA... | reverse complement strand
TGCCGACCAGATCCGCGTACTCGGGCTTGTCGGATACGTTGGAGACGTCTGAGACTGAAACTTTCAGGTTCTTCGCAATTTTGTCGATGGACCAATTCGCGTGATATGCCACCAGGATCTCGCGTGCCAGGTCGTCTTTCAAAAGCTCTTCAGCCTGTCGGGAAGTAGGGTACGAGCCGAACTGGAAATCCGGATGGACATCTGGCTTCTTGACGGGCTTCTGCGCAAGCAAAAGAATCAGGGGAATTACTAAAAAATTCTTCACCAGAGAAATTTTAGTCCAAGGGGGCGCAATTCTCATTTTTAATCTTGACTGACGGGCGGGCGTTTCATATCGTCCTCCCACCCCCCCCAAAAAACTGAGGAGGTAGACAGCGACTGGTCTCTTGCGGACGACCATATCCAACGAGAGTGGCCGTTTTGTAATGACGTCGATAGCACCGGGTCGTTACACGATAAAGGCAGAACTTCCCGGCTTTCGGACACAGACACGTCCTGGAGTTCTGGTCAGCGTTGGCCAGGAAATCACGGTGGATTTTACTTTGCCCGTCGGGGCGGTATCCGAGGAAGTCACCGTTACCGAGGAGGTCCCGATCATCGAGGTGACGTCGACCGCGTCGGCTCAAACATCTCCAACCTGGAAATCGATAGCCTGCCGAGCCTGGGGCGCAAGTCAGTTGAGCTTGATGCAGTTGGTTCCTGGTCTGACGCCCAGCCTTGCTCCCGGCACTTTTGAAGGCGGGCAGTTCAATGCAAACGGCCGTGACACCGGAAGCAATCTATTTCTGGTCGACGGCGTCTACGACAACGACGACCGGCTTGGCGGATCGCAGGGAACACAAGCCCGTGTGACGCTTGACAACGATCTCAATCCGCGGCTGGATTACGGACGCACAAACTTCGATAACAGGCACGCTTTGTCCTTCGGCGGTAACGTGGACGTCTGGCGGGGACTCGGCGTCGGTACCGTATTTCGCTACTATTCCGGCTACCCAATCGACGAGATCGTCGGACTAGATGTGAATGGTGACCGCGACAGCTTCGAACGCCCGCTCAAGGGGCGGGACGACGCAACCAGGCCTATCGTTTCGCCGCTCGACTCCACCGGAACCGCAATCCGTAACGGCATTGACGGCGAATCGCAGCTTGTCCTGGACCTCCGATTCCAGTACATTCACAAGCTCCTTGAGTCCCACGCGTTAGGATTTTTCTGGGAAATCTACAACGCCACGAATCGGGTCAACTTCGGAAACCCCACGGGAAGCCGCCAGAGCACGAATTTCCTGGTACCGGTGCGCGCTAACGACCCGCGCACCATGCAGCTCGGCATTCGTTATACGTTCTGAGTGGATAATTCGGGGACAGACGTATAAATCACCTAATTACAAGCAAAGGCGTTTTGAATCGTAATTAGGTGATTTATACGCCTGTCCCCGAATTAGGCTTTGGACTGTGTCGTCTTCTGGGCCGCGATCTCTTTGAATGCCTTCATGAAGCGGCTCATTTCCTCTTCGGTGCCGACGGATACGCGGAGCCAGTCGTTCATCGGTGGGAACTTGCGGCCGACAAGAAGACCTTTTTGGAGGAATTCGTCGCCCACCTGCGTGACATCCCTCTTTATGTTGACCATGAAGAAATTGGTTTGTGAGGGAATGACTTCATAACCCATGGCCTTCAGTTCACTCGTCGTCTTGTCGCGCACTTGTTTGTTGAGCTGCTTCATCTTTGCTTCGTACGCCGTGTCCTTCAGCGACGCGACGCCGCCGTATTTGACGACGGCGTTGGTGTTGTAGCTGACGACCAGCGGCGCCAGTTGCTCGATGATTTCGGCCGGCGCAATGGCGTACCCCAGCCGCATACCAGCCAGTCCAGCGATCTTAGAGAACGTACGGGCGACCATCACCTTGCGGCCCTCGAGGACGTATTTGATGGACGTTTCATAGTTCGGATCGTCGACGAAGTGGTGGTAGGCTTCGTCGATCAGTACCGGGATGTCTTCCGGAATGCTGTCCAGCAGCAGCTTGATGTCGTGCTTGGGAACGATCGCGCCAGTGGGATTATTGGGATTACAGATGTATACCAGACCGGCATCACGAGCGTTCAATTTGGCTGCCCGGATGATGGCTTTCATATCGGCCTGGTAATCTTCCGTCAACGGGATGGCAATCGATCGCGCTTTGCTGTTCGTGGCGTAACGGTACACGGTTTCGTAGGTCGGCTCGGCGCCGATGACCAGCTTATGATCGGGCAGGAAGGCGTCATCCACAATTTTCAGGATTTCGCTTGAGCCACAACCCAGCACAACATTCTCCTTCTCCACGCCATGAAGCTCAGCGATGGCATCGACGATACCTCCGTCCGGGTAGCCATACCGGTTCGCGTATTTCCAAGCATCGGTCATAGCCTTCATCACGGTTTGGGATGGGCCATAGGGGTTCTCGTTGTTGGCAAGCTTCACCAGTTTGTCGTAGTCGATCTTCTTCGGATCGGGTGCAGCTTTTGCCGCCGCAGCCTTCCTCTGCCGGCCGCGTGCCTGCGCTGAAAGTTCTAGTGGAGCAAGTCCTGCGTAGCCCAGAACGACGGCAAGCCTTGCCATGAAATTCCGGCGGGCCATGTCAGTCTTCATAAATACGCCTCCATATACGGTAGCGGCGCTCTCGAGCGCCCGCAGTTTGTCGGTTTGAAACATCGCCGGCGGTCATATGGTACTGGCTTCGCCCTGTCGGGCTCGCATTGTTTACGGCTGCGGCCTGCCGGCCTTGCGCTTCGCGCGCTCCGCTCATGGACCGCCGCTACGCTTAAATCAGAATTCATAACGGATCATGTACTGGATGATCCTTGGAAACCCTGCCTGAGCGGTGATCCGCCCGAAGGTGCCACGACCAAAACGGCTTTCCGGATTCAGAAATTTCGGAGTATTGGTCGCGTTCAGCATTTCTAAACGGAAGCTGACACGCGTCAGTTCTGTAATGGGGATGTTCTTGCGAATGGCGACATCCATATTGTTCTGCGGAGCGATACGGCAGTTCAGCGTTCTTGGAGCGTTGCCCACTGTAAATGCCGGCGCTTCGCTGAACGCTGCGGGATTGAACCAGTTATTCAACCGCTGTGTGGCGTTGCCGGACGTACACGGATTGACTCCCGGCACGAGGTTCGGCCTCTGTATTCCACCAAGCGTTCCGGCGTTGTTATTGTTCTGCCATATCGACGCAGGCATTCCGCTCTGGAACGTGATCACAGGGCTGATGTTCCAGCCGCCGAAAAAGCGGTCCGCCAGTGGGCTCGTCGCCCATGGCTTGCCTCTGCCAAAGGGCAAGTCCAATAAGGGTGCGATGATGACTCGATGACGCACATCCTGAAGCGACAGTCCGTACTCGCGTCTGAGATTGTTGTTGTCGAGCGCGATAGCCGAGCGTTGTCCGTAAAAACTGGAATCGCCAAAATAATTATCGAGCATTTTGCCAAAAGTATAACTCACCCGGAAGCCGATGCCCGTATTATCCAGCCGCCGCTCGGCTTTGAGCGTCATGGCATTGTAATATCCGCTGCCAAGGCTTGCGCGGACCATCAAGACATCCTGAAATTCAGGAAAAGGCCGCAGCAGCTGTCCTCGAGCGATCGTCGCAGGAATACTCAGTTCACCCGCCTCTGGAATACCAAAAAACGGGTTGGTCACCGTCTGCCGCAATGCGTCCCCTAATGCGAGCGCCGAAATCGGCAGTTGGTTGATGTTGATCATGGCGGTGGGTGTGGAACCGCCGGGTGACGTTACCCCGCCCACAGACATGTGCAGCAGACGGCTGCCCACATAACCCAACGTGACGGCGACACCGCCAGGTAATTCGTGCTGAACGTCGAGAGAGTACTGCTGCGTATATCCACGCTTGTTGTTCTGGTCAACAAAACGGACGCTGCCTCCGACGTTTTGCAGCAGCCCAAGTGCATTCCCCGTCGGCTGCCTCAGGCCGCGCGGGAACGGGTTGGAGATGACTCCTGCTGGCGTGAGATTGGCATCGGTTGAGGCCAAGTAGTCGGTGCTGGCTGTAAATCCAAGCGCCCCATAGCCGGTGCTGCTCGGAAAGAACAACTGAAGCGGCGCAAAGAAGATGCCGTAACCTCCTCGAACGACGGTACCTGGCCGTACCGTGTAAGCGAATCCGAATCGCGGTTGAAAGCCCAGCTTTTGGGGATCGCCTTGGTGCTTGGGATTCCCATTGACCCCCGCATACGTCAAGCCCCCCTTGAGTCGCTCCTTGATCGCTGGATCGGTCACCTTTTGAGCCACGGGGTTCGCGGCGTTTCGATCGAAGCCGACCACCAGGCGATCGTCTTTTTCCATCAAGTCGGTCTCGTACTCATACCGCACACCGAGATTGAAGGTCAGGTTTTGGCTGAAGCGGAAGTCATCTTGAGCGTAGCCGGCATAGTTCCTGGTGAAGAACCTCAACGGCGTGGGCGTTGTCAGCCTGCCGCTTGCCGGATATCCCATCAGCAAACTGGCGATGGCGTTGCCTTCGCCGGCCCGGGCGTTGTTCGGATCCGACTGCGTAAACACCTTGTCGAAAGAGAAAACACCGGTGCCTTCGCTTCGATCGGTGAAGTTCACTCCGATCTGACGGTATGCGCCACCGACACGAAGATTGTGGCGGCCAACGAATTTCGAATAGTTGCCAATGAGGTTCTGGGAGAGCCACTTGTTTTTGTAATTGTATTGAGCCGCCATCGCACCTAGAGCGCGATAATCGTCAAAAATGAAACCCGGAAATTGCTTGACCGGGACGGCGTTGACGTAAGACGAATCAAAACCCAGGGTCGCCACGTCAAATCCGTCGCTTGCCGGGACGCAGTCATCCTGGAACTGGTTGTAGCCGTAGCGGAGCGTCAGCACGGAACTGGCATCCGGCGTCAGGGTGTAGTTGACGACCGGTGCGTACACCTTCCGGTATAGCTTGTAATTGCTTTGGTCGGCAATCTCCGCAGGCGTGCCCCGGAAATACACAGGGAATGGCTCGTGGCTGAAATACCACGCGAACGTCCCGTTGATGGTATTGTGCTGGTTGATATTGTGATCGACCTTTCCGCTGATTTGGTCCGCGACGTCGTGCAGGACGTCGGTCTTGATGTAATTGTCGATCAGTCCGGGTTGATTCGGTGATGGCCAGAATTGCATCAACGCACGGCCGACGGCGTTCTGTTTATTCGCCGGAATTCGATTGGCGGGAAACTGGTCGCGAATGTAAGTGCCCGGCCTGTTGGGATCCGGCCGTGTCGTCGCCGGGTCGAAGATGTTCGCCACACCCGAGAAGTCACCTTGTCTCATGGCTGCCGTCGGAACGTTCATCTTCAGCGTCCACGGCGTGCCCGTCTTATAGCCTTCCGTCGATGCCCAGAAAAAAGTTCTGTTCTTCTTGATCGGTCCACCGGCCGCGCCACCAAATAGCCAGTATTGGAAGTCGGCCTTTGTGGCATCGAAGAAGTTCCTCGCTGCCCAGGGCTGCGGACGCTGCTGGACGAAGCCGGCGCCATGCCACTCGTTGGTGCCCGACTTCATGGTGGTGTTAAAGACGCCGCCGCCTGTACGTCCCATCTCGGCATCGTAGGTGTTGACCTGGACCTTCACTTCACCCACCGCTTCGATGTTTGGGATGAACACCGCTCGATTCCGAAGGTCCGTGATCGGGACGCCGTCCATCAGGTAATTGTTTCCCCGCATGGGGCCGCCGCCAAGCGACAGCAGCGACGAATTCGTCTGATCCTGCTGGCGTACGTAAAAAGGGTTGCCGTTGTGGATTACCGTCGGCACGATCAACGAGGTCATGTACGCATTTCGCCCGGTATTCGGCAGCGTGCTCAGAAAATAATTCGGAAGCGAAGCCCCAGTGCTGGCGGATGCTGTTTCCAGCAGTGGAGCGTCAGCGGTGACTTGCACCTCTTCGGTCACCGCGCCAGGCTCCAGGCTGATATCGAGGTTGATGAACTGCTGGGTCCCGATATTGATGCCCGAACGCTCGAAGGTCTTGAAGCCTTGTAGGGCCGCTCGGAGTTTGTATGTTCCCGGCGCGACGGCACTGAAAACATACTGGCCGACTTCATTCGAAACCGTAGATCGGGCGACGTTGGTCGCCTCGTTCGCCAGGGTGACCTCGACGCCGGGAATCACCGCGCCCACCGAGTCCGTTACTGCTCCGCGAATCCCACCCTGAAACGACTGCGTGAAACCGGGTGTCGTCCATATGACGAACAAAAGAAAACAGACTAGCTCTCCTCGATTACTCATGGTTCGTCTCCTCCCAAACTTTCCAAGTACACACGAGGGGTGGCAGCTCCATTTGCTGGGATACTGGATGTCTATTGTTGCGAAATGTACTACCGCGCGCGGATCTGTTCAAGTTTTTTGGGGAAGAGTGAACACCAGATCCGGTTCACCACAGGAATTTGAATCCCAGTTGCACGATTCGCGGAGAGCGAGCAACAAACAAAGCTCCGAAATCGGGCGAATCCGCAAAGTTCTGCGTCGAAGGCGGCGCCGCGAAATTCGAGTTATTGAAGACGTTATAGAGGTCCGCACGGAACTGGCCGCGGGTCGAATCCGAAAGGCGCATGCCGCGCGTGAACGCCAAGTCGACATTGCGGATGCCGGGGCCAATGATAACGTTGCGCCCGCTGTTGCCGAACTTTCCAGCGGCGGGGATCCGGAATGCCGTCGGGTCGAAAAAACGAGAGGCGGTCGGATTCGGGATACGCGGATCGTGAATAACGTCGGGGCGGTTTACAATGGGGCTTCCGGTGCCCGCGACATCGGCGCCCAGGACAGCGGAGAGCGGCGTTCCCGATTGCAATGTCCCAAGACCCTGCACCTGCCAACCTCTAATGAAGCGCCAGGAAGGGATGTTGTAGGTCGTCGAAAAGACCAGGCGGTGCTTCATATGAAAATCCGCCAGGCCGCGCTCGGCTCGAAGATTATGTGAATCTTGCGGAAGCACGCTGATCAGGGTCGCATCGTCGATCGATCTTGAAAACCGGTACGCTGCCACGAATCCCAAACCCGCGCGGAACCGCCGCTCGGCGCGGACCTCCGCGGCATGGGCGATGGATGACGCGCTGGTCTCGAACTGAAAGATGTTCTTAAAGCCCGCATATGGCCGGCGCTCATCCAACGAACCTGCCGGACCAGCCTGGGGCTGATTCAGATTGAGCTGCCGGCGCAGGCGCGTCCCTTTTTGGCCGAAGTAGGACAGATCCACGAGCAGCCCGCCAGGGATTGGCACATTCAGAGAAGCGCTCCAGTGCTGGATGTATGGATTGGGCAGTTGTTTCGAGGTTGAAAAAATGCTGGGCTGCACGGACCCAGAGCTCTCCTTAAAGGCATTGCTCAGATCGAATTGCGGCAGCACGGGACCGTTGTTCTTCACATCGAAACGAGCGAATGGCGGATTCAGACCCAACAAAAACAGGCTATCCCCGACAGCCAAGGTATCGTAAAAAATGCCGTATCCCACCCGGGCCACCACACTGCCGAAGGGCTGCCACGATACGCCGGCGCGAGGAGCCCAGTTGTTGCGATCCGGATCGTAGAGCGTTTTGGGTGAGGTTTCCATCACGCCGGTGAGGGCATTGAAATTGGCGGCAAGCCCGTCAGCTTCGCGGAATGGTGTTTGGTAGTCGTAACGCATGCCAAGATTCAGCAAAACACGCGGCATCGGCCGCCACTCCTGCTGGATGTAAAAGCTGGATGTCCGGGTCCGGAAATTTTTCGTCGTGTTTCCCTGCACACGCAGCGCATTCGTCGGCAGACCGAGCAGCAAATTGGCGAACGGGTGGTCGGAGAAAATGCCCCCGGTGAACTGAAATTGCCCACGGCTAAATAAATCCAGCGAAGCGTGGAATGGAAGATAGCGCACGACCGCTCCGAACTTCGTCGAGGAAGACGGGTGCTGCCACGAAACCTCATGGAGGAACTCAAAACTGCGATTGCGGCGCTCCTGGGGCAGATTCGTCGCATGACCGAGATTGGAGAGCCCCGTCATCAAAACTGCCGGCGTTGGCGAGGCCCCTCCAAGAATGATTCGCGGCTGCTTCAAGTAGCTCATCGACACCCGCCACTGATAGATCAGGGCGGGCGAGAACACATGCGCATCATTGAAGCGAAGGGTATGGGTTTGGAGCGAGTCGCGAACACCAAAAGAAGGAAGGTTGGTGATGCCGCTCAACAGATTAAAAGGATCATCCGTTGTGTCACGGCTGACCTGATACTCGAAGAAAGCTTCGTCCGCCACGCCCAGCCGGTGATCGAAACGAACGCCGAACGCGTCGGCGGCCGTTTCGAGCTCAGCCACAGCACGATAGTTTTGAATCGTAGCGCCGGCAACGTTAGGCAACGGGAAAAGCCGCGCTAGCGCCAGACCCTGAGGATGGATCCGGCCGGCCGGAATGCGATTCCTCGGAAAGGGAAAACCAGTCTCCGGATCCAGGAGCGCTTCCGTCAACGAAGAAAAATCACCGGACAACCAAGCGGGATTGGGTACGGTAGCCGCCCTCGTAATGGACTGCCGGATGCGGAGCCCCCAATACTGGGAATAAAAATACGTCCCTTCGTGGAGCTGTCCTCCGGCATCGCCGCCGAAAAAGTGGTACTTAAAAGGCGGAGTGGGCGCCTCGGGTAGATCGAAGAAATTCCGGGCGTTGAGCCAATCGTCGCGGTGAAAATAGTGAACGTTTCCGTGAAACGTCGTCTCCCCCGCAGGAAGCGCGTCGTCGCCGCCGGCGGTATCGCCAAGCTCCGCGGAAAAGTCGGATGTTTCCGCGACGGTCGCAGCCATCGATGAGCTCGTGAACACATTGCCCGACTGAGCCACCCATCGCTGGCCGGAGCCCTCCGCGATTCCTGTAACGTTAACGCCCCCACGCAAACCGAACAGGCGGTCCGATTTCGGCAAACCCTCGCGGGCTGTCGGTTCCCCACGATTCTCCAAATCGGCCATTTGTTCCAGTTGCAGGTCAACGGTTTCGATGTCGCCAGGTTTGCCGGGAATGAGGGGAACGTCGGCTTGATAGACGTCTTCGGTCGAGAGCGAAACTTCTGAGGATTCAAGAGTTCGATACTGAGGATGACGAATTTCGAGTCGAAACCGGCCTCTTACTTCAAGACGGAATGCACCCCGGCCATCCGTTACACTTTCGGCCGTTCGTCCGTCTTCGCCGTGAGAGCGGATTGTTGCGCCCGAGACTGGCCTTCCTTGAGGATCGGTCACATGCCCGACCAGGACCGATGAGGCGGCAAGAAACAAGACTAAGAAATGAGACAGCACAATTTGGCCCGGTAATTCGGGGACAGAACCCCCTGCCGCCTTCGGCGAGAATGTAATGTCCGCCTTGCAAAGGGGGACGGCCGCGAAGCGGCAGGGGGTTCTGTCCCCGAATTATCCCTACACCCTGACGACTTTCGCCGACAAAATGTTCTCAAGTCTCCGGACCTGCTCGATCAGTTCGCTCGGCACCGGTTCATCGACAAGCAGAAGCGCCAAAGCTCTCCCACCCTGGCGTTCGCGTCCCAAATGCATTCCCGCGATATTCACGTTGCCCTTTCCAAGAACGGATCCCATACCGCCGATGACACCAGGCTTGTCATTGTTGGTGAAGAAGATCATGTTGCCGCGAGGCACAACTTCCAGAGGATAACCGTCGACGTTCACGATACGCGGCAGTTTGTCGGTGAACACCGTTCCGGAGACGCGGTGAGACTCCACGTCCGTCTTGAGTTCGATCGCGATGAGGTTTGTAAAATTTTCTGGAGCCGGCACCCTCGTTTCCTGGACCTTGATTCCCCGGAGATTCGCAACGTGCATCGCGTTGATCAAGTTTATACCCTCGCGCAGGACAGGCACGAGCAAGCTGCGGACGACGACGGAAGTCAGGTAGTTCAGATTCATATCACAGACTTCGCCCGAGTAGTGGATCGAAACCGTCTGCATCCGCCCGTCGCAAATTTGAGAAATAAATGTCGCCAGGCGGGCCGCCAGGTCGACGAAATGTTGGTAGCGCTCGACCTGCCCCACTTCCAGCTGCGGGAAATTCAACGCACCATGAACAGCATTCTTGAGGAGGTAATCGCAGACTTGGCGGCAGATATCCTCGGAAACCTTACGCTGGGCCTCGACGGTGGATGCGCCCAGATGCGGCGTCGCGATGAAGTTATCCAGCTCCAAGAGCGGCGACTGAATGTTGGGCTCGGTTTCAAAGACGTCGAATGCTGCCCCGGCGACCTTTCCGCTCTTTATGGCTTCGTACAGATCTTGCTCGTTAATGATGCCGCCCCGGGCGCAATTCAAAAGCCGGACGCCGTCTTTCATCTTCGAAATGGTGGTTTTGCTGATCAGGTTTCGGGTCACATCGCTAAGCGGCACATGGACGGTAATAAAGTCAGCCTGGTCAAAAATTTGATCGATCTCGACCAGCGTCAACCCGCTGGAAAGATGCGCTTCAGGATTAAGGTAGGGGTCGTACGCAATGACGTTCATTCCGATGGCCTGGCACTTGCGAGCGACTTCGCTGCCGATCCGGCCAAGACCGATCACGCCCAGTGTTTTCCCGGCCAACTCCACACCCTTGAATTTGCTCTTCTCCCATTGGCGGCTCTTGAGCGTCTGGTATGCCTGAGGAATGTTTCGCGCCAACGCAAAAAGCATGGCGATCGTGTGTTCCGCCGTCGTCGTGGTGGAACCGCCTGGCGAGTTCATCACGAGAACACCATGTTCGGTAGCGGCATTGACATCAACGTTATCCACACCGACACCCGCACGGCCGATGACTTTAAGCTGCGTTGCTTTCTGAATGACCTCGCGATCGACCGTCGTGGCGCTCCGTACCACAACGCCATCCACGTCAGAGATGATCTCGAGCAGTCTCTGCCGGGAAATCTTGTCGTGGACCAGCGGCGTGATGGCGCGCCTCTGCTGAACAAGCTCGATGCCGGCGGGATCAATGCCGTCAAGCAACAAAATTTTAAACGAGGACATAAGAGAAAATTTCGGATTGCGGATTTCGGATTGCGGATTTAGGGAACCCGCCCGGCTGCACCGTGGTGCCCAAATCCGAAATCCCAAATCCGAAATCCCAAATCCTCATGAGAGGTTTGTCACAAATTTATCGATTCTTTCGATGGCAGCTTGAATGTTGGCAAGGGAATTTGCGAAAGAGAACCTCAAATAACCCTCGCCGTATCGGCCAAACGCAGTTCCAGGCAGAGCGGCGACACCGGCCTCATCCAACAATCGGCCGGCAATGTCTTTACTGAGTAGACCGAGCGCGCTGATATTCGGAAAAAGGTAGAACGCACCCAGCGGCTTCGAACATCGGATACCAGCGATTCTGTTCAGTCCATCGACAAAGACATCCCGGCGTCTGGCGAATTCCCGAACGGTTGTCTCAACGGCCTTGCGGGCACCTGGAGTAAACGCCTCGAGCGCGGCGAGCTGGGTGAATGTGGCCGTGCTGGAAATACTGCTATTGATGAAGAGGTCCACGGTTGCAAAGAGGTCAGCCGGCACGACAACATAGCCGAGCCGCCAGCCGGTCATTGCAAAAGTCTTCGAGAAACCGTTCACAAGAAACAAGTGATCCAGAATGCCGGGAATGTCCAGCATGCTCGCCGGAGGATCGCCGTAATAAATCTCAGAATAAATCTCGTCGGAAAGAATCAGCAGGTCATGCCGGCAGGCAAGGTCCGCCAATCCCTGCAGATCTTTCAGAGTCTGAACGCCGCCGGTCGGATTCTGCGGGGAATTGATGACGATCATCTTGGTTCGAGGTGTAATGCAGCGGGCCACCTGTTCCGGGCTAAACCGAAATTGATGGTCCTCCTCGAGTTTCACCGAAACCGGCGTGCCACCTGCCATTCGTACGGCTGCTTCGTAGGCGGGATATCCGGGGTCTCCAAAGATGACCTCATCGCCAGGATCAATGACCGAGTGGATCGCTGCGAAGATCGCCATCTTGGCGCCCGGGCTGATGATGACGTTCTTCGGATTGATTTCAACGGGATGGCACGATGAGAGATGCCGTGCCACAGCCTCCCGGAGTTGGGGAATGCCGGGCGTCGGAGAGTAATGCGTTGCCCCTCTCTTAAGCCAATCGATCCCGGCATTGAGAATCGGTCCGGGCGTATCGAAGTCGGGTTCGCCGATTTCCAAATGGATGATGCTCCGGCCCTGCTGCTCTAACGCATTCGCCCGGCTTAGCATTTCGAAGGCAGCCTCGCCGTGAACCCCCAGCATCCGCCTCGCCGTCCGGCTCTTGGTTTCCAGTCTCACCCGGTGAACTCCTTCCGCAGCAAACTGACCTCACAGTATAACATTAGGATGCTGGAGGGACGTGTGGCTGACAAGTGGGTACGAGTTGCCAACTTATCCGAACTGCCTACCGAAGGCCTGGGGCACGCCGTGAGAGCCGAGGGTCTGGACCTCGCACTTTTCCGGTGGGATGACCGCATTCATGCCATCGAAGATCTGTGTCCCCATCTCGGGTTCCCTCTCAGCGAAGGAATTATGCAAGCCGGCGAGATCATCTGTAGTTGGCATGGGTGGCACGTCCGGCTTGAAGACGGGACCTGCCGCCGGGAGCGCGAACATGCGAAGGTGTATGAATGCGAGGTGCGTGGCGAGGAAATCTACGTCAAAATCTGGTGAGTCTTTTTCAAGACAGGACTGCTCCCCTCGACGCCGACGAGACTAACCTGGCGTAGCGGCCAAGCACACCCGTCTTATACCTGGGTTCCGGCGCATTCCATTGACTCAACCGCTGTTGAATCTCGGCATCGGAGAGTTTCACATCGAGCCTTCGTTCCTGGGCATCGATGACGATGATGTCACCGCTGCGCAGCGCAGCGATGGGCCCGCCAAGGGCGGCTTCGGGAGCCACGTGGCCCACCATTAATCCATGCGTCGCACCCGAGAAGCGGCCGTCGGTCAGCAAACCGACTTTATCTCCGAGCCCTTCGCCATGAAGGGCGCTTGTAACAGCGAGCATCTCCCGCATGCCGGGTCCGCCTCTGGGTCCTTCATAACGAATGACGACGATATCGCCGGCCTGGACCTCACGCCTCATGATGGCCTCGAAAGCATCCTCTTCGCTCTCGAAAACGCGGGCGGGTCCTTCAAGCCGCAAAACCCGCACGCCGGCCACCTTCACCACGCCGCCTTCGGGTGCGAGATTGCCTTTCAGTATGCGTAGAGTACCCGTGGCATTGATCGGCTTGGAAACGGGCCGAATCACGTCCTGCTCGTTTCCGGACGGGACATCGCGGAGATTCTCTTTCAGGGTCCTGCCGGTGACGGTTAGAGCATCACCAGAGAGTAGACCGGCTTCGAAGAGAACCTTCATCACACGCGGAACACCGCCCACCCGGTCCAGATCCGCCATCACGTAATGGCCTCCGGGACGCAGATCGACGATGTGCGGTGTGCGATCGGTAATACGATTGAAGTCGTCCACCGTCAGCGGCACACCGGCCTCGTGCGCGATCGCCAGCAAGTGGAGAACGGCGTTGGTTGAACCGCCCGCTGCGACCACCAGGGTTATGGCGTTTTCGAACGCCTCGCGAGTCAGGATCTGGCGAGGAGTGATTCCAGCAGCGAGAAGATTCATCGCGGCCTTCCCGGATTGAATGCAAATAGCGGTGCGGGCTTCGGCCATTGCTGGAGTATTGGCGCTGCCGGGCACAGACATGCCGAGAGCTTCAATAGCGGCGGCCATCGTGTTTGCCGTGTACATGCCGGCGCAGGAGCCGGGTCCAGGACAAGCCAGACCCTCCAATTCTTTCAGGGTTTCCGCAGTCATCTTCTTCTGGGCATAGGCGCCGACCGCCTCAAAGACATCCTGGATCGTCACGTCCCGGCCATGAAAATGACCCGGCATGATCGAGCCGCCATAGAGAAATACTGAAGGGAGATTCAAACGCGCCAAGGCCATGAGCATTCCCGGAAGGCTTTTGTCACAGCCCGCAATGGCGACCAGTCCGTCGAAGCGTTGGGCAAAGGTCACCAGCTCGACCGAATCCGCGATGACTTCGCGGCTGACCAGCGAGCCTTTCATGCCCTCGTGTCCCATCGAAATCGCGTCACTCACCGCGATCGTGCAGAATTCGATCGGCGTGCCCGACGCCGCGCGAACGCCTTCCTTCACGCTGGACGCAAGCCGGTTCAAGTGGATGTTGCAGGGCGTGACTTCGTTCCAGGAGCTGGCGACGCCAATGAACGGCCGGCGGAGGTCCTCGTCGTTCAATCCCATCGCATGGAACATCGAGCGGTGCGGCGCGCGCTCTGGCCCTTCGGTAACGACCCAGCTTCGGTGCTTCAGCTTATGATCGGCCATGACGGTCTTGGTCTCCTTCTTCAACGTATCCCGGCAGAATACCACACGCGGATTGCGAATTCCGGGGGCACAAGGCTAATTTAGCGGAGCGACCCCCGAATTATCCCTTGCGCCCCGGAATTCGCAATCCGCGGCTAAGAGTTTGTTAGAATATCCCCGCCATGCGAATCCTGCTGGTGGGATTAGTTCTGCTCCTTACAACCGGTCAAGGCATCAATTTTTTTTCACCAGAACAAGACGTCGAAATTGGTTCAGAGGCTTCAAGAGAGGCTGAGCTAACGTTCCAGATTATCCGGGAAGCCAATCTCAACCGGTATTTTCAAGTCTTCGGCCAACGTCTCGTGCAGAGTCCGCCGGCGGGGGGTCTCCCGTACAGGTTTCGAATCGTCAACTCGAAAGAAATCAACTCGTTGGGTTTTCCCGGTGGAGCGATTTACGTGAACCGCGGCTTGATCGAGGCTGCAGAGAACGAGGATGAATTGGCCGCAATACTGGCGCATGAAGTAGGACACATTGCGGCACGACATGGAACGGCTCAGCTCTCACGCCAGCTTCTGGTGCAGTCGCCGATCTCGATAGCGGCCGGCCTGCCGGCTATTGATGTTTGGAAGGATCAACTCACAAAACTCGGTATTTCCTTTGGCGCCGACGCTGCATTTCTACGATACAGCCGGGATCAGGAACTCGAGGCGAACCTGATGGCTGTTCGCCTGCTGGCGGAGATGCGGTTTGATGCGCATGCCTTACACACATTCCTGGAAAAGATAAACGATGCTCCGGCCGTCGAAGGAGCGCGTTTGCCGGCTTTCGTCTTCAATCATCCCCAATCGGAGAATCTTTCATCGCAAATTGTCGAAGAAATCGAGCGTCTAAGTTCGCCCCGGCAGCGGCGTGCGCACGCCGGTCCCGAATTTCGAGCCTTCCGCTCCGCGCTACTCAAGCTAGCGTACCCCGCGACCGACAAAGAACCTCAAATCGCGCCAAGCGATGCGATCTCAAGCGTCTTTGTGCACCCTCAGGATTATTACCGCCTCGGATATCCATTGGGGTGGCAGGTCACCAGCTCCGGGCGCAATGGCGCGATCATTGCTCCGGCTGATGGCATGGTTGGCGCGGATATTACTCGGGGCATTCTGTTCGATCTCTTCGATATTTCTGTCTCTGAACGGGCACTCACGCTCGAGCAGGCGACAAATCGGCTGATTGTGTTCCTACGCCAGCGTAATCAGTCGCTGCGCATCCTACCCGGCGCGCAGGTACAAACGCTTGTCAGTGACGAGCCGGGACTGCGCACGGTAATGATCGGTAAATCGAACACGACGGATTCCTCCGAAGTCGTGTGGGTCGTCACCCGCCTCTACTATCAAAGCCTGTTTTATATGGTGTTCGTTGCCCCGGAAGACGAATTTCCTGTCTATCAGCCGATTTTCGAACAAGTCATGCGGAGCGCCCGCCTGCGCTGAAAACCAGAAAACACAAAGACACAAAGGCACAAAGAAAGGCCGCAATAAAAAACTTCTTTGACGCGGCCTTTCTTTGTGCCTTTGTGCCTTTGTGTCTTCTACTTTGTCAATTTTCGAATACCGGCTGCGCCGGCCACGATCACGCAGTGCGCGAGATTAGCGAAGATTCCCGAGTCCACCACTCCCGGCAAGGCCTTCAATTGACTCTCCAGCACCGCCGGTTGATCAATCACACCGTGCTTCCAGTCCAGGATGACATTACCGTTATCGGAAACGCAGGGTTTCCCATTTTTCTCGCGCGGGCAAGCTTCTCCGCCCCATTGGTGGAGCTGAAGAATGACGCGAACGATCGCGAACGGAATAACCTCGATGGGAATCACAGTCCTGGCGCCAAGCCGGTCGACAAGCTTTGTCTCATCGACAACGATGACGACCCT
>Ga0066710_100001883_pt1 | contig 16267 bp, 10 predicted proteins | sample GraSoiAngelo_159_FD_79666 | JGI IMG/M metagenome (GOLD analysis project Ga0066710, IMG submission 79666) | Grasslands soil microbial communities from the Angelo Coastal Reserve, California, USA - 14_1009_16_40cm | ecosystem: Environmental > Terrestrial > Soil > Grasslands | place: USA... | reverse complement strand
GCTATTGTAAACTTGACAGATGCAAAATAGAACCATGCAAAGGTTAGAGGACATCTCAAGAGATGTACATTAGTTAATCTAATGCAAAGTAATTGCTGGTTGTCGAGTCTGGCGATGATCTCAGAGAACACATCGTCGCGGTGCTTAGCGATTCGGTTTATGAAGTCTCGACCGACTACCGAGACGGGATGAAGTCGATTCTCGCATTCCATCCTGACGCAGTTGTCCTGGGCGCTAATCCTCCCCAGCTCGATTGCTGCGACCTTCTGTCACAAATCAAAGGTTCCGAGCATACTCAGAACATACGCGTTCTCATGCTATCTCCGGGAGGGTCTGGCGAACGGACTCGGGCGCTGGATCTAGGGGCCGACGACGTGCTGTCGCTGCCCTTCGACCCGCACGAATTGCTGTCGCGGGTCCGCTCGCAACTACGGAGCAAACACATTGCGGACGAGTCTCGGGACCGGCTGCGCGTGGCGGAGGAGAATCGAAACGTTAATCAGCAGGTGGTGGCGGCAGTCAACGAAGAACGGCGGACACTTCGTGTTGGCGGACTGGCGACCGTCATCGTGTTAATCGCTGCTAGCCTGGTTTCTCTCTTCTATTACCGTCGTACCCAAGAACAGAATACGCGGGTCTATGCTGCGATCACCCGCTTGCAGACGGGCATACTGTCGCAACAACAGTTGGTGGAACGCTCACGTCGAGCCCGTGCAGACGTCGAACCCGGTCTCTCTCCGGTAGGCGATCCACAAAAGCTTCAACTCCAGAAGAAGAGCGAAGAATTGAGATCGAAAATCGCAATCACCAAGGCAGAAGACGCTTCCGCTTTGCGAAATCAATTAAGCGCGGTAGAAGGCCGGCTCCAGAAGCTGGAGACCGACGGCAAGTTTGCTGAGGCGATTATCCAGTCCTACAAGCCGAGCATCTGCCTTATCCATGTTGTGCTTGCTTTGCGCGATCACACCACCGGACAGCGATTGCATTACGCCGGGGTAACCAGCAGTGGCGAGCCTACGGTCGACGAACATAAGAACCCACTCCTGAGCCTCACGGGGAACGGACCGGAAGTACGCCTGGATATTTTTGGCACTGGGTTTCTCGCCTCCAGCCATGGACAAATCCTCACCAATCACCACGTGGCCGAGCCTTGGTGGCAGAACGACGAACTGAAGGAAATGCTCGACCAGGGTCTTGAGCCAGCGATTGCTGAGATGACAGCATATTTCCCCGGCGTTCCACACGGCGTTGCCATCAAGACAGAGAAGATTTCACCTGCCGCCGATGTGGCTGTGGTGAAGGGAAATGTTTCAGATCTGGGAATCAAACAGATCGCCCTTGCCGATGGCCGCCGTTCGCCCGTCAGCGGGGGACCAGTCGTGCTACTTGGGTATCCCACGGCACTCGATGCAATTTTGGCTCGGGCCGGTGAAGAGACGCTCCAGTCCATTGCGATCGCATCCAAAGGTGATCCGAAGCAGGTGATGGAAGAACTCGCCCGGCGCAACCTGATCAGGCCTATCACCACTCAGGGACACATCGGCGACGTACTGCCTGACAAGATTGTCTATGATGCCCAAACCACTTCGGGCGGCTCTGGCGGTCCCCTTTTCAACAACGAGGGCAAAGTTATAGGAATTAACTTTGCGATGGTGCGTGAGTTCGGCGGATCAAATTTCGCCATTCCTGTTGGCTTCGGGAAGTCACTCTTGAAGCCTTAAGCTGCCGCCTCGGTTCTTGCAACACAGCATCACTTAAGATACGGATTTCGAGGGAAGATCGTGCGCACGCGAGACAGCATGAATATCTTTCAAGGTGGAAGCGCATCCACCGCCGGCGTCTGGCGCTTTGGACGCAGTTCATGCGACCGATTTGTGGTCGAGTCACGGCGCATCTGACCGAGATCACGGGATGTCTCTCATGTTCCTTAGTTAGCGCGAAGCGCTACCATCGGATCAATGCGTGAGGCGCGCCGGGCGGGGAGGTGGCCGGCCAACGCGGCTACGACTGTGAGGGCGGCCAGCATGCCGAGGAACGTTACAGGGTCGCCGGGGGCCACTCCGAACAGAAGTCCGCTCAACGCTCTGGCAAGGGCCCAGGACGCAGCGCCGCCCAGCAGCATACCGATCACCGCGAGCCCGAGAGTCTGCATCATGATGCGGGCCTGCAGGTCGCCGGCCGATGCGCCCAGCGCCATGCGAATGCCGGTTTCCTGAGTGCGCTGGTTGACCGAGTAAGAAATCACGCCATAGATTCCGAGCGAGGCGAGAATCAACGCGAACAGCGCGAAGCCGCCGAGCAGCATGACCACAAAACGCCGGGGCGAGACAGCTTTATCGACAAGTTGCTGCAAAGTGCGGAAGTCGTTGCGTGGCAGGTTGGGTGCAATGGATTTGAGGGCGCCACGAACGGCTGAGGCAAGCTCAGACGGGGGCAGCGTTGTGCGCAGGACCAGGTCCACCGAAGCGAAGTCTCCGGTTTGCCGGATGGGGATGTACATCTCATTACCCGCACCCTGTTCCAGGGCGAGGTGCCGCACGTCGCCCACAATGCCAACCACACGTCGGTCTTTATCGGACCGGATTATCTGACCGATCGCGTTCCCACCGGGAAAGAGATTGCGTGCCATGGTCTGATTGATCAAAATCACCAGCTCGGTTGATGGTGTGTCCCGCGCCGTGATGTCCCGTCCCGCGATCACTGGAATCCCCATGGCTTTTATGTAGCTGTCACTGACGATGCGCACAAATGCGTCTGGATACTGTCCCTTCGCGTAGTCCACTCCCTTGACGGGAGAGCCCCAACTGCGGTTGCGGCCGAGCGGGAGCGCGTCCGTCAACCCGGCTGCTCCGATGCCGGGAATATCTCTGGCAAGGCGCAGCACCTCATCGAAATAAGCATTCTGCTGGGCTTGCGTCGAATGCTGCTGACTGGGATCCACGCGAACCGCGGCTGCGCGTTCAGGTCTAAATCCCAGGTTGACATCAAGCACACGAAGGAAGCTTCGAATGAGCAGGCCCGCGCCCACCAGCAGCACGCACGCGAAAGCCACCTCCGAGATGACCAGCCCACTACGAATCCACGTCCGCCCTTTGGCCTCGGTCGAACCACGGCTGGTATCTTTCAGGGCGTCATGAACGGCGGAGGCACGGACCTGAAGTGCTGGCACTAAGCCGAAGATCAGACCAGTCAGCACTGCCATAGACAATGTGAAGCCCAGGACGCCCATGTCGATTCGGACATCTTCCAATAGCGGGATACTGATGCCGTCCATGTGGGCCAGAGCGGGCGTCCCCGCGACCGCCAGCACAATGCCCAGCACAGCACCACAGCAGGAGAGGACCACGCTTTCAGTCAGCATTTGGCGGATCAGACGCGCCCGTCCTGCGCCGAGCGCCACGCGAATGGCAATCTCCTTCTGACGCGTGGCAGTCCGCGCCAGCAACAGATTTGAAAGATTCGCACAGACGATCAGTATGACGACGCCGACCGCGCATGCCAGCACAACCAACGCCGGGCGAAGGCGGCCGCTGACGTGTTCGCGGAGGAAACTGAGCCTGGCCGCAAAATCGTTGCGATCCCTTTCGTGAGCCTCGGTAAGGTGCCTGGACAAAATCGCCACCTCGGCTCGAGCTCTTGGGAGCGTGGCCCCAGGTTTCAAGCGGCCGATGATCGCCAATGTATTTCCCCAGCGGTTCGTCTCGGCAGTAAGCGGAAAGGGAAAGTAGAGATCGATGTGACTGCCGGGCGCGAAAACCGACGCGAAATGGAATGATTCCGGCAGGACTCCCACTACCGTGACGGGCTCATCGTTGAGCGTCAGCGCGCGGCCGACGATTCCCGGATCAGAGGCAAACCGTCTGACCCACAGGCCATGGCCTAATAACACCACCTTCGGCCCGTTCCATTTGCACTCTTCCGGGGTGAACAGCCGGCCGAGTCGGGGTCGAACACCCAGCAATTGAAAGAAGTTTGCTGAAACCGGCACGCCACTGAGACGCTCGGGCTCGCCTTGCCCGGTGAGCTTGTTATCGCCCACACCATAAAAAGCGAAGTACGCGGCGAGATCGGAAAAAGATTGATTCTGCTCGCGCAGGTCGAGGAAGTGACCCACCTGTGTGGTTTGGCCCGACAGATCGCTGTTTTCTTCGTGGTTGACGATCCAAACGAGGCGATCGGGATCGCGGAAAGGAAGAGGTCGAATGAGAATGGCATTCACGATGCTGAACACGGTCGAGCTAGCGCCGACACCCAATCCCACGATGAGAATGGCGAAGGTGGCGAAAGCCGCATCGCGCCTCAGCGTACGCAGAGTGTAGCGAAGATCCTGAAGGATGCTGTCGAGCGTCGGCAGGCCGCGAACGCCGTGGTGTGCCGCCTCAGTTGCTTCCCCTGCAGAGCCCAGCCCAGGTTGTTGACGAAATAGAGAGTTCACGACTGTCTCTTTTGACGAACCGTCCACCGAGGGGTTAGCCAGGCGGGTAGAATCCTTTGTGACGGGTCGAAACCAGAATAGGACACGTTGCGGGAATCGGACGAAGATGTCAAGCCAACTGTCAGAGCCGGCGGAGAGCGTCGCCGACGCGGCTTTCAGTGTGGGCTGGTGGTAGGCGCTACGCCGTACGCCCGCCAGAACGCTTCGACCACATGCTCCGCTAGATTCTGGGGTTCCGGCTTTCCTATCACGGCCATCACATAGCGATACATCATAGGCCCAAGTAGCAGAGCAACGCCGACGGAGATTTCGAGATCGCTCCGCAATGAACCATCGCGCAAACCCCGCTTGAGTAACTCGGTAATGCGGTTCACGGGCGGCTCCATGACCCGCGCGCGCAATGCTATCGCGAACCCGTGGTTTTTAGCGGCATACGCATGCAGGTGTTGCATTAGCCGGGCATGCGCTTCAGATTTCTGCTCTCTTATCTCGTAGTTCAGCAGCGAGGTGAGGTCGGCACGGAGGTCACTCGTTTCGAAGACGGGAATCTGGCTCTTGAGCCGGTGGAGAACCTCCAGGCAAAGCGCGTCTTTATCGGGCCAATGTTTATAAATCGTCGCCTTGCTGACGCCGGAGGTTTCAGCGATTGCGTCCATGCTGGCGCCGTCGATACCTCGCTCGGAGAAGAGTTCCTGCGCCGCAATCAGCACCTGTTCGTGCGCGCGGGCGCTGCGTATGCGAGGCATGGGCTAAATTTGGATACGACTAAAGAAGTAAGTGCCGAGCCCCAGAAACACCACCGTGACCGCGCAGATCACGGCGAGATCGGCTGCCATGCCAAAGTGGGAAACGCCAATAAGGGCTCCGCGGAGTCCGTCAACGCCATATGTCATCGGGTCGAGGCTGGTGACGATAGCCAGCGCCTTAGGCAGGTTGGCGAGGGGAAACAACGCGCCGGACAGAAAGAAGATTGGCATGACCAGGAAGTTCATCACGAGTTGAAATCCCTGCATATCGACAAGCAGCGAGCCGATTGCCGTGCCGAGCGAAGTGAACATCGCGGCGATCAGCGACATGAATAAGAACGCGATCGGGAGCGCCGAAATGCTCACAGGCCGGAAGCCCGCGATCAGGCACACAACAAATACGATCGAGCCCTGAATCACGGCGACCGTGGCGCCACCCAGAGCCTTCCCTAACATCACCTGCAGCCGTGGAACCGGTGCCAAGAGGGTCTCCTTGAGGAATCCGAACTGGCGATCCCACAACAGACCGATACCGGAGAAGATCGACATGAACAGGATTGACATGCCTACCACGCCAGGGGCCACAAATTGTAGATAGCTGCCCTGTCCCGAGCGTTGAAAAACGGGGCCAAGTCCGAAGCCGAGCGCCAAAAGGTAGAGCATCGGCTGGCCGAGCGAGGCTACAATTTGCGCGCGCGACCGCACGTAACGTTTCATCTCACGTAGCCAGAGTATGTAAACTGTGCTCATCTTTTTTGGCTCCACATCTTTGCGAACTGCCTCATGGTATCTGCCGCGTCGGCTCCTTCGTCCCGGATTGAGGATCCGGTCAGCGTCAGGAAGGCTTCTTCCAGGCTGACCGCATTGGTTTGCTCTTTCAGTTCCTTTGGTGTGCCTTGGGCGACAATGCGGCCATGGTCCATGATCGCGATTCGGTGCGCGATACGATCCGCCTCGTCCATGTAATGCGTGGTGAGAAAAACGGTGACCTGTTGCGTTTCGTTCAGATGTTTAACGTGTGTCCAGAGTTGATTGCGGCTCTGCGGATCGAGACCGAGCGTGGGCTCGTCCAGGAACAGAATCTTAGGGGTGTGCAGCAGACCGCGAGCGATTTCGAGCCGCCGCTTCATGCCGCCTGAGAATTTTTTCACCTGAAGGTCGCGGCGGTCCCAGAGTTCAAATAACTTCATCAGCCGCTCGATGCGTTCGCGGCGCTCCTCCCGCGGCACGTGATACAGAACGCCATGGATCTCCATGTTTTCGTAAGCGGTGAGGTCGCCATCGAGACTCGGGTCCTGGAACAGGATGCCGAACAGCCGGCGCGCCTTGTTCTGATCCTTCACCGGATCGAGGCCATCCAGTTCGATCCGCCCGCTGGTCGGCCTCAGCAGTGTCGTCAGCATCTTGATGGTGGTCGTCTTTCCGGCGCCGTTCGGACCAAGGAACGCAAAGATCTCACCTTTGGCGACTTCGAATGAGATGTCACCGACCGCCGTGAATTCGCCAAAGTTCTTCACCAGGTGCACTACGCGCATCATGATTGTGCTGACCGCCCCTTTCATTTATGCAATACTGAACGGTATAGTTTAGTTTGTCAAGACCTTTTTGTCTTTGAGTTCAGTCCGGTTCTTGAAACGCCGCGGCAGCCAACTTCCGGGCATGATCCCGAACATCGACGGGCCAAGCGTCCACAAGTTGGTCGAAATTTTCCCGATTGCCTGCGAACAGCGCTCGCGTGGCGTCCTCAAACCCTGGTGCATTTCCCGCCATGGCGGAGAGGAACCGATAGGCCGCATCTTGCGCCTTTCGCCGGCGATCTCTGCCTTGATTTGCTACTCGGGCATGCTCTACCAATTTGCGCAACGCGACTGAAGCCCCGCCGGGCTGGCTGGCGAGCCAATCCCAATGCCGCGGCAACAGGGTGACCTCGCGGGCTACCACGCCCAATTTCGGGCGGCCTGGATGCCGTGCCTCGTGTTTCTCGGGTTCGGTTGATTCGTTGTTTGCCGGGAGGCTCGGTTCCCCGATACGCTGCAGGACGTCAGCGGCGGTCCCGCGAAGGTCCACTTCGATCAAGTCGCTTGTGACGTCATCAAAGATCAGCACCTGGACCCATTTGTCCCGATCCATGACCTCTTTCGCCTTCAACGCAACCTGCCCCAGGTCGCCAGAGGCAATCCGCTTGGTACCGGCGAACGCGATATAGCGTATAGGATCAGATTGGGTCACAGTGGGCCCATGATTAGCCCGGATAAAACTATATTATCCTGGTTTAATTAGAAGAGTCAACCCGCATCCAGGTCTGGCCCGCTTACGTACACGGAAGGGCCCGAACTCGCGAGCAGCCTCGCGGCTCACCTGCCGCTTCCAGGATCACGTCCCGATTTGGGAAGCGCCGGTTTTTCACGCACGATCAATATCTGGTCGGCTCGGATGTTCTCGAGCATCTGAACCGTGCCGCTAGGCCAGACGATCTGGAGTTTCCGCGCCACGGAATCCTTCCCGAGGCCGAAGTGAACGCGTCGATCAGACGCGCTGGCGAACCCTACTGCGGTCGTCACCTGGTTGAACTGGACGCCTGAGGAAGTAGTGAGCTTTAGCTTCGCTCCAATGCCGTCGCGGTTGCTCGTGGAGCCAATAGTCTTGATAATCAGCCAGTGATTCCGAACGGGCGAGGTGTTGTGCCAGACTTCGGGTCTGCCATCCAGGCACGTAACCACGATGTCAATGCGGCCATCGTTGTCCAGATCGCCGAAAGCCGCTCCACGGTGTACGGCCGGTCTCGCAAAATCGTTCCCGGCGTGGGAACTCACATCGGAAAATCCACCGTTGTGGAGGTTGGCGAGCACCACATTTGACTGCTCCACACTGGCCCGCCGGTTTCCTCCGGGATCCAAAACGTGGGCAGCGGCCACGAACAGGTCCTTCCAGCCATCGTTGTTGAAATCGAATACCCCATTGCTCCAGCCGCCCTTGTTCCGCGTTGCCGCCGTCAAGCCGCTTTCGCGCGTGATCTCCTGGAAAATCCCGTGACCCAGGTTGCGAAATAGCGGCATGGTTTCTTTGACTAGAGCCGTTTCGAAGATATCGGGCCAGGAATCGTTGTCGACGTCGCGTGCGTCGGCTCCCATCCCCGCTATGGCTGCGCCGTTTTCGGTGTAAGCCACTCCGTTTTCTACTGCAGCCCCGCTAAACGTGCCGTTTTTTTCGTTGTGAAAGAGCTGGTTCGGCTCATTGTCGTTGGCTACAAAGATGTCGGGCCAGCCGTCGTTATCGAAGTCGGCTACAGCGACTCCCATGCCCTTGCCGATGCTTTTTCGGATTCCGGAACGCTGCGACACGTCGGTGAAAGTGCCGTCGTGGTTGTTGTGAAACAACGAATTGGGTAGGCCTTGGTAAAGCTTGGGATGGCAGAAGTCGGGCACATGATCCCGCTCGCAAACGGGCTCCTGCTCGGGGTCCCAGACAACGTAGTTGGAAACGAACAAATCCAGCCAGCCGTCACGGTCGTGATCAACCCATGCGGCACTGGCCGCCCATAGGCGCCCGTACACCGGGTCGCGATGGTCCAGTCCGGCTTTCTGCGTCACATCGGTGAAGGTTCCGTCGCCATTGTTGTGATACAAAATATTGCCGCGGACTCCCGCGACGAAAATATCCTCGTAACCGTCGTTGTCAAAGTCGGCAACGGCGACGCCGATATCGTAGCCCCGTCCTTTGACACCTGCCCTGCCGGTTACGTCGGTGAAGCTGCCGTCGCCGTTATTGCGAAAGAGACGATTGGAAAAGGCCTCGCCGTTCTTGACCAGGTCAGGCATAGCCGCGCCGTTGACAAGGTAGATGTCCAGCAGGCCGTCATTATCATAGTCGATCAGCGCGACGCCAGCCAGCATGGTCTGCGGCTGATATTTGCGGGAGGTAGCGCCGGAGTTCGAGACAAAATGAAGCCCACGAGGCGCCATCAACTCAAAGGTGATCGGGTCGACCGCGCCCGGCCGATCGCTCTGCCAAAACGACACGCCAAGGCCGGCCAGAAGCAAACCGCAAACCGAAAGCTTACCGATCCAGCGCATGTCAGTGACGAACCGGTTCCGAGGCGGCTCGCTCACTTGACTCCTGAAATCTGCGCGTGGCGCCCATCGCCTTTTCGCTGTGACCGGCTGCGCGGTATGCCTGAATCAGAAGCTGGCTGGCTGGACCCCACGCGGGCGCACGCACCACCGCCTGCTCCAGATAGCGGATGCCTTGCTCATTTTGGTGTTTCCGCTGCACGTAAATCGAGCCGGCCCAATAGTACGCTTCCGCCGGTTCCGGATTGAGCTCGATGGCTTGCAGAAACGCCTGGAGCGCACGATCGGACTGATCACCCATCTTCGAAAGGGCAAGGCCGCAATAAAACCATGCCTGCGCGTCTGAGCGGTCCAGCTCAATGGCCCTTTGGAAGCTCTGCACGGCTTCCGCGTACCGGGCTTCCGTCATTTGAATCCGGCCGAGCAGTTTGGCCACAAGGGGTGAATCCGGCTCCAGCGCCTTCGCCCTGCGCCAGGCTTCCCGCGCATTCCCTAGGCTGCCGTTTCTCAGCTCGACCAGGCCCGCGGCCACCCAGCAGGGCGCCGAGTTCGGGAATCGGGCCAAGGCTTCGCGGGCGGCATCCTCTCCGAAACCCGTTTCCCATTGAGATGCGAGCAGCAAAATCAGAGCAACGTGAAACTTCTCCTCGCCGGGCCCAATCTCAATCGCTTTGCGGTACTCGGCCAAGGCTTCGCGCGTCCGCGAGGCTCGTTCATAGCATCGACCCAGCAGGTAGTGCGATCCCGCCTGTTGTTTCTTCGATGCCCCGAGGGACAGGGCACGATCGAACTCCTCCCCGGCAGGTTCGCAATACCGGCCCTCAGCCAACCATTCCCCTGCTTTTCCATGCGCCTCGCGGTTCCGCGGCTCAACACGGTCCAGTTCTTTGCGTTGCTGATCGATTAATTGAACATCGCGCGCCTGGATGGCAGATTTCAGAGCCTCGAATATTGGTGGGCTCTCGGAGCTGGCATTCTGCCCGAAACAAACAAGAAACGGCGCCAGCAAAGCTGACGCCGTTCGCAGACACCTGCGCGCTCGGAGGGAGAACCTGATCAAAACACCAATTTTAGACCAAACTGGATCTGCCGTTGTATGGTGTCCGTCCCCAGAATGGTGCCGAACGTTGGGTCACCCAGCGTGCCATTTGGCGTGCTGAAATTGGTGTCGTTGAAAGCGTTGAAGAACTCCGTCCGGAACTGCATTTTAAAGCGCTCCGTGACGGGGAAGTTCTTGAAGATGCCGAGATCGGTATTGCGAAGGTCCGGGCCTTTGAAGGGATTGCGTCCCAGATTGCCGAATTGATACCGGGGCGCCACAGCGAAAGCGGACCCATTGAACCAGGTTGTGCCGGGTCCTGCGGCGTGCTTGAACCCCGACGGGAACGGATTGCCGACCAGGTCCGGCCGCTGGAAGTTGCCACGCGCGCCGACGTTGGCATTATCGAAATTGATTCCAATGCCATAAGTCCGCCCTGTTTCCATAGTAGTGATGCCGGAGATCTCCCAGCCGCCAACAACCTGCCTGGCAATACCATGCATGCCCTTGCCAAAGGGCAGGACCCAGATGTAGCTGGCGTTGACGACATGCCGCTGGTCGAAGTCGGAGAGGGCCAAGTCGCAGCGGATACAACGATTATTCTGCGGAGAGCTGCCGCCGAATTGCGAGTTCAGGTCGATGGACTTGCCCCAGGCGTAGGAACCCAGCACACTAAATCCGCCGGCGAAGCGCTTCTCGACCTTCGCCGTCAGCGCGTGGTACTTGGAAGTTGCGATATGTTTCAACTCGCTAAGAGCGCCGGCGTACGGATAGGGACGACGCGGATCGGGATCACCAGGGCCCGGAGGGGGGTCGTTCGTGCTCAGGAAGCTCGACAGGTGCACACCATGCGCCCCCTGATAATTGAGCTCGACCATCACGTCCTTGGTTAACTGATGCTCAACGCCGAAGTTCCATTTCTGGACCGAGGGCGTCTTCACGTCGCGCGCCACGGTATGCTGGTTCTGCGGCTTGACTTCCTTGGGATCGAAGCTCAGGAACAGGGACTCGGTCGGAGTTAAGACACTGCCGATGTTCATCCCCGAGAGGTTGTCGGAGACGGAATAGGGCCAGCCGCCACGCGAGTCGCTCCATTCCCACGAGAAATTCGAGTTGAAGAAGATGCCGTAAGCCGAACGGATGACGGTCTTGTTCGTCAAGCGGTACGCCAATCCAATCCGTGGCGCGAAATTGCGATAGCGCGGATCGGCAATCTCAGGCCGCACGTTCGGTGGCTGGTTAGTGACAGGGTTCGTGGACGTCCAGAAGAACTGGCCAGTGAGCATATCAAAGCCGCTTAGGCGCCCGCGAATATGGTGCGGCCACTGGTTGTACTCCCAGCGGAGGCCTAGGTTCAGTGTCAGTTTGTCAGTGACCTTGAAGTCGTCTTGCAGATAGATATGGTGAAGATCGTGGCGGATATCCAGATCGGTTTGACCAACGATCCGATTTGCTGTCGACGGTAAGCCAAGAAGAAAGCTGGCCATGGATTGACCCGTGTTGGCGACATTCTGGGGATCGGCCGTCGGCACGTTGTCATAATTGAACGTGCTGAAGACCGAATCATGGAAGATGCGCAACCTCGTGTAATCGTATCCGGCCGTGAACGTATGCCGGCCCATGATTTTCGTCAGCATCGCAGAGCCCTGATATACGAAATCGGGACCGTTCACCAGGTTGCCCAAATCGGGGCCGGCAAAGCCGGAGATGCCGAAATTGATGGGGTAATCGAAGTTGCGGAAATTTTTCGGCGTGTTGGTCAATCCTGCGTTTCGGTAAACATCGATGAAGTGCTCTGTGGGCCCGATTCCGAGGTTGTTCCGCAAGTAGCCGGCCTTCAGGGTCAAAATGGTCGTCGGGCTGAACAGATGAGTGTCATTCAGGGCGACGCCGCGATATTTATTAAAGTCGCTGCTGAACGCCTTGGGCAGCGTGGCGGGACTGTCTTGGTCCAGGTCGGACCACGACACGCGGCCATAGAGATTGTTTTTGTCGCTGATCTTCTGATCGATGCGCACGTTGATCTGGTCGTCGGTACGCGCGGTGGTGCGTGTGTCGAGGAAGTTCGAGGTGCTGTTGGGAATCAGAGCGGTTGGGAACCAGTATTCGGCATAGGCCTTCGAATACGGCTTGATGAGATCCGTGGGGATAATGTTTCCAACGAAGGGATCCCGAACCAGGACGCCATTCACCTCGTGCGCGCTATAAGGATTGAAGATTTGTGGCGCAGTGGCCCCTGTCAGATCCTTGGAGAGGTCGCCTGCTACCATCGCGGGAGTGGGGACAGTGTGGAAATTCGTGTTCCCTTGCCTTTGGCGCAAGCCTTCGTAATTGAAGAACCAGAAGGTCCGGTTTTTGCCGTTGTATAGTTTTGGGATCAGTACCGGGCCGCCAACCGTGAAGCCGAAGTTGTTGCGGCGGAACTCAGGCTTGTCCTGCGCAAAATAATCACGAGCGTCGAGTTTGTCATTGCGAAGGAACTCGTACACCGTGCCGTGGAGTTCGTTGGTGCCGGACTTGATGGCGATATTGATGTTTGCGCCGGCGGCCGCTCCGTAGATGGCGCTGGTGTTCTGCTGGACGCTGAACTCCTGGATGGCATCGACTGAGGGGTGGATTGCCGAGGCCTTGAAGAAGGTGGAATTGTTGTACATACCGTCCAGCGAATAATAATTGTCGTCGCTGCGCGTGCCGGTGACCGAGTAGGTATCGCCCTGAATTGCCTCGCCGCCCCAGTTGGATCCACGAACTGCGCCTGGAACCAGACGTGTCAACTGATTGAAATCACGGCCGTTGAGTGGCAACTCCAATACCTTCGCATTCTCGATGACCGTGCCCACGGTGCCGTTATCAGACTGCAGCAGGGGCGCCACGGCTTGCACTTGTACGCTTTCCGAGACTTGCCCGATGGTCAGGTGGAAATCGAGCGTGACCGTCTTGGCCACATCCAGCTTCACGCCTTCCTGAACCTGCTTCTGGAAATTCGGCGCCGATACTTCGATGTTGTAGGTCCCTGGATTGAGCGAACGGGCGGCGAAATCTCCGGCGCCATCCGTCTGGAGCTCACGCGTGATGCCGGTATCCGTATTCATCACTCGGACGGTGGCGCCGGGCACGGATGATCCTGTGGGATCGGTGACCTTGCCGAGAATACTTCCGAATGTGGTTGCTTGGCCAAACAGGTGAGATGCCAACACCAAACCTAAAGTGACTATCGCTGAAATTTGCAGTACCCAAATGACTCTCTTACGTGGAGAACGCATCTTACCCCCCTATTTCCCCAATCGTTCTTATGTCGCTAATAGAGATGCACTAGATGTACTAGAAGTATTGACTAACTGGCATTGGCAGTCAACGAAAATCTTGAGTAAATGAGATTTGACTGGCAGGTATTCGGAGTGGATTAGACTGCCGACTTTCTGGCGTTCCGCAAACAATGTTTCCGGCCACACGAGCCACACGCTCTGTAATAAGGCTGGGCTCCCACTGTCCAAAAAAGTGTCTTATTTTTCACTAAGAGACAGGATGCGATTGGCTTCCAGGTTCTGATAGCGATCGATTTTTCCCGTGGGCCAGCGAATTTCGATGGAATCGATTTGTTTGCGATTGCCCAGGCCAAAATGTAGCCGCGGGTCGTTGCTGGAAAGGAAGCTTCCGCCGGCGCGGACGTGATCGTATTGCACCAGGTCGCCCGTCGTGATCTTCGCTTTGGCCCCGACCGCACTCCTGTTGCTTGTGGTTCCTGTGAGTGATAGCTCGATCCAGTTGTTCCGGCGTCCGCCCTCGTTGTGCAGAAGTGTGGGGCGATCATCGATGTTCGAGACGACAAGGTCGACGTTGCCATCGTTGTCAAAATCGCAATAGGCTCCACCACGTCCGGAACGCCAGGGCAGGCGAGTCAGGCCAACCTGCTCTGAAACGTCGCGGAACTTCCCGTGACCCATGTTCTCCAGAAGCTGCAAGGGTTGACGGTAGGTTTGATTGATGCGGCCGTCAATTTCCGGATAAACGTGACCATTAATACAGAACAGATCCTTGAAGCCGTCGTTGTTGTAATCGAAGAAAAAGGTACCCCAGCCCAACCAGCGGATGGTCGCCTCGCCAACACCAGACGGATAAGACACGTCGGTGAAGAAGTTACGGCCATCGTTGTGATAGAGGGCGTAATTGTCGTTTGCGAATGTCGTGACGAACAGATCTATCAGACCGTCGTTATCGTAATCGCCGCCCGCCACTCCCATGCCGGAGTGTTCCTTGCCGTCGGAATTATAGGCCACGCCTGCGGTTACCGCGATTTCCTCGAATGTGCCGTCGCCCCTGTTGTGGTAGAGGTAGTTGGGATTGGAGTCATTCGCGACGAAGATGTCGGGAAACCCGTCGTTATCGAAGTCGTCGAAGATGACGGCGAACCCGAAATAGAGGCCACGGTCCACGACCCCGGCCTTGGCTGATACATCCGTAAAAGTGCCGTCTCCGTTATTGTGATAGAGCGCATCCGGGGCGCCCTTGAACCCTAGGGGACCGCAGGCCTTCACGCGCACGCCCTCGTATTCGCAACCGCCGGATTTGGGATTCTGAATGTCGAAATCCAGGTAGCCGGCGACATAAAGATCCAGACGGCCGTCGTTGTCGTAGTCCGCAAAAGCCGCCCCGGTGTGCCAGATGTTACCGCCGCCGACCCCGGCGCGGGAGGTTACGTCCGTGAAAGTCCCATCGCCATTGTTCCGGTAGAGTATGTTCGGGCCGAAATCGGTGACAAGAAGATCGGTTTTGCCGTCATTGTCGAAATCGGCGGCCACGCAGCCGAACCCCCAGCCCTTGCCAGGTACCTTGGCTTGTTCGGTGACATCTGTGAAAGTGCCGTTGCGGTTATTGCGAAACAAGTGATTCTGATGTTTACCCGGCGGTACTTTGCCTTGCAGTTCCTCGACGGTCGCCCCGTTCACCAGGTAAAGGTCCATGAAGCCGTCGTTGTTGTAATCGAACCAGCACGCGCCGCTGCCGTTGACCTCGAGAACGTAGTTTTTCTCGCGACCGCCGGAAATGATGATCGGCGTCACGCCGGCCTCTTTCGACACATCACGGAAATGGACCGAGGGTTGGTCGGAAATAAGCGGGCACAGCACGACGGCGCCGCACATCATAAGCAAGAGGGCGGCTGGAAACAGCCTCATTGAGGCTCTTTCTCGTGCAGTCGCTGAAAGACTTGCGTCTGCTCGGCAGCGCGGGCAGAGTCTCCCAGACGCGCGTAAACGCGCGCCAGCTCAAAGCGAAGAGCGGCGCTGTCCGGATCCTGCGCAACAGCCGCTTCCAGAAAATCGCGGGCCTCGGCGAAGCGCTGCAAGAGTGCGAGATCTTTAGCTATGCCCACTTTGGCGGTGAGATTCTGAGGATCCAGGGCGAGGGCGGCACGATATGACGCGAGCGATGCCGCCGCATCACCCTTCTTCTGGAGCACTTCGCCCAAGCCCAGCCTGGCTTCGACATTGCCCTGGTCCAGTTGCGCGGTTCTTTCGAATGACGGCGCCGCGTCCTGATAGCGGCCGACACGCAGTAATTGCTGGGCCAGAAAAAAGTGAGTTTGCGCCTGATCCGGAAAACGGCGCGCTGCGTCCTGGGCCGCCTGCAAAGCCCCGGCATTGTCTTTGGTCGTTTGTAGCGCCTCAATCAGCAGGAAGTGCAGCTTGGAATCCGCGGCGCCCGCCGTCATTGCCTTCCGCAGCACAGCCAATGCGTCGTTGGGCCTTCCGGTTCGCAGATAAGCCGAGCCCAGCAAGCCCGCAATACGTGTATCGGAAGGACGTAGACGGTGCGCTGCTGCCAAGGGCGCGACGGCATCGGCATGCCGCTCCTGCCCGATATAGGCCAGCGCCAGCGCCGAGTTGGCCTCGAACGATTCGGCCTGGAGTTGTACCGCCTGCTTCAAAGGCACTTCCGCTTCAGGGGCCTGACCGAGTTTCAGGAGTGTCAGCCCGCG
>Ga0066710_100001881_pt1 | contig 16268 bp, 13 predicted proteins | sample GraSoiAngelo_159_FD_79666 | JGI IMG/M metagenome (GOLD analysis project Ga0066710, IMG submission 79666) | Grasslands soil microbial communities from the Angelo Coastal Reserve, California, USA - 14_1009_16_40cm | ecosystem: Environmental > Terrestrial > Soil > Grasslands | place: USA... | reverse complement strand
GCAGGAAAAATTACAAGCCATTGGGCGTCCGCAACCATCGTATGTATTAGTGAAGGAGCAGGGCCCCGAGCATAGCAAGACTTTTACCGTCGAGGCGCGGTTGCAGGCATTGGATACCGAGAGCCGGCCCGAATTTGTCGGTCGCGCCCAGGGTTCCACGAAGAAAAACGCAGAGCAGGATGCTGCTCGACAAGTGCTCGAATATCTTGTATCGCAGGTGAACGAGTTTAATGGCCGTTCTTCAAGCAGGGGACGTTGTTAATCCGATCGTAACCGAAGTGGCGCCAAAGAAGCCGCCGACAGATGGACTCAGCTCCATGCAATCGCTGCTGGCGACTGTGGTCATTGCTGTCTTTGTGATTACGTTCGTGGTGCAGGCTTTCCAGATACCCTCAGAATCTATGGAGAACACGTTATTGATTGGCGATTACCTGCTGGTGGACAAATTACGATACGGCGGCGGAGGGTTCTGGGATCCTCTGATGCCTTACCGGCGGCTGCGCCGCGGCGATATTATCGTTTTCCGTTATCCCGTAAATCCCACCCAGCATTTTGTGAAACGTGTGGTAGGCGTTCCAGGCGACCGGGTCCGCCTGATCAATCGACGTGTGTACGTAAATGGCGTTCCTACGGACGAAGCCTATGTGCGTTTCAGTTCTCGGGTGCATGATGCTTTTCGCGACGAGTTCCCTCGCTTGAATATCCCGGTTCCCGGGCTGGAGGGGCGCTGGTGGCTGCAAATGAAGAAACTAGTGGAAGATGGCGAACTGATTGTGCCCGAAGGACATTATTTCGTGCTTGGTGATAATCGCGACGAAAGCCTGGACAGCCGATACTGGGGCTTCGTCCCCAGGGAAAATGTGATTGGGCGCCCTCTGCTCATTTACTGGTCGGTGCGGAATATCGATCAGGACATGCCAGTCACTGCTTCGCCGGGTGATAGACTTTTCCACTTCGCTTACGCCGTCAGCCACATTTTTCAGATCACCCGTTGGGATCGCACATTTCGATTGGTCAACTAAGGAACGTATGAATGCCCGTTCGACAGGACAAGTCGTAGTGGCAAAAAAAGAAACCAAGCAGGCTGAAAAACCGCGCGAGACCACAGTGGAGTTTCTCGCCTCATTGTCAGCCGTCCTGGTGACCGGCCTGTTCATTATCACGTTCATCGTGCAGGCTTTCGAGATTCCCTCCAGTTCCATGGAAAATACCTTGCTCATCGGTGACCATGTTTTTGTCAATCGTGAGCAGTTCGCGCCAGCTACGCATTGGACTGGCTCCCTACTCCCCTACCGCCAGATTCGACGTGGTGACATCGTGGTCTTCCTTTCGCCGGCGGAACCGGGGTTGTATGTAGTTAAGAGGATCATGGGTATCCCCGGGGACCGTATTCATCTGCGCGATGGCGTGGTCTATCGCAATGGTGAAAAGTTGGATGAGCCTTATGTCATCCACAAAACTAAAGATGGTTACAATCCCTATCGCGACAATTTTCCTGCCGTGCCACCAGCGGATTTCAACAGCGTCACGCCGGAATGGCAACTGCTGATGAAGCAGCACATCCAGGGCGACGATCTGGTAGTACCTCCGGACAGTTATTTCGGCATGGGCGACAACCGCGACGTAAGCTACGACAGCCGCTATTGGGGATTCATTCCCAAGGAAAATGTGATCGGGCGACCCATGTTTGTTTATTGGTCATTCGAGACGCCGCCTAACCAATATTTACAGAAAGAAGTCAGCGAGCGGCTTAAGTTCCTGGCCCACGTCGTGATCCATTTCTTCGATGGCACGCGATGGCGGCGTACGTTCCGGATAGTTCAGTGAGTCGGAAACAAACAAGTTTCGTGCGATCGAGGGTAGGAATCGTTACTTTGATTCTCGCCCTGCTTCTGGCTCTGTTTTTGATTCGGCCCGGGGCGGGGCGATTGCGGTCGCGGATTGTTACGGCCATTGGCATGGCTCTGGGAAGGCAGGTGGACGTTTCCTCGGTTCATATCCGACTGTTGCCTCATCCCGGTTTCGATCTCGAGAACTTTGTGGTTCATGATGATCCGGCATTCAGCGCCGAACCGGTCATTCGATCTCAACAAGTCACGGCTGAACTGAGAATCAGTTCGCTCTTGCGGGGACACCTGGAGATCGCCCGCTTGAGCCTGTCCGAGCCCAGCCTCAATCTGGTTCGTGACCGTGAAGGACGCTGGAATCTCGAAAATCTTCTCGAACGCGCGGCACAGATCCCGGTCGCACCTACGAAAAAAGCCAACACCGAAGCGCGTCCGGGATTCCCCTACATTGAGGCCGATCGCGGCCGCATCAATCTGAAATTAGAGCAGGAAAAAAAACCTTATGCACTGATGGATGCGGACTTCGCTCTCTGGCAGGAGTCGGAAAATGTCTGGGGTATGAGGCTGAAAGCACAACCGGTACGCATGGATTTCAACTTGAGCGACACCGGCACCGTCAACGTCGACGGTTCATGGCAGAGGGCAGTGACTCTGCGCCAGACTCCTCTTAAATTCGTCATGGAATGGACGGGAGCGCAACTGGGGCAGGTAAGTAAATTAGTTTCAGGTAAAGACAAAGGCTGGCGCGGAACCCTCAAGTTGTCGACCACACTTTCCGGCACTCCTGCGGACCTCGAAGTTGAAACCGATACTTCGGTTCAGGACTTCCGCCGGTATGACATTCTGGGAGGCGGCGCGTTGCGTTTAGCGGCCCAGTGCAGCAGTCACTACAGTTCGGTTGATCACTCTCTGTCAAACCTCGCGTGCCATACGCCGGTGGGTGACGGCACTCTCTCGGTGAATGGCGCTGTCGCCGGCGTCTTTGGTGCTCGTACATACGATTTGGCACTGGTCGCCAACGAGCTCCCCCTCCAATCGCTGATTGCATTGGCACGGCACGCCAAGAAAGACATTCCCGATGATCTCGTGGCTAGCGGCAAGTTGAATGGCAGTGTCAAGGTACAACGAAAGGATGCCGGTTATGCAGAGTGGAACGGCAGCGGAGAAAGCCTGGGCGTTCGCATCGGCTCCAAAGTCAACAAGACGGAAATGGTGCTGGATCGGATCCCTTTCCAGGTCTCGCAAAACATAGAGCAAAGCAGGAAAAATGGGCGCAGGTTATTCGCACCGGCCGAACCCCAAGTGGAGATTGGTCCGTTCAATCTGGCGCTCGGGAGACCATCCCCAGCGGTGGTGCGTGGTTCGATTTCACGCTCGGGATACAGTCTTCTAGTCACCGGCGACGCTCAAGTGCAGAGACTGCTTCAGACGGCAAGGACGGCAGGCTTCCGCGCTCCTCAACTCACCGCGGATGGAGTAGCCAGAGTCGATCTGCAGATCGCCGGCGGTTGGTCCGGATTCATTGCTCCTCAGGTGACAGGGAAAGTGCAACTGCAGTCAGTCCGCGCCGAAGTGAGAGGCCTCAATGCGCCGGTAGAAATTGCCTCTGCAAACCTCTTGCTCACGCCGGAGAATGTTCAAGTACAAAACATAAACGCTTCCCTAAGTAGCAGCGCATGGCGCGGTTCCCTGCTACTGCCGCGCAATTGTGCTCTGCCCGACCGCTGCCCCGTGAGTTTTGATCTTCATGCCAGTCAGATCGACATCCATGAATTGAATCAATCGCTAAATCCCCATCCTAGGAAACAGCCTTGGTATCGTTTCTTATCAACGTCTCCGCAAACGGCGACTCCTTACCTGCTCACGCTTCATGCCACAGGGAAACTTAACGTCGATCGACTCGCGATACAGAATCTGGTCGCAACCTGGGTCTCCGCCCACGTTGAATTGGAGAGTGGGATAGTTCGGCTGTCCGACTTGCGCGGAGATCTGCTGGGCGGCAAGCACTTGGGGGATTGGCAAGCCGATTTCTCCGTGAAACCTCCGGAATATAGCGGTAGCGGAACTCTGCAAGGGATCGACCTGCAACAACTCGCTCAAGCAATGCGTGACGGATGGGTTACAGGTACCGCCACGGCAACTTATCGCGCCAGCGCTTCCGGAGTAGACGCAGCCCAATTAATTTCATCCGCGAAAGCAAGCTTGAAGGTAGAAGTACGCGACGGATTATTCCCTCATATCGTACTTGCAGAGGGAAATGAACCGTTGCACATCCATCGGCTGGTTGGAAATCTTGTCTTGCGCGACGGCAGGTTCGAGATCCAACAAGGCAAACTAGAGACTCCTGGCGGCATCTATCAATTAAGCGGCACTGCCTCACTGACACGCACATTGGACCTGAAACTAGTACGCGCTGGCGCGCCCGGGTTCAACATTATCGGCCCACTGACTGAACCTCGTGTGGCGCCGGTAAAGGCTCAGGAAACTCAGGCCGCGCTCAAACCATGAGGCTTTTCCTAATCCTTGTGCTCGCCGCCATCACCGTTTTGACGTTGACTAACGATCCGTTAGCGCAGGTTTCTTCTTCATCGAAGTCGAGCGCCGCAGTCGCCAGCATGGAGCGCAAGTTACAGCACATTCAAAGCAATGCCAAGGTATCGCAGCCGGATCAGACGCCAACCGAATTTACTGAGCAGGAAGTCAACGCTTACTTCGCCTCAGGAGCGGTCAAGCCTCCCGCCGGCGTACAGTCGGTAATGTTCCAAGGTCAACCCGAAGTCGTGACCGCAACCGCGCGGGTTGATTTTGACCAACTCAAAGCCGGACACCGTTCTTCTAATCCGCTGTTGTCAATGTTTAGCGGGATTCATGATGTCGTGGTTGCCGCGCATGTCCGCGGCGCCGGTGGGCAGGGATACGTGAATGTGGATACGGTCTCACTGGATGGCGTGGAAATACCCCGTTTCGCTCTGCAGATGTTTGTCGAAAAATATCTTCAACCAAAGTATCCCGGCGTTGGACTAGATTCGAAGTTTGCATTGCCTAACCGCATCGACACCGCAAAAGTCGGATTGCACAAGCTCACGATCACGCAAAAATAGTGATTAGTGGTTAGTAGCCAGTAATTCGTGAGTACTAGCCACTAGTCACTTTTCCCAACGTACCCCGCTCCTCGCAATACTTTCCCGGGCAATGCTCCCGTCATCTTTCCTTCGTCAATCACCGGCACTCCATTCACCAGCACATACTGCATGCCCTGAGATAGCTGATTCGGGTTTTCGAAAGTCGCCACATCGCGCACGGTTGCCGGATCGAAGACTAGAATGTCGGCCCACATTCCGGCCTTCAGCACTCCACGATCGGTCAGCCGCATGCGCTGCGCCGGTAACGCCGAGAACTTCCGAATGGCTTCTTCGAGCGTAAGTTTCTTCTCCTCTCGAACATACTTCCGAAGAATGCGCGGGAACGTGCCATAGGCTCGGGGATGCGGATGCTCCTGCCCCAGAATTCCCTCGGGCGATGTGCCCGAAGAGTCGTTGTCCACGGAAACCCAAGGCTGCTGAAGCGCGAGCGCAACATCAGGTTCCGACATGCCAAAGACAGCGACCTCGGTGAACGCATTGTCCTCAATCAGGAGATCGAACAATGCATCCATCGGATCCTTGCCCCAGAGCTTGGCAATCTCAGAAAGTCGTTTGCCTTGCAACGGCAGCAGCTTCGGGTTCTGTACTACTCCGATCAGAACGGCCTCAGGTCCTGGGATTTCGTGCCATTCGTTATCCCAGTCATTGGATGGCGTCATCAGATCTTTACGGATACGCGCCCGCGTCGCAGGATCTTTCAGGCGTTGGACCAGCTTGGCATCACCGCCGTCATGAGCCCAGGGCGGAATGAATGCCGACATACTGTTGAACCACGCGGGATAGGCGTAGGTATTGGCGCTGATATCCATGCCTTCAGCGCGGGCAGCGTTAATTTTCGCCACAACCTCGGGCATCCGTCCCCAGTTTTGTTTTCCTGCAACCTTGATGTGCCAGATTTCCACCGGAAGATGGCCTTCCTGTCCGATGCGAATCGCTTCATCGATGGCCGGCAGCACGGCATTGCTTTCATTGCGCATGTGAGTGGCGTAAATCCCGCCAAACTTTCCCGCTTCGCTGGCGAGTGCAATCAATTCTTCTGTCTTAGCATAAGGAGCCGGCGCGTATTCCAGGGAAGTCGAAACGCCAACCGCTCCTTCCTGCATCGCTTGGCGCACCAGTTCCCTCATTTGCTCAAGCTGTGCCGCAGTGGGCTGCTTATCGTCATCGCCGAGGACCATGCGGCGCACCTGCGTGGCACCTACGTAGGTGGCGAGATTAATTCCCATGCCTTGTTTTTCCAGACGGGCGAAATACTGCTGAAGCGTTCTCCAGTCCGGGGTGATGTGGTAGTGGGCATAGGCGGCGCCGTCTGCCTGAATGACGGCGTCACTCAACGGCGCTGCCGAACCACCTTCGCCCGTAATTTCGGTCGTAATGCCCTGATAAATTTTCGACGGGAGACGCGGATCGACAAGAATAGTCAACTCTGATTGCCCCAGCATGTCAATAAAGCCCGGCGCCACCACCATGCCATGTGCATCGATGGTTCGGGTTCGCGGCGCATCTTTCAAGATCCCGATCGCAACGATCTTGCCGCCGCGAATTCCGACATCTCCCGAATACCAGGGAGACCCGGTTCCGTCGATAACGTGACCGTTGACAATCACGAGATCGAAGGGGGACGCCTGCGGCGCTGCCCAAAGATAAACCGCAAGCAACGACCCTAGTGACAGAAGGCAAACCAACAGGAGACATTTTTTAAATTTCATGGTGATTAATTTATTTTGCAATAACCGCGGCGCGAACCATCCGCTGCCGCCAGCCCAGACCTAATCCAAGCGCGCTCCACACTCCCAGGGCCAACCATTCGTATCCGCTGAAATGACCGGGAATGCCTGGCACGACCTTCATCAGAATCATAAGCAGCCCAACCGTGACTCCTACAGCGGCAACCATACGCTCGCGCGGCGCTGGCCGCATTCGGAAGTAGGCAGCACAGGCTGCCATCCAACCCGCCGCCGAGGCGACTGACCCCACTTCAGAAATCGGCACCAGGATGGCATCCCCGAGGAACATGCACACCGCGGTAGCAAGCCCGATGCACACCACGGCGACGGCCGGCGTCTGATTGCGCGGATGGATCTCTGCCACACGACGATCCAGTAGCCCGCGACGTCCCATAGCGAACAGCAAGCGGCTGGAGGCGATGAAATTTCCATTGAACACTTTCAATAGCGAAAGCAGCGCCGCCGCCAGAATTACGCTGACAATCCAGCGCGACCCCATTGCTCTCTCAAAGACGACGGCAGTCATGAATTTTTCGTTAGTAAGTTCTCTCCACGGAGCAACGTAGCCCACAGCCGCGATGACGATGGTATAGAAAAGAATCCCTACAATGATCGACATTAAAATTGCCTTCGAGAATCCGCGCGCCCGAAACTGCGGGCTGCATTCTTCCGCGGCCTTGGCCACCGACTCGAACCCCGTCATATAATAGGGGACGATTTGCATCACCAGTAGGATGGATACGAATGCACCGTGTGTGAATAGAGGCGGAAAGTTTCGTGGCGAACCCTTGCTCACTCCGCAGGCAACAAATACAACGAATAGCGCGAGCGTTCCAAAAGCTGTCCAATTCTGGAAGGTCGCACTCAAGCGGATGCCGCGATAATTTAGCAGAGTCAGCAGCCCCGTTAATCCCAGCCCGATAATGACTCGCGGCAAATAGACCGGCTGTCCGCCAATGCGATAAAGCTCGATTGAATCCAGTGCGGGAAAGATGTAGCCCGCAATCTTGCCCACGGCCACTGCTTCCCACGGACACACAATAAAGTACGCGAGAACCATCATCCAACCGGTGGCAAAGCTTATAGCAGGCGGGAAAACTTTTGCAGTGTAAGCAACTTCGCCGGCGGCATCCGGCATGGCCATCACCAGTCGTCCATACACATAGCCGATGGGCAATAGCAGCGCGCCGCCGATAGCAAATCCTAGAACACCGCCCAGCACTCCCCCGCGCAGCAGCCAGTCCCACATCACCACCAGCCACCCGACACCAACCATCGTGCCCCAGCCCAGGGTGAAGTAGTCGACCACGCGGAGTTTGCGCGCCAGGGTGATCAAGTTATTGGATACAGAAGTGAGATTGTGGCTAGCGTGTAAGCCGAGGCCGTTCGAAGCTGGACACTGACCACTAGCCACTAGCCACTGGTTTCTACATTCCGGGTAGTTTCATCCCTGCAAGTTTCCTGGCGAAGCTCGGTTTGCCCATCTGCTTGAACATTTTTCGCATCTGGGCGTACTGGCGCAGCAGATTATTGACCTCTTGCACGGTTCTGCCGGAACCACGGGCGATGCGCTTGCGCCGGCTGCCATTGATGACTTCGTGATGCAGGCGTTCGTGAACCGTCATCGAGTTGATGATGGCCTCGACGTGCCCGAGCTGTTTTTCGTCAACCTTGTCCGCAGCCTTCTGCAATCCTGCAAATGGCCCAATGCTGGGCAGCATTCCCATCAGACTCTGCAGCGATCCCATTTTCTTGACTTGGCGCAGCTGATCGCGAAAATCTTCCAGGGAGAAGCCATCCCCAGTCATGGCCTTGGCGGCCATCTCCTCGGCCTTCTTCTTATCTATCTGCTGTTCCGCTTTTTCGATCAGCGAGAGAATGTCGCCCATTCCGAGGATCCGCGACACAATTCGATCAGGATGGAAAGGTTCGAGCGCGTCGTATTTCTCGCCTACGCCGATGAACTTAATCGGTTGACCTGTGACCTGGCGGATAGAAAGCGCCGCGCCACCGCGCGCATCGCCGTCCATTTTTGTGAGCACAACGCCGGTCAGCGAAAGTTTTTTGTGAAATTCGTCCGCCGAGCGCACCGCATCTTGACCGGTCATGGCATCAGCCACAAACAGAATTTCCTGAGGATTCAGCAGACGTTTGAGCGACTGCATCTCCTCCATCAATTGATCGTCGATGTGTAGACGACCGGCAGTGTCCACGATGAGAACGTCGGAACCGGTGTTGATCGCTTCGCGACGCGCTTCCTTCGCGAGACGCTCCACGGTTGCCGTATTCGCCTCGCCAACCTGACCTTCGTAGATGTTGGCCTTGATCGCTTGGGCAACCACTTTGAGCTGCTCGCGGGCAGCGGGCCGATATACGTCAACAGAAACCAGCAAGGGACGGTGGCCGCCATTCTTCAGCCAGTTTGCCAACTTGCCCGAGGTGGTGGTTTTGCCGGATCCTTGCAATCCCGCCATGAGCACCACAGTTGGCGGTTGGGAGGCGAATTTCAGTTTCGCGGTGTCGCGGCCCAGGGTTTCGACCAACTCATCACGCAAAATCTTGATCACCTGGTCGCCCGGCGACAGTGCGGTCGCCACTTCCTGGCCGATCGCTTTCTCCTGGATGTGATCGATCAACTGCTTGACTACTTTGAAGTTGACGTCGGCTTCAAGTAGGGCCAGACGGATTTCCCGCAGCGCCTCCTCCATGTTTTCGGGGCTGAGGACGGCTTGTCCGCGCAGGGATTTAAACGCGCGCTGGAGTTTTTCTGAAAGATTCTCAAACATAGGTGTCAGCAGTTATTTTAGCAGCAGCGGCGACGAGTGCTCCGCCCCACGAATCAGGTACCGAAAACTTCTTTCGCAGCAATCACCGTGTTGCAGTGAATCGTTACCGTATCTTCCACGCGACGTGCGTAGCCCCCAGCGAACGTCACCATCACCGGAATGTCACGCGTCCGTGCTACCCGGAACATCAGTTCATCGCGCCGCTTGAGTCCCTCGATGGTGAGTGCCAGTCCGCCAAGCTGATCTTCGCGATAAGGGTCGGCGCCCGCAATGTAACAAATTAGTTCTGGCTCGAACTGACGCAGGCCGGAACTGAGCGCGTTGTCCAGCCAGGCAAGATAATCGTCGTCAGCCGTACCGTCCGGCAGATTCACATCAATCGACGATGGCGGCTTCCACATCGGATAATTGTTTTCCTGATGAAGCGAAATCGTGAACACGTCGCCGGTAGTGGCACCGCGTAGATCTGCAGGGCTCGGCGTAAAGGAAGCTTTTGACGGAAGTGGATCGTTGACTTCACGCATCGCACCAAAAATGGCGGCGGTACCGTTTCCCTGGTGTACGTCACAGTCTACGGTCATTGCTCGCACGATTTTCTTGTCGCGCTGCAACCGGCGGATAGCGACCGCCACGTCATGAATCACGCAGAAACCCTCACCGTGATCGGGGAATGCGTGATGAAAACCACCGCCGATGTTAAACGCAACCTTGTCCCTCAGCGCGCTTTGGCCGGCGAGGATCGAGCCCCCCGCTGCCAGATAAAAAGCTCGTACCAATTCCGGAGAATAGGGAACCTCCATCTGGAGCTCCTCGCGTGCAGAGAGAGTTCCGGTCTTCAGCTTGTGAACGTACTCGGGCGTATGTACCAGCAGGACGTCCTCGTCGGACGCTAACGATGGCTCCAGGAAATCCGACGGCTCCGCGACCCCGGTTTCCAGCAGCCGCTGGTGAATGTAGCGATATTTCTGGGCCGGGAAGACGTGGACCCCGATGGGAAGGTAGTAGTCATTGCTGTAGACCAATTTAAAAGGAAGCATGGCTCAAACGCCTCATAATACTCGCCTGCCAGCTGTCCCATCCCGGGCTTAATCCCTGCATCCTGTGTGGTTTGTAGAGCATCTAAAAGTTGACACAAAGTCACTCAAGTTCTATCATGTGGCTGCTGGAAAGCGAGCTGTCCGTGTAACTCGTTAACTTATAAGCACTTATAATTGAGGGAGGGAGAAACTTATGGCAAAGATCATAGGAATTGACTTGGGCACGACCAACTCTGTGGTAGCGGTCATGGAGGGTGGAGAACCCAAGGTCATTCCCAACGAGGAGGGTGGTCGGACGACCCCTTCCGTGGTCGGTTTTACCAAGACCGGAGAACGCCTTGTTGGACAGGTGGCCAAGCGTCAAGCCATCACCAATCCAGAAAACACGATTTTCTCGATTAAGCGTTTTATGGGGCGGCGCTACGCCGAAGTCAGCGAAGAAATGAAGATGGTGCCCTTCAAGGTCGTGAAGTCAGGCGACAACGTGGCCATCGTTGCCCAGGGCAAGGAGTACACCCCGCCTCAGGTCTCCGCAATGATTCTTCAGAAACTGAAGAAAGCTGCGGAAGACTACCTCGGCGAGAAGGTATCCGAAGCCGTTATCACCGTTCCGGCATATTTCAACGACGCGCAGCGTCAGGCCACCAAGGACGCAGGCAAAATCGCCGGGCTGGATGTGAAGCGCATCATTAACGAGCCGACTGCGGCCGCGCTGGCTTACGGTCTGGACAAAAAGAAAGACGAAACCATTGCGGTCTACGACTTCGGCGGCGGTACCTTCGATATCTCGATCCTCGAAGTGGGCGAAGGCGTCATCGAAGTCAAGGCCACCAACGGCGACACCCATTTGGGCGGCGACAACCTCGATCAGCGCATCGTGGATTGGCTAATCGACGAGTTCAAAAAGGACGAAGGCCTCGACCTTCGCGGCAAAGGCAATGAAATGGCGCTGCAGCGTCTGCGTGACGCGGCCGAGCGCGCCAAGATCGAACTCTCCACCACCATGGAGACCGAGATCAACCTGCCTTTTATCACCGCCGATGCCAATGGTCCCAAGCATTTGGTCAAGAAGATGACCCGGGCCAAGCTGGAGTCGATGGTTGAAGACCTCATCCAACGTTCTGTTGGTCCATGCAAGCAATGTATGAAGGACGCGGGAGTGGACGCGAGCAAGATTAATGAAGTCGTCCTGGTCGGCGGGCAGACCCGTATGCCTCGCATTCAGGCTCTGGTGAAGGAGTTGTTTGGCAAGGAGCCGCACCGTGGAGTCAATCCCGACGAAGTAGTCGCGATTGGTGCGGCGATTCAAGGTGGCGTGCTGGGAGGCGAGGTAAAGGATCTTCTTCTCCTCGACGTCACTCCGCTCACGCTCTCAATCGAAACTCTGGGAGGCGTTGCCACGCCGATGATCCCGCGCAACACGACCATCCCTACCCGCAAGACGGAGACTTTCTCCACCGCGGCGGATAGTCAGACTTCAGTGGAAGTCCATGTGTTGCAAGGCGAGCGTCCGCTGGCTCGAGACAATCGTACACTCGGCAAATTCCACTTGACCGGTATTCCGCCGGCTCCTCGTGGAGTGCCGCAGATCGAAGTTACGTTTGATATCGATGCAAACGGCATCCTGAACGTGACCGCGAAAGACAATGCCACCGGCAAGGACCAGAAGATCACGATCACGTCTTCTTCGGGTCTGAGCAAAGAAGAAGTCGAGCGCATGGCCAAAGAAGCCGACGCTCACTCCGCCGAGGATAAGGCCAAACGCGAAGAGATCGAGTCGCGCAATCAGCTCGACACCTTGGTTTACAGCGTCGAGAAGATGCTTCGTGAACAGGGCGACAAGATCTCGGGTTCCGAGCGCGGCGATGTCGAGAACGCAATAGCCGACGCCAAGAAAGCCCTGGAATCAAATGACAAGAGCAGCATGGACCAAGCCCGTGAGCGTTTGACTCAAGCGTCGCACAAGCTGGCTGAACAGATGTACAAAGCAGCTCAACCCCAAGGCGCGCCCGGAGCAGGACCGACGGCAGGTCCGACTCCAGGAAGCAACGGCGAAGCGCAAAAGAAAGACGAAGGAGTAATCGACGCGGAGTACGTGGATGTGGAAGACAAGAAGTAAGAAAACTCTTGTCATCCTGAACGGAGTAGCTGCTTCGCAAAGCGAAGCAGCTACGAAGTCGAAGGACCCCATACCCGCGTGCGCCACCAGAAGCGCAAGAAGGAATTCCCAAGATGCCCCAAACGCTGCAGGCTTCTTACCGACCACGACACGAATTGATATGAACCCGAAAAAGTATTGGGTTTACATTGTCGGAAGCCTCACCGGCACACTCTACATCGGCATGACCAATAACATCGACCGACGCATAGCAGAACACAAAAGCAGGGAGTTCGAAGGATTCGCCCTTAAATATCATTGCGATCGCTTGGTGTATTACGAAAGCTTTGACGACGTTCAAAACGCAATTGATCGCGAGAAACAATTGAAAGGCTGGATTCGGGCGAAGAAGATCGCTGTGATTACATCGATCAACCCCACAGGGCAGGACCTCGCAGAGAAATGGGGAGCGCCGATGGCGTTTGCAGCAGAGCCGATCAAGGACCGATGAGAGAACGCCTTGAAGCGTTCTTGCCCGAGTTGACAGGCATGGGGTCCTTCGGCTGCGTTGTCGTTCGCCGTCGCGAACGACAACTTCGCTCAGGATGACAGAATAAAGTTTGGCAACTCATGGCGACCGCTGCTAAAAAAGATTATTACGACTTACTTGGAGTCAAGAAGTCTGCCTCGGCGGAAGAAATCCGGAAAGCCTTTCGTAAACTTGCGCGCAAATATCATCCTGATGTTAATCCCGGGGACAAGACAGCAGAGGAGAAATTCAAGGCCATCTCCGAAGCCAACGATGTCCTGAGCGATCCCAAGAAGCGGAAGATTTACGACCAGCTCGGCTATTATTCCGACAATATCAGTCCTGAAACGGCCGATGCCTACGCCCGCGCCGGCAGTAGCGGCGGTGGCGGTGGCTTTCCGGGTGGTTTCCCTGGTGGCCAGCCGGGTGGAAACGCCGGAGGCCAGGGGGTGCACTTCGATTTCGGAGGCTTCGATTTCTCCGACATGTTCGAAGGCGGCGGGCGAGGAAAAAAGAATTCAAGCGGCGGCTTCCGCGACGTTTTTTCCAGCATGTTTGGCGGGCGCGGCGCGCAGGCGCAGGAAGGTCCTGAACCTGGCGACGATCTTGAATATCAAGTCAACGTACCTTTTTGGACTGCTGTTCGTGGCGGCGTAATGCGCCTCAATATCACCCGGCGCGATGTCTGCTCCAACTGTTCGGGTAAGGGCTATATCGAAGCGGCCGGTGTATGTCCGGAATGCAAAGGCAAGGGAACGATCGAGCAGACCGGCGGACGCATGAAGTTCAACGTCACCTGCCCGCGGTGTAACGGCACGGGCCGCAATATAACCACTTGCAATGTCTGTCACGGCGAGGGAACGGTCGAGCGTACCGAACCGCTCGAAGTCCGCATCAAGCCAGGAACTCGCGACGGCCAGCGCATTCGTATCCCGGGCAAGGGAAATGCGGGTGTGCGGGGAGGTCCCCCTGGCGATCTGTACGTGATCATCCGCACCGGCGATCATCCCGTCTTCCGCCGCGAGGGCGACGATATTTATTTAACGGTCCCGGTGACTGCTACAGAGGCCGCACTGGGGAGCAAGATTGAAGTGCCAACCATCGATGGTCGCACTCTGCTTAAAATCCCGCCGGGGACACAATCCGGTCAGAAGCTCCGCTTGCGGGAAAAAGGTGTCCCATCCGCAACCAAAGAGGGCACACGCGGCGATGAGATCGTTGAGATACAAGTGAATGTCCCCATGCCGCGGGATGAGCGCTCCAAAGAAATTCTGCGCGAACTTGCCCGCCTGAATCCCGAAGATCCCCGCGGGGACCTCTGGAAGAACGTTTGAAAACTTCTGAGCGGGAAGATCCATGACCAAGAGAAGATCCAAAGGCGCATACATGATCTCGGCGGTGGCCGAGATGTATGGCATTCATCCTCAGACGTTGCGTCTTTATGAACGCGAAGGTCTTCTCAAACCCTCCCGCACCGAAGGCAACACCCGTCTTTATACCGACGAGGATCTTCAGCGCCTCGAATTCATTCTTTCCCTCGCTCGCGACCTGGGAGTAAATATCTCCGGCATTGCGATCATTCTACAAATGCGCGAGCGTATGGAAGAAATGCAGCGCCAGATTCAGGATTTCGTGAAATATATCCAGGAAGAAGTTTTGTCACGTGCCAGCGTCGCCGCTGATCCTTCCCGAGGCGCCATAGTTCCGGTTCGACGCAGCATAACCCCACCAGTGCAGCCGATACGGAAAAGATAGTTCGTTTCCGAACGCCAGCCCACTGAGGCTTGATAGCTGAAAGCTGCCTTCAATCATATTTCTCATATCGAATCGATTTCCTATCCCACCCCAGCCCCTTCAGCAAGTCGCGATTGGCCTTGATCATTTTGTCCAGGCCGCAGATATACGCGATCATTTCGGCTCGACCTTGAACAATACCAGGAACGTGTTCCTGAACGTAACCGCGCAAGCCCTTCCATTCCGGACCGCCTCGGCTGAGCGTTGGCAGATAATCGAAGTTCGCATGCTCGTCAGCGAGTTGCAGAAATTCCTGGTGATAATAAATATCTTTCTCGGTGCGGCTTCCGAAAAGCAGAAAGAAACTCCGGCCCTGATGGCGGGAGGGATCGGCCAGGAGCCAGTGCAGCATGGAACGAAAGGGCGCGATACCCGTCCCGGTTGCAATGAAGATGGTGTCGCGTAATGGCGGACGCAGGATGAAATCGCCAAACGGCCCCTGACAACTGATTTCGTCGCCCTCTTTCATCTCACAGAGAAAGTTCGACATAAAGCCGTCCTGTACTCGATTGAGGCAGAGAGCGAAATGGTTATCGTCCGCGGGCGGTGAAGCGATGGAGTAAGCGCGAGTCAGTTCTTCGCCATCGGGCCTTGCCTGTTTCAGCGAGAGCCACTGGCCGGCCACAAAGCCGAAGCGCAGGACTCCCTCCTTTTCGAATTCCAGGTGCTTAGTCGGCTCTGACAATGGGACGGACCGCACCAGTCGCGCGGTGTGAGTCTGGAATACGGGCATGTATCTCTTTAGATGAGTTTAAGTGACACGGCGAAGCTGGATCACATTGAGCAACGATCCCGCAGATCAGGAACTCCTACTCCACAGTCACTGATTTGGCCAAATTCCTGGGTTGATCGACATCGCAGCCACGCCGCACGGCAATGTGATACGCCAGCAATTGGAGTGGAACTATTTCCAGTATCGGCAGCAATTCTTCCGGCGCTGGAGGAATGTACAGCACGTGGTCCGCGGCCTCTTTGATTTCGTCGTCCCCTTCGGTAGCCAGTGCGATGACCTTTCCGGAGCGCGCCTTAACTTCCTTCAGGTTAGACATCGTCTTCTCATAACGCACCATCGAGAGGGGGTCTTTCGGATCGCGAGTCGCGATAATTACTACCGGCAGATTCTCATCAATCAGCGCGTTCGGCCCATGCTTCATTTCTCCCGCCGGATAGCCTTCGGCGTGAATGTAGGAAATTTCCTTCAGTTTCAACGCGCCTTCGAGCGCAATGGGATAGTGAATGCCTCGTCCTAAGAAGAGGAAATCCTGCGAGCGTACGTACTCCTTGGCCAGGTCTTCGCAATCCTCTTC
>Ga0066710_100001880_pt1 | contig 16279 bp, 13 predicted proteins | sample GraSoiAngelo_159_FD_79666 | JGI IMG/M metagenome (GOLD analysis project Ga0066710, IMG submission 79666) | Grasslands soil microbial communities from the Angelo Coastal Reserve, California, USA - 14_1009_16_40cm | ecosystem: Environmental > Terrestrial > Soil > Grasslands | place: USA... | reverse complement strand
TCGGGTCCCACTCGGGTGGCCACAACGCTCAGACGGTCAGGCTCCGGAGGCCGACGCTCTATCCACTGAGCTACAGGCGCGAGGCGCCGATCATACCGGCTTGCGCTTGGATAGAGCTTCGACTTCTGGTCTTACGCTCTCGATCGACCATGGTTCACGCTCGACGGGTCGGCCACTGCGCTCGTAGAGCGTAAAACTCGGACATCGCGTCTTCCGCGAAGTCTCGGGCTCGAGGATCGGTGACCCAGCTGTGCGCCGTTCGAAATCACTCGATCGAGTCATGCGTTCGCGCGCGGTCCGGGGACGGTCTGTCGTCGTCTTGCTCAGCGACGATGCGGGCGAGTTCGGTGCGCGACTTGATCGAGAGCTTGGTAAAGATGTGTCGGAGGTGACTGTTCACCGTGTGCGGCGACAGGAAGAGCCGGGCCGCGATCTCACGGTTCGTACTGCCGTCGGAGACGAGCCTCGCGACCTCCACTTCCGCGCTGGTCAGGGTCGGCAGGCCGTTGCCGTCGCCGCGGGTCGCAACAATTCGCCGGCGGACGCCCAGGTCACCGAGCCGACCGCGAACACGGCGAGCGTCCCATTCGGCGCCGAGAGCGAAATACAGCTCGAGGGCTCGCCCGAGGACCGTAACGCCGGCGGCGCGATCAATCTTCGTCAGCGACCGCCCGTAGTCCTCGAGCGCCGATCCGAGCGCGAGGCGGCGCGGGCTCTCCTCAAAGAGCGCGGCCGCTCGTTCGAGATCTTCGTGCCGCTCCTCGACCAGGCCGCTGACCTGCGCCTCGACCGCCGCGATTGTCTTGACACCCGGGTTGAGCTCCAGACGCCGTCGAACCGTCGCGAGCGTCCGCCCAGCCAGACCGTTGTCCCCGACAGCCAACGCGATCCGAGCGAGGTGGACCTCGTCGGTGACGTCGACCGGGAACCGCGGAAGGAGCGACCGCCCGTCTTGCTGATCCAACGCCCCTGACCAGCGGCGCGCAGACGCGCGATCACCCTGAGCGGACGCAACGAGGGCAAGGACCCACGCCGCATGCCGCCGCACCGCTGGTGTCCCCGCGTCGACTACCACGTGCGCAGCGTCGGTCAACCGTCTGAGCTGCCGGGCATCGCCTGCATGGATCGCCAGCCGCGCCAACGCCGCCACACCGGCCGCGTCGAGGACGGCCATCGCATGACTGCCATCTTCGTCGGCGAATCGCGCCGCGAGCGTCGCATGGGCTGCTGGGAGCTGACCCGATTGGAACAACAGCCGGCCTCGCCAGGTCTCGAACATCTGGTAGGCCCACCCCTGACGGTCGCGCTTGCCGGCCTCGAGACCGTCATCCGCGACGGCGAGCGCGTCCGAGTAGGCGTCCAGGACGCTGAGGATCTCGCCGCGCCACATGTGAGCCAGCCGGAGGCGCTGGTCATCGCCAGCATCGATGCCTTCCTGGTATGCGAGTTCGACGAGCTCCTTCGCCGCTCCGAAGTCGTCCTCCGCGTACTCGACCGCACTCTCGGCGAGGTGCAGCGTGAACGAGGCTCGGACGTCGCCGGACGGCCCGATGGCGGCATCCGCCAGCGCCTGCATCGCCCGTGCCTCGTCGGGCCGGCCGGAGGTCACCAGGTTGTGGTAAAGGCATGCGACGTGCCTGGCCCGCAGGACGTCCGGGATCGCCGGCAGAGCGAGCGCCATTTGGCCCGCGCTGATCCGGATCTCCGGGGAGATCGCGAACATCCCGGCGATGCTGAGGCGAACTTCGGCCTCCTGGGCCGGCGGGAACGTCTCCCGCAGGGCCCGATCCGCGAAGGCGATCGCCTCATCGCTGTCGCCGGCGATGTGGAGCGCGATTGCGGTCGTGCTCACGATCTCGCCGCGCAGTGGATGGTGGCTCGGCGAGATTTCCAGGGCTCGTCGTCCGAACTCGGCCGCCGTCCCTGCATCGGTCGCGATCAGGGTCTTCGCCGCATCGAGAAGCGTGGCGACGGCGGCCTCGTCGCCTGGCTCGGCGCTCGCCGCGAGCTGGGTCGCCACCTCGACCGGGAGAGCGCCGCTCCGAAGGAGGATTTCCGCCGCCCAACGGTCGAGAGCACGACGAGCCGTGGCAGCGATCGCCTCGCGGACCGCTCCGCGGGTGATGTCATGCCAGAACGCCAATCGATCCCCCCGCTCGACGAGCAGGTTCGTTTCGAGGAGTTCGGCGACCGGTCCGAGCAATGCCGACGGCTGCCAGCCGAGGGTCTCGGCGAGCTCTGCGAACGTGAAGGTCCGCCCGAGGGATGCGGCGACGGTCACCGCCTCGTTGGCCGATCGGGAAAGCCGTCCGAGCCGCTCGCGCATCCCTGAGCGCACGCGGTCAGGTAGGCCGCCATCGAGAACCTCGGCCCGGCCATCGACGACGTGGATGCGGTCCTCTTCCTGCAGTCCGAGCAACGTCTCGACGAGCAGAAACGGGCTGCCAGCAGCTTGCTCGACGAGGTCCAGAACGTGTTCATCCGGCTCTCCGCCGAGGAGTTCGGCGGCCAGGCGGGCAACAGCAGGCTCGTCGAGCGGGCCGAGACTGATCACGCTCGCCCCCTCGCGCTTGAGCTGATCGATCGCGCTTGCCGCATCAGGCGCCGATTCCGGGGACGGGCGCCAGGCGATCAGCCATTCGATCGCGGATCCTGCGAGTGAGCGCGGCAGGGACCGGAGGGCGGCGGCCGTGCCGGCGTCCGTCCACTGGGCGTCGTCGATAACGATCACGATCGGCTCGGACTCCGCAGCCCGTTCCAGCAGTTCCCCGAGGTCGCGAAGCAGCCAGAACCGCTGTCCCGGCTCCGTCCGGATTGACTGAAGCGCACCCCGGTCGATGAGGGGCTCCGATCCGTCGAACAGCGCGCCGAGAAGTGCCGACAGTTCGACCGTTCGCGCCCCCGGCTCGGCCATCGAGACCCCGAAGCGCATGCCCCGCCGCTTCGCGTACCGGACGGCCTCGAGGAGGAGTCTCGTCTTGCCGATGCCGCTCGCCCCCTCGACGACGATAACGCCACCTGAGCCTCCGGCGACCTCATCGAGGCGTGCGCCGATCAGCCGGAGCTCAGACTCGCGGCCCTGGATCCCTGCCTGGTGGGCCCGAGGCGACATCGCCCCGCCCGCACGGATATTGGGCACCTCGTTCCCTGGAGTCGCCTGAGTCGCCATTTCGGTCCGACGAGCATACGGCGGCCGCGCATCCCTCGAAGGAATGGCGGATTCGAGCGATGCGCGGCGCCCTGGCTCGCGACCAGACTGTCCGCACATCCATGTGAGCGTCTCGACCGACCGAGAGGCCTCTCAAGCACAGGAGGCATTCCGAAATGACTGCTCGTCCGAACATCGTTCTCGTCCACGGCGCATGGGCCGACGGGTCCTGCTGGACCGGCGTGATCGAGCGCTTGCAGGAAGCCGGCTTCAGCGTGCGCGCGCCGCAGTTCCCGCTCACATCACTCGCCGACGATGTCGCACGCCTTCGGCAGGTGTTGGCATTCCAGGACGGTCCGACGGTTGTCGTCGGGCACTCCTATGGGGGCCAGATCATCACCGCGCTCGGCACCGACGCCCAGAACGTGGTCGGCCTGGTCTACATCGCGGCGTTTGGCCTCGACGAGGGAGAGTCGCTCGGAGCGCTGCTCTCCCAAGGGCCGGTTACCCCGGCCCTGATCCACACCTTCACGGACCAGCGCGGCTTCGTCTGGTTGTCGGAGGAAGACTTCGTCGAACACTTCGCCGGCGACGTTGATCGCCGGCAGGCGCGGGCGATGTGGGCCGTCCAGCAGGCACTCGCAGGATCCGCCTTCACCGACGTAATGGCGGTCCCGGCGTGGAAGTCGCTCCCGAGCTGGTACCTGGTCGCAAAGGACGACGAGGCTATCCCGCCCGATGCCGAGCGCCAGTTCGCGGCCCGGATGGGCGCGACGACTGTCGAGGTCTCGGCCGGCCACGTCGCGATGGTCTCTCACCCGGAGGAGGTCGCAAGCCTCGTCGAACGAGCCACCGAATCGGTCGGCGCGGCAGCCCTCGGCTGACGCCAGAGGCCGGGCGACCACCGCGTTCGGTTCCGGCAAACCGGACCGGACAGACACACGAAAGGACGATGCGCGATGCCGATGATCGACGTCTACGCCGCCGACGGGACCTTCGCGGATCCCCATGCGTTAGCCCAGAGTCTGGCCAGCGAGCTCATGACGATCGAGCAGGTCCCGAACATTCCGATGTTCCGGAAGAACACCGCCGCCTTCGTACATGCGCTACCGGAGCCCGCGCTAGCCAACGTCGACGGCGACAACACCTATGTCCGCGTCCAGGTCCTGACGAACCACGGCGCGCTCGACCGCGCCAAGCAGATCGCGGTCGTCTCGCGACTGACGGCGCTCGTGGCGGAGGCCGCCGGCGACCCATCCCTGGCCGACCGCACCTGGGTCCTCCTCACTGAGGCTCCGGACGGCGGGTGGGGGCTCGCGGGCCACGCGAACACGAACGAAGAGCTCATCGCGGCAGCGCGGGCCCAACTCGCCGCGCTCCGCGAGAGTGCGCCACCCAGCTGACGGAGCGGGCCGACGGAGGCATCAAATCGCATCGGGTACGGCGGAACATGTGAACGTGACGAAGCGCACTTCGCGCCGCCGCGGACGAGGATGGGACGCGACTTCGATCCTCGACCCCATCCATCGCCAGGTGCAGCCTGGGGCGAGACTCAGGTCTTGGCAGTAAGGACCTCGCGCAGGGTGGCGGCGAAGGCGTCGGGTTCGCCCCTCTGGCCGTATTCGCCGCCAAGGAATCCGGCGTGACCGCTTGGGAACGCGACCGGTGTCGTCCCGAGCCGTTCGGCCACGGCCTCTGCGCCACGATGGGCCATCTCGCCCCCGGATTCGGTTCCGGCGGCCAGGACGATACGGGTCGATGCCGCGCGAAGGGCGTCGAAATCGGGCTGGTAGTGGGTACAGGAGACCATGTTCTGCGCGAGGAGTGGGTCGTTCCGCGGGCCGTCATCCTCGGTCGGCAGCCCGAACATGGCAGGATCCGGAGCGGGCTGGTCGACGTAGTCGGCCGAGATCTCGCCCTTGTGGCTGACGAGCGCGATGAACTTGGCCATCGCCGGTCCAAAACCACGACGCTTATATGTCTCGTTGACGTCCTTGGCCGCGGCCAGCGCCGGCTCGCGGTCCGGAAGTACCTGAGCGGTCGGCGGCTCGTGTGCGACGAGGATTCGGACCTGCTCGGGATGATGGGCGACGAGGGCCAGCGCGTTCACTGCGCCACCGCTGCTGGCAAAAAGGTCCACCGGTCCGGCGCCCAGGGCTGAGATCACCCGGTGCAGGTCGTCGGCGTGCTCATCGGGCGTTGACTCGGTGGCGTCGTCGGTCTTTCGACTGCGCTCCACGCCGCGGGGGTCGTAGGTCACCACCGTGCGGTCGGAGAAGTGACCGGCCAGGGTGCCGAATCCGGCGGCGCCCATCGGCGACCCGATCATCAGCAGGACCGGTTCGGTGCTGGCAGTGTTGCTCCGGACATCGTAGGTCAGCAGGGCGCCCGGGACATCCAGGGTATTAGTCGTCTGTTCGGTCATGATCCGCCTCCTCGAGGTTGTCTCAATGTCTGTCTGTTGGACTCGGCGCGACGGCAAAACTAATCGGCCGGTCGGTATCCGCTCGACCGCTGCAGCACGCTGATGCTGCCGGCGAAGTGGACGGTCGCCCCTACCGCGTACCGGGCGAGACCCGATAGTCTGGGCCATTCAAATGGGCCCATTCATCAGATGAGTTGGTCGATCGGTTCTTACCCGGATCTGATGCCTTCGTCAGGAGGACTCGCCAATGGATGAGGTCCGCGGGCACTCGATCATCGTGGAGGCGACACGTGCCTGAAGGTGGCGTCGCGCGGCTCGGATTGCCGGTGGGGGAGCGCGACCACGTGCTGGGGCCGGCGACCGCACCGGTGACCCTGGTTGAATACGGCGATTTCGAGTGTCCGTACTGCAGGGCAGCCGTCCCGATCGTGCAGGAGCTTCAACGGCTCCTCGGCGACCGACTCCGCCTGGTCTTCCGCCACTTCCCGCTCACACGTTTGCACCCCCACGCGCAGCACTCTGCGGAAGCCGCCGAAGCGGCGGCCGCCCAGGAAAGCTTCTTCCCGATGCATGCCACCCTGTTCGAGCACCAGGACGCGCTCGAGGATGACCAGCTGGTCCAGTATGCAGCGGATCTCGATCTTGACGCGGCCCGGATTCGTGATGAACTAGCTGCGCATACCTACGCCGGCAGGGTCCGCGAGGACTTCGAGAGCGGCGTGAGAAGCGGCGTGAGGGGGACGCCCACGTTCTACCTGGACGGCATTCGCTATGACGGGCTCGTCGGCGTTCGCCAGTTCCTGACAGCGATCCGTGAAGCACATCCCGACGTCGTCAACGAGGGGCTGGAAACACGGGTCGGACAACGCACGATTCCGCGTGTCGTCCGGCAGCGCTCGCCGCTCCGGCCGCCCGCTGGGTGAAAACGGCGGCTTGATCGCCGTCAGCGATCGCGGCGATTGACCCGGACCGCCGCTCGCTCGGCGATCTCTTCGATTCGTCGCACGGCCTCCGGGTCGTCCAGGAACGTGAGCTGGCCTGGCACCGAATGAGCCGGGCCCGGATGGGCCGCGGTCGGCGATCGGAAGCGTCGGTCCACGATCGTGTCGAGGACTCGTCGGATGGGCGTGAAGGATCCGGCAAGGACGAGGGTTGTAATGATGATCGCGGCATCCGAGCGGTCGCCGGTGACGTTCACGAACGCCCGCTGCAGCAAGGCAACCAGTCCCGCATAGAGGCCACCCATGATGCCGGTCAACGGCACCCAGACAAGAGTTCTGTTGATGATGACGTCGATCTCGTACAGGCGGTACCGCAAGATCGCGACCCCGATGGCGATCGGGACCAGCGCGAGGCTGACCGCGAGCACGATGGTCGCCTCGCTGAGGGCGACGTTGAGCAGTAGCGCAACGACGAGCAGGCCGGCGGCGAAGGCAAACCACTTCAACTGTTGCCGCTCTTCCGGTGGCGCGCTGCGGAAGCGCGAGATTGGAGCGGCCGCGCAGGCAATCGCGGCGAGGGCGACCGCGGGCACCAGCAGCGCTTGCCCGGCCCGAAATGCACCGGCAAGCGGTTCCAGCCCGAATGGGTTGGCAACCGATGGGAGGCTCGCGAACGGCCCCGGTGCGAAGGCATACGAAGCGGTCGGGACGGCGAAAGCGATAACCGCGAGCCAGCCGACGGTGCGCCACCGCGGCGATGGTAGGTGGCCGTCGGGGAAGAGCAGTGGCAGGAGGATGAGGCCAGACCCGAGCGACAGCGACCAGACCCACAAGTCGAGCCAGGCAACGATGGCCATGCCCGGCAGCGCGGCCCCGGCTGCGGCAGTTGCCACGTACTCCGCGACGAGACTCGAGAAGGCGGAGGCGACCCCGACCAAGCACAGGAGCCAGCCGATTGGGTTGGCTGGTCGCCGCGCGGCGATGAATCCTCCGACCGCGACGAAGATCAGGAAGACCGCCGTTTCCAAAAGATCTTCGGGACCGACTCCCTGACGCTGTGCGTGGAGCGCGAGCGTGCCGGCGGCCAGTGCCGCATACGCCGCACAGAGACCCAACGGACCCCACAGAATGAGTCGTGATCGGCGGTCGCCGGGCAGGGCCACTCCTTCGACACCTGGAGCGAGCTCGCCTACGACGGGGTCCACGCCTGCACCTGATTGACCTGATGACGGACAGAAGGAGCGTACCGCGGCCGGCAACATGGTTTGCCGGAGCGAGAGTGCGCAGCGAGAGGCGATTGAGCCAGGCATCGAACCGGCCTGGATCCCGCAAGCCGCAGGTCTCGCCAGGAGTCGACCAGCGCATCCTGCACCGCATCCTCCGCTCGACCCTCGTCACGAACAATCAATCGAGCGATGGCTTTGAGACGGCCGAGCGAGCCCGCGGCGAGCTGCGAGAAGGCGTCGCCATCGCCTGCTCTTGCCAGGACGACGAGGTCTCGATCTATGGCCCGACCGTTACGGAGGCATCGCACGGGTACGTCTGGCCGGCCACCAGATCCTGCGAAGCGATCAGGTAGTTCCCATGGCCAGGCAGTGTCGTGACGGAGCCGCTGAACCCGGCCCCGCTCCAGATTGTCGCCGCGCTGGTCTTGCGCTCGCCGACGAGCTGGGGCGCGACCTGCGTGCAGGGCGTCGGCCTGGGTGTTGGCGCGCGTGTCGGGCGGGGTGTTGGCACGGGCGTCGGGCGCGGTGTCGGCGTGGCCGTCCGGCGTGGCGTCGGGCTGGGAGTCGAGAGCGGTGCCGACGGGGCTGCGCCACCCGGCGCGGCAGGAGTCCCACTCGCGCTGGGCGCCACGGCGGTCGCAGCCAATGAGGCGGACGGCGACGATCCGATGGGCGCCTCGGCCGTGCCCGCCGCAGGCGATGGCGGCGGAGATTGTCCAGGACCAGATGGCGCGCCCGCGAGGGCGGCCGGTGTCCCGGTGGCACCCGCCACGTCGCCTGCTGGCCGAAACGGGCTTCTGACATTGATGGCAATCACGGAGACCATGACGGTCACGACGACGAGGGCAGCGACAGCGATCGGGGAGCGCAGGTCTCTCCCCCGCCGGTCCCGAGCCAGGTCGCCCTCTCGCAGGGCGGCCGCTTCGGCTGCTACGGGCCCTTCGGATCCGCTTGCCGTCGAGGCGCCGCAACCGGGGCACGCACCTCCCGCTTTGCCCCAGCATCGGTCGCACGCGAACACGCCGCAGGACGGACATATCCTCAGCCCGATCCTCATGAGGGTTGCGGCCGGACCGATCAGGTTGCCGCATCGTTCGCAGTGGGGCAGCGTGGGGCTGCCAGAGGGCGGAGCCAGCTGCCGTCCGCTCACGCGTTGCTTGCCTCGACCCTGATCATCATCGTGCGCTCTCCTGGGCCGTCGAGTGCGGCTCATATAGTGTCCATCGATGACCGCGCGACGCACCACCGATTTTCTGGTGCCGCTTGCCCCGGCGCTCCTGCTCTTCGTCGTCCTGGCCGCATTCGTCGCCGTGGACCCGCCGACCGGGTTCACCAGCAGTTCGAGCCCGTTCACGGACGAGGCCTGGGACATCATCAACGCCCGTAACTTCGTGCTGTTCGGTCACTGGTCGACCGACGACTGGAACCTGTACCTCCTCAACTTCCCGTTCAGCCTTTCAGAGGCGGCGATGTTCAGCGTGGCTGGCGTCGGGATCGTCCAGGCACGCGTCATCTCGATCGTCGCGACAGCTCTGACGGTGTTCGTGCTCGGCGCCGGGCTTCGACCGGCACTCGGCCGGGGACCGGCCCTCCTCGCTGCGGCAGCCTTCGGTTCAGCGGCGCTTGTCCTCTATTACGGCCGACTCGCATACCTGGAGCCTCTCGTCGCGCTGGGCGTCACCCTCGGCACCGTCGGGGCAATCCGGGCAACGGGTCCGAGCCCGGGTCGATGGGGTGTCGTGTCGGGCCTCGCGCTCGCTCTTGCGATCGGCACGAAGCCGAGCGCTCTCTTCGTCTCGATCGGGTTGCTGGCCGGGGTCGCCGTCGTCCTCGGACGATCGTCCCCGGCAGCCCGGAGATGGTTGATTGGTGCCGTCGTCGCGATCGGTCTCGCCGGTCTCGCCTGGCTCGTCGTCCTTGGGCTGGAAAATCGGCTGGCCATCGGCGGGGATCTGCGGATCTGGGCCTCTGAACCCTTGGCGACCACTCCCTTCGGCTGGGTCCGGCGCATCCTCGGCTTCCCGTTCCGGAACGACAACATGCTCATCCTGGCCGCGCCCCTGCTGATCGGGGCGGGCGTGGGCGCAGAGCTCGCGATCCGTCGCCGGCAGGCATTGAGCCCGACCGTTCGCGGCCTTGTCGGCGGCGCAATCGGCTCGTTGCTCCTTGGCTATGCCGTGCTGGCCGCCGTTCCCTATCGGCCGAACCGCTACGAGGTCCCGCTGCTGCCGGCCATGGCGATCCTCACGGCGGTGGCCTGGAACCTGATCGCGGAGGTCGTCGGCCGGCGCTGGGGACCACAGCGTTGGCGTACCGTCGTGGCGGTGGTCATCGTCGGGCTGGTCCTGCCCGGCGTGGTCATGTTCGCAGGGTGGATGCGCGTGACCCACAGCAGCCTGCCTGCGATCCAGGCGGACGTCGCCTCGATCATCCCGCCGGGGGCCGCCGTCGAGGGCATCTACGCGCCATTGTTCGCCATGAAGGCGCCGGCGATCACCGTCGTCAGTCGACCCTGGGCCGGGATCAACACCGGTGACCTCTACGCCGTACGAAACGTGCGCTGGTACATCGGTGCGATTGGAACCCGGCCGGGATGGGCAGCCAGCCATCCCGCCGCGTGGGCCGCGCGTCAGGAGCACTTGTGCGCGCCGTGGGGCTCGACGTCCGTCTGCGTCTGGCAGGTGCCCTGACCTTTGATCCTCCGCCGCCAAATGAGGGTTGCAACAGCGACCGCCAATCCGGTATTCTCGACATACGGACGTCCGTACGTCCTGATGGGGTGGCGGATAGTGGAGAGACGCGATGCCCCGGATCGTCCTCGTCGGAGCCGGTAGTGTCGAATTCACGAGGAACCTGCTCGCCGACATCCTGACGTCACCGGCGCTCCGGACCTCGCAGATCGCGCTCCACGACATCGACCCCGAGCGCCTGGCGACGGCGGAGCGGATGGCGCGTTGGACGGCCACCACCCTCTCCGCGGAGCCGACGATCACCGCCCATCTCGATCGTCGCGAGGCCCTCAAGGGCGCCGATTTCGTAGTGAACACGATCCAGGTCGGGGGAGCGCGGGCGACCCAGCTCGATTTCGACGTGCCGGCAAGGTTCGGGCTCCGCTACACGATCGCCGACACCGTCGGCGTCGGCGGCGTCTTCCGCGGCCTGCGGACGATCCCGGTCGTCCTCGGCATCGCCCGCGACATGGAGCAGATCTGCCCCGAGGCCTGGCTCCTGAACTACACGAACCCGCTGGCGGTGCTCGTTCGGGCCGTCTCCGAGGCGACGACGATCCGGGTCGTGGGCTTGTGCCACTCCGTGTTCTGGACGGTCGACCGGCTCGCCGGTTATCTGGGACTGCAACGCGATGAGGTCGACGCGGCGACCGCCGGGCTCAACCACCATGCGTTCATCCTCCGGCTCGAGCACCGCGGCCGCGACCTCTACCCGGAGCTCCGCGCGTTCGTCGAGGCCGGCCGAACCCCCGATGACGACCTCGTGCGGGCGGACCTCTTCGGACGACTGGGCTTCTATCCGACCGAGTCGTCCGAGCACCACGCCGAGTACAACCCGTGGTACATCGGCAAGCGCGATGCCGCCGGCGACGCCGTCGAGCGCCTCCACATCCCGATCGGCGAATACCTCACCCGCGTCTCGCACAACCTCGACGAGTACGCCGAGACGAAGCGGATGTTGGACGCGGGCGAATCGTTCGAGATCGAGCGGAGCGGCGAATACGCGGCGACGATCGCCGAGGCGATGACCACCGGTGCGCCGGCCCGGATCGTCGTCAACGCGATCAACGGTGGAGCGCTGATCCCAAATCTCGACTCGGATGCCTGCGTCGAGGTCCCGGGCCTGGTCGACGGCCTCGGCGTCCAACCTGTCGCGATGGGCTCGCTGCCGCTCCATCTCGCCGCATACATCCGCGGCGCAGTCGACATGCAGGGCCTGACCGTCCGCGCAGCTCTGGATCGCGATCGCGCCGCGATCGGCCACGCGGTGATGACCGACCCGATCGTCCAGAGCCACCTGACTCTCGACGACGCCTGGCGCCTGACCGAGGAAATGATCGAAGCCGAGACGGAGTGGCTGCCCGCCTGGCTCGGCGGTACCGCAGCCGATTGAAGGAGGAGGACGCGATGTCCAGCGACCGAACCGCATCCGGTGGCGCCCGAAGCCGGCGGCTGCTCGCCCTCGTCGGTGGGTTGGCAATGGTGATCTCCGCATGCGGCGGACCGACGGCCTCGCCGTCCGGCGCCGCTCCGACGGCCGCCGCCGCGACCGCTAGCCAGGCGAGCGAGCCGAGCGCGACGCCGTCGGCTGCCCCGAGTGACGCCGGTTACACCGGGCCGGAGGCGGCGATCAGCTACTCGATCTGGGGCGATCCCGCCGAAATCAAGAACCAGCAGGCGGTCGTCGATGCGTTCCATGTCGCCAACCCAAAGATCACCGTCAAGGTCACCGTGTCGGACTGGGACACGTACTGGGACAAACTGCAGACAGGGATTGCCGGTGGCGACGCGCCCGACGTCTTTGCGATGGATGGGCCGCTCTTCCCGGACTACCAGTCCCGTGACGTCCTGCTCGACCTCAAGCCATTCATCGATCGGGACGGCTACAACCTCGGCCAGCTGGCCGATCAGGCGGTGAAGGACTTCACGACACCGACTGGCCAGTTCGGCCTGCCGCGCGACCTCAACGTCATCGCGCTCTTCTACAACAAGATGATGTTCGACGCGGCGAGCATTCCGTATCCCGACGAAACGTGGGACTGGGCGAAGCTCGTCGAGGTCGCCCACAAGCTGACGCTCGACACGAACAAGGACGGCAAGACCGACCAGTGGGGCTTCTACACCGAGACGAGCGACATGGAGAACTACTGGTCGTCGCTCGTTTGGCAGAACGGCGGCGACATCCTCGCCCCAGACGGCAAGTCGACCGTTCTGGGGACCGACCAGGCGGCCGGCGGGATCCAGTTCCTCCAGGACCTTATCTGGAAGGAGAAGGTCATGCCGGATCCGGCGTTGTTCGCCGAGGTCGGCGACGCGTTCGAGCAGGGCAAGGCCGCGATGGAGGCGAACGGCTCGTGGCTCGTCGCGACCCATCAGGCGGCCGGTATCAATCTGGGCATCGCACCGCTGCCGAAGGGACCGGCCGGCCAGGCGACATCGATCAACCCAACGGGGGCGGTCGTGTTCGCGAAGACGAAGAGCCCCGACGCTGCGTGGGCCTTCGTGAAATACCTTGCGAGCCCGGCGGCCCAGACGAAGCTGATGGAGCTGCGTGCCTCGCTGCCGGCGAACAAGGAGGTCCTCGCCGGGCCGTACGCCTCGTCGTTCGACGGCGCCAAGGTTCTCGCGGACGCCATCTCGTACGCCCACATCAAGCCGTCGTTCAAGGGTTACGACAACTTCGCGACGACCCTCCAGACAGAGCTGGACGCGAACGTCTTCAACGAGCCGACCGAGACCGCCAGGCAGGCGATCGACAAAGTCCTGCCAGCCCTGAACGCACTCCTGGCGGGTCAGTGAGAGACGGTTTCGCGGGGCCGGGGGCGAAATGACGGCGGTTGGCGGCCGGCGGTTCGGGAGCCGGGGCGGAGGGCCGCTCGGTGGCGAGGGCCGCTGGGCGCTCCTCTTCCTCGCCCCGACGCTCATCGGCCTCACCATCCTGTCGGCCGGGCCGGTCCTCGCGACCCTGGCGATCAGCCTCACGGAATGGGACCTCCTCCGAGCACCGAGGCTCGTCGGGCTCGACAATTTCGTCCAGCTCGCGTCGGACGACCGATTCCTGAAGGCGCTCCGCAACACGGCCTTCTACACGGTCGTGTCGGTACCGCTGGGTATGCTGATCTCGCTTTTCCTCGCCTTGGCCCTCAACCAGGCTATCCGCGGGATCGCCTGGATCCGGACCGCCTACTTCCTGCCGGTCGTCACCTCGACGATTGCCGTCGCCCTCGTCTGGCAGTGGATCTACAGCCCGGATGCCGGGCTGTTGAACCAGTTCATCGGCCTGTTCGGGATCCCGGCCCAGAGATGGCTGAGCAACCCGACCCTGGCCATGCCGTCGATCGTGGCGATGTCCGTCTGGCAGGGCCTCGGAACGAGCATCATCATCTTCCTGGCCGGCCTCCAGGCGATCCCCGGGGAGCTCCTCGACGCGGCGAGCGTCGACGGTGCCGGACGGTGGGCACGCTTCCGGAACATCGTCTTGCCGCTGCTCACGCCGAGCATCTTCTTCACCGGCGTGCTCAGCCTGATCGACAGCTTCCAGGTCTTCGACCAGATCTTCGTCCTGAGTCGCCCCCGGCCGACCGACGCCACGATCACGGTCGTCTACTTCATCTACGAGAACGGCTTCAAGTTCTTCAAGATGGGCTATGCGACTGCCGCATCGTGGGTTCTGTTCCTCATCGTCGCGGTCTTCACGGCGATCTACTTCCGGTCGCAGAACCGTTGGGTCCACTACCAATGAGCGTCTCGTGAGCGTGGGCGTGGCCGCGGCCGCGACCGAACGTGAGCGGTGGCCGGCCCGCTCACGTCAGCTCCGCCGTGGGATCCTCATCGGCCTGCTCATCGCGGGCGGGATCCTGATGATGGTCCCGTTCTTCTGGATGATCACGACGTCGCTCAAGACGCGGGCGGAGGTCTTCGCGGTCTCCCCGACGCTTCTGCCGGCCCGGCCGCGCTGGGAGAATTACGTCGACATGTGGAATGCGCTGCCGTTCGCGGCCTTCTTTGTCAACTCGGTCAAGCTGGCGGTCCTCCACACGGGCGGCCAGCTCATCAGGTGCTCGATGGCGGCGTACGCGTTCTCGGCGCTGCGGTTCAGGTTCCGCGGGCCGCTGTTCGGGCTCTTGCTGGTCACGCTGATCATCCCGTTCCAGGTAGTCCTCGTCCCGAACTTCATCCTGTTCCGGATGCTCCCCCACCCGTTCAGCACGAGCGGGAACTGGATCGGTACGCAGGAGCCGCTGTGGGTCGGGGCATTCCTCGGCGGTGCATTCGGGACGTTCCTGCTCCGCCAGTTCTTCCTCTCGATCCCGCGCGAGCTCGCCGACGCCGCCCGCGTCGACGGGGCGAACCCATGGCAGATCTACCGAAGCATCTACCTGCCACTTGCCCGGCCGGCCCTTGCGACCCTCGCGATCTTCACGTTCATGTGGTCCTGGAACGACTTCATCAATCCGATCATCTACCTGCGCGACGTCCAGTCGTTCACGCTGACCGCCGGCCTGTCGCTCTTCCAGGGACAGTACGTCGGTAAATGGCCGCTGCTGATGGCGGGCGCACTCGTCAGCGTCATCCCGATGATCGTCCTCTTCGTCATCGCCCAGCGGCACTTTGTCCGCGGGATCGCCCTGACGGGGATCAAGGGGTGAGCCCCGTGGCGGTCTCGGGTGTGCCGCTCTACCGCCAGATCGAGGCGGAGCTTCGAGAGCGGATACGCAATGGTGCGCTCCGACCTGGAGCCCAGGTCCCGACGGAACCCGAGCTGATGGGGGAGTACGGCGTTAGCCGTGCGACGGTCCGACAGGCGTTGGCCGGCCTCATCGCCGAGGGTCTGCTGGAGATTCGGCGCGGTCTCGGAACGTACGTGACGGCGCCCCGGTTCGAGCACACGATCGGTGGGTTCTACTCGTTCAGCCGGGAGATCGAGCGGCACGGCCTCCAGCCCGGAACGAAGGTCCTCGAGCTGCGGAAGGAGCCCGCCGCCGACGTCGCGGCCGAGGCGCTTGGCATACCCGTGGGCACCGAAGTCGTCGCCCTTCGTAGGCTTCGGCTCGCCGGACCGGACCCGCTCGTCGTCGAAACGAGTCACCTGCCGGCCGCGCGATTCCCCGGTCTCGAGAGGGTCGACTTCTCGCGCGTCCGGTTGTACGACACGCTGATGAACGCATACGGCTGCCGCCCGACACGGGCCCGCGAGACGTTCGAGCCGGTCCTGCTCACAGCCGACGAAGCCGGCCTGCTCGACCAGCGTCGCGGCGAGCCGGCCCTTCGGGTCGAGCGGGTTGCGTTCGACCAGGATGACCTGCCGATCGAGTTCTGCCGGAGCACCGTCCGCGGCGACCGCTACCGGTATTCAGTGGAGCAGCGCGACCGATGACGGCGTTCGAGGATCTCCTCACCTGGCGCGAGAGCTCCACCTCAGGCGACGCGATTGCCGCGGCCATCGACGCGGCCGGCCGGATGCCGACGTACGCCAGCGACCTCCTTGCCTCGGCGGACCGGATCGTCGTCACCGGCGCAGGGTCCTCGTACTACCTCGCCCAGGTCGTGGCCGCCGCCGGCCGCGCCGTGTTGCGCCGGCCGGTGATAGCGGCGCCATTGTCCGAGCTCATCCTTCGGCCGGCGGGCGTGCTCGGCGACGCCGGCAGCGGCGCGGCCGGGCTCGACGTCGGGCATGCCGCGACACGCCAACCGGTCGTGATCATCTCTCGCTCCGGCTCCACGTCCGAGGCGATCAGCGTCGCCGAGCGGATGCGCTCGGCCGGGCACCCGACCGTCGCGGTCACCTGTCGGGCGGGCAGCCCGCTCGC
>Ga0066710_100001879_pt1 | contig 16292 bp, 19 predicted proteins | sample GraSoiAngelo_159_FD_79666 | JGI IMG/M metagenome (GOLD analysis project Ga0066710, IMG submission 79666) | Grasslands soil microbial communities from the Angelo Coastal Reserve, California, USA - 14_1009_16_40cm | ecosystem: Environmental > Terrestrial > Soil > Grasslands | place: USA... | reverse complement strand
GTGATCACGTGAGCCTTGCGGTGGAAGACGCCAAGATCCAGCACGAGCAGCGAAAGAACGAAGATAATGAACGCCGCCCACAGCCACATCAGGAAAACTCCAGCCTCTGCATCTCCCGCTTAGCAAGGGGGACAAAAAGAGGGTGGTCGGGGAGATTTACTGGGGGTCGCCAAGATCACAAAAAGTTTTACTGCGCCGGAATTTCCTCGGCCGAAAATTTCGAATATCTGTGGCTAGATTTCTTTCCTTTGCGAGCCAACAATCGCAGCGTGGCGATTTTTAATCTCCATCCTCGCTCATCTCTCATGTCTTCGGACACTTTCACGCTACGGACCGCGCCTGCCCATGCGCCCGGCTGAACAATTTGAGCATTTCACGGTTGAACGCCGGGAGGTCATCGGGTTTGCGGCTTGACACCAGGTTGTTGTCGACTACCACTTCCTGATCCATCCACTCGGCGCCGGCGTTCCGCAGATCGGTCTTGAGTGATGGCCAGGAGGCGATCCGCCGCCCGCGCGCCGCGCCGGCTTCGATGACGGTCCACGGGCCGTGGCAAATCACCGCCACCGGCTTACCGCTATCGAAGAATGCCTTTATGAACTCGACCGCTTTCGGCTGCATCCGCAGCGCATCTGGATTCATCACGCCGCCGGGCAGATGCAACGCATCGAAATCCTCCGGCTCCGTCCGATCGAGGGCCACATCGACCGGGAACTCGTCGCCCCATTCCGTAAAGTTCCAACCGCGAACGGTGTGACTCTTTGGCGAGACAATCTGTGTCTCGGCGCCTGCCTGCTCGAGCGCCTTCCGCGGCTCGGTCAACTCCACCTGCTCGAAGCCGTCCTCGACTAGAATTGCAACCTTTACTCCTTGGAGGTTCTCATTAGCCATGTTTCTATCTCCTTTCCAATGCGCCTAATATGCATCGGTCTCAACTTGAGCTTGCTGCGTCGCCATCGTGGCAAGCCGTTTCTTGTCGATGTTCAAGGTTTCCTCTACCGGGTTTCTTCTAGCTCATAAGATTGATCGAAGATCTCTTTCGTTAGCGGGCCGCCTTCGGTTCAAAGTTCGGGAACGGGCACACGACTTCGCAGTGAATGAGGCGCACTCGCCATCGGCGTGTCGGAGCGTGGCGCGGGTTTCATCCCCGCCAGATCTTCCATCAGGCCGATGACCGCAGAATAGTCTTCCTCTCGCTGCCGCGCGTATTCGGCGGCGCAGAGCTGCTGAGCGACGGTGGTCGCTGGCATGGGGACAGCCAGCTGCGTTGCTTCACGGAGAATAAGCCCGAAATCCTTGTACATGAGCGGCAGCGCGAAGGCGACCGGGTATGCCGAGCGGCGCGCGTTTTCCAGTTTTCCCTTGTAACTTGGCGCGACCACCGCCGTCTGCCCGAGCGCATCGAGCAGTCGATCCCGTTCCAGCCCAGCCTTCTCTCCCAGCACGATCGCCTCCGCTAGCGCCTGCATGCCGGCCCCGAGTAGCGCATTGGCGACCAACTTCATGGTCGCTCCCATGCCGTTCGATCCCATGTAGAACGATTTGCCGAGCAGATCTAGAACGAATTGACTGCGTTGATACGTCGCTTCGTCGCCGCCAACGAAAATGATGAGCGTGCCCGCCTCTGCCTGCGCCGTGCTGCCTGACACCGGCGCGTCGATCATATCGATTGCTTTCGCCCGGGCCGTCTCGGCGATCCGCCGCGAACTAGCCGGCGCAATGGTGCTCAGTTCGATACAGGTCGCGCCTGAGCGCGCGCCGGCAAGGATTCCCTCGGGTCCGTAGAATACCGCCTCGACCGCGGCATCATCTGTGAGAGATGTCATGATGTACTCGCAGCTAGCGGCGAGCGCTCGGGGCGTCTCTGCGATGGTCGCGCCCTGCGCGGCAAGCGGTTCGGCTTTTGCCCGTGTCCGGTTGTAGACCGTGAGCGGGTAGCCGGCGGCCAGCAGCCGTCGCGCCATCCGATTGCCCATTGTGCCCAACCCAATAAACCCAATACGGTTCTCTTTGATTGTCGCCACCGCAATTCCTCCGTAGATGGTCCAGCCCCTCTGTTTTCTTGTTATGTGAAGGGAGCAACAGCTATGCCAGCAGCTTCGCATTATTGATGGCCCGAGGAATATAGTCGCCGACGGTAGGATGCGGATGAAGGGGCTGAAGGACCATAATTGAGCCTACTTGCCGCCTTGGCGTCTTAGCGCGATCAAATAAAAAAATCGGATAAGAACCATATCAGCGCAAAGGCGCAAAGCATGTCCTGAGCGAAGTCGAAGGGCGCGCCAAGGGTGATGCTCAATGCTCACGAAAATCCGCAAATTTACGATGCCTCACAATGACCCATTCCACTTCGCGCTTGTTTTTCACAGGCTTCGGACTGGCCTTTCATTTGCGCTCCTATTTGCTTTGGTACCGACCGCTGCAACGTTCGACGAGAAGAGCACTCCGGCAGGGGTCCGAGAGGCAAAGCGACCGACCAGTAAGGTTTCCTTCCACGTGTTCCCCAACCACGACGGTGTGGCGGGAGCAGGGCCTGCGACACGCCCGGCGACACACTTTACGCCGCGAGTGATTCCACACTGTTCCGCTATGGCCGTTCCCCTGGAAGCCCCTCGTATCCTGTGGCAGCGGTGAGGCGAACCTTCTGATGGACCAATCGCTCTCTCCGGAAATGTTACGAAAGATGAACGCCTACTGGCGGGCGGCCAACTATCTGTCGGTTGGCCAAATTTATCTATATGACAATCCACTGCTAAAAGAGCCATTAAAGTTGGAGCATGTGAAACCACGTCTGCTTGGCCACTGGGGCACAACGCCGGGATTGAACTTCATCTACGTTCATCTCAACCGGATCATTAATAAATATGATTTGAATATGATCTATGTCATCGGCCCGGGGCACGGCGCGCCCGGCGTGGTGGCACACACATATCTGGAGGGCATCTACAGCGAATTGTACCCGGAAGTTTCGCAGGCCGAAGCCGGCATGAAACGATTGTTCACCCAGTTCTCCTTTCCCGGGGGTATCCCCAGCCACGTAGCGCCGGAGACGCCGGGTTCGATAAACGAAGGCGGCGAACTCGGCTATTGCCTGGCGCACGCGTACGGAGCCGCGTTGGACAATCCCGACTTGCTTGTCGCTTGTGTGGTGGGTGATGGCGAGGCGGAAACGGGGCCGTTGGCAACCAGTTGGCATTCGAATAAATTTCTGAATCCCATCCACGACGGCGCCATTTTGCCCATTCTCCATCTTAACGGCTACAAAATTGCCAACCCGACCGTACTGGCTCGCATCGGCCACGGAGAATTGGAACAGCTCTTTCGAGGGTATGGCTACAACCCGTATTTCGTTGAGGGAGATAATCCGGAGCAGGTTCACCAGCTCATGGCGGCCGGACTCGACTCGGTTGTCGCTGAGATTAAGGACATTCAGGCTGAAGCGCGCAGCCAAGGCTTCAGCAAGCGGCCTCACTGGCCAATGGTCATATTCCGCACGCCCAAAGGATGGACGGGGCCAAAAGAAGTCGACGGTTTACCTGTGGAAGGGACATTTCGCTCTCATCAGGTCCCGCTTTCGGAAATCGCTACCAAGCCTGAACATCTCCGGATGCTCGAAGAGTGGATGAAAAGTTATAAGCCCGAAGAGCTTTTCGACGAGACCGGCAAACTCATCGCGGAACTAGCGGAACTCGCGCCAAAAGGCGAATGGCGGATGGGAGCCAACCCCATTGCGAACGGTGGCATTCTGCTTCGTGACCTTCAAGATGCCGGATTTCAGGGATTACGCCGTGCCCGTTCCCCGGCCCGGTTCGAGCATGGCAGAGGCTACGAGGGTCATGGGAGCGTTCGTGCGTGACGTAATGAAACTCAATTGGGAACGTCGCAATTTTCGTGTCTTTGGCCCGGATGAGACAGTGTCGAACCGTTTGACGCACCTGCTTGACATTACCGACCGTGTCTTCACTGCAGAGATTTTAAACACCGATGACCATGTTTCGCCCGACGGCCGCGTGATGGAGATTTTGAGCGAACATTTATGTCAGGGTTGGCTGGAAGGTTATCTTCTCACCGGCCGCCACGGACTATTCTCCTGTTATGAGGCGTTCATTCATATCGTGGACTCCATGTTTAACCAGCACGCCAAGTGGCTCAAGGTGACGCATGAGATCCCATGGCGACGTCCCATCGCATCGCTTAATTATCTGCTCACGTCGCATGTCTGGCATCAGGACCACAATGGATTCAGCCACCAAGACCCGGGGTTCATTGACCTTGTAGTGAACAAAAAAGCGGACATCATCCGTGTCTATTTGCCGCCAGATGCCAACACGTTATTGTCCGTGACCGACCATTGCTTGCGCAGCCGGAATTACATCAATGTCATCGTTGCGGGCAAGCAGCCGGAGCCGCAGTGGCTCGACATGGATGCGGCTGTCAAACATTGCACCGCCGGGCTCGGCATCTGGGAATGGGCCAGCAACGACGAGAACGGCGACCCCGATGTGTTGATGGCTTGCGCGGGCGATGTGCCGACGTTGGAGACACTCGCCGCGGTTCAAATGCTCCGGCAGCACTTGCCGGATGTCAAGATCCGGGTCGTCAACGTGGTGGATTTGATGACGCTGCAATCGCAGAGCGAACATCCTCATGGATTGAGCGACAAGGATTTCGATGTATTGTTCACAAAGGACAAACCGATCATCTTTGCCTATCACGGATATCCCTGGCTAATCCATCGTCTCACCTACCGGCGAACCAATCATAAGAACTTGCACGTCCGAGGTTATAAGGAAGAGGGCACAACGACCACGCCTTTCGACATGGTGGTTCGCAACGACCTCGACCGGTTTCACCTTGTCGGCGACGTGATCGATCGTGTAGGCAAATTGGGCGCGCGTGCCGCTTACGCCAAACAGTTTCTCCGCGACAAGTTGCTCGATCACAAAAACTACATCCGCAGGTACGGCGAAGATATGCCGGAAATTCGAAATTGGAAATGGAATCTCAGCTAAAGGGGGAGACTTGAGGAGATTTAATTATGAACACTGTCATGGAAAAGATGCGAGCGACGGTTTTTCGTGGAGTGAACGACATACGGGTTGAGGAAGTCGCGCGACCCCGCCCCGGCGTTGGCGAGGCGGTCATCCGTGTGACCTTGACGACTATCTGTGGCACAGACCTGCATATTGTGCGCGGAGAGTATCCCGTGAAGCCCGGTCTCATCATCGGTCACGAGCCGGTCGGCGTGGTCGAGCAACAAGGGGCGGGCGTTACAGGCTACGAGATTGGAGATCGAGTGCTCGTTGGCGCGATTACTCCCTGCGGTCAGTGTCACGCATGCTTATCGGGACACCTTTCACAATGTGGTCACGGGCAGGGATATGAAGCCATCGGGGGCTGGCGCTTCGGCAATACCATCAACGGCGCACAAGCGGAGTATCTGCTCGTGCCATCTGCGCAGGCGAACATGGCGAGCATCCCTGATGGGTTGACTGATGAGCAGGTTGTCTTGTTGTCCGACATTGCGTCGACCGGATTCGGCGGAGCAGAATCGGGAGGAATACGAATCGGGGATTCAGTAGTGGTCTTTGCGCAGGGATCTATCGGCCTGTGCGCGACTGCCGGGGCAAAGCTGATGGGCGCGGCGCTGATTATCGCAGTTGATGGTTACGAGAATCGGCTCGCGATGGCACGGCGAATGGGCGCAGACGTGGTGCTGGACTACCGGCAGGTGGACGTCGTTGCTGAAGTGAAGCGAGTCACTGGCGGCGGCGCCGATGTATCGATCGAGGCGTTGGGGACGCAACAAACTTTTGAAAATGCTCTCCGCAGTCTCAGGCCGGGCGGCACGCTATCGAGTCTCGGAGTCTATTCAGGCAAACTCCAAATACCCTATGACGCTTTAGCAGCCGGACTGGGCGATAACCAGATAGTTACTACTCTCTGCCCTGGCGGGAAAGAGAGGATGCGAAGGCTGATGGAAGTAGTCAGATCCCACCGGGTTGATTTCACGCCTCTGCTTACGCACACCGTTTCGATCGACGAAATCACTGAAGGATACAGGATTTTCGGCGGGCAACTAGATGGCGTGCTCAAGGTGGCGGTAAAGCCGTAGGAGCGTAACGCGCTAAGCGGACAACCAACTTCGACGGATTAACATTGTTCCTCGTCCTTGGGCTCGGCCGTGGCAACTTGAGCTTTCTGCGATTCCGCGCAGTTCCCAGGACAGGCCGAAAGCTTCGATTTGTCACGCCCTAATGTCCAGGATGGCGGATCACTTGCCGGAAAACTCTCCGCGAGGGTCTCGTCAATCAACTCTTCCGAAAGTTTTTCATCAATCGAATTGCACATTGCTTTACTCCATTTATTTTCGAAGCGCCGGCGAAGCGCTCCCAAGGTTTCGTGTTGTCTATGCCATCCACACGCTCTTGATATTCACAAACTCCCGGATGCCGTATTCCGAAAGCTCCCGGCCATAGCCTGACCGCTTGATGCCGCCGAACGGGAGGCGCGGATCGGATTTCACGATCTCATTCACGAAAACGCAGCCCGCCTCGATCTGGCGGACGAGTCGCTCCGCTCGGTCGAGATCCTGAGTCCAAAGGTACGCGCCCAATCCGAACTTGGAATCGTTTGCCAGCCGGATGGCGTCGGCTTCGTCCTCAGCGCGAATCACCGCGGCCACCGGTCCGAAGGTTTCCTCGTCGAACGCCGGCATCCCTTTGTCGACAGCAGCCAGCACCGTGGGCGGATAAAAAGCTCCAGGGCCTTCCGGTATCCGGCCGCCGAGGAGCAACTTGGCGCCGCGCTTGATCGACTCCTCAACCTGGCGGTGCAGCGAGGCTCGTAGATCGTGGCGCGCCTGTGGGCCGACTTGCGTGCCGCGGTCAAGCGGGTCACCCATCCTTGGCGACCGCATTTCCGCGACCAAGACCTCCAGAAATCCGTTCGCGATTTTTTCGACGACGATGAAGCGCTTGGCAGCGATGCAGCTCTGCCCGCTGTTAATGAGGCGCGCGGCCGCCGCCCGCTTCGCCGTCTGGTGCAGTTCAGTATCCTCGAGAACGATGAAGGGGTCGCTCCCTCCCAGCTCGAGCACGGTCTTCTTGATCTCGCTGCCCGCCTGCTCCGCGACTTTGCTGCCGGCGCTGTCGCTGCCGGTGAGCGTAACCGCGCGTATGCGCGGATCGGCGATAAGGGCGGGGACTCGCCCGGCAGTGACGAGGGCCGCGCGGAAGACGCCCTGGGGAAATCCCGCCTCGCAAAAGATTTCCTCGATCTGCAGCGCACAGCGTGGAACGTTCGAAGCGTGCTTCAATATTGCCGTGTTTCCCGCCATGAGCGCCGGGGCGGCGAAGCGAAAGACCTGCCAGAAGGGAAAATTCCACGGCATGATGGCCAGCACAGGCCCCAGCGGATCGAATCGGATGTAGCTGCGCGACGCCTCGGTCTTCCGGGGCTGATGCGCGAGAAAAGCCTCGGCGTGCTCGGCATAGTACTCACACCCCCACGCGCACTTCTCCACTTCCGCTTCACCCTGAACGATGGGTTTCCCCATCTCGAGGGACATCGTCCGCGCATACTTCTCCTTTCCGCCTCTCAAGATTCGGGCGGCCTCCCGCATCCGCCTTGCGCGATCCTGAAACGGGCGGCTACGCCAATCGCAGAAGGTCGTAACGGCCGCTTCCAGGATACGATCGATTTCGCTCGTCGACGTTTCCTCGAAGATCTCCAGCACCTCGCCCGTGGCTGGATTGATAGATTGGATGCTCATAATAGCCTCCGGATAAGTCATCATGCGACGTTAACCAACAGGCGGATCGAGCATGTTCTTCTCCGCGCTGTGCTTAGAGTAACAAGTCCATCAGTGGATCTACCGCTTTATTGCGTCGATCATCCCATGCAAGTGGGCTGCCGCGCTTTCGACGCCATGATATTCGATGCTCTGAAGTTTGTGTTGTCCCGCCTCGCTTTCTGCAGAAACCACTGCACAACGGTGCACATTTTCGAAATCGCCATAAGGGAGCTTATTCTTGCCTTCGTATGCGCGTGTTCCTCGGTTGGTGCTCGCTCCAGGCGTCCCTTTCGTCTCGTACAACCTTTCCCTGCTTGACGAGTTGTTGAGCATGGTTGAATGCTTTCTGATTTAACTTCGTGGCCATAATTCACCTCCTGTTTGGACCATTAGAGTTCGGTCTCGCGTTAAAGGTTTGCAGCGCTCAATCACGAATCGGTCACGACCGTTCCTGATAGCGAATGAAGTGATCGTAAAGCTGGATCGGATGATTGATAGGCAACGACAAAGTCACCCACGGCGGCTTTCACGTCTATGTTATGTGCTCATCTGACGGCAACCGGGCGAGCATTTCCTCGGTTTCCGTTCGGTCAGGATAGGAAGTTTGCGCTCCATAGCGGGTCACGGAAACGTGGGCGGCAGCGGCGGCAAACCTCACGGCATCCAACAAACCCTGCCGCTCGAGCAACGCGACTGCCAATGCCGCGGCAAACACGTCGCCGGCACCGGTTGTGTCTACCACCTTCACGGGAGCCGGTCGAATTGCAATGGCGCTGTCGGGAGTCACTATGACGCAACCGCCCTGAGGCATTTTCATAAGAGCAACCTTGGTGCCGCGGCTGATTAGTGCGCGACCGGCGCGAAGCGCGTCTTCGATTGACTGCACAGCGATCCCGGTCAGCTGCTGCGCCTCGACGGGATTCGGAGTCACAAAATCGACTAAAGGAAACAATCGGTCGGACACTCGCTCGGCCGGCGACGGGTCCAAAATTATAGGGAACTTTCGATGCACGGCTGCGCGCGCGGCGCGCTCGACCGGATCGATTGAGATTGCGCAGTCAGCGACTAGAATAGAATCCGCAGCGGCTTTAGCCACCGCAGATGCGGCGTTCGCGGCCTCTTTCTCGGTCCAAACGTCATTTGCATTATGGGCGGCAATCATGGTCTTCTTCCCATCCGGAGTCACCACTATAGTTACGAAGCCCGTTGCCATGCCATGCACGCGCGATACCAACCGCAGGTCCAATGGCAGTTGCCGTAGCGGGTTGAGCGCCTGCTCGGCGAGATCGTCATCACCGACGTGCCCGATGAGCATTACAGGGGCACCGAGCCGGCGTGCCGCATAGGCTACGTTGGCGGCTTTCCCTCCCCCGAATCGCATAAAGTCGGTCACGAGAAAATCGTGACCCGCTTCGGCCCAGCGTTCGGCTCGAACCTGAAAATCCGCATTGATGCTCCCGAGTGAAATGATTATGGGTGCGGATTCCATCGCCTGAGAGTGAAGTGCAAGGCCTATGCCACCTGCAACCTTCTATCTTCGACGTTAGGCCACCAAAAAAACCGTTGTTTCCAGGGGGCCGAACCTTCGTAAATTCGCGGATTCTCGTAACGAACCTCCGCGATGAGGAAGGATGCTATAGAGATGCGCATCATTTTCCGGCTTCGTAGGCAACTTCCACGATTCGAGAACTCCCGAAACGTCAAAATGACGAAGATCGTTTTTCGATTCCTTCAGTCGAAATGGCTCGGTTTGAGACAATCTAATGACTCAGGACTCTGCGCAATCCGCCGGCGCCGGAGTTTTTTAAACCGACCTCTTCGATTCCTTCACCAGATAGCTTCAGTGGATCAAAATCCTGCCTTGTCCTTTGTGTCGATCGTGGAAGTTTGAGTTTCTCCTGCTTTCGGTGAGTTCTCCGTACCGCTCGGTATTTCTGCTGGTTTTCTCACATGTAAACGGAAACATGGAAATATAAATTGCCAAGTAAACTTGCACCGGACCCTGATCCCCAGCGGGAAACTGCGGTGGATCCCTGCCGATTGTATCGTGGCCGCTCCAGTTGTTTAATGCAAAAGGAGGCACATGATGGCCTGATGAGGCTGTCCGAAAGGAGGCTTTGATCCATGTCATTTTGCTTGATGGCGGACGAATCGGTGGAAGATGGAATCAAGCGGATTGTGAGTAAAGAAATTGCTCAAGCGATCAAGGAAATTGACAACCCGAGATTGAAGCGGAGCGAAGCCATCCACGAAGTCCGAAAACACTGCAAGAAAATCCGCAGTGTGCTCAGACTCGTAAGACCGCAATTCGAAGAGACTTATCAGTTTGAAAACGCGTGGTTTCGCGATACGGCAAAGGGGATTGCCGAGCTGCGGGACGCCGAAGCCATAATCGAGACCTACGATAGCCTGCTCGACAAGTTCAACGATCAAGTCGACCGGCGCGCTTTTGCGCCGATTCGCCGGGCATTGACCCTTCGACAGAAAAAGATCATCGAAGAGACCGGAGACTTGAATCAAAAACTCAAAGAGCTTCGTGCCCGCATGGATAAGGCGGCCGGACGGGTCGCGGATTGGAAACTAAAGGTGGACGGATTCGACGGTATCGAAGGGGGGCTCGTCGCGACTTATCGCCTGGCGCGCAAGACAATGACCGCGGCCTACGGCGACCCGACCGCGGAGAATTTTCACGAATGGCGAAAGCAAGCCAAGTATCACGGTTATCATATGAGATTGCTGCGCGAGTTGTGGAAACCGGTCATGCGCTCGCTTGAGAAGGAGGCAGATGAGCTGTCGGACTTGCTGGGCGACGACCACAACCTCGACGTCCTTCACAAGACTCTGCTCAAATCTCCCAACAAATACGGCAAAAAACGGGATATCCAGGTGCTACTTGGTTTGATCGACCGGAGGAGCGCCGAGCTAAGGGTGGAGGCCAAAACAATCGGCGGAAGAATCTTTGCGGAAAAACCGAAGGCTTTCGGTCGTCGCTTCAGGGTCTATTGGGAAGTTTGCCGGTCCGAGGTCGAGCTTCCCTCGAAAAAACTGACCGAAGAGCCTGGCGTCGTCACTGCGGCCGCATGACTCCGTCCTTCGGAGCGCCTTTTTTGGCCAAGTTCTGGTTCTTAAAGCGGAGGTCCTCGGTTACTTCGTCGCCGAACCAATCCGGAGGCTCGAATTCTTCGCTTTTCTCCCGTGAGGGGAACTCGACTTCGGCAAGCACCAGACCTTCCAGATTTCCCCGAAATACGTTGAGCTCGATTTTTTGGCCCGCGTCGTCGATTTGGTAACGGATTTTCTCAATCCTTCGACCTTCGGTGGCCGGCCATAGCGTATTGAATTGATCCTGACTCAATGCGATTTCCAATTCCCTGCGTTGCAAACGTCCGCTGCCCTTAAAAGTTTCGAAATAGCGATCGCCAATTTTCCGCAACCGCACCTCGGCGCCAGTGACATCGATCGCAAGGTAACCCTGGACGATATTTTCGGAAGGGTATTGCTCGATATTTTTTGGCACCTGCCGCACTTTAAAAACTCTCTCGATTTCTTCGTTTTTCTGCTCGGGCATGCGGGTCCACCGCTCAACGATACGGTCTTCTCAATTTTATGACATTCTTACGTTGCGAACACTATAGCGAAAAGGACCATTGGTTAAACTTCGGCGTTTACCATTAAGCTGATTCATTCAGACGAACACAGCATGTGGCTTCTCCGTTCTTTTTCGATTCTCTTCCTGTGTTGCTGAGTGCCCGAACACCCTGGAGACAAAATTTTCCGCTGAACGAAATCGATATTTCCACGGCGATTTTTTTTGGGAACGCCGGCTTCGACATGCGCCCCGCCATCGCATGGGGAAGGTTTGCTGATCAAGCCACGCTAGATAGGAGGTTTAGATTACATTTGCTTTGCGCTCTACATTCCTGCGCTGTCATTAAAATTTTGAAATCACACTGACTCATGACGTAGGAACGATCATGGCCGTCAAGATCCTTATTTATAGAAAAATCAAACCGGAAAGTCTTAGAGGCTAAAGTTAAGCCAAACCGCCTTTGCCAATTCAATCGCTATATTAACGGGAGCTTTCTATCTACTTCTTTATTTGATCAACTTGGTTGCACCTGGATTGTTCAGGTTTCTGTTTAACGCTCAGTTTCTAGGTGCTGATGTGGCCTCTTTGCTTCCGAAAGAATTTGACGCGGGGAATTTTATCGTTACCTTGGTTTTGATGGTTATCACTGCTTGGATTTTTGGCTACGTGTGGGCCTGGCTGTATAATCGCTTAGCAAAGTAGGAGAGTTCCTTTAATCTGTGTTTTTTGTTTCAGTCGTCCTGAAGCTCTCGCCAAGGACAGCGCGCGGTCGTTTCTCTCAGAGATATGGCCAAGAAGAAATTCAAGCCGGAGGATGTCGCGGCTGGGCGGTACGTGGAGGCTTATGTTTCTTTCCTTGAAGTATGTGGAGCGGATTCATGACGATGCCAAGGGCCCTGCCCGGCGTCACTCACAAGAATCCGACAAGGCCGAGGGTTGCACAAAAGAAGAAAGTGTTGAAGCCGGAGGTGTAAATATGACATTCATAATCCCGAGCTCATTAAAGCTGGAACACGAAGAGTTTCATGCGGAACTCGTCAAAGCGACTCGAGCGGGTGGCAGGGTGGGAGACGCGGCGAAGGCTGTCGCGAAAGTTCTTCATGAGCACTTTGTGAAAGAGGAAGAATTCGCGCTCCCTCCTCTTGGGCTATTATCCGGGTTAAGAGAGTTGCTTCTTCGAAGCGTTGATCGGCTCATTCATCCAAATAATGAGACGGCACTCTGAAGCGCTTCGGCCAGGGTCGGATGAATGTGAATGGCGTCGCGCATCACCGTGTAAGGCGCTCCGGCGTTCATCAGTTCAACATAAAGGTGGACCAGTTCTGCTGCTTCGGTGGCCAGCACGGTCGCTCCAAGGATGCAACCCGTCTCTGCGTCGATGATGACTTTGATGAAACCTTCCGAGTCGCCGAGATCTCTGGCCTTGCCGTTTTTCCTCATCTCAAACCGCGCGATTTTGATCTGCTTGCCCGCTGCACGCGCCTCGCGCTCGGTCATGCCGACACGACCAAGCTCCGGATCGGTGAAGATCGCGTATGGCACTATCCGGTCTGTGGTGCGAGAGCCGTCCCCCACCATCTGGGACATCAATATCCGGTAATCGTCCCATGAGGTGTGAGTGAACATCGGGCCTCCACGTATATCGCCGGCCACCCAGACACCTTCAACGTTGGTCGCCAGCCGCTTATTCGCCTCCACAATACCTTTGCTGGAAACTTTTACGCCGATTGTCTCCAGACCCAGATCGTCTGTGTTTGGCTTGCGCCCTGCGGCGACAAACAGATGCGACGCCTCGATATCAGCCGTGCCATCGCTTCCTTCAAGAGTTAGTCTTATGCCCTTTTCCTTACGGTCGGCGCGCCGGACCTGGGTATTCAGGCAAAACTCGACAGCCTCCGCTTCGAGCAACCGCTTGAGATCTTCGGCAATGTCTTTGTCCTCATGGCCGGTAATTTGATCCGACTCTTCGATCACCGTCACGGCGCTGCCCATCCGGCGATATAACTGGCTCATCTCAAGCCCGATATAGCCGCCGCCGATGATCGCAAGGCGCTCTGGAAGCTCGGTTCTCTCGATCCAGTTCTCCGCATCGATGAAATCAATGCCGTCCAAGCCCTCAATCGCGGGGATCAAGCTACGCGTCCCGGTATCAATCACGATCTCTCCGGCCGTCACCGCCCCGTGGCCGATGCGCACGCGGAATCCGTTTTCGTCACGGCCTTCGACGCGAGCGTGGCCCCTCAGCAAGCAGGGGTTTTCAGAATTCTCGAAGCCTTGTTCGAGGCTTCTGCGCAAGTCGACCACGATGTCCTTCGCGCGCTTGAGCACAGCCGGAAAATCGACCTCGATGGTCGAGATCTTCAACCCGAACTCGGCGCCGCGCCGCGCCAGATGTGCCACACGACCCGAAGCGATCGCAGCTTTTGTAGGGATGCAGCCGAAGTTCACACACGAGCCGCCGAGGTGTTTTCGCTCCGCGAGCCCCATGCGCCGGCCCGCGTTGGCGAGACCATAAGCCAGCGGGATGCCGGCCTGACCGCCGCCGATCACCAACACGTCGTACTTGGCGTTTCTCGCCATAACTGTTTTCTCCCGGGAACGCAAAGATTGCCACTGCTGTTCTTCATAAAGCGCTCACATAGACAGAATTGCCGCGGTTTTGGTCTGACGCTGAAGCTCCTGTTCACTTCTACTCACGTCCAGCGCGCGCTCGAACGCGGCTCTAACAACCTCGTAGGGCCGCGCTCCGCGAATGACTTCTGCTTCTCCGAGCGGTTCATCGATCCGGCTAACCATTATAGTCGGTACCGCCGTGATGCCGAGTTCTGCCGCTTTACGCTCATCGTGAAGAACACGTTCGCGGTAGGTCCCTTGCTCCAGCGCTGCCCGCAATTCCTTGCGATCCAAGCCAATCGCAGTTCCAATCTCTATGAGAACATCTATACTGTCGATGTCATGGCCATCCTCAAAGAAAGCTTTGAACAGAGCCTGATGCGCCTCTTCAAATCGGCCCTCCTCCCGAGCAAATTCCGCTAACTCCAGGGCCCTGCGGCTGCGCGGCTGGACCGGGGGAAGCCGTAGCGTCATCCCCTGTTGCCGCGCCATTGGGTAGACGGCTCGATTCCAAACGGAATGCAGATACTCGCCATCGGGATCAAGCGTTGGAACTGGCGCCGGTCTGAGTTCGAAAGCACGCCACTCTAGATCGACTGCCTCGCCATACTCCTGACGAATGCGTTCGAGTAAGGGCTCTGCCAAATAACAGAAAGGGCAGACGTAATCACTCCAGACGGTTATCCGAACTTTCCGTGCCATTGCTTATGCTCCACTGAGTGGGCGCCTAATGTGTGGTGACCATGATGTTTGTGCACCAGCGCGTGACCTCGGCCACGAGCAATCAGCCAGCGGTTAACGGGAAAAGCGGCAATCCCAGCGAGATTAAGCGAGACGATGAGGCTGCCCCAGAACAGCGGCTCAGTGAGCCCGGCATCCATCGCGCCGGGGATGACGAGCATCACAGCGTTGTCAACGATCTCCATGATCGTGATGGAGAGCGTATCCGACGCCAAGGCGAGCGAGAGAGCCGCGCTGAATCCCAGGCCCGCACGCAGCAGCGGCAGCAATGTCAAGAGGTAACCAAACGCGTAAGCGAGCACAGCCGCGACCGTGACCGACGCCATGTTATCCCATCCCAACGAGCTGGCGATCACCATGCCGAGCAGCTCGCCGATCGAACAGCCAGTAAGACAATGAACGGTAGCGCTTAGCGCGAGACGATTCACGAAAAATTGATTCGTGCTTTGCGATGCGTGATCCATCGCTACCGGGCCGCCTTATCATCGGTTCAAAGTTCGGGGAGCGGGTAGCCGGCGGCCAGGAGCCGTCGCGCCATCCGATTGCCCATTGTGCCCAACCCGATAAACCCAACACGTCTCTCTTTGATTGTCGTCACCGCGATTCCTCCGTAGATGGTCCAGCCCCTCCGTTTTCTTGTTATGTGAAGGGAGCAACAGCTATGCCAGCAGGGGAAAAAAATTGTCGAACTTAACAAAAGACTCGCTTCAGATGCGCCAACCATTCCATCTTACTGTTTCGTAAAAGCGGCTGGATCAACGAAAGAAAAATCGGGAGTTTGCCTAGCTGAAAAGCAGCCAAATTACGCGACGATCAAATCAAGTCAGCGCGCTTACTGCTCGCGAGAACCCGCAAATTTACTATAGCTCGCGGAACACATTGAAAAGATGCGGGCCCACTCTCGCTGTCGCCCGCAGCGCACCGTCCTCGACCATAATCGCGGCCTTTAATCCTTTAAGATCTTCCATCATTTATTTTTCAAATGCCTACTCCCAATTGCCCTTGAAAAGCGGCGTGAGGGGATGGAGCGACCGTTCCATCTTCAAGTCGTTGAAGATTTCCGCCGTGGCTTCCGTTTCGTGCTCCGGGTTGAGCTGTAGGCCGAGCTCTGCGAAGACGTCCTGCCTGGCGCCGACGAGCAGGATTTCAGCGCCCTCATAATCCAGAAAGTCCGGCGGCTCTGCGGGGATGAAGCGGCGCCCGGCAAACCGCCCTTGCAGTTCCTCGGGGAAGCGGGCTCGGTGCGACTCATCCAGGCCGACGCCGGGCGGCGAGGGCGCTTCGGGATTTTTGACAACGACGATGTAGCTGCCCTCCTTGACGATGTTGAGCGCCCGTTGCACCTCGCCGGGCTCCTCCGGCAGCTCGAGAACGTATGCCAGATGGGTATGGCCGCTATGTCGCACGATCGCATATATTCCCTCGCCGGCGGGGGAAGCTGTGAAAAAATTGTATAAAAACGTTTATGCATAGCTATATAACTATGATATAGTTGTCTCCCGATTTCTGATTAAGGGAGACGCTTTGGATGGGATACCTAACCAAGATTCAAGT
>Ga0066710_100001878_pt1 | contig 16295 bp, 19 predicted proteins | sample GraSoiAngelo_159_FD_79666 | JGI IMG/M metagenome (GOLD analysis project Ga0066710, IMG submission 79666) | Grasslands soil microbial communities from the Angelo Coastal Reserve, California, USA - 14_1009_16_40cm | ecosystem: Environmental > Terrestrial > Soil > Grasslands | place: USA... | reverse complement strand
GCCGAGCAGGTCAAGCAGCTGGAGCACCGCGGCTACTCGTTCGAAGGCGCCGAGGCGTCGTTCGAGCTCCTCCTCCATCGGGCGCGTGGACATTCGGCGCCCTTCTCGCTCATCGACTACATCGCGCTCGTCGAGCAGCGCGAGAGCCGCGCGCTGGTGTGTGAGGCGATGATCAAGGTGCAGGTCGACGGCGAGGTGGTGCACACGGCGGCCGAGGGCAACGGGCCGGTGAACGCACTCGACGCGGCGCTCCGCAAGGCGTTGACCTCGCACTTCCCGGAGATCGCCAACACGCAGCTGTTCGATTACAAGGTGCGTGTGCTCGACGGTCGCGACGGCACCGCTGCGGGTGTGCGCGTGCTCATCGAGAGCGGTGACCACCACCGTCGCTGGAGCACGGTCGGCTGCAGCACGAACATCATCGAGGCGTCATGGATCGCGCTCACCGACGCGTTCGAGTTCGCGATCACGCGCGCCGCGCAAGCGGCCGCCTGACAGGCTCATCAACGTCATGAAATAACGTCGGCGAAGGCGGATTCATTCCGCCGTAGCCGGCTCCGCTTCAGCGCTGAAAAAGCGCGGTGCCTCGGGGCCCCCACGGATTCGCCGAATCCGTGGGGTGATTGGTCGGGTGCGGCTTTTTCAGCGTTTTACTCCGGGCATCCGGCGGCAACCCACTGACGGAACAGCGCGACCTGCTCCTCGTCCCACGAACCGTCGCAGGGCATGCTGCCGATCTCGAGTTGCGTCACGATGGAATCGGCGTGCTCGGCCACCTGATCGCGCTGGGTCAGGTCGAGCAGCCACGACATGCTGTCGACGTCCAGCTCGCGGAAGAGTGGCCGCACGTCGCGCTCGAAGCTGGGCTGTTCTGGCGCCGGCATCGCGGCGCAGAAGCATAGCGCCCGCGACCCCGAACCCTCCCCGCGTGGTGCGTGTCACCGCTTCGACAGGTTGCCCGACTACCATGAACGCATGCGCCACGATTTCGGGCCGTACGGTGGCTTCGACGGACACTGGGTCATCGGCCTCGTGTTCGGGTTGGTCATGCTGCTGCTGATCATCGCGGCCGTGGTCGTCATCGTGCGTGTGGTCGGCAAGCGTCCGGTCGGTGCTCCGCCGCTCTGGGGTGGGGGCTCCTGGTGGCAGACTTCCGGGCCGCATCACGCGCTCTCCGAGCTCGACCTGCGCTACGCGCGAGGCGAGGTCGACAGGAACGACTACCTGCAGCGACGCGCAGACCTGCTCGGCCAGCCGCATCCCTCGGGCGGCGCGCCGGCTCCCGGCCCCGGCACGACCCCCACACCGAAAGCCCCCTAGCCGGCGAAGCAGCGCACCGCCCACGCGATGGCGCCGACCAGGCCTGCGTCGGTGCCGAGCTCGGCGGCGACGATCCGGCAACGCTTCAGGGGCTCCACGAACGCCAGCTCCGGGATCGCCTCGCGCATCGGCGCGAAGAGCAGTTCCCCCGCGTTGATCAACCCGCCCCCGATGGCCACGCACTCGGGTGCGAGCTCGTTGACCAGCCCGCCGATTGCCCGGCCGAGCGCGCGCGCCGCGTCTGCGAAGACCCGGCGCGCCAGTTCGTCGCCGGCGTCCGCTGCTTGCTGAACCGCGTGCGCGTCGAGCGCAGCGGGGTCGATGCCGGCCAGCGACGATGCGGCGCCGGATTTGAGCGCGGCCCGCGCCGCGTGAGCGATCGCCGTGCCCGACGCAGAGCCCTCGAGGCATCCGGGATGCCCCTGCGCGCACGCCGGCGCATCGTGACCCACCGGCATGTGCCCGATCTCCCCGGCACGCCCGGCGCCGTCGAAGAGCTTGCCGTCGAGCACGAGCGCGCCGCCGATCCCGGTGCTGGCTGTGATGAAGACGAAGTGGCGCGTGCCGCGCCCGGCGCCGGCCATCCACTCGGCGAATCCGGCGAGGCTGGCGTCGTTGTGCACCACCACCGGACAGCCGAGGCGCTCGGCGAGAACATCGCGCGCGTGCACCTCATGCCAGCCAGGTAGGTTGGGCGCCTCGTACACCACGCCGGTGACGGGATCGAGCGGGCCGGGGATGCCGATCGCCAGCCCGTCACATCGTCCCTTGCCGGCGGCTTCGCGCACGCAGTCCACCACGGCGGCGAGAACGGCGTCGGGGCCTTCGGCTGCCGGCGTCGCACGGTGCACGCTGGGTCCGTGCGTAGCCTCACCGGTTGCGACCGCGGCTCGGATGTTGGTGCCACCCAGGTCGACGCCGATGAGCAGTCGGGTCATGCCGTGTCGTCGAACGCGGTCCAGCCGCCCGGCGCCGCGATGCGGTCCGCCTCGGCCGGGCCGAGCGAGCCCGCGTCGTAAAGCGCGATCGCGGGCGGGTGGTCGAGCACCCGCTGCACCGCCGCCCAGCCGCTCTCCACCTCGTCCTCGCGGATGAAGAGCGTGTGGTCGCCGTCCAGCGCGTCGTGGAGCAGCCGTTCGTACGCCTCGGGAGGCGAGGTCTTGAACGACTCCCCGTACTTGAAATCCATGTCCACCATCTGCGTCACCAGCTCCGGCCCCGGCTGCTTGGCGACGAAGCGCAGCGCGATTCCCTCGTCGGGCTGGATGCGCACCTCGAGCCGGCCGCTGTGCATGCGGTGCATCCCCTCGCCCCGGAAGAGGTGCAGGGGGGCGTCACGAAAGGTGATGACGACACGGGTGTCGCGTCGCGCCATGCGTTTGCCGGTGCGCAGCAGGAAGTGCACCCCCGACCAGCGCCACGAATCCAGACGGACCCGCAGCGCCGCATACGTCTCGGTGCTCGACGAGCGCGAGACGCCCGGCTCGCGACGATAGCCGACCACTTTCGCGCCGTCGACCTCGCCCGCCCTGTACTGGCCGCGCACCACCTGTCGCGGGTCGACCGGGTGGATCGCCTGCAGCACCTTGACCTTTTCGTTGCGCAGCTGCTCGGGGTCGAATGAGATGGGCGCTTCCATGGCGATGATCGCCAGCACCTGGAACATGTGGTTCTGCACGATGTCGCGGATGGCGCCGATCTCCTCGTACAGCTTGCCCCGCTGCTCGACGCCGATGTTCTCCGCCACCGTGATCTCGACGCGCGCGATGGCGTCGCGGCTCCAGATGCGCTCGAACATCGAGTTGCCGAACCGGAACACGAGCAGGTTCTGCACCGTCTCCTTGCCGAGATAGTGGTCGATGCGAAACACACGTCGCTCGGGAATGACCGCGTGCAGCGTCCGGTTGAGCTCACGCGCGGACTCGAGGTCGCGCCCGAAGGGCTTCTCGATGACGAGCGAGGCGCCGTCCGCAAGCTGACTCTTGCCCAGTCCGGCGATGAGGTCGGCGAAGGCCGAGGGCGGGACGGCGAGGTACACGATGCGGCGTTCCTCGGTGAGCTGCGCTCGCAGCGGTCCGAGGTCCCCACCCTCGACAGGAACGAAGCGCAGGCGATCGGCGAAGCTCGCGAAAGCGGCGGCGTCAATGCCGGTGCGCGAGAACGTGGCCACCGAGTCGCGCGCGAACTCGCGAAAGCGCGCATCGTCCCACGCAAACGGCGCCACGCCGGTGACGCCGCCGCGGGCCGGCAGCAGGCTCTCGATGTGGAGGTTGTAGAGCGCCGGGATCAGCTTGCGCCTGGCGAGGTCGCCCGTCGCTCCCACCACCACGATGTCCTGGTCCGGTGGCGGCGTCAGCGCCATTGCGTGCTCAGCGCCCGCTGAAGTGTCGCCAGACGACGTCCACGAGCTTGATCACGATCGCGGCGACCGCGCATGCCATGCTGGCGACGAAAACAGGCCCCTCCGCACCCGGCGTGACGAAGGTGTAGACGGCCAGGACGCCGGCCGCGAACAATCCGGTGAGTGACAGCACCAGCAACGCGATGACGGTCCGCGTAGTGCCGTCGAGCGCCGGTTTGCCGCGCGCAGCCGTTGCGATGCTCGGCCGCAGCGGCTGCGCCGGGAAGAAATGGCGTACGGCAGCGACGCCCAACCGGAAAACCAGCAGCGCCACGAACAAAAGCGTGGTGACGATCACCAGTGGCAGCTCCGCGTCGGGTGTGCTGAACGTGTACACGGCCAGGAAGCCGGCGATGAGCAGCGCCACGATCACCGATACGAGGCCGCCGACCAGCAGCCATGTGATGGCGTCCCAGTCGGGCAGGGTGACGCGCGGCAGCTGCAGCGGTCGCTGCAGCAGGCACTGCTCCTCGATCAACTGCTGGATGAAGCTTGCCGATGCGCTCAGCCCTGATACACGCGCCTGCCTGCCGTATTCGACGGACTCTGGCGCGATCGCCGAGGGCGCGGCCAGCAACCCCGGCTGCGGTCCCGGAAAGAGACGTCGCTCCTCGGTGCGTCCGTCCGGGTATGTGAGCCGGAGCAGCCCGCAGACCTCGCAATGCCAGGCGCTGATGGGCAGGCCACCGATCACCGGGCCGTAGTACGTGACGGTGCGACGCCGCCCTTCGGGACCGATGGCGCCGTCGTAATGGGCGAACTCGTGGGCCAGCACACCGGTGACCGGCTGCGGATGGGTGCAGTCCTCCGGCGCCGGCGGCGCCGCGGACGTCGCGTCGGCGACAGCCATCACGAGGCGGGATTGTAGTGCCGCCCTGGCCGGTCGGCCCTCGACGCCAGGGTTCGGCACGCTCGCGCGGCGAATCCGGCGGCGTGCATGCGTCGCGCGAGATCCCGCGCGCCCAGCTCGCTGCCGGCCAGCGCAAACAGCGCCCCGCCGCTGCCGGTCAGATGCCAGCTGGTCCGCGGCACGGCACCGCGAACGCGGGCGACTGCGTCGCCGACCGCGGCGCTGGCCCGAACGGCCGCGGGCTCCAGCGCGCTGCCCAGCAGCTCGTCGGGAGCTGGGCGGTCTTCGTCGAGCGCCTCGACCAGGCGGACCAAGCGGCCGTCGCCACCCATGTCCTGAGGGAGCACCGCCGCGTACGTGGCGGCGGTGGAGCTTGGCACCGTCGAGACCACGACGAGATCGAGCGGACGCAGGTTGATCGGTGTGAGCAGCTCGCCGCGGCCGCTCACACGGCACGCCGAGCCGCCCAGCAGCGCGGGCACGTCGCTGCCCACGGCGAGCGCGGCTTCGTGCAGCGCGGCCGTGTCGACAGGGTGGCCCCTCCTCGAGAGCAGCAGCGCGCCGGCTGCCAGCACCGCGGCCGCGTCGGCAGACCCGCCGCCGAGTCCGGCGCCGTGCGGGACGCGTTTGTCCAGCCAGATGCGGATATCGAGCGGCAGCCGTGCCGCCGCGGACAGGGCGTGTGCCGCACGCACCGACAGGTTGTCCGACCCTGCCGGCACGCCTGAGGCGGCCGGTCCGCTGAGGCGCAGACTGACCTCGACCGCTTCGGCAGCACCGATCTCGACGCCGATCAGGTCGTGCCAGTCGATGGGCGCGAGCACACTGTCGATGTCGTGCCAGCCGTCCTCGCGGCGCGCGACGACCGCCAGAGCAAGATTCAATTTCGCGTAGGCCGGGGTGATCAGCATGGAAAGCGTTGATATACTGCCCACTTCCCGCGACCGGCGGACCCCGACTCCCGGCCGGCGCGTCTGTATTCGAGAGTCAGCGAGAGAACATGGCCAATTCGCGCTCCGCGCGCAAGCGCATCCGCTCCAGCGAGCGCAAGCACGTCCGCAACCGGACCGTGCGTTCTGCGGTGCGCACCACCATCACCAAGGCGCGTCGCGCACTGCTCGGCGGTGCGGAGGGAGCGGATCCACAGCAGGACGTGCGCACCGCCATTCGCGCGCTCGACCGCGCTGCGGAGAAGGGCATCCTCCACAAGAACAACGTGCGCCGGCGCAAGTCGCGGCTGGCGAGCATGGCTTCTCGCCTGGCACGCGCGGCTCAGGGTGAGGAGGCTGACAAGGCCGCGGCGCGCAGTGCAGCCGCCGGCGGCGCCAAGGGCCGCTCCACCCGGGGCGCCGGGACGAAGAAGGCCGCCAAGCCGGCTCAGCCGGCCGGGACCGCGGGCCGCCGCCCTCGCCGCGCCACCTGATCCGCAGCCCGCAGGGAGAGCAGTCGCAGGCCGTCGGCATCACCGAGCTCGCCGGCTTTGATGCGGCGGTCGACGTCATGCAACTCGCGTAGCCATCCGGCAACCAGCGCGGCCGGGACGGCTCGTGCCTGGCGGGCGAGCCGGTCGGCTCTCCAGTCCGGTATGCGCAGCTCGGCGGCGAGTCCGGCGCCGCTGCCATGCGTGTGCAGGTAGGCCTGCGCCATGAGCAGATCGCGCGCCTGGCCCGCCAGTATCGCCAGGAGGTGCTGGCTCGATCGCCCCTCGGCCAGAAGCTGATCCACCGTGGCGGCGGCCCTGCCCGGTGTCGGACCGAGCAGCTCCTCGATCACGGTCCACATCTCGACCGGCTCGTCTCCGGCGACTGCCGCGCGCACCTCGGTGATGGACAGCGGCTGCCCGGCCGCCAGGGCGACCAGCTTGTCGAGCTCGCTCGCCAGCGCGCCGAGGTCGCTGCCCACAACCTCGAGCAGGTGATTGGCGGCACCGGGTCCGAGGCGGAGGCCACGGGCGGCGATCGCGGCGTCGAGCCAGACGCGGAGCTCACGGCTTTTCGGCCGGGGGTGATACGAGATCTCGCCCCCGAGGCTGCGCACCGCCGCCAGCACGGCGTTTTGCGGAGGCACTCGTAAGTGGGCGACCAGGCACACCGCAGTGGTGGGAGCTCGCTGGGCGAGCACGTCCGCGAGGGCGTCGGGTCCCTCGCTGCCGCGCCGGACCGTGCCCCCGAGCTGCGGTGGATCGCGTACCAGGACCCATCGCTCGGCATCGATCAAGGGGATCTCGGCGATGCTCCGCCGGAACTCATCGAGGCGGAATCCGGGGTCGAAGACCTCGACATGCATCTGGCTCGCACGCGAGGCGGCCAGCCATTCCTTGACCGCGCCGTCCACGAGGTGGCGTTCCTCGCCGTGGATCAGGCGCAACGACTGGCCGGCTCTGGCTCGCGCAGGCATTGCGTTTCCGATTATCCCGCCGGTCAGGTGGCTTCCTCGAGCCCGGTGGGACCACCGGCGAACGCCAGATCACCGTCACCCGCGGTGCGCCGCGTCGAGTACCCGGCGGGTAGCGGCAGCGCGGGTGCATGTGCGGCTGCAGGCACTGCCACCGACGAGGGTTGAGCTGCGCCGAGCAGGACGGGCGCGAGGGCGCCACCCGGCGGGGCCACGAGGACGTCGGCCCTCAGCTGCGCCGGATAGAGGCCGGCGAGCTCCTCCTCGTCAGCTGTGCCGACGTCGCCCAGCACCAGCACCCGGCCCGTCCGGTCGCCTACGCTCACCGCGCACTCGGCTCGGCCGGTTCTGGCGGCGCTCACCGTGAGGCACTGCCACGAGGCGCCGGCCCAGGTCCACGGCCGGGTGCCGGCCTGGATCACCGACGCACCCTCGGCCTCGAGCATGGTGATGACCGCCTCCGCTCCCGGATTGAGCCGGGTCGGTTCGACCACAGCCCCCACGGAATACTGTCCCGCGACTGCGGCCAGCCCGGCGACCGCTGCCTGCTCGCCGCCGGTGAGCACCACGAGCCCGATATGCCGGGTCCAGGGGGGCGTCGCGCGGCCCAGTGCCTGGAGCAGCAGCGGCGCCGACGCACCGCCGTCGATCAGCGCCAGCGCTCCGCTTCCCGACTGCACCAGCACCGCCGGCGCCGCGCCGACGTCGAGCACGGTCACGTGGAGCACGCCGTCGGGAGCTGCGGTGGCGACGCCGGTGCCGGAGGCCACGGCGACGCCGGCCGCGGCTGCGGCCGCCATGACGCGCCTGCGCATGCCGGCCGTCGTGTTCCGGCGGGCGAGCAGCACCACGAACCCGCCGGCGCACAGCCCGCTCAACTCGGCCAGGCTCCAGGAGAGCGGCCACGATCCCAGCCGCAGCGCCGCCCCGGGCAGCGCAGCCATCGTCCCGGCGATGCCCAGGGTCACGCCGGTGCCGGCACCGGCGAGTTGCAGCGGCAGCCAGCCCAGCGCCGGGTGCAGCGCGCTCAGTGCCGCGCCACCGGTTCCCAGCACGATGAGCACGGGCAGCAGCGGCAGCACCAGCGCGTTGGCGAACGGCCCCACCAGCGAAACGACACCGAACGTGCCGGCCATGACCGGGACGGTGGCGAGCTGGGCTGCGACCGTCACCGCGAATGGCTCGGCCAGCAGGCGCGGGCCGGGGAGTCGCCTCGCCAGGGGCTCGGCCAGGAGCAGGATCCCCGCCGTCCCCATGAAGGAGAGCTGGAATCCGGGGTCCTTCGCCAGCGCCGGCGCGATGCCCAGCATGGCCGCGGCGAGCACAGCCAGGAGGGGGAGCGGATCGACGCGCCTGGCAGCAATGCGCCCCAGGAAGGCAGCCCCCGCCATCAGCGCGCTTCGCACGGCCGCGGGCCCTGCGCCGCTGACGAGGACGTACGCAGCCACCACCGGAGCCGCAGCCAGCAGCGTCCGGCGTCGCGACCACTGCAGGGCGCGTGCCGCGGCGGCGATCATTCCAACGACGAGCACCACCTTGAGCCCAGAGACGACGACGATGTGGATCAGCCCCGAATCCTGCAGCGGCGCACGCGTCGCCGGGCTCATCGGCTGGCGGATGCCGAACGCGATTCCCAGCAGCAACCCGGCGGTGGGCTCCGGCAGTACCGCATTGACCGCCGTCACCAGCCGCCGCTGAACCCAGGCGAGCACTCCCGGAGGGGACGGGCCGGCTCGACGGAGGATGGTCACCCGCGCCCCCGTCACCAATGCCTGCACACCTTCTCTCTCCAGGGCGGCCTCGGATCTCGGGCCTGGACGGCGGCCGGGAGCGCGGATCGCCGACGCGTCGATTTCCACCCGGTCACCCGGAGACAGGGCCGGCATCGCGGCGCCGGTGACGAGCAGCGCCCCGGAGACCGCGGCGTCGGTGTCGGCGTCGGTGAGCCGCTCGACATCGACGATGACGTCGGCGGCGCCGAGCAGCGGCGCGTCGCGCACCGCACCCGTGACCACCACGCCGCGCTCCCCCAGGTGACCGTCGATGCGATCGGGAGCAGGCTGCAGCACTGCGCCGCCTCCCCGGGCGATCCCCAGGAAGAGCAGGACGGCGAGCAGCACCGCCGGCCGCCGAAACCGCAGGCGCGCGGCAGCGGCGACCAGTCCCGAAGCGAGCGCGAACGCAGCCGCCGCGGCCGCCGCGAGGAATCCGAGGCGCAGCGTGAACCCCGCCCCCACTGCTGCGGCGAACGCGCCGCTGAGTAGCGTCAGCCACCAGCCCGCCGGCGAGCCGGCGAGGCGGCTCACGGAGACGCGAGGACGACGCGCAGGTAGTGCGTGAGTCCGGAGACCGTCGCGCTGTCCACACCGAGGTCGGTGCGGAGCTGGCTCAGCGACTGGAACGGTCCCCACGTGTCGCGGTACTCCACGATGGCCTGTGCCAGGCCCGGCGGCATGCCAGGGACCGCGTCCAGCTCGTCGGGCGCCGCCGCGTTGATGTCGAGCCGCGCAGCCGCTGCAGCCCCGCTCCTGGCAAAGGGAATGTTCACCTGGCGGCCGTCGTGCACGCGCGACGCGAGGTCGGGGAGGCGGCCTGCGTCGGCTGCGGTGCTGATGCCCCCGGCTGCGGCGATGGCATCCGAGACACGGGCGTCCGGGCTGAGCTGGTACAGGCCGGGGTGCTCGACAGCGCCGCTGACGAAAACCAGCACGGTGGCGGGTGCCGGTGGGTCGGCGGCGGCCGCCATGGGCATGGGTGGCTGCTCGCCTGCTGGATGCATCGTCGCCCAGCCCCCGAGCGCGCCCAGCACCAGCACCCCGGCTGCGCCGGCTGCCACCCGGCGCTTGCCTACTCTGTTCAGCCATATTGCTATCGCCGTCATACAGATTTGTAGCATAGCGTAGGGCAGCGGCATTGCGCAATCGGAGCGACCGCCGTGAGGCGGAAAGCGCTACGTGTGGGTCAGAGGCGGTAGCGCCGCAGACCGTCCTCGCCGACGAAGGTCTCGGCTCCGGCGCGCTCGGCGAGAAAGCGGATGGCTCGACCGGATACCGGCTCGCCCGCTGCGGTTATTTCCCCGGCGATCTCTGCGGCGGTCGCCGCGCCCTTCTTGGCGAGCACCGCGCGGACCACTTCCGCCGTCACCGAGGCGGGCGTGGCCCGGCCCTTGGGACCCTTGCCCCGCCGCCGGCGCCGCGCTTTCGGCGCCACCGCCTTGCGCCGCCGCGGGCGGGCGCCGGCTGCGTCGCCCAACGCCGCTCCGGCACGGTCGAGCAACGCCACGGCGTCACGCACCTCTCGCCGCAGGCTCGCGTTTTCGGCGCGCAGCGCGGTGACCTGGTGGACCAATGTCTCGATCTTGCCCACGAGCCGCTCGGCGGCCTGCACGACCGGGGATTGGGCGGCGGCCGGCGCCGGGTCACCCGTCTCGCTCACCGCATATCCGAATTCCGGCATTGAAATCTCCTTGACGGCCACCGTCAGTCCGGGACAATCGTGCGCCCATAAACGGCTGTGCCCTGGCGTCTGCAGACATTGTGTGTCAAGAGTGTGCCGACTGGCAATCCTCTTTGCGATTGTTTGCAGTCACTCGAGGCCGTGGAGGACGCGGAGGCAAGCGGCTCGGGCTACCATGAGATCGACCCTGGGGCCATAGCTCAGCTGGGAGAGCGCTTGCATGGCATGCAAGAGGTCGGGAGTTCGATCCTCCCTGGCTCCACACCCGTGGCGCCGCCAGCAGGTCGCACCGGGGGTCCGCTAACCCATCGGATTCAACAGTTCAGCGCGCCCTGAACGTGCGCCGTCTTGCCCCGCGCCGTGGCGATGTCGGAATTGATGTCAAAGCCGGTGTTGGCGTGGAACGTTCCCCCGCTGGCCGCCGTGAAGTCGCCGTACTTCTCGGCGTCGAGAAACACTGAGCCGTCGCTCTTGACGGTCAGGTCGCCCTCGTCGCCCTCCGCCGCACCCATGATGTGCACTTCGGCCTTGTTGGCCCCGCACGTCGACTCCGACGTGTCGCCCGCTTTCGACCAGGTGCCGGTGATGTCGCCTGTGAAAACGACCGATCCGCCACCATGCGCCGTGGCGCTGGCTGCGGGGGTATTGCCACCCGAACCGCAGCCCCCCAGCGCGAGCAGGGCAGCGACCATCGAAACGCCGAGGAACCACAAGCGAGTCATGCAGAGCCTCCGTTCTGGCAAATTCTGGCCACCCTCGCCGACGGGGTGCCATCTCGCTGGACGGCACCGAGCACGGAGCATAGCGTGGGGGCCAGCGTGTGCGCGCCACGGTTGCCCATCACCCAGCCGTAGCGCAGTCGTGGCCGGTGCGATACCGGCCGGGTGGACGCGCCGCACGAGACTGGCAGCGTGCTCCAGGCTGTCACGGCCCGAGTGCCGTGGGTGTCCAGTCGAGCAGCGCGGCGACGCGCCACGCCACGTCCTCGCGATGTCATCTCCGTATCCCGCGAAGTTCTGCGCTTCGTCCTCGGCGGCCTGCTCGCCGCCGTGCTGATCGCCGGCGGCAGCTTCTGGGCAGTCAGCAGCGCGGCGACAGGCGACGCGATCAACTCGGCCGAGTTGGTGACCCAGCTGGACGGACACGGCATCGTCGAGCCGTCACTCTCGACCGCACTCCTTTCGGGCGACCCCGACGCCGTCGCGAACCTCGACCGGATCGTCCACGAGCGCGTTCTCGGCGACCGCGTGGTACGGGTGAAGGTCTGGACCGGACGTGGCCGGGTTGTGTATTCGGACGCGCGGCAGCTCATCGGGCGGACCTACGAGCTGGGTGACGACGAGGAGCACGCGCTCGCAACCGGGGAAACCGACTCCGAGCTCAGCGACCTCACCAAACCGGAGAACCGATACGAGGTGGCGTTCGGCACGCTCCTCGAGGTGTACATGCCCGTGCATGCTGCAGACGGCCGCAGCCTGCTGTTCGAGACATACCAGCGCGATGCGGTGATCGAGGCCGACCGCGCACGAGTCTGGAGCGGGCTGTTTCCGGCACTGGTGGCGGGTATCGCGTTGCTCTTCGTCGTCGAGGTGCCGCTCAGCTGGCGCCTGGCACGGCGTCTGGAACGAAGCGGCCGCGAACGTGCGGCCTTGCTGGAGCGCGCTATCGACAGCTCAGAGTTGGAGCGACGCCGGATTGCCGCGGACCTGCACGACGGCCCCGTGCAATACCTCACCGCGCTCAGTCTGTCCCTCGGCGTCACCGCCGAGGCCTTGCGCGATCCTTCGCGTGCCGCCCCCGACAGTGCTGCGTTGGTGGCCAGCCTCGATGAGGCTGGCGATCGTTCGCGCACCGCCATCCGCGAGCTGCGCAGCCTCATCCTGGAAGTCGCTCCGGCTGACCTCGCGCACGTCGGCCTGGCCGCCGCGATCGACCGTCTGGCGGCCACCGCTCGAGACTCGGGACTCATGGTGCGCGTGCATGCCGGGAACGTTCCATCACTCAGCCCCGACGTAAACGCGCTCATCTATCGCGCAGCGCAGGAAGCAATCCGCAACGTGATCAAGCACGCGCGCGCATCAACGCTGACGATCAACCTCGTGCAACACGCCGGCGCGGTGGTCCTCGAGGTTGTCGACGACGGCAAGGGCTTCGACCGGGACCAGCTGCAACGCCGGCGGCAACAGGGACACGTCGGGCTGTCGTTGCTGGAGGATCGAGTCGGCAGAGCCGGCGCGCGGCTGACGATCGACTCCGCGGGGGGCCGGGGCACCACCGTGCGCCTGGAGGTGAGCGCGGGCTGATCCGCTAACGTCCCGAGCGTGAAACAGCTCTGGGCTCCGTGGCGCATGGCGTACGTCTCCGGTGCCGAGCGGACGCCCGACGGCTGCTTCATCTGCGCGGCAATCGACGGAGCTGACCCGGAGGCGACCCGATACGTCGTCGAGCTCGCCGAGCGCACCATCGTGCTGCTCAACCGATATCCGTACAGTCCCGGCCACCTGATGATCGCGCCGCGGCGGCACCTCGCCGATCTGGCCGAGATGAGCGCCGATGAAGGCAAGGCGCTGTTCGTCACCACTCAACGAGCGCTGACAGCGCTCCGCGAGGCCAGCCAACCGGGCGGCTTCAACATCGGGCTCAATCTCGGCGGCCCGGCAGGTGCAAGCGTCGACCATTTGCACCTGCACGTGGTGCCGCGCTGGGGCGGGGACACCAACTTCATGCCGGTGATCGGCGACGTCAAGGTGCTGCCCGAGCACCTCGACACCACCGCGGCGCGGCTTCGCGAGGTCTACGCAGGCTTGCCGGCGCCCTGAGCTGCTGAGGCCGGATCGCTGCAGCGGCGACGCCGAAAGCGGGCCAAACGCTATAGTCCGGGCGCCACGGCAAGCTTGCCCTGGTGCGACCCCGCTCGGCGGGCGCGTTTCATCGCCGGGTGTGGCGTCAGGAGATCACGTTGGGTTCGGTCATCAAGAAGCGGCGCAAGAAGATGCGCAAGCACAAGCACAAGAAGATGCTGAAGAAGACGAGGTGGCAGCGCCGCGGCTAACCGCGATGGGAAGCCGTACGGCGCTCTCCCGCTACGCGCGCGCGTAGGAGTGCAGACCGGCGATCCATAGGTTGACCGCGTACAGCGTGAACAGGATCGCGGCGAAGCCGAACGCCGTGATGATCGCGGCGCGCTTCTCCTTCCACCCGTATGTGACGCGGGCGTGCAGGTAGATGGCAAAGACCACCCATGTGATGAAGGCGAACGTCTCCTTCGGGTCCCATCCCCAGTAGCGGCCCCAGGCGTGCTCGCCCCAGATGGCGCCGCAGATGACCCCGAACGACCAGATGGGGAAGCCGATCATCACGAATCGATAGCTCCATAGGTCGAGCGAGCGCGCGCTGGGGAGAACGCGCTGCATTCGCGCGGCCAGAGCCGTGAGCGGGGTCGCGCCGAAACCGGCGCCACCGCCACCACCCATCGTGAGAGCCGCGGTGCCGCCAGCGCCAACCCTCGCGGGCGCGGGCATGCCGGTGACGGCGAGCACTCGCTGGTCCGCCCAGCGGCGCGCCAGGTAGGCCATGCCGAAGAAGAAGGAGAAGCTGAGGATCCCGGATGACGACGCCATCGCGGTCACGTGGATGGTGAGCCAGTAGCTGTGCAGCGCCGGGATCAACTGCCCGGGTGGAACATAGAGCATGTAGGCCACGCCGAGCAGCGCCACGGCCAGGATCATCGCCGGCAAACCGATCAGGCGCATGCGCGTGCGCACCATCAAGATCGCGCACACGGTGACTACGATGAAGGCAATTCCGGTCGAGTACTCGTACATGTTCCCCAGCGGCCAGTGGCCAGCCTCGAGCGCTCGGGTGAGGATCGAGGCGCCATGCAGCGGCCAGCCCAGCAAGACCAGGCCGAGCGCGATGTCCGCGAGGAACCGCCGGCGCAAGCCCAGATACAGGACAAAGCCGACGAGCGCAAGCGAGTACGCGCCGACGGCTACGCCGAAGAGCACGAGGGACGCGGGAGCGCTAGCCATGGGTGCGCGCCGAGTGTAGTGGAATGCGCGACTCCACCCAGTGGCGCGGAACCTCTTCTACTATTGAGCGCGATGGCACGTCCGCGCATCCTGCTCGCCGATGATGACCCGCGCGTCCTGCAGGTGGTGTCTCGCTACCTCGATCTCGAAGGCTACGAGATGGCCACCGTCGCCGACGGTGAAGCTGCGGTGGCCGCTGCCGTGGCCAGCCCGCCCGACCTGATCATCCTGGACATCATGATGCCGGGCATCGACGGCATCGAGGCGTGCCGCCGCATTCGCGCGAACGCGTCCACGGCCGCGACCCCGGTTCTCATGTTCAGCGCGCTGAGCGAAGAGGCCGAGGCCGCCAAAGCGGCCGGCGCCGACGGCCTGCTGCCCAAGCCGTTCAACCTGCCGACGCTGGCGGAGGCTGTGAAGACGTTCTTCGCCGAGCACGGCGCCTCTGCGCCCGCCGAGCCCGCGTAGACGCGGGCATATACTGGCCCGCGCCCCGGTGCATCACTTGGGGCGGTAGCTCAGCTGGGAGAGCGCTGCCCTCGCACGGCAGAGGTCAGGGGTTCGAATCCCCTCCGCTCCACCCTCCGCTCCACCAAATCCTGGTACTCGAACTCTTCGCTTATTGCGCCTTTGGCCTTCTGCTGGGTCGGTTAGCGGGCGCGAGGAACCTGCAGCGCGGCCCCGACGAACGACGCAGCCTGCCGTCCAATGTGGCCAGCGAGGCTCCCAAGGCCTCTGCGAGAGAGACGTACCAGGCCTCATAGGCAGTGAGATTCCTGTGCAGCTCCCACACGCGAGGCGCAAAGGGCTCGTATGGAAAGAGCTCGACTGGCAGCGTGACGAGGTCCATGTGGGCGAGCGCTGCCACATCGGTCGAGATGTCGCCAGCGATGGCGGCCCGCCGCACAATGTTGGCCGCCTCGACCGGCATTAGATGTGGTGCCGCGAGGGGCTCGGACTGCAGCAGGTCCTCGGCCCACGTTCCGGCCGATCCAGCGTCAACAAGCGCCGCCACAACGACCGACGCGTCGACGACCACAGTCATCGGCGGTCACGGTCGCGGTACTCGAGGATTCTTTCTATGCTGATGTGGCTGCGGGTCGTTGACTTGCGCTCACGGATGCGAGCGACAAGTTCGCCCGCGTCCGGTTTGGTGGCGAGCTCGATTAGTCGCATCCGTAAGTACTCCTGCAGGGAGCGACCGGAGCGCGCTGCGCGTGCAGCGAGCTCGTCTTTGGTCTCGTCGGGGACGTCACGAACGGTGATTGCCGTGCTCATTGCCTGCAGTATGACAGCAATGCTGCTATTTTGTCAGCGGGCCTATCAGACGCTGTTGACAACGAGCAGCGCATCGAGCCCGGCGAGATCACGTGGGTTCCGCGTGTACAAATCCAGGCCGTTCGCATGGGCGACCGCGGCGATGAGCAAGTCCGCGATCCGGATACGGTGACTCCGGCGCGCAGCGACGATGGTCGCAACGATCAGACCGAAACTGCGTGCTGCAGCTCGATCGAAATCAAGCGGCTCGAAAAGCCCTTCCGCCTGCTGTAGTCGGGCCTGGCGGCGAGCGCGCTCCGACGCGTTGCTCGCCAGGTGAGGCCCAGCTGCCAGCTCAGCGAGAGAGAAGGTCGAGATCGCAACTTCGTCCGGCAGCGCTGCTTGGACAGCACCATCGTCCCAGTCAACGACCACCGACGTGTCGATCAATCCCGAGCTCACCTCGTGAGTCGCTCGCCGGTAACCTTCTCGAGGTCCGCCCTGAACCGGGCGGCGTCCAGGTGCGGTCCTGTGGCCGCGACCGCGATCAGATCAGTCTTGCTGACGAAGCGACGTTTGCCAGCGG
>Ga0066710_100001877_pt1 | contig 16299 bp, 11 predicted proteins | sample GraSoiAngelo_159_FD_79666 | JGI IMG/M metagenome (GOLD analysis project Ga0066710, IMG submission 79666) | Grasslands soil microbial communities from the Angelo Coastal Reserve, California, USA - 14_1009_16_40cm | ecosystem: Environmental > Terrestrial > Soil > Grasslands | place: USA... | reverse complement strand
TCCGCGCTGGCTCGCGACTAGTTGCTGGGGCGGCGGAGGACGAGGAGGTCGACTTTTTCCAGGACTGGAGTCGGGGTGGCTTCGCGGCCTGCCGCGATTCCCATGCGCTGGAGGCCCTGCTCGAACTCGGAGTCGGTGATCAGCTCGAAGGACGAGAGCGCCCGGCGCTTGATGCGATCGTAGTGGGCGGCGAGGCTCGGATCGATTTCCTGCTCGAGCGTGTCGAGCGCCTGCACCACGAATCCCCTCGCCTCGAACGCTTCGCGGACCCGCTCCACCCGGGGAAGCCGCGCCTCGTCGATGGCGCGGGTCGACGGGAAGAACTCGTAGTGGCGGATGCCGTCGAGTCGGCCGCTGAACGTGTTGCGGATGAAGACGAGCCCGTCGGCCTTGACGACCCGGTGGAGCTCGCGCGCGCAGGCGTCGAGATCCGGAACGTGGTGGATGATCATCGACAGGAGCGCGAAGTCGAACTCGCCGCCGGCGGCCGGGATCGCCCCGGCCGTTCCGTCCCGGTAGACGATCCGAGGATGCGCGCTGCCGCGCTCGGCATCGGCGCGCATCTTCGCCGAGGGCTCGACCGCCACGACGCGAGCGCCGAACGCATCGGCGAGCAGCACCGAAAACCGCCCGGTGCCGGCGCCCAGATCCAGAATCGTCAGGTCCGGACGGTCGCGACCGGCGTGGCCGGCGATCGCGTCCATCCAGAGCCGGCCGGTGTCGGCGGAGAGGCTCCGGCCGGCGCGATACGTCTGATAGAGGCGCCGCTCGTAGTCGACTCGCGTCACCAGAGGGCGTCGGGAAGCGGCAGTCTCTCGAACGCGTCGACCGGCATCGGCACCGGGGGCGCGATCTCGAGTCGCTCGGCGAGCGCGTAGAGCTGCCGAAGGTGCTGCGCGGCGTGCCACGCCGTGCGCTCGAGCAGATCGTGGCCCGACTGCGGGCCGTAGTACACCTTGATCACGCGCGCGAACTCGCTGGGCGAGGCGCCTTCGAACCAGCCACCGACGCGACCGCGGACGAGGGCGCCGTAGCGCGCGATGGCCGGACCGTCTCCCAGATCGTCCGGCGCCTGGTCGAGCAGCCACGACTCCGGGAACTCGCCGAGATCCATGCCGTCCACGAACGCCAGCGAGAGTCGGAACACGTGGTAGCCGAGGTTGCGCAGCGTCCGGTTGCGCTCGGGCGGTCGCCAGTTCAGGTGCCGCTCGGGGACGACGCGCATCAGCTGCTGCGTCGTATCGAGGACGATGTCGAGCCGCTTGGCGAGCTCGCTCGGGGCGAGCTTCACCGCCGCCGCGTAGGGCACGCCGAGCAGCTCGGCGTACGCCGGCGGGTTCCAGCCGTGCGCCGCGCGGTCACCGACGGTCACCGCCGGGACGCGCGCGATGCCCAGGCGCTTGAGCTCGTCGTAGCCTTCCGGGTTGGCCTGGACGTCGACCGGGTCGAACTCGACCCCCCAAGACGAGAGAAGCTCCTTCGTCTTGGCGCAGGACGATCAGCCCGGGCGGTAGAAGAGCTTGACGGTCGTTCCGGAAACCCGAGCCGCTTCCTTATTGGTCATGTGAGTCTCCTGAAAGAGTCCGTGAGCGATTGTACCCGAGGATGCACCGACGTCACCGGCCGCTGAAGGTCGGCGTCTGCTTGCGGGCGAACGCCGTCACCCCGCTCCGGAAGTCCTCGGTGTGGCCGCTCGCGGCGATCGCCTGCGCCTCGAGCTCCATCTGCGTCTCCAGGCTCTCCCACGTCGACTGGTGGAAGAGCCGCTTGGCGCCGCCGAACGCCTTCGTCGGCCCCTGAGCCAGCTCGCGGGCCGTCGCCGCGACCGTCGTCCCGAGCTCGGCGTCGGGCACCACGCGCGTCACCAGGCCCCACTCGAGCGCCTCGCGCGCCGAGAGCACGCGGTTGGTGAAGTAGAGCTCCATCGCGCGACGCAGACCGACGAGGCGCGGCAGGAAGTACGACGAGGAGCCGTCGGGCGTGGCGGCGATCTTCGAGTACGCCATCGTGAACCGCGCGGACTCGGCGGCGACGACCAGGTCGCCCGAGAGCGCGAAGCTCAGCCCGCCGCCGGCCGCGACCCCATTGACCGCCATGATGACCGGCTTGTCGCTGCGGCAGAACCGGGACACGGCCCCGTGCAGATAGGTCGTGAGCTCTTTCACCAGGACGCCGATGCGCTCGAGATTGTCGACGAAGTCCTTGACGTCCCCGCCGGCGCAGAACGCCCGGCCCGCGCCGGTGACGACCACGCAGCGGACCGCCGGGTCCTCGTCGACCTCGAGCGCCGCGTGGAAGAGATCGCGGCCGAGGCCGAGGCTCAGCGCGTTGAACGCGTCGGGCCGGTTGAGGGTGATCGTTGCGACCCCATCCTGGCGCGCCAGGGTCAGGAACTTGAAATCCATGAGATTGGTCCTCCGGCTGCGGCTCGAGCTGCTCTCTCAGCGTCTCCCGGGGCGCTTGCGGGCTGCGCGCGCCACGGCACCCAGGACGTCGGCGATCTTCAGCGGCTTCACGAGCACCATGTCCACGCCCTGCGTCTGGCGCTCCTCGGCCGTCAGCTCGACGCCGAAGCCCGTGACGAGGACCACCGGCACCGACGGCGCGAGCTCCTTGACGGCCTGGGCCACCTGCCAGCCCGAGACACGCGGCATCGCGAGGTCGGTGAAGACGAGGTCGAAGGGCTCGGCCCGGAACTGCGCGATCGCCTCGCCGCCGTCGGTGAGCACGGTGACTCGATGGCCGCTGGTCTGGAGGACGTCGCCGAGCACCCGGCCCACCTCCGCCTCGTCGTCGATCACCAGGCATCGGAGCGACACCCCCAGGGGCGGCGCTTCGGCGGGCGGGTTCACTTCCACGTCGGGGACCACGCCGGGCGCGAACGTCAAACGGAACGTCGTGCCGCGCCCCTCGTGGCTGTCGACCGTGATCCGCGCGCCGTGGCGCGAGAGGATCCCGTAGGTCATGGAAAGCCCGAGTCCGGTACCCTGCGGCCCCTTCGTCGTGAAGAACGGATCGAAGATCTTGCCCCGGATGGCCTCGGGAATCCCGACGCCGGTATCCGCGACGGTCACCACGACCAGGTTGTTCTCCACCTGGGTGGTCAGGGTCAGGGTGCCGCCGGTCGGCATCGCGTCGACGGCGTTCAGGATCAGGTTGGTCATCGCCTCTCGCAACTCGGCCGGATCGCCGGCCACGGTCGGCAAGCTCCCGAACGACGTGTGTGCTTCTACGGTGACGCCTCGGCTTCGCGTCTCCTCGCGCCAGCGCGACTGGGTGATCTCGAGGGCCCCGCGCACGACCTCGTTGAGATCGACCGCGACGAACGGCTGGTCACGGCGGGTCCGCGTGAACTCTTGCAGGCGTCGAACGGTCTGCGCGCCGTCGAGGGCGGAGCGCTCGATGACCTGGAGCCACTTGCGGAGCTGCGGGTCTTGCAAGCGCTGGAGCGTGAGCTGGGCGCGCCCCAGGATCGACGCGAGCAGGTTGTTGAAGTCGTGCGCCACGCCCGAGGCCATCTCGCCGAGCGCGCGAAGCTTCTCGGTGCGCACGAGCTGGTCCTGCGCGGAGGCCAGCTCGCTGTAGGCCCGGGTGCGCTCTTCGAAGAGGCGCGCGCTCCGCAGCGCCAGCGCGGCGAGGTGACCGATGCTCGACAGGAGACGCTCGTCGGCCTCGCCGTAGGCGCGGGTGAGGCTGCGCAGGGTCAGCACGCCGATCACCATCTCCCCCGTCGTCATCGGCACGCCGAGCCAGTGCCGCGCGCCGGGGAACGTCTCGACCGGCGCGACGCCGCGGCGCGCGCACTCGGCGGAATAGTCATCCGTCCGGACCGCCTTGCCCGTCTCGAGCACGGCGGACATGAGCCCGACCGTCCGGGATGGGTACCGGAGCGGCGTGCGCATGTCGGTCGCGCCGTCGACGACGCGGAGCACGACTTCGAGGTCCCCGCGCTCCTCGTCGCGCAGCACGATCGCCATGTTGGCGGCGTCGAGGATGCGGCCGGCCTGAGTGTGAATCGCTTCGAGCAAGGTCGACCGATCGAGCTGGCCAGTGACCGCCCGCGACAGCTCGAGTAGCACGGAGAGCTCCTCGACCTGGCGACGGTTCTCCTCGTAGAGCTGCGCGTTCTCCAGCGCGAGCGCCGCCTGATCGCCGAATGCCTGGAGCAGCCCCACTTCGGCCTCGGAGAAGATCCGGCCCGCGACGTCGCCCAGCGCCAGCGTGCCGATGATGCGCCCCTTCGCCCGGAGCGGCACGGCGAGCACCGCGGCGGCGCCGGTTTGCCGCATCGCCGCCGCCACCTGCTCGCTCAGGACGATCGCGGGATCGCTGAAGACGTCGGCCGAGGACACGGCTCGCCCCTCGACGATCGCGATCCCGGACGGCCCGACTCCCGCGGGCAACACGGGAGCGACCTGCGAGACGTCGCGAAAGCGGCCCCCGCCCGCCAGGGTGATCAGCGAGCCATCGGGGCGTAGGAGCCGGAGCACGGACGATCGCACCCGGAAGAGCACGAGAACGCTTTCGACGATTCGCTGGCCGACGTCACGCGGGTCGAGGCTCTCGGTCAAGGTCCGCGCCAGGCGCGCCAGCGCCTCGGCTTCGAGCCGTCGGCGCGTCGCCTCGGTGTAGAGCCGCGCGTTCTCGAGCGCGAGGGCCGCCTGGTCGGCGAACGCTTCGGCGAGTCGGATCTCGTCGTCGTCGAACCGCCGCCCGACCTGGTCGCCCACGCCGAGGGCGCCGATGACCCGCTCGCCGACGCGCAGCGGCACCGCGAGCACGGACCGATTGCCGATGCGCTCGATGCTCGCCCGCGCCTCCTCGGTGAAGATGAAGCGGGGATCGGCCAGCAGATTCGGCGTCGCGACGGGAGCTCGCTCCCGCACGGCGACGCCCACGACGGCGTGGCCCCGCGGGAACACGGTATCGCGGCCGATTGCGACCCCGACCTCGCCGGTGACGGCGAAGGCCACGAGCGCTTCGGTCTCCGGGTCGATGCGGTAGAGGCTCGAGGAGTGTACGCCGAGCAGGTGCCGGACACTGTCGGAAACGCGCTGCGCGACGAGGTCGAGGTCGAGCGTCTCGGACACGAGCCGGCCGAGGTCGGCCAGCGCGCTCATCCGCTGAGCCTGCCGGGTCGCCTCGCGATAGAGCTGGGCGTTGTTGATCGCGTTCGCGGCGTGCGAGGCCAGCGAGCCGAGGAGCTGCATCTCCTCGGGCGTGGGCTGGTGGCGCGCGCGCACCCCGATGGCCAGGGCGCCCAGGACCTTCTGGCCGATCAGGAGCGGCACGATGCCGGTGCTGATCACGCCGGCGGCGCGGGCTGACTCGACGTTGCGGGCCCGCGGATCGTTCAAGACGTCGACCACCGCCAGCGGCTCGCGGCTCGCCACGACGGTGCCGATGAGCCCTTCGCCAACGCGGTGGCGCTCGAAGTCCTCCGTCGACGCGTCGACGCCGGCCGCGGCATGGAGCGCGACGTGCTGGCCGTCCTCCTCCACGAGCCAGAGCTGGGCGGCGCTCGAGCCGAAGAGCTCGACCGCCGCGTCGACGACGCGCCGGAACACCTCGTCCGGCGACAGGGTGGCGGTGAGCGTCTGGGCCAGGCGACCGAGGGCCTCGAGCCGGCGGCTCTTCTCGTGGCTCTCGGCCAGGAGCGAGGCGCGCGCCACCACCTGTCCCACCTGGTGCGCGACGGCCTCGAGCAGGGTCAGCTCGTCGGCGTCGAAGGTCCGTGGCTCCTTGGTGATGAGCGCCATCACGCCCCATGTCTCGCCGTTCACCGGAATCGGCAGCGCGAGCTGGGTCCGATAGCCGCCGGCTCTCACTCGCTCGGCGACGTCGGGCGTCAGCAAGCGCGAGGCCGTCAGATCGGTGATGATCGCGTGTCCGGTACGGATCACCTCGCCGACGTGGCTGTGGTCGAGCGAGCGCAGCTGCAGGTGCTCGACGTCGACGGGCTCGAGGCCGCGGTGAGCGATGAGGCCGAGGGTCTGGGTGGCGCGATCGAAGCGGAAGACACCGCCGAAGTGGATGCCCGCGACGTCGCAGACGACCTCGAGCGTCCGCTCGGCGGTGAGCACGAGGTCGTCGCCGGTCCCGGTCGCCACGACGACCGCGTGCAGCACCTCGAGCTCGCGGCTCGGCCGCTTGTCGGGCGGTTCGGGCGGCTTGGTGGCGCGGGCGGGCTTCGCCTGCGATCGCGCGCCTCTCCGTCGGCGTTCCGACGCGCCCTCGCCGCGCTCGGATGCGGAGACCGCCGCAATGCCCACGGCGCCCGCCAGCGCGCCGGCGAGCGAGAGGGCCCACCAGAGCCAGAGGCGCCTCGCCGGCCCCCGGTGCTCCCGCGCCGGCAGCAAGGTCCAGAAGCCCCCGCCGCCCTCGCCGAAGGGCCGCGCGAGCCACGTCTCGCCGCCGATCGCGATCTGCCCGGTACGCACGGCGTCGTTCCAGCCCGCCGTCGGCGCGTCGAGCGGCGTGACGCCGAGGGCGCGGTCGTCCGCGATGGCCACGAGCGCGGGCCGGGACGGCAGGTTCGCGATCGCCCCCTCGAGGGCGTCGAAGCTTCGCCCGACGACCACCATGCCGGCCTGCGTGGGCGCGACGCCGAGCACATAGGGCCGATCGCCGACGACGGCCAGCTGCGGGGCGGCCTCGCCTGGCCGGCCGACCACCGGCGCGATGCTCTGCTTCGCGGGCGGCATCTGCATGAGCGGGACTCCGCGCGCGTCCATGATCAGCAGGAGATCCGCAAGGCGCTCCTGCTGCAGCGCCAGAACCTTTGGCAGCGCACCGCGCACGAGCGTGGCCCAGTCGCTGCGCGCCATTCCCTCGGCGACGGCGGGATCGTGGGCCAGGAGCCACGCCTCGCGACGCACGTCCTCGAGCGCCAGCGCGACGAGCTCGTGGACCGATGCGAGGCTGGCGGTGACGGCCGTGTCGTAACGTGCCACGACGTGTCCTGCCACCACGACGCCCGCGGCGGCCCAGAGCAGCAGGAGACCGAGCAGCACCGCGAGGAGACGACGGGACAATCGGCGCCCGAGCCCGGGCTTCACGTGCGGCGCTCGCCCACCCGGTGCAGCTTCAGAAGATTCGTCGTCCCTCGGACCCACATCGGCGAGCCGGAGATGATGACGATCACATCGTTGGGACGGACGACGCCGTCGCCGAGCAGGTTGGCCTCGACCTCCTCGATCATCTCGTCGGTCGTCTCCACCTTTCGGATCAGCCTCGAGGTGACACCCCACGAGAGGGCCAGCCGGCGCTGGACCTCGACGAACGGCGTCAGCGCGATGATCGGCACGCTGGGCCGGGCCTGGGAGATGAGCCGGGCGGAGAAGCCCGATTCGGTGAAGGCGACGATCGCGCGCGCGCTCAGCACGTGCGCCGCCGACGCCGCCGCGTCCGAGATCGCCTCCTGGAAGTTCGCGCCCGGGCGGCGGCGCCGCTCACGGTCGAGGGACAGCACGGCGCCGTCGGCGCGCTCGGCGACCCGCGCCATCACGGCGACGGCCTCGTGGGGATAGCGCCCCGTGGCCGTCTCCGCCGACAGCATGACCGCGTCGGCGCCGTCGAAGATCGCCGTTGAGACGTCGGAGACCTCGGCGCGGGTGGGCCTGAGATGCGTGACCATCGACTCGAGCATCTGGGTGGCGACGATCACCGGCACCTTCGCGCCGCGGGCCTGGCGGATGATCTCCTTCTGGATGTGGGGCACGTCCTCGAGCGGCACGTCCACGCCGAGGTCGCCGCGGGCGACCATGACCGCGTCGACCTTGCTGAGGATGCCCGGCAGATTGTCGACGATCTCGTGGCGCTCGAGCTTGGCGACGATCGGCAGATCGGCGCCTTCCTCGAGCAGGCACGCACGCACCTCGTCGATGTCGCCGGCCGAGCGCACGAACGAGACGGCGACGTAGTCGACCCCGCGGCGCAGCCCGAATCTCAAGTCATCGCGATCCTTGTCCGTCAGACAGGACACCGGCAAGGTGACGCGCGGCAGCGAGAGCCCCTTGTGATCGCTGATCCGCCCGCCGACCACCACGCGACAGCGCACCTCGTCCGCCGACGTCGCCTCGACACTGAGCTGGATCATGCCGTCGTCCATCCAGATCTCGTCGCCGGCGCGCAGGTCGCTCAGATACTCGGGATGCGTGATCGACGCCCGCTCGACGGTGCCGACCACCGGATGCGCGCAGAGGGTGAAGGGCCGACCGGGCTCGAGGTCGACGCGGCCGCCGCCGCCGGGGCCGAATGTCCCGAGCCGGATCTTCGGGCCCTGCAGATCTTGAAGGATCGCGATCGGCCGGCCCCAGCGCGCCTCACCCTCGCGGATGCGCCGGATGACCTCGGCGTGCTCGTCGTGGGTGCCGTGAGAGAAATTGAGCCGCGCCACGTCGAGGCCGGCTGCGACGAGGCGATCGAGCTCGGCGGTGTCGCTGCTCGCGGGACCGATCGTGCAGACGATCTTTGTCCGCCGCATCGGTCAGGAGCCCGTCAGCAGCGGTCTCAAGAATTGACCGGTATACGAGCGCTCCGCGCGGCGGGCGAGGTCCTCGGGCGTTCCGGTGGCGAGCACGCGGCCGCCCTCGTCGCCGCCCTCGGGGCCGAGGTCGATCACCCAGTCGGCGGTCTTCACGACGTCCAGGTTGTGCTCGATGATCACCACCGTGTTGCCCTGATCGACCAGCTTGTTGAGCACGTCGAGTAGGCGCTGGATGTCGGCGAAGTGCAGTCCCGTCGTCGGCTCGTCGAGGATGTAGAGCGTTCGCCCCGTCGCGCGGCGCGAGAGCTCGGTGGCGAGCTTGACCCGCTGCGCCTCACCGCCCGAGAGGGTGGTCGCCGACTGGCCGAGGCGAATGTAGTCGAGGCCGACGTCGTCGAGGGTGGCCAGCTTCGACTTGATCACGGGCACCGCGTCGAAGAATGCGAGCGCTTCGCGCACCGTCATGTCGAGAACCGCCGCGATGCTCATGCCCTTGTAGTGGACGTCGAGGGTCTCGCGGTTGTAGCGGCGTCCCTTGCACACGTCGCACGTCACGTAGACGTCGGGCAGGAAGTGCATCTCGATCTTGACGAGCCCGTCGCCCTGGCACGCCTCGCAGCGCCCGCCCTTGACGTTGAACGAAAACCGCCCGGGCTGGTAGCCGCGCATCCGCGCCTCGGGCGTGCGGGCGAAGAGCGTCCGGATGAAGGTGAACACGCCGGTATAGGTCGCCGGATTCGAGCGCGGCGTGCGCCCGATCGGCGACTGGTCGATGTCGACGACCTTGTCGACGCGCTGGGCGCCCTCGATGCGGTCGTGCGCCCCGGGGCGATCCTGCGCGCGGTGCAGCATCGAGGCGAGGGCGCGGTAGAGGATGTCGTTGACGAGGGTCGACTTGCCCGACCCCGACACGCCGGTCACGCAGGTGAACGTCCCGAGCGGGATCTTCACCGCCATGCCCTTCAGATTGTGCTCGCGCGGGTTGTGGATCGTGATGAAGTGCCCGCTGCCCTTCCGGCGCGTCGCCGGAACGGGGATGGCGAGCGCGCCCGCGAGGTAGCGCCCGGTCAGCGAATCCGGGTTGGCCATGATCTCGTCCGGCGTGCCGACCGCGACCAGGTGCCCCCCGAGCTCGCCGGCGCCGGGGCCGAGGTCGATCACATAATCGGCCGAGCGGATCGTCTCTTCGTCGTGCTCGACCACCAGGACGGTGTTGCCGATGTCGCGCAGGCGCTTCAGGGTGTCGAGAAGCCGCCGGTTGTCCCGCTGGTGCAGTCCGATCGACGGCTCGTCGAGGATATAAAGGACGCCCACCAGACTGGACCCGATCTGGGTGGCCAGTCGAATCCGCTGTCCTTCTCCTCCCGACAGGGTGCCGGCGGGACGATCGAGCGTCAGATAGTCGAGCCCGACGTTCATCAGGAAGCCGAGGCGCTCGCGGATCTCCTTGAGGACGCGGCGGGCGATCGCCGCCTCGCGCTCGGTCAAGCTGAGCCCGTCGAAGAAGGCGCCGGCCTCCTTGATGGTCTGCCGCACGACCTCCGCGATCGACCGCCCCGCGATCTTGACGCCGAGCGACTCCGGCCGAAGGCGCGAGCCGCCGCAGGCCGGGCACGGGCGCTCGGTCATGAACAGCGCGACCTCCGCGCGCGCCTCCTCCGAGGAGGTCTCGCGGTAGCGGCGCTCGAGCGTCTTGATCACGCCCTCGAAGCCGCCGTCACGCTCGCCGTGAAGGATGATGTCGCGCACGGGTCTGCGGAGCTCGGACCACGGCACCTCAAGCGAGAATTTGTGGCGCTTGGCGAGCACCGCGAGCGTCTGCCGGAAGTACGAGGTCTCGCGCCCGGCCCACGGCGCGAGCGCGCCGTCCTTGAGCGAGCGCGCCGGATTCGGCACGAGCCGGTCCGGGTCGATCTCGTCCCGCGAGCCGATCCCGCCGCACTCCGGGCAGGCGCCGTACGGGTTGTTGAAGGAGAACATGCGCGGCGACACCTCCGGGAAGGAGATGCCGCAGTCGGCGCACGCCAGCTTCTCCGAGAACGTTACTGTTGTAGCGAGGTCCTTGAGGCCGACTTTGACCGAGGGTGGCCTGCTGTAGGCGCGAGCCGGCTCCGCTCCCGCAGTCTTGCCCGTTGTGCGTGAGGTCTCGCCATCCACGGTCTCGACGGTGACGATGCCGTCGGCCAGGCGCAGCGCCGTCTCGAGCGAATCGGCCAGGCGCGAGCCGAGATTGTCGCGGACGATGAGCCGGTCCACGACGACGTCGATCGTGTGCTTGCGCTTCTTGTCGAGCTCGATCTCCTCGCCGAGCTCGCGGACCGCGCCGTTGACGCGGACCCGCGAATAGCCCTGGCGCTGCAGATCGAAGAAGAGCTTCTTGTACTCGCCCTTGCGCCCGCGGACGACCGGCGCCAGCACCAGCAGCCGGGTGCCCGGCGCCTGGGCGAGCACCCGATCGACCATCTGTTGGACGGTCTGCGCCGAAATGACCTTGCCGCAGCGCGGGCAGTGCGGCACGCCCACGCGCGCGAACAGCACGCGAAGGTAGTCGTAGATCTCGGTGACGGTGCCGACGGTCGAGCGCGGGTTCTTCGACGTGGTCTTCTGTTCGATCGAGATCGCGGGCGAGAGCCCCTCGATCGAGTCCACCTCGGGCTTCTCCATCTGCTCGAGGAACTGCCGGGCGTACGCCGACAGCGATTCCACGTAGCGCCGCTGCCCTTCCGCGTAGATGGTGTCGAAGGCGAGCGACGATTTGCCGGAGCCCGAGAGCCCGGTGATCACGACGAGCTGGTCGCGCGGGATCTCGAGATCGATGTTCTTGAGATTGTGCTCGCGGGCGCCTCTGATGACGATTCGATCACTGGCCATGACGACCCATTATAGGCTCGCCTCGGACGGCGGGGCCCCAGCCCCGCGGCGGCCTGCGGCTCGCACCCCGTTATAGGCTCGCCTCGGACGGCAGGGCCGGGCGTCGTGAGTCATCGCCGCGATGCCGCAAAATCCCACGCGCGCGTCGCGGCCCACGCCAGGGGAACCGCGGCCAGCACGGGATACGCGCCCAGGACGTTCGTCCACGTCGGCAGGCGCGGGCCGAACATCGAGAAACCGGCGAAGGCGACCACGCCGACCACCGAGCCGACCAGCCGGGTCGTCGGCTCTTCGTCGGCGAGGCGAGCGCCGAGCGTCGCCGACGCGGCCAGCCCGAGTCCGATCAGCAATGCCTGCGACGCCTCGCCGCCCCAGAGACTGGCCGCGCACGCCACGACGAGAAACACCCGCATGATCGGCCGGGTGAGCTCGAGCCTGGGATCGGTCGCGTCCGATTCGCGCTCCGGCCGACGCAGCGCGCGCCCGAGAACGTCGCGCAGCGCGACGGCCGTAGCGGCGAAGAGGACGAGGAGCACGCCGGCGCCCAGCGCACCGAGCGCGCGACCCGTCGGCCCGGGAACGATCGCCGCGGGAAGGTCGAAGGTGGCGGCGAGCGCCGGCGCGCCGATCGAGAGTCCCGGCGACGCGTAGGCGCCGAACACGCCCAGGCAGAGCGCGGAAAGCACGAGCACCAGCAAGAGTGCCGACCCGGCGTAGACCGCCCGGGCGCCGAGCGTGGGCCGGGATCCCACGAGCGCGAGCGCTCCACCGACCAGGGTGACCATCATGCCGAGCGCCTCGAGAACCGCGGTGAGGCCGCCTCGCTCCGGCGGGTCGGCCCACGCCATACCCGACGCCGGCGCTCCAGGTATCCGCTTGCCGGCCTCGAATCGCAGGCGGGCGCCGGCCTCGAGCACCAGACGATCGCCGGCACGCAGCGCGAGCGTTTCTCCCGGACGTAGCTGCCACTCTCGAAATCGTCCGGGCTCGACGACGCGATAGGTCGCAGGGCTCAGCGCCGTGACCCGGTGGCCCTCGGTGAAATCGAGCGTGGTCGGCCTGGCGAGCGCCCGACCCTCGGTGACCCAGGGACTCCGCTCACCGAAGGTGAGCGCGGGCCGCGACGCGACCTCTCGCCACGCCGCCCACGGGGAGACGAGCAAGGCCGCGGCGATGATCGCGACCAGCACCACGAATCCGAGGGCGCTCGTGTAGAGCAAGGTGAGCCCGCCGCCGCGAAGCGCGATCTGATAGATCCGTGCGCCGCCGTTGCTCTGCGAGCGCGCCGGCGTGGGACGCCGGGGCGGGCGCCGCCCGACCGGGTCGGCGGCCTGGGCAAGCTCGACGGTGAGGAGCGCGACCACCGTGGCCAGGCTCGCGGTCGCCCAACGCGGAACGCCCAGCAGGCCGGCGACATCCGCGAACAGGAGCAGATTCGCCCAGATCGTGAATCCGAGTCCGGCGCTGACGCCCAACGCCGCGACGAGGTTCGGCCGCTGTCGTACGCCTGCTGTCGGGGAGAGAAATGCGATCAGCGGCGCGACGAGCGCGGCGAGCGCCAGTGCCGGCGCGTCCGGGCCGCCCGACAGCGCGCGTGCGGCGACCAGAGCCAGCAGTACCGGGGACGTCCACGCGGCGATGGCGAGGACCGTCGAGTGATGCGACGCGGGCCCGGATCGGAGGGCGAGACCTTGACTGCCGGCCACCAGCAGGACGGCGACGAGCGGCGCGGCGAACGCCGCGTACCACCAGAAGAGACCGATACCGAGAAGCCTCAGGGCGCCAGGATTGCCGGGCGCGAACATCAGGACGAGAGCGCCGGCGAGCAGGCCGAGCAGGCCCGCGGCCCCCACCCGGCGCGGGGCGGCGATCGGCATCACGCGATTATAGCTGTTCACACGCCGCACCCCGAATCGGTATGCTGAGACGGGGCATCTAATGAACCGACTGAACCGACGCAACTCGCGAACCCAACTCGCGAACCCAAGTCGCGAACGATTGAGCCAACGGTTGAGCCAGACTGTGTGAACGGTTGAGCGGGCGAGCGGAGCCGGCTCGCGCCTGTGTCAGGCCACCCTCGCGGCGAGCCGGCCTCACGGACCCCGCTACAACGGAGACTCCCTTGGCCGAGAAGATCGAGAAGGTCCTGGTCGTGACCGCGCACCCCGACGACTCCGAGTTCGGAGCCGGCGGGACGATCGCGAAGCTCGTCAAGGACGGCTGCGAGATCACCTACGTCATCGTGACCAACGGCAACAAGGGCTCGGGCGACCGCACCATGACCTCCGAGCGCCTGGCGCGCATCCGCGAGGAAGAGCAGCGCAACGCGGCGCGTACGCTCGGCGTCGCGCGAGTCGAGTTCCTCGGCTATCCGGACTGCGAGGTCGAGGACACGCGCGACCTCCGCCGCGACGTCACCCGCGAGATCAGGCGATGGCGGCCCGATCTCGTCATTTCGATGAACCCGCACCGCACGTACAACCTCGGTGCCTCGCATCGCGACCATCGGACCGTCGCCGGGGTCGCCCTCGACTGCGTCTACCCGCTGGCCCGCGACCATCTGTCGTTCCCGGAGCTGATGCCCCAGTTCGAGCCCCACAAGGTGCTCGAGATCCATCTGATGCAGTGGGAAAATCCCCAGCTCGTCGTCGACATCACCGATGTGATGGATCTCAAGATCAAGGCGCTGGCCTGTCACGCGAGTCAGTTCGGCGATTTCGCGGGCGTCGAGAAGCGCATCCGCGAGCGCGCGGCGGAGCTGGGCAAGCCGAAGGGCTTCGCCTACGCGGAGACGTTCGACCGGATCGTCCTGGCGCGATGATCCGGTACTGGCCGGCGCTCGTGAGCGTGCTCCTGTCGCTCGGCGCCATCGCCGGCTATGTCGCGTTCCTGCGCGTGCACAGCGTCCGCAATCATCCTGAGCTCTATCTCGTGGCGTTCGCGCTGGCGACCCTGATCGCGGGAGTCGCGGCCTGGCGAGCCGCGCGCTGGCCGAACTTCGTGGCGCTCGCGCTCTCCGCGCTCTTGCTGATCCTCGGCGGGTACTTCAACTTCGTCCTCGCCCGGGTGCCCGCCACGGCGACCGCACTCCGCGTCGGCGAGCCCGCGCCCGACTTCACCCTCCCGGACGCGATGGGCGCCCCGGTGAGTCTCGCGTCCTTTCGCGACCGTACGCCGGTCGTCGTCGTCTTCTACCGCGGCTCCTGGTGACCCTTCTGCGTCTCCGAGCTCCAAGGACTTGGAGCTGTGCTGACCGAGCTGGGTGACGAGGGCATTCAGATTCTCGTGATCAGCCCCGATCCGAACGAGAAGAGCCAGGAGCTCGCCCAGCGGCTTCGCGCGCGCTACCGGTTCCTGGCCGATCGCGACCTCGCGGTGACGCGGCGCTACGGTCTCGTCCACGCACGCGGCGGCAACAAGGGCCAGGACGTGCCGCGACCGACGACGGTCGTCGTCGACCGGCGCGGCATCGTCCGCTGGCTCTCGCTGTCCGACAGCATCCAGGTGCGGCCCGACCCCACTGCGGTCGCGCGCGCCGTGCGCCAGCTCGGTCCGTGACCGACTTCGGCCCGAGCGTCCGGCGTGTCCAGGAGGCGCTCGCCGCCGCCGGCGGCGGCCACCGCGTGATCGCGCTCGAGCAGTCGGCGCGGACGTCCGCTCAGGCCGCGAGCGCGGTCGGCTGCAAGGTCGACCAGATCGCGAAGTCGCTCGTGTTTCGGGGCGAGCAGAGCCAGCGCGCGGTGCTGGTCATCGCGAGCGGCGCCAACCGGGTCGACGAGCGCAAGGTGGCCGCGCTCATCGCTGAGCCGGTGGGACGCGCCGACGCCGAGTTCGTGAGGCAGCGGACGGGCTTCGCCATCGGCGGCGTCGCTCCCGTCGCGCACGCCGGACCGCTTACGATCCTGATCGACGAAGATCTGCTGCGGTGGCCGGAGATCTGGGCGGCGGCCGGTCATCCGAACACGGTCTTCAAGCTGACCCCGGACGACCTCGTGCGCCTGACCGGCGGCCGCGTCGCCGCGATCAAATCCGGAGACTCGACCGCCGTCCCGTAGCGGCGCCGCCCGCGCGAGGTGGGGTAAAATGCGCGTGTGATCAGCCGTTTCGTCACATTTCTCCTCTCGGCGTCCCTGATCGTCGTCGCGGCCGGCGCGTACGCGCGGTCGGCGGTCGTGCCACCGGAGGCCGCGCCGCTCGCCGAGAGCGTGAAGACCCTGACCACGCCCGAGATGGAAGGACGCCGGTCGGGAACCCCGGGCGGCGACCATGCGGCCAGGCAGATCGCCGACTGGCTGGCCGCGGCCGGCCTTCGCCCCGGCGGTGACCAGGGATCGTTTCTCCAGTCGTTCGTCCTCGAGACGTCGTCACGCCCGGGACCGGCGAGCAGCCTGGATCTGCTCGGTCCTACGCCCCGGCGGCTCGACGCGGGGCGCGAGTGGATCGCCCACGGGGGCTCGCTCCCCGGCGAGGTCGGCAGCGAAGTCGTCTTCGTCGGCTACGGCGCCGAGATTCCCGAGGCCGGATACGACGACTATGCCGGCGTCGACGTTCGCGGAAGGATTGCGCTTGCGCTCGACGGCGCCCCCGCTCATCTGACCGACGCACGCGTGACCCGCCTCGACAAGCTGATCGCCGCGAAGCGGCGGGGGGCCGTCGCGCTGCTGATCGCGGGAGGCGAGCTTCCGGCGCCAGAAAGGACGGCGGTCGAGGTGGCGCTGGTGTCGGGCGCCCTCACACGGGAGGCTGCCGACCTCGTGCTGGCGCCGGCCGGTCGGACGATCGCGGAGACGACGCGGGCGATGTCGGCGACGCGCGGCCCGGCATCGTTCGCGACGGGGACGCGCGCGCACCTTCGCGTCGAGAAGATGATCGACGAGGTCCGGGCGGCGAACGTGATCGGAGTCTTGCCCGGCGACGACCCGGCGCTCGCTGCCGAAGCC
>Ga0066710_100001876_pt1 | contig 16300 bp, 7 predicted proteins | sample GraSoiAngelo_159_FD_79666 | JGI IMG/M metagenome (GOLD analysis project Ga0066710, IMG submission 79666) | Grasslands soil microbial communities from the Angelo Coastal Reserve, California, USA - 14_1009_16_40cm | ecosystem: Environmental > Terrestrial > Soil > Grasslands | place: USA... | reverse complement strand
TTCCTCTTTTGTTCCGTTTTCACTCAGCCACTGATCGGTGATCGACCGGATCCAGGCGTCTTCGCCTTCGAGGATTTCAACAGTTCTGGACACGGTATCGATCAACCGAGGATTGAATTCGGATGCGAGTCCCGGGATCACAGCATGCCGCAGCCGATTCCGGGCAAAGCTGAGATCGAGATTTGTGGAGTCCGTACGCCAGGGCTGATTTCGGTCTTTCAACCAGGTTTCGATCTCAGCACGGCTGGTTTCGATCAACGGTCGGATTGTGTTTCCCGAGACCGGCGCCATGGAGACCAGCCCCTCGGGACCGGATCCCCGCAACAAATTCATCAGGAACGTCTCCACGCGATCGTCCCGTGTGTGCGCCAGCGCAATCTTTGCGAATCCATATTGGTGTGCCAGCTCAGCAAAGAACTCTCTCCGCGCCTCCCGGCCGGCGGCCTCGATGCTTCCGGAAATCGAGACGCGCCTGGCGAAAAACTCCAGCCCCAGCATTTCGGACAAAGTTTTCGTAAACACTTCGTCCTCGTCGGCCGCGGCGCCCCGCAATCCGTGGTTCAGGTGCGCGACGGCCAGGCGATATCCCAGTTCCTTCAGCGCCAGGAGCAAACAGACAGAGTCCGCGCCTCCCGACACTCCGGCCAGCACACGATCCTGGGGATCGAGCATCCCGTATTTCTCGATAGTGTCCCGGATTTGCCTCAATATCGCTTCGATTTGGAGCTTCTTGTCAGGTTCGGCCTGGATAGAGCTTCCTTTACATAACTCCTGGCTCTATCGACGTATCGCTGGAGATCGAAGGTTTCGTCGTTCTCGACGGCGTATGAACTCTCTTCCGTGAATGCAACGGCCAGGGTATGAATGGACTCGAATTCGGTAAAACCTTTTCCCACCAGCGTGTCATACAGCGCCTTTATTTCCTTCGGGTTCTCTCTCTCCACCTGGATCCGGATCGCAGCGTCATTGTGAATATGGATCAGGCGGTTTGTGATCGCCCTCTCATCGTCGGGGCGGTCAGCTGTATCCCAATCACTCCACCATTCGGGATGATTTTGCAGGCAGTGGGCAATGGCTGCCTGCTGCCCGGTCAGGGCCACACCCCGCCTGTAGTCCCGCCAAATTTGGAGAGTCCAGGAATGTAACGTAAGTCCTTCCAATTTCGAGTCTTGCATGATCATGCCGGAGGGCGGACTCGAACCGCCGACCTAAGGATTATGAGACCTTCGCTCTAACCACCTGAGCTACTCCGGCGCTGTCTCCCCAGTGGAAACCACCGATTTTAGCGCGAACTCCGTTTGCGCGCCAACAACGGTACAAAATAGGCGCGACGGAGTAGCTTGTCCACACGGGCTATCTGAACGGTTAGACGATCGCCAAGGCGGAAGCGCTGTTTTGAGCGGCGCCCGATCAAAGCGTGGGATGATTGATCGAGCTGGTAGTAGTCATCCGGAATGTCGGCAACCGGAACAAAGCCTTCAATAAAGTAATCGATCAACTCGACGACGAAGCCGTCGCGCCAAACCGCGATGATGATCGCTTCGAACGTGTCGCCCAGGTGCTGCTCCATCAAAAGCATCTTCTTCCAATCGAAGAGCTCGCGCTCGGCCTGGTCTGCCAGACGTTCGCGCTCGCTGGACTCACTTGCAATGGCTTCCAGTTGCGCCACGGAGAGAGCAGGCTGACTTCTTCTTGCCATGGCCGCTTTCAGGATTCGATGGACGACCAGATCCGGATATCGGCGGATGGGAGATGTGAAATGGGTATAAGAATCCGAAGACAGACCGAAGTGTCCGATGTTCTCCTCGGAATACTTCGCCTGCTTGAACGATCGGAGCATCAGATAAGACAACATCCGCTCCTCAGGGCGCCCTTCAATGGAAGCGACGAATTTTTGAAACTCGACCGGCTCCGCCGTGCGCGGCTCAAACTTCAGTCCGAACCCTTTGACGATCTCGGAGAACTCCTCGACTTTCATCGGGTCGGGCTCTTCGTGAACTCGATAGATGCCCGGAATATCGTTCTCTTCCAGGTGGCCCGCCACAACCTCGTTGGCAAGGATCATGAACTCCTCGACGATGCGATGCGAAAACAGCCGGACCGATTTTGTAATTCCCGAAACGAGGCCGGATTCATCGTAAGTGAGCAACGGCTCTGGCAAATCGAAGTCGATGGCGCCGCGCTGATTGCGGCGCTTCTGAACGATCTGGGCAAGCCGCGCGATGTTTCGGATGTGCGGGAGGACGTGCTCGTAACGCCGTTCGAGAGCCAGGTTGCCATCCAGCAGCCTCTGGACGTCTTCGTAGGTCATCCGTTCTTTCGAATGGATGACGCTCTTGTGAAACGAATAGTCGAGCACTTCGCCCGCGCGAGAGAGGTGCATGATGACGCTCAATGCGAGACGATCGACCCCGGGATTCAGAGAGCAGAGATGATTCGAAACTTTTTCCGGCAGCATCGGCAGAACGCGGTCGGGGAAATAAACGGACGTTCCGCGGTATCGCGATTCAAGGTCCATTGCCGAGTCCAGTGGAACAAAATGCGAGACGTCGGCGATGTGAACGCCGAGCTGGTAGGTTCCGTTCGCAAGGACCTCCACATCGATGGCATCGTCGAAGTCGCGAGCAGTCTGAGGATCGATTGTTATCGTGTTGCGCTTCCTGAAATCGTCCCGGCCGACAAAGTCTTTTTCCGTCAGCGCGTCCGGCAGGCGCGCCGCTTCCTGTTCAACATCGGACGGAAAGGCGGTGGGCAGTGCGAATTTCCTGATGATGACATTCGTCTCGACGTTCGGGTCATCGATGAAGCCGATCACGGAGACGACTTTTCCGGCAGGCCATCGGCCCTCGCTTGGGAACCTGGTGATCTCCACTTCGACGATCTTGTCCTTGTGTTCGGACACATCGTTCGTGATCAGGATTTTGGAAGGCAGCTTTTCGTCGGTAGGTGCGACGAAGAATGTCTGACCGTCATATCGCAGTTGCCCGACGATGGTGGTTCGCGCGCGCTTCTCGACAGTGACCACCCGTCCCTCGGCCCTGCCGCCGGGCTTGCGCATCGTGATCTCGATGTTGACCTTATCGCCGTTCATCGCCGAATCGGTGAGCGCTGCAGGTATATAGATGTCGCTGTCGATTCCCGGAATTTTCTCCTTCGGGATGACGAACCCATAGCCATCCCGATGAAGCATGATCGTACCCTCGACCAGTTTCCGCGCTGCCGCCTCGTACCGGTTGCCCCGATGTCTGGCCAGCTTTCCTTCCTTGACGAGTTGATTGAGAATGTCTTTGATTTGTTTTCGAGCAACAGGCGTGGCTTCAAAATCTTCGAGGATCCGTTGGAGATTCATTCCCCGGTCCGCGGATTTCTGAATGTACCGGACGAGATCCTCCTTGTTGAAGTCCGGCTCCGGGCGACCCTTCCTCCGCCCGGATCTTGCCCGAGAGTTCTTCGCTCCCATGAGTCCAGTCTATTGACTTCACTAGCCGAAGAACATAGATTTGACTTCTTTAGCCGAAATGGCGGAATTGGCAGACGCGCTAGATTCAGGTTCTAGTGGGAGCAATCCCGTGGAGGTTCGAGTCCTCTTTTCGGCATGACGAGTTATCGTCGACTGCCATACACGGCGGGCCTCACGCCCCGCATTCACGATGAAAGAGTCCGAAGTCTGAAAAATTCCTTCGATACAGACCCGTCAGCACGTCTCCACGTCCCTGCGCTGCGTTCAGCAACCAGACGACTTCAATTCTGGCTCAGAGCCGAGCGGGCATTCTTGAGGTCTACCAGCGATGCATGTACCCCACGCAGTGAGGAACTCACATAGTGATATTAATAGAGCAGCTGTCAACAATTTCCAAAATACGTTTCTGTCGCGGGGTTTACCTGCTGTCAGTAGCCAAATGGCTACTGATGCAGTAGCCGTTTGGCTACTGGCCAAAACCGACTTAACTCCCGACTCGACAATGAAGAACGCGCCTTCACTTTTTCGCGATTCGCAAAACCCATCAACAAAACGGCTGATGGAAAAGTATTCCGTGCCGCTTGAGACTCATAAGTCATTGAAAAACCGAAAAGCGTGAATTGGCACGGGCAGTGCCTTATAGGCCTGCCATGAAAGGGAAGATGAAATTGGCCGAGATTTCATAGATTGGTGACCGCGTTACCTTCTCACACAAACCCGTCCCTGCTCCGGTCATCTTCCCTTTCGACACAACTGTTGTCGTCGCGTTCGTAATTGAGTTCGCCTCATTCGAAGTTTGTTTTGCGGCGAACACATGTTTTAGCGTCAGGAAGCTACATCGTTTCGTCACGAAGCCTCATGAGTTCGTCTCAAACCCTCATGAGTTCGTCACAAAGCAACATTCGTTTCTGACGAAGAAGCTTGGCTTCATCAAGAAACACTTACAAACAGCAACCGTGAAATAAAAGGAGGACGCATCATGGCTACAAAACACATCCGTGTTCTTCTGAAATTCACGCGGCAAAGCGATCACCCGATCGAGGAAACAGCAGGGGCGGTCATCCCGGGCATGACCGGAAACAAAAACTATCCAAACCCGCCTGTCGATCTCGCAGACGTGTAGACAGCACTTACAGCTTTCACCGCCGCCCTTGCGGCCCAGCCTTCGGACGGCGTCCATGCCACTGCCGACAAAAGAAAAAGCGCCATGCCCTGGTCGTGCTTTTGCGCAAGCTCGCCAGTTATGTTCAGGGTAAGCGTACGGTGAGTTATCACCAATGGACGCGAGGAAAGTCTTTCTATCGAGCTGGAGCTGTTTCGGACCTGACAGCAGTCAACCATACATTGCAGACGGCGTTTGTTCGACTTATTCTTAGCGTGGCTGTGAACATCGGGAGAAACGGGAGGGTTCCGTGAGTACAAGGAAGCGATCAAGCCGAGTAAAAGCGGCCGCCTTTGGCATCTGTTGCGTTCTGGTTCTCGCTACCGGTTTGGTCGGACGCTCGCAGCAGCGGCAGCGGCAAGCTGTCGATAACAATGGCGCGCCATTGTTCAAGGTGGACCCATTCTGGCCCAAGCCTTTGCCCAATCGATGGAGCATGCAGCAGGTAACCGGCGTTTTTGTCGATCAGAACGATCACGTCTGGTTCTTGAATCGTGCCGCGAAAGCGGACCCCGATGAGGTTGGCGGAGAAAACGACCGGATTGCCTGCTGCATCCGGGGACCGGAGCTCATCGAACTGGATCCGGAGGGCAATGTCGTCCACTCCTGGGGCGGCCCTGGATACCATCCCCTCTGGCCCACGGCGTTGCAGACCGTTCTCGTCGATCGTCAGGGTTTTGTCTGGGTGGCCGGAACCGGGCCGCAGGACAGCATCCTCGAGTTCACGAAGGACGGGAAGCTCGTTTGGGACTTCGACCATCGCCCGCCCAAAGGCTCGCCAGCGCGCAAAGAAAACAATCAGCAGACCGACATCCTCGCGTCGAAGGGCCGCTTCAACCTCGACGAGGACGCCCGCGAGATCTACATCATCAACTGGAAGCGTGTCCTCGTGTATGACATGGACACGGGCGCGTTCAAGCGCGGCTGGGGCGGTCACGGAATGCCTCTGAGCGAGATCACCAACGACCCGATTCCGGGATACAAGTGGACCGGCGGTCCGCCTCCAGAGGAAAAGAATTTTGTCCCGGATCTGCACTTCGTGGAGTTTACAAGGGACGGCCTGGTGTATGTCGGCGAGCGCGGTCAGAACCGGATCGAGGTGTTCACGAAGCAGGGAAAATTCGTCAAGGAATTCTACGTGTCGCCCAATACTCCGTCGCGCGGTGAGATTTGCGGCGGTCTCTATCACGAAAAGTTTCCTCCTTGCGGAACCACCTACAAGCTTGCCATCTCGCGTGATCCCCAGCAGAAGTACCTCTACGTGGCGGATGGGACGAATGACAAAGTGTGGATTCTTGACCGTGACAGCGGCAAGACGCTCGGGGGATTCGGCCGCAACGGCACGTACGCCGGCCAGTTTCACTGGATCAACGCAGTTGCGATGGACTCGAAGGGAAACATCTACACCGGAGAGGTGGAAGAGAACAAGAGGATCCAGAAGTTCGTGCCCATCATGGCAAACGTCCGGACGTTACAATGACAAACGACCATTGACCATTGACCATCGACAAAGCTTTGTCGATGGTCAATGGTCGTTTGTCATTGGCTAAAAGACGTACTTCAGCGCGAACTGCATGATCCGGGAATCTTGCGCTGTAGTGATCTGGCCGAACGTGTTGGTGTTGAGATTTGAAGTTGGGTTGTTATACCGCACGCTGTTCGTCAGGTTGAAGGCCTCCGCTCGAAACTCCAGGCTTTTGCTTTCACGCACCTTGAGTGTCTTCGCCAGAGCCAGATCAAATGTCCAGTACCCCGGACCCGCAATGCTGCTGGCACCGATGTTGCCGAGCGTACCCGTTGCCGGAAGCGCGAACGCGGCGGAGTTGAGGTAATTGGAAGGGGTCTTGTCGCCATATACATTGGCCATCAATTGATTGACGCGCTGGTTGCTGATTCCCGTGAGGGCGACATCGGTGCTGGTGGTGATCGTCATGAATGTGCCGGACCGCAGTCTCAGGATCGGCGAAAATCTCCATCGGGATGCCAGCATCCGAAGGGCGGAATTGCCGAAGTCCGGTGTTGTAGCGACCGCGGAGAAATTGAACAGATGACGCCGATCAATGGCTGAAGACGCGCAATTTCCTCGATCGAACCGGCGATTATTGGGATCGATATACGAGGTGCCACCGCCGACGCCTGAACTCCATGGATCGCTGATGCAGTGCGACCATGTGTAGTTGCCGTTGACCGTGATACCTCGCGCCGCGCGGCGCTGCACATTGAGCAAGAGGCCGTTATAGCTGGAAGTTGGCCCATCATCGAACATATCCACGGCTCCAAAGTAAGTGCCGACCGCCGGATTTTCCAGGCTCAATATACGACGCTGCTGCGTATTGGCCTGAGTGGAGCATGGGTTGTACGGAACTCCAGCGAGAGTGCAGGATCCCAAACTCAGAAATACAGCCTGGTTCACGGAGTTAATGGCCCACAGGTGTGCCGTGTTACTTCCGACATAGCTTACCGATACCAGCCAGTTCGACCAGAACTGTCTCTGAATGCTGAGGTTCCATTGCGAAACCTGCGGCGCTTTCAAGTCGGGCCGGATGACTCTAAAGGGTGAAGCGGGCGGGAACGGGGCATCCTTGCCTCTCGAAAGCGGATAGGGATTACCTCCCGGATAGTTCGCCCATGGATCATCGATCTTCACATTTTGCAGCGTGATCCTCGGACTAAACGGCGGGATGTTATTGGTGCCGAATTGCGCAATCAAGGGAATGAAGTCGTAGAACAGGCCGTATGCCGCGCGGACGGACGTCCGTCCATCCCCTGTCACATCCCAGGCGAGACCCAGGCGGGGCGAAAGGCTTGCCCATTGTGTATTCTGGACCGAATTTTTTTCGACGCCCGGGTCCCCGATATAGAAAACACCCGGAGGCGCATTTGTATATTGCGCGGTCTTGATTCCTTGCCGGAGTTTGGCGAGATCGACGAGATACGTTGTGCCGTCCGTAAACTCGACCGGAAAGAACGGCTCCCATCGGACGCCGTAAGACATCGTCACTTTCCGCGTCGCCTTCCAGGTATCGGAAGCGTACATCGCGAAGAACCACTGCGAATTGTTGTGGGTTGTCGGGTTGTTCTGGAGAAATGTCGCAGCGTTGCCGGTTAAAAAATCGGCATAACCCAATCCGACAATGGAGCCATTGAATGATGCTCCGCCCTGCGGTATCGACTGCACATAATTCACTTCCATCATTCGTAACAGGGATGTGCCGAAAGCCACCTGGTGAGTTCCATGAACCCAACTCACGTCATCGTTAACTCCATAGGTATTGACGACCTGCTTGAAGTTCCCACCTCCTCCACCTGCGCCAGTCTGAAGAGTGACGCCGCCTGTTACAGCCAGACCGACGTAAGACGGGTCCGGATAGCCATACATCTTCGATCCCAGCTTTGGCCAGGAAGGCAGATCCGGAAATTGCGAACGGAAGCTGTATCCGCGATTGAGAGCCACGCGGATAGCATTGACTGTGTTTGCGCCGAGAAGATATGTGTCGCCGAGGGTGAACGCGTGTTCCCTGGCTGTTTGCTTGAGAAGGTTCGCGAACAGGATGTTCGACTTGTCGGTGTCCCACCGGTTGGGCTGATTCAGCGCGCCGCGATCGAATAAGTAACGCCCAAACAGGGAGTGCTTCGCGGTGAACTGGTAATCCACCTTGCCCACCGCCATGTTGCAGTTCTCCGGTGCGGGAACGCCGTACACGAGTCTGCCGCACGGATCCGAGGACGACGGAAGCAGCTTTGCGGCCGCAAGCGCGACTTTGCTGAACTGCGCCGGATCGATGCGGTTGTTCGCAAATGGCGCACGAAGCGATATCTGCCGCCCGGCATTGCATGCGGGTAAAGTGACTGCCGTAAAGTCGCCCGCCAGCATCGCTGCTGTCGGAACAAAGGTCAGAGTGTCGGAGGGATCCGATCGGGTGACGGTGCCCTGATAGCCGCCGAAGAAAAATAGTTTGTTCTTCAGAATCGGCCCACCGAGAGTTCCACCGAACTGATTGCGCTTCAGCGTGTCCCGCTGCAGCGCGAATGTGTTTCGCGCATTGTATTTTCCGTTCCGCACAAACTCAAACAAGTCCCCATGAAAATCATTCGCGCCCGATTTCGTCACTAGCGTAACGGCGCCGGCCGAGTGCATTCCGTTTTGCGCGGAGAGACCGCTGGTCTCTACCTTGAATTCCTGCAAAGCATCCGGAAAGGGAACCGAAAGGTTCGCGCCCGATGTGGGATTGTTATGAGTCGCGCCATCGAGAGTGTAAGAAACGCCGAACATCAGCCCGCCTGCAATGCTGACAGCGCCATCTCTGTTGAACACCGGCGTCAAGCCCACGCTGTTCAGAGTTCCGGAACCGGTAGGAACGGGAACGGTCGCAGCAGAAAGACTGATCAAGTCCTGCACGCTGCGCCCATTCAAAGGCAGTTCCAGAATTCGAGAGTTTTCGATCACCTGACCAACACCCTGGTTGCGCGTCTCCACGAGAGCCGCATTGGCCTGCACTTCAACCTGCTCAGTGACCTGACCTACGACCAGGACCGGATTGATCACCGGATTGCCGTTGACCTGCAACTCGACTCTGGTCTGCACGAAGGTCCGAAATCCCGGCAGCGCGGCCTCGATCCGATATGTCCCGATCAAGAGATTCGGCAAAACATAGGAGCCGGTTTCATTAGTGGTGGTCGTTCGTGGGATGCCAGTCTGTGTCTGTGTCGCCGTAATCTCGACGCCAGGCAATACCGCGCCGCTTTGATCCCTTACCGTTCCGTTGATCTGAGCAGTTCCCTGCGCCCAGAGCGGGACGATGGTAACCAGAGAAAGGAGCAATGTAATCGAAAAAGCGCTGACAATACGCTTCATGATTCCCCCTTGCGGTAACTACGCGGTTACCGGTCTCTTTGCTGAAGACGGTCGATGGATGGATAGGCGCTTATAGAATGATACGGATGTGTAAGTAAAGTGAATTGGCTTTGGCCACGAAGAAAGTCGCGAGCCGGTCGTTAAAGCCACTGAATCCTTTGACAGCCGGTGTCAGAACACCGACGCGACTCCCCTAATTTCAGAACGAGCTGTCCCACCTGTGCGGGCTCAACTCACTGCAATCATTAGAGATTAGCCGCTCAAGCGGCGGAACATGCTACTTCCCACGGGCGGCAGAGCAATTGCCCTATAAGCCCTCGATTGCGCAGCGTAGAAGAACTGCGCCGGCAAATCGCTGCTGTGGCTCAGGAGGGGCCCCAGTCACGTGCAAAAACTAGTTTTGGGGATACTCCTCGATGCTTTCCGGCACGATTATCTCCGCCATACCAATTTTCTGCGCAAGCTTGCCGGCAAGAGCTTTACGGGGAAGCTGAGAGAGCAATTTGGTTTCTGCCCTCGCGCGGCTTATTTCGGAGGGTTGGAGCCTGGGCAGAGCGGATTCACGAACATGTATTGGCTGGACCCGGCGAGGTCGCCGTTCTCCATCGCGCGCTTCTTCGATGGTGAAGCCATCCGCTTTGATGAGTCTCTCCGATGGAAGGCCCGAGCGCAGGTTGATGCGATCGCTGCGACGCGCACCACACCTTTCGCGGCCACGTACGCCAGAAGCGGGACCATACCCTTCAATCTCCTTCATCAATTCGATGTGGCGGAAAAGGTGGCCCCGTGGGATCCCGGAATCGGTTATCGCTCGATCTTTCACGCGCTCGACGAAAAGAGCATTCCGTGGTTTGAGTGTTCGTGGCCCGTCTACAATGGTCTGAAGAAGGCGGACGATCCGTCCATCCTCGAACACACACTCAAGCATCTGAAACCTGAGCACAGTTTCGGCTACGTCCATTTCAGCAATCTGGATGGAGTGGGCCATACGTATGGTCCGGGATCGAAGGCGTGTGTCGAGGCGATACAGGCCCTTGACAAGCAAGTCGGGCAACTCATCACCTGGTGCGCGGAACGGTACGAGGCGCTGGACGTTGTGATCTTCGGCGATCACGGCATGGTGTCCGTAGCAAGGAACGTGGACATCGCTGCGGCGATTCAGACTTCCGGGCTTACGGTTGGCCGGGATTTTACGTGCTTCATCGACTCCACGATGGTGAGGTTCTGGTTCCACACACGGGCTGCGAGAACACAAATAGAACGGCTGCTTGCAGGCATTCCCGACGGGTACATGATCGACGAGCGGATGCAGAAAGATCTCGAGATCGAGGGCTGCGATCCTCGCAATGCAGAACTGTTCTTCATGGCACATCCGGGCATCCAGTTTTTCCCGAACTTCTTCCAGGAATCCGGACATCCTCCAAAAGGCATGCACGGCTATCATCCGGATTGCCCGGACAATCAGGCATTCTTCCTGACACATCTTCATGGACAGGATTTCTCCGCGCCGATCGCCACTGTAAAGGCGACGCAGGTATTCCACACATTCTGCGACCTGCTGGGCCTCAATAACATCGACTTCGATCGTTCGCTCTCAGCCATCGATGCGAGATATCGCGTCGCGGATGCGCCGCGATTCAGTGAAGCCGAGGACGCGGAAGTGAAGGCGGTCGTAAACGACCACATGACATTGCTCGTGAGCCATATCCGTGAGACGGCGCCGGACGCACAAGCGGTGGTTCTGTCCGGCAGCTTCGGGCGAGGAGAAGGCTCGGTGCTGCGCGGCGACAGCCGCCCCCGTCCGCTCAATGACTACGACGTCCTTGTCGCGTGCGACGAGAGTTTGCGGACGCCTTTGAAAACAATGGCAGCCGCCATGGCTCCCCGGTTGGGGCTCGATTGTCTGGATATCGTTCCTTTGCACCCGGACTGGTTCGATAAGGTCAATCTCACGATGTTGACGTACGACCTGCGCTATGGCAGCCGAACGATCTGGGGCAACGAAACGCTTCTGGAATCCATCCCGCAGTTCGCCCCTGCGGACATCCCTCTGTGGGAAGGCTACCAGCTTCTCCTGAATCGGATCGCAGGCCTTCTCATCGCCCTCAAACCAAACCTGCTCAGTTCGGATGACTGGAATCAGGAGGACTCCCGGTTCCTCGTTAATCAGATGACCAAGGCCGGTATGGCGATGGGAGATTTCCGCCTGTTGTCTTTAGGCGATTACTGCAGTTCTTATCGGCAACGGTTGACCCGTCTGAGAAGTTTGCACAGGGCGCTCAACATCGGCGATGACGAGACACGGTTGTTGGAGCGCGCATATAGTTTCAAGCTCTCGCCAGATTACAAAAGCTTTCCTGCCGGATCGTTTCTGCCGGAGCTTTTGCGGCAGTTGGAAGGTTTCTTCGTGTCAGCAACCCTACAGTTGCTCAGCTCGGCTGCAGGACCGACAAAATCCGTCGCCGAAGCCGTTTCCCGATGGGAACAACAGTACGCCGCCACGGTCGGCGAAGAGATGGCAACACTGCGCGCTGCGATGGTCCTCTTGCTGTTCTCGATCCGAAAAGACTTTGGGCTGGACGCCACGATGTTGCAGGAAGCCGCCAGCCGATACCCCGGCACATTCGATGATTCGTCAGGATTGGAGCAATACGCACAGTTGAGGTCGTTCTTAATTCAGAAATGGGAAGAGAAATGTCATTAATCAGCGTCGTAATTCCCTGTTACAACCAGGCACGCTTTCTCGGCAAAGCCGTGGAGAGTGTCCTGTCACAGAGCCACAAGGAATTGGAACTCATCGTCGTCAACGATGGTTCCACGGACGAAACCGAACGGGTCGCGAGCCAATATCTCGCCGATCCGAGATTCAGGCTCATCAACCAGAAGAACGCCGGCCTGCCGGCCGCGCGAAACCGCGGGTTGAGCGAAAGCCAGGGCGATTTCCTCAACTTTCTGGACTCCGATGACTGGCTCGCCCAGGACATGCTCCGCACGCTACTGACGACGCTTGATCAGAATCCCGAAATCGCTTTTGCGTACTGCGACATCCAGATCGTGGATGCGGCAGGTGCGCCCGGCGACACATTCAGCGTCGGCGCAGCGCGAGAAATCCTGAATGGCGACATTTTCGGCTCTCTGGTCCAAAGCGGCTACTTCCCGCCTCATACCGTTCTGATCCGCCGATCTGTTCTCGATGACGTTGGCCCGTTCGACGAACAACTCGGCGGGCATGCGGATTATGAGCTGTGGCTGCGCGCAAGCGGCAAAGGACACCACGCTTTATACGTCGACCAGAAGCTCGCCTGCTACCGGATTCACGGCAACAACATGAGTTCGAACCGGCAGCACATGTTCTCCACGCGCGAAGCCGCTCTGCAGAAGATCTCGCGGATGTATCCGGAACGGTTCGGATCGGCCGTGAATCGGATGATTGAAGACCGCGAGGAGATGTACCGCGCGCACACGTGGCTGAACACACACTATGTCGAACTCAAGACATGGGTGGACGAACTGCAAAAAGGCAAAGACTGGCTAGACGGGCAGTGGAACACGCTGCGAGTCGTAGTCGCGGAACGGGACAAGACAATTCAATCGCTTCGCCAGCGCATAAAGGAAATTAACGGATGATCAGCACTACCAACCCAGATTACTCCAACACGCCGGTTTCACCGGCACGGCCTTCATTTGGCTGTGTTCCTCGAGAACACAACCGGGCTCCCCGGGTGACAATCCTTACTCCCTTCTACAACACTGGAGAGGTCTTCCATCAAACCGCGAGCTCCGTGATGCGCCAGTCCTTTCAGGAATGGGAATGGATCATCGTTAACGACGGCAGTACGCATCCGGAAGCGCTTCGTGTCCTGGCCGGCTATCGGAATTCCGACCCTCGCATCCGCATCATCGAACATGGGGAAAACCGCGGCCCTTCAGCTGCGCGAAACACGGGCGTCAGGGAAGCTCGATCGGAATACATCGCCTTTGTGGACAGCGACGATCTTCTGGAACCCACTGCAATCGAGAAATGGATCTGCTTTCTGGAATCCCATCCCGAGTGTTCGTTCGTTTCGGGATATTCCGTCGGATTCGGCGCCACCGAATACCTGTGGTCGAGCGGATTTCATAGCGGCCCCGAGTTCTTGCGACAGAACATGGTCAATATCACTTCGATGATTCGCACATCCGTGTATCGGGCGGTCGGCGGATTCGACGAAAACATTCGCCGCGGACTTGAAGATTGGGAATTCTGGCTCCGCTGCGCGCAAAACCGTTACTGGGGCGACACGATCCCTGAGTATCTCAATTGGTATCGCCGTCGGAAAAACCATGGTGACCGGTGGGAGCACCTGGATTCGAACGAGCAGTCGCGAGCCGCTTCTCAGGAAATACGGAATCGGTATGCGGAGTTACAGCACTCATTCCCGACCGTCACCTACAAGCCTCTGGAAATCTATCCCCGAGTGCAGGAAAGCACAGCGTTCCAAAACCGCCTGCAAAAGGAAAAACGCCGGCTGCTGATGATTCTTCCCTGCATGACGATGGGCGGCGCCGACAAGTTCAATCTTGATTTGATTTCGCAGCTCAAGACGCTGGGGTGGGAGATCACGATTGCTACCACGCTGGAAGGCGACAATTGCTGGTTGCCCGAATTCGCCTCCATGACGCCGGACATTTTCATCCTGAATCATTTGCTGAAGGTGACGGATTGGCCGCGATTCATCAGCTATCTGATCGAATCCAGGGACATCGACAACGTTCTCATCTCGAACAGCGATTTCGCTTATTCGATTCTGCCGTATCTAAGAGCCCGTTTTCCGAACCTTGCTTTCTCCGACTATTGCCACATGGAAGAGGAGTACTGGAAGGGAGGCGGCTACCCACGCAAGGCTGTCGAGTATCAGCAGTTGTTCGACATGAACATCGTCAGCTCCGAACACCTCAAACAATGGATGGTTCAGCGAGGTGCGGAGGCGGATCGCATCAGCGTTTGTTATACAAACATCGACAGCGAGGTTTGGAAACCGTTGGCCGAAAGCCGCCGTACGATTCGGCGCAAGTACGGCATCGCGGACGATACGCCGGTCATTCTATACGCCGGAAGGATTCACGCACAGAAACAACCAAAAGTCTTCGCTTCGACCATGCTTCGTCTCAGAGATTCCGGGGCGAACTTCGTGGCGCTCGCCGCGGGGGACGGGCCTGAATTCAAATGGCTCCAGGGATTTGTTCGTGAACACCGCCTGCAAGGCCACGTCCGCCTTCTGGGAGCGCTTCCGAATGACAAGGTCAAACAGCTTCTTCAGGCTTCGGACGTATTTTTCCTGCCTTCTCAAATGGAAGGCGTTTCCCTCGCAATCTACGAAGCTATGGCGTCCGGCGTAGCAATTGTTGGCGCGGACGTGGGGGGCCAAATCGAACTCGTCACGTCCGACTGCGGCATCCTGATTCAGAGGAGTTCCGAAGACGTCGAAATCGAGATCTATGCTTCCACGTTGTTGAAGATGCTTGCCGATCCGAAGAAGCTGCGTTCGATGGGAGAAGCGGGCCGCAGAAGAATCGTCGAACAGTTCAAGCTGAGGGATATGGGAGTCCGAATGCACGAGCTGCTTCTGCAAGCCTCCGACTGGAACCGCTCCAGGCCTCAACCTGGCGTCAATCGCGGTGTTGCACAATCAACATTGTCCATGTCCATCGATTACACCCGCATCGAAAATCTCTTGCGCCAGGTTTGGCAGGTCTACTCCTGGACACAGCGGAACCGAACTCACCTCGACCTGATGTTTACCGGAGACAAGGTTCCGGTGATACCTGCTCAGACGGGGCTGCAACAATCTTCGGAAACCGGCAGTCTGGCCAAGCTGCAGTTGATGGAAGACGGGATCTACAACTTCTTTGCGCATTTGCCCGAGCGCGCGCTGCACGCTTATCTCGATGACAATATCCCCAGAAGATCTCAGCTGCTCGGAGACATCCAGGTGATGCGGCACCGCGTTCTTCCGAGCATTGCGCGATGGCAGGAACAGAAGAGCCGCGTTTACATCTATGGCTTGGGAACGCACACTCAGGTACTTCTCGGAACATGCCCGGCACTTATGCCGCTTGTCCGCGGGTTCATCGATAAGAATGCCGAGGAACCGTTCCTCGGAATACCGTGCGTGAAACCGGAAAGCATCAACGGCGATAACGCTGACGTCATCATTTACTCATCGAAACGGTGGGAAGCAGACATGTATGCCAACCTCGCGCACCTGACGACTCAGGAGCACGTGTTGATGTATTCAAAGCCGGATGAGCAGCCGGCTGCCGTTCCCGTACATGTCGCGATTCCGAAACCAGTCGTCGCTGGGGAAGTGAACTATCGATATGACGACAACCTCATTTACGATATGGGCGTCAACAAAGGCGAAGATACCCGCTTCTACCTGGAAAAAGGCTTTAGAGTCGTCGGCGTGGAGGCTAATCCGACGATCTATCGACGCCTGCTCCACGAGTTCCGGGACGCGTTGAACGACGGCACATTTATTCTCCTGAACGTTGGCGTCTGGAAGGAACGCGGCACGTTACCCTTCTACGCGAATCTCGACAATGACCACTGGAGTTCCTTCTCTGCCGACCACGGTTGTCGGCACAACACGAGATTCGAGGTTGTGAACATCCCTTGCATCACGATTCAGGACCTGCTCGCCGAGTACGGTGTTCCCCGCTACATGAAAATTGACCTGGAAGGGGCCGATAAGATGATCGTCAATCATCTGCTCGATGTTTCTATTAAGCCCAAGTTCATTTCGGCGGAAGAGTACGGCGTGAAAGCGCTACACGACCTGCA
>Ga0066710_100001875_pt1 | contig 16302 bp, 13 predicted proteins | sample GraSoiAngelo_159_FD_79666 | JGI IMG/M metagenome (GOLD analysis project Ga0066710, IMG submission 79666) | Grasslands soil microbial communities from the Angelo Coastal Reserve, California, USA - 14_1009_16_40cm | ecosystem: Environmental > Terrestrial > Soil > Grasslands | place: USA... | reverse complement strand
TGGAGGCTTTGGCGGCTTCGGTGGCGGGTATGGCGGCGGATATGGCGGGAGCTACCCGGGGATGGGCGGTGGTGGTTACCCCGGTGGGGGCGGATACGGGGCTGGCGGATACGGGGCTGGAGGATACGGCAGCGGCGGATATCCCGGCGCATATGGCGCGGGCGGAGCGGGCATGGCGGGCCCCGGTTCGCTAGGCGCGGCAACGCAGGCTCTCAATGCCCAGACCACCACGGGCACAGGGGTAACCGGCACCGGTGGCGACCTCACGGGCGCCTACATGGGCATGAGTGGGTTCGGGGGCTACGGCGGTGCTGCCATGCACCCGCGCATCATCCCCAATCCGTTCGACAACACGCTCCTAGTTCAAGGTACACCCCAGGAGTGGGAGCAGATTTCGAACCTCATCGAGCAAATCGATATTGCGCCGCGCCAGGTGTTGATCGAAGCCAAGGTGTATGAAGTTGACCTCACCGGTTCCTGGTCGGCCGGCGTGGAGAGTACCCTGAAGCTCCGCGATGGGGCCAATCGGACATTGGTGGGCGGACTATCGGAAGCCGGGCTCAATCTCACGGCGGGAATGCTGGTGGGCCATGCGCGCCAATTAATGGAAGTGCTGAAGAGCAGCGAGTCCACCACGCACGCGAGAGTGATTTCCGCTCCCAGCGTAATCGCCACCGACAGCATCCCAGCGTCCATCATGGTGGGCCAGGATGTTCCGACGCTCAGCTCGCAAGCCGTCACCGGAGCGCAGGTAGGTGGCACAAGCCTGTTCGCGAATACCGTTCAGAATCGCAGCACCGGCGTGGGATTGAACATCCTGGCACGCGTCAACTCGAGCGGCGTCGTCACTCTGGTGATCAACCAGGACGTGAGCGCTCCCATTCCGCCTCCCGTCGGCGTGACTGTGAATTCGACATCCTTTTCCAAGCGCAACGTGTCGACGCAGGTCACCGTGCAGGATGGTGACACGGTGTCCATCGGTGGGATCATTCAGGAATCGGATGCGCAGACTTCCGCCGGTTTGCCGTTTCTCCATCGAATCCCGATCCTGGGCTTCGCATTCGGCGGCAAATCTTCGACCAAAGCTCGCACGGAGCTGATCGTATTCCTGACACCGCGCGTCATCTACGACACCAACCAGATGGCGGAAGCCAGCGACGAGTTGAAGACCAAGCTCAAGGGTTTGCAAAAGCTGATCAGGGAGTGAACATACTTTATTACCGGCGGCACCGGATATATGGGCTGCCGCCTGATCTCCCGATTAGTCACGCGCGGCCGCCCGGTGCAGGCGCTGGCGCGTCCCAACACGAACTTCCTACACCGCACTGGGGCTACGGGCCACCGCGCCTAGCGAAGCACGACTTTCGCGAGGCCAGCATTACCCGCGCTATCCACCGCCCGCAGCACCAGCACGTGCTCGCCGGAGGAAAGGCGGTCCAGCCGTACCACGAGTCTCTCGCGCTCAGAGTCGATGACGCCGTCCATGGCTTCGAGCGGTGTCCATGGCCCGGCGTCCAGCGAGTATTCGCAGCGGCGCAGCGGCGATGCCGCATCCACCGCTTCGAAATCCACTTCGATCCCGTTCGCCGTCCTCCGCGGAGGCCCGGCCGTCACCACTGGCGGCGTGTTATCGATGAGCACCGGCGAACTGACCAGTTCCGCGTCGCGCGCGCTGGCCGGCGGATTCGCTTCACGGTCGGACGCGACCACGCGGAAAAAGTAGCGGCCGTCCGCAAGCGCGTCGCCATCCACCGCGAAAGTGTTCTCGTGCATGTTCGTCTTCAGCAGTTTCCAATCGCGCTCGCCTTCACCGCGGAACCACAATGAGTACACCAGGCGGTCGCCGTCAGGATCTTCCGCTTGCCAGCTGATGTTGAGCTGCTGCGATGCTGCTCGCGATGGCGTCTGCGTCGGAGTGCCGGTGGACATGGCGGGCGCGGCATCCCCGGTATCGGTCACGGTGATGCTATACACAGCGGTGGGCGATTGCTGCACCGGCTTGGCTCCACCCGCCGCGGCTAGTTGCGTCACCACCGTAATACTTTTCAAAACCGGCGGAGTGTTCTGCGGCAAATAAGCCACGTTGACGTTTTCGAGTACGGGAGTCTTATCCTGCAACCCGGTGAACTCGGCTTTCCATTGAATGTATCGCGCGTTTGGACTCGAAATTCTCGATCCGGTTGCATTCGTCAGCGGCGCCGACCAGTCGCTCCATGTTTTATCCGGTCTCAGCGAGTTGCCGGTCCTGGTGCGAAACAAGATGCCGCCCCCGCTGGTTTCGTCTGCGCGCCAGGAGATGTGCCCCCTCTGCGCCACCGTGCTCGCATCGTGTACCGGCGCTTCGTAAACGCCCAACCGTTCGAGCGAATCCTCTAACCTGTAAACCCGGCCCATGTTACCGGTGGCCGCCAGAATGGAGTCGCCCGAGCGTACCAGGCGGGTGGCTTCAGCTTCATTGGTCTGCGCGACCAGCGTCAGCTTGCGGTCGGGCGAAAGGCGATAGACGCGGCCGTTTGCATCGGTCGAGAATAGAAGCTGCCCCTTCCATGGCAGCAGATCGTAGACGTTCTCCTCTTTCGAGCTCCACAGAGTTTCGACTGTATTATCTTGATTGATCCTGTAAACCGCGGATTTTTCCACGCCCGATACGTCGACAGTCGGCGAAAACGTCGTGGTAACCGGGGGCGGCGCCGCGGGAGCGGGTTTGGCTGGGTCAGGCTGAGGCTTGATCTCGGGCCCGGCTTGCGCGCTCTCCGCCGTCACGCTGATGGAGGTTCCGGTCGCGGCGACAACCGGCCCGCCGGATTGTGCCGGCACGTTTTGCTGCACGCCCTGCGTGCGTTTTGCCAGCGATCCACCCATGGCCACCGCGTAAATGGCGCCATCCGGCGCCGCTGAAAGCGCGCGGATTTCGGGCAGATTGGCGTCATACAGCACGAAGGCTTTGTCTTTGCCGGAAATGCGGTAGAGAATGCCATTCGGCTCAGTTCCGGCGAGCACCTGGCCGTTCCGGTCGATTGCCAGGCCCGTTACATGCGACTGCCCAGTGGAGTACAAGACCTCACCCTTACCGGCCGCATCCACGCGAAACACTTTGCCCTGATCGCCCGTGCCTGCATAGAGCGTGCCTTCGGGCGCCATGGCGAGCGACCAGATGTACTTGGCCTGTGGCGCGAAATATTCCGTCGCCTTTCCGTTCTCGATGCGATAGATCTTGCCGTCGGGAGAAGTGGCGGCATAGATCGCGCCTTTCGTGTCCGCCACTACGGCGAAAATCTCAGACTGATCGGCGGTCCAGATGAGCGCGCTCTTGCCGGATTTGTCGATCCGATACAACCGCCCGCGATGTCCCGTGGCCACGTAGAGCGAACCGTCGAGCCCCGGCGCCACACCCCACACCACCGGCTGATCCGACGAAAAAATGCTCTCAATCTTCGGCGCCAGCGCGAGCCGCCCCTCACGCGTGAGCGAGATTCCCTGAAACCTGCCGTGGATGAAATCCTGATACGAATTCATCTCCCAGGTCGTAGTACTAGACGCTTTGAGGACTGCCGTGAAGGCGAGCAAGCCAACCACAACGCACCACGACATACTGCGCTCCCGCGTCCCCGCTCCGCCGCGCCGGTCTCCCACGCCTCGCATCCCTCCGTCTCCCAATCTCAAACTCATTCCTTCACTTCCACTTGCACGGTCTTAGTTCCGCTGATCACCGCGTCGCCGGCGCTGATCTCCAGTTCCGCCACTTTCGAATTACGTGTCTGCAAGGCCGTCTGCGAGGCGCCCAGGATCAAGGCTAGAGAAGGCGGCGGGTCGGGAAAATCCTCGGCATCGAGCTGGAAATTCGGCTCGGCCCGCCACACGCGCACGTAGGCTTTGGTGTTGGCCCGCAGCTTGTTGACGCTGGCCACCAGTTGTTCGACCGAACGCGGCGTGCTGCCAAGGATTTGCCGGAATTCCGAAAGGTTGGCCACGTTTCCATCCGCCACAGTGAAGTACAGCGGACCGGCGGGGGCGCCGATCGGGACTGTGTAACTCACGGTGCGAGATACTTCGGCGCCATTATCGCCCACCAGTATGGCCGTCAACTGCACTTTCTCGCCCGCCCGCACCTCATGCGGCGAAACGATCACCTGATCGATCTGAAACTGTTTTTTTTCGTCGAACGAATCGATGTCGAGCGCGACCTTCTTCACTACCAGCGAAGAGAATTCGCTTTGCAGCACGTAGGCCAGTGGAATCGCGGCGGAAAGCGATACCTGCATGGCGGTATTGGCATCGCCCGCGTACATGTTGTTGAGCTTGAGCGGCGGCGCCCCGCCATGAAACTCGATCTGGCCGCGCACCGCGTAACTGGCCGCGCCCAGCGCGCGCTCGGTGGAATCGATGGCCGAGTATACGGCGATCTGCATCAGAAACGGCGCGAGAAACCGGTCATTCGCCATCTGCATGTCGTAGCCTTCGATCTTCCGTCCGGCGTGCGCCAGTGAAATCGAAACCGGTACCATGCGCGCCCGCTTGCCCAGTTCACCGGTGATAGCTGAACTGCGGTCCTGCGAGATCGTCCCCATCCACTCTTTGGCCGACGAGATCTTGAACGAACTGGCCAGGTTGGGCAGCAACGTGAGCACCTCGGACCGGGCGAACGGTAAATCAGTCGGGCCTATCGCAAGAAACCTGTGGCCAAAAGCGTATATTCTGTCCTGATCGATGTGGGTGACGGTGCCGTCGGCAGCGATGTTCAGGTCGCCGCTCATCAGGGCCACGCTGATCATTGAACCGGGTTGCAGGGCAGAGCGATCTCCCATGCGGGCCTCGACCCGCCCGCCCGCCGATACCCCTTGCCGTGGCTCCAGGCCTAGCGCGCGCAGTTGTGGGCCGAACTGCTCGATGGTTGCGCGCGTGAATCCGCCGAACCAGACCGGCGTCGCGATATCCACCATGCGCATTTCACCGGACAATGCCTCCTCGGGCTTCGGGAGCATGGCCGTCAGGTTGGTGCTTTCGAGCGAAACTTTGGCCCGCCGTAGTGGCTCCGATGAGGCGCTCGATACCCGCACCATGTCCTCGATGGGCCGGATGCCCGCGATCGGCTCCTTGGAAAACGGAAATGCCATGGCGACCGCGCCGACCAGCTTTCCGCCGATGTATACGGGACTTCCGCTCATGCCCTGCAGCACGCCGGTTTTCTCGAGTGGTCCTCCCGAGAGCTGTGCCAGTATTAGCGATTGTTTCGGACCGACGTTTTCCAGCACGCCCAGGATTTCCACTTGAAAATCCTCGACGTGGTTCCCCGAAAAGACCGTCCGTCCAGTCGCAAGCATGCCGGGTTTCAGGTCCTTCAGCGGAAAGAAGGCGGTTTGAGCTGAAAGAGCCGCGGCCAGCGCGACCGCCGCGGGTACTGCTATGCGCAACACACCCTTATTGTAGCTTTGAATTCGTTGGGAAACGCACGGTGGAACAATGATCGCCGTTTTGTCGTACTCTGGCGTGACATGCGCAGGCATTACATTGTGATGCTGCTGCCGCTCGTCGTGGTTTGGGCGCTGGCAACAAGCGCCGCGGACCTGGCCCTGGTGGGCGGCCGCATTTATACCGCGCCTGACGCAGCGCCGCTGACCAGCGGAACGGTCGTGATCCACGATGGCCACATAGCGTCTGTCGGAGCCGGCACGCTCAAACTGCCGGGCGGCGTCCAGCGCATCGATTGCACCGGCCTGGTCGTCGCCGCCGGTTTCTGGAACTGCCACGTCCATTTTTCCGAACCGAAATGGGAGAACGCCGCGACCCTTCCGGCCATGCAGCTTGCCACGCAGATCCACGACATGTTCACGCGCTGGGGATTCACTACCGTCTTCGATACGGGTTCCCTCCTGGCCAACACCAAGGCCATCGCGCGCCGCATGGAATTGGGCGAGTTTCCCGGCCCCATGATTCTCTCGGCGGGCGTGCCGTTCACGTCCAAGGACGCCACACCTTATTATTTGCAGCCCCTCAAGCTTCCCGATTTCGAAACGCCGGAGCAGGCCACCGCCCTTGCCCGCGCGCGGCTCGATGAGGGAGCAGATGCCATCAAGATCTTTCAGGGCGCCTGGGTCTCGCAGGAAAAAGTCGTGGCCATGCCACTGGAGCTCGTCAAAGCGGTTGCGACGGTGGCCCATGCCCGTGGCAAGTTGCTGCTGGCGCATCCTTCCGATAGTGCCGGCCTGTCATCGGCGATCGAAGGCGGAGTGGATGTACTGACGCACGTAGTGGAAACCCCCGGCGACGTCGACCCGTCCATAGTGGCCGAGATGCGGAAGCGGAACATGGCCGTGATCCCGACGCTCAAGCTTTTCGGTCGCAACCGGAATGTGGACCAACTGCTGGCTCAACTGCGTGCTTATTCGGAAGCCGGCATCCCGATCCTGTTCGGGACCGACGTGGGGTTCGTCACCGACTACGATCCGGCACAGGAGTACCGTCTCATGGATCGCGCGGGTCTCAATTTTCCGCAAATTCTGCCGGCACTGACCGCCGCGCCCGTCTCCCGTTACGGCTTCAGCAAACACAAAGGCCGCGTCGCGCCGGGCATGGATGCCGATCTTGTGGTGCTTAACGGCGACCCGGCCGAGGACATCGCGGCGTTCACCGATGTGCGCTACACCATTCGAAACGGCGCGATTGTCTACACCCAGCCGCATTGACGGTGCATCTGGTCTAGCCGTTCGGCGAAAATGAAAGCGTGACCCCGGCGCTCATTCAGGCACTGGCCCGGCAGTGCGGCTTCGAACTGGCCGGCACCGTTCCCGCGCTGCCGCTCGAAGAATCCGGCTATTACCGCCAGTGGATCGCAGCCGGCTATGCGGCTGACATGGGCTATCTGACCGATCATCGCGCCGATGTGCGGAGGGATCCCCGCAAGCTGCTGCCATCCGCGAAATCCATCATCTGTGTGGGCAAACTCTACAACGGTCCCGAGCCCTACTCGACGCGTCTCGATGGCAACGAACTCGCTTGGATCTCGCGTTATGCCTGGGGCGAAGACTATCATGACGTGATGCGGCTCGGTCTGGAGCGGCTGGTCGAAAAGCTCGGCGAGCATGCCGGGCCGTTCGATTGGAAGATCTGTGTTGACACCGCCCCGCTGCTCGAGCGTGCCTACGCGCGCCGTGCCGGGCTCGGCTGGATCGGAAAAAATACTTGCCTGATTAACCAGGAAATGGGCTCATGGTTCTTTCTTGGCGAGCTTCTGGTCTCGCTTGAAATCGCGCCGGCTTCGCCTCCGCCCGATCGCTGCGGCACGTGCACGCGCTGCATCGACGCGTGCCCCACTACGGCAATTATCCCCACCAGTCTCGAGGAAGGCCCAGGGTGGGCCATCGATTCACGGCTTTGTATCGCCTATTTCACCATCGAGCTGCGCGGGACGATTCCTGAGTCCGTGCGCCAACAGATTGGAAACCACGTGTTTGGCTGCGATATCTGTCAGGACGTGTGCCCCTGGAACAGGAGCGCCCCAGTTACCAGCGAGCCCGCCTTCGCGCCGGAGCATTTTGCTCCCGATCTGGAAAAATTGGCCCAAGTGTCTGAAGGGGAATTCCGCGAAATTTTCCGATCGAGCCCGGTGAAGCGCGCCCGGTATTCCGGTTTTCTGCGCAACGTCGCGGTGGCCATGGGCAACCAGCGCGCGGAGCGATTTCGTGATCCGCTCGAAAAGATGGCGCAGTCACCCGAGTCAGTTGTGGCGGAGCACGCGCTCTGGGCGCTTGCGCAGCTAGAATCGAAATAGAACGATGCATGCAACGCCCAGATGCCGAGACGCCGGCGGATTGAGCGTGAAGTTTCCCCCGTGCCTCCGCGTCCCGGCACTGATATGCCTGCTTACCGCCTTCCTGGTGGCCCAGGACACTCCATCCGCGCGCGGCTTCGATCATTTCTACAACCTCGAATACGATCAGGCCCTGGCTGAGTTCCAGAAGGCCGCTCAACAGGAACCGAACGCCATGGACCCGCACAATTACATTGCCCAAACTTTGCTTTACCGCGAGATGTATCGCAATGGAGCGCTCGAGACTCAGCTGGTCTCTGGAAACAATCCTTTCCTGCGTCAGAAAAAGCTGAACCCGAGTCCCCAGGTGGACAAGGAATTCTCCGATGAAATCCAGAAAGCCATCGACCTCGCCAACGCTCGCCTAACCAAGCATGCCAACGACATCGACGCGCTTTATGCCCGCGGCGTGGCATTCGGTTTGCGCGCAAACTATACGTTTCTGGTGCGGAAAGCCTGGCGCGATTCGCTGCGTGATGCCACCGCCGCTCGCAAGGACTCCAATCGCGTCACGGAGCTCGATCCCGCCGATTATGATGCGCGGCTGATTCAAGGCGTGCACGATTATGTTGTCGGTAGCCTGCCTTGGTCGTGGCGGATGTTGGGCTTTCTGGTCGGCTTCCATGGGGACAAGGAACGGGGGATGCAGACGCTCGAAGAGGTGAGCCGAAAAGGCAAGATAAATAGGGCGGACGCCCAGGTCCTGCTTTGCGCTCTCTATCGCCGCGAAAGCCAGCCCCGCAAAGCCATCCCGCTGCTCGAAGAACTTCTGAGACATTTTCCCCGCAATCATCTGCTGCTGTTCGAGCAGGCGCAGATGTACAGCGAACTGGGCAACAAAGACAAAGCCATCGCAGCCATCGAAAAAGTCGCCGCCATGAAGAAGGGCGAGCTTCCGGGCTACGCCGGCGTGTCATGGGAAAAAATCTATTTCCAGCTCGGCAATATCCAGTTTTGGTATAACGATCTGGACCGCGCGCTGGACAATCTGAAGAAGGTTACCGCTTCGCGCAACGAAGTGGAGCTGAACACCGGCGTGCTGGCCTGGATGCGCGTGGGCCAGATTTACGACATGACCAACCGGCGTGCGCAGGCCATCGAAGCGTATAAGCGCGCCATCGCCTTCGCGCCCGAAGCGGACGCAGCCAAGGAGTCGCGCAGTTACATGTCGTCGCCTTACAGGCGCGAGAAGTCGTCGAAAGCATCCTTGTAAAACTGTAAACTCAAGCAAGATGTCGAGCTTCTTCGTTCAGAATTTCGGCTGCCGCGCGACGCAGGCAGATGGAGCAGCGCTCGAATCGCAGCTGGTCGCCAGCGGTCTTGAATCCGCGCCGAAACTTTGCGTGGCGGACTTCGTAATTCTCAATACCTGCACCGTCACCGCGTCGGCCGATAACGATGTGCGGCAGGCTGTGCGCCGCGCGCGACGCGAAAATCCCCGGGGCCGCATACTGGTGACGGGCTGCTATGCGCAGCGCGCCCCTGAGGAACTTGCCGCGCTCCCCGGCGTCGAGTGGGTTGTCGGGAACTCGCACAAGAGCGAAATCGCGAACCTGCTGTCCGGTTTGCTCCCGCACAGCGACGCCGTGTCGTATCACAGCCAGATCCTTGTGGGCGACATCTTCGCGCGCCGGGATTTGCTCACCGCTCCCGTGATGGACGCTCCCGCCGACCGGGCCCGCCCCAATCTCAAAATCCAGGACGGCTGCAACAACCGCTGCTCGTTCTGCATCATCCCGTTCGTGCGCGGCCGCTCGCGCAGTTCTTCCCCGGACACGGTTCTGGAGCAGGTGCGCCGTCTCGCCGGCCGTTATCGCGAGGTCGTGCTCAGCGGTATCAACCTGGGACGCTGGGGCAGGGAACCAGGCAGCGGCATACGTCTGGTGGATCTGCTGCGGCGCCTGCTCGCCGAAACCGAAATCCAGCGCCTCCGGCTCAGCTCGGTCGAACCCATGGATTTCTCCGACGACCTTCTTGGACTCATGGCCGAATCCGCGCGCATAGCCAACCACGTGCATGCGCCGCTGCAATCCGGCTGCGACCGCGTCCTGCGCCGCATGCATCGCAAGTATCGCCCCCGTCACTACGCCGACCGCATCCTCAAGGCCCGCAGGCTAATGCCCGAAGCCGCTATCGGCGCCGATGTGATGGCCGGATTCCCTGGTGAAACTGAGGCCGAATTCGAAGAGAGCCGCGCGTTCATCGAATCATTGCCCTTCACGTATCTGCACGTCTTCACGTACTCCGAACGCCCCGGCACGCCCGCCGCGGAAGGGCCCGACCAGTTACCCATGCACGTGCGCCATCAACGCGCCCATCTCTTGCGGGAACTGGCACACAGGAAGAATCTGGAATTCCGCCGCCGGATGATCGGCAAGAAACTTTCCGTTGTGACTCTCGTCGAACCCCGCGCCGCGCTGAGCGATAACTATCTGAAGGTGGAGTTGGCGAGCTTCAGGCCCGCCAATGATCTAATCGAAATCAAAATCGGAGGCTTGCATCAGACGGGTCTTTGCGAGGCGGCGCCTGTGTGTGCACTGACTGTGCTTTCGTAGGATCATAAGTTCGGCACGCCCGATGATCCCCGCACCCGCATCCTCAACCGAGTGCTGCGCATCCCAAAACTATGGAACCGAGAATAGATTTGATCAGGCAGGCTCCCGCGGGAGCCGCGGAGGCCATGTACGGCCTCGAGAAATATGTGCGCCAGTCCGGTCTTGAACACTCCCTGCTCGAACTGGTGAAGACGCGCGCCTCGCAGATCAACGGATGCGCTTACTGCATCGACATGCATACCAAAGACGCCCGCGCACGGGGCGAAACCGAACAGCGCCTCTATGGGCTGAGCGCGTGGCGCGAAGCGCCTTTCTATTCCGAACGCGAGCGCGCCGCACTGGAGTGGACCGAGGCCGTAACGCTCATTTCACAAGACCACGTTCCCGACGAACTTTACGAGCGCGTGCGGCGCGAGTTCACTGAAGCCGAACTGATCAACCTCACATTAGCGGTTGTGGCCATCAACGGCTGGAACCGTTTGGCGATCTCGTTCCGTTCCGTGCCCGGCAGTTACCAGGGATCCTCTGCCATGCCGGAGGCTAGCGCCGCCGGTAACGGTTAGTTGCACATCCAGCGGCGCCGATTCGCCATACGATGGTTGTGAGACGCCAGATGCCAAAGACCCACGACTATCAAATCACGACCGAGTGGACCGGCAATCTAGGATCGGGAACGGCAGATTACCGCGCCTACAGCCGCAATCATCAGATCAGCGCCGCGGAAAAAACCGCGCCGATTCACGGTTCTTCAGATCCGCATTTTCGCGGTGACGGCGCCCGTTACAATCCGGAAGAGCTGCTGGTAGCGTCGCTGTCCACATGCCACATGCTGTGGGTTCTGCACTTGTGCTCCGACGCCGGGATTGTCATCACCGCGTACGCGGATGACGCTACCGGCGTGATGGTGGAGGACGAAGACGGCTCTGGCCAGTTTAGTCGCGTCCTGCTGCGCCCGCGCATGACCATCACCGACGGCGCGCGTGTCGAGGAAGCCCGGGCGATTCACGCCAAGGCGCATCAACTCTGCTTCATCGCCCGTTCTGTGAATTTCACGGTCGAACACGAGCCAGTGGTCACTAGCGCCACGTTCGCGTAATCTGATTGGCTATGGACCTCAAATCCGAAGTCATGAACGATCCCAAGCGCCAGCTCCTGCGCCATGCCGTCGCCACGCTCGCCTATCGTGGCGGCAAAACTCTTCGCGGCGCACCCGGCGGATTCGCTGAATTTCACGCATCGGAAGGGACTCGGACTCCGGTACAAATTCTGGCGCATGTGGGCGACTTGCTGGATTGGGCGCTGTGGCTCGCCAAGGGCAAGCATGAGTGGCATGATTCGGCGCCGCTCCCGTGGGATCAGGAAGTGCAACGCTTCTCCACGGCCCTGAGCGCATTCGATGATTATTTGGCCTCAACTTTTCCGCTGGGGTCTTCGGCCGAGAAGCTTTTTCAGGGGCCGGTTGCGGATGCACTCACGCACATCTGACAGATCGCCATGCTGCGCCGCCTGGCGGGCTCACCCGTTCGCGGCGAAAGTTATTTCCGCGCTGATATCGCTGCCGGCCGTGTCGGGCTGGAACAGGCTGCGCCCGTCCGCGAATTCGATTGATGAACGCGGCGTTTTAACGCGCCCGGTCCGCGATCTCGTAGCTCACAAACGCGAATTTCTTCGAATCCGGCGACCACGAGTTCACATTGATCGTGCCCTGGCCGCCGAAGACCTTGCCCAATACCTGAATGGCCACAGGCTCGATCTTCGCTCCCGGCAACGGCATCATGCGAAGCGAGACTTCCATCTCCGCATCGTGTCCTTCGGTCCCTTTCGGGAAAGACAGAAAGACCATCCACTTTCCATCCGGCGACGGATGCGGAAACCAGTCCTCCAGTTCGTCCCACGTCACCTGTTGCGCCTTCTCGTCGGCCGCGCCCGCTCCGTCGGCTGGCATCCGCCAGATATCCCAGTTTCCCGACCGGTTCGAATTGAAATAGATCCATTGGCCGTCTGGCGAGTAATCCGGACCATCATCGTACGCGGCCTGCGACGTGAGCCGTTCCTCCTCGCCGCCCGTGGCCGCAACCCGGTAGAGATTGAAGACGCCGTTGCGCTTTCCAACAAATGCCAGCCAGCGCCCGTCGGGCGACCAGCCGTGAAAGTAGCTGGGAGCCTTGGGCGTCATCAGGCGCGGATGCGCTCCGTCGATCGACGCAAGAAACACCTGCGATTCGCCCGTCCCGGGTGATGCCGAGAGCGCCAGCCACTTCCCGTCTCGCGAGATCCCGTGGTCGTTGTTGCAGCGCGAAATCGAACCCAGATCGATCTTCCGCGGTTCCGGCGCGCCCGCCGCATCCAGCAGGATGCGAAAAAGATTGCCGCCGGAATTTGAGAGCAGGTACTTGCCATCCGGCGACCAGTTGGGCGCTTCAAATACTTTGTCGCTGTTATACACCATGTGGATGGATTTGCTGCTCAGGTCATAAATTGTAATCCGGCTCTTCTTGCGATCGCGCGCGCCGCCCTTACGCGGGGACGCGGCCGGAACGTCCGTGACCGCCGCCAGCTTATCTCCTGTCACTCTGGGATCCCCTGCCAGCTGGACATTCGAAAAGACCGCTGTCTCGACGATTTCCGCGTCATGCGAGCACACGCCGAGCCCCACATACACGGGATCCTGCAGAACCACCGTCGCCGTGCCGGCCGCCTTCAAATCTTCCCCGGGGCCCCCTGTGGCCATCGTGAAGACGTTGCCCCGCCGTTCGATGCGGATGCGGCGCGGAGCGTTCACCTCCGCCTTCACCTCTTCGGTCTCCGCGCCCGCCGTGGGCCGGAATTGCAGAGAGGTGAGCCCATCGCCGTGCAGCGCCACGTCGGCGTATGCCGCGCCCGGATCGAGTCCCTGGCGAATCATGAGCACGGCTTTCCGGTGACTCACTTTCCCGGCGCCAATGAAGCGGACATCGGCGGTCAGCGTCACGTCGCCGGAAAGGCGGTGCCAGGCGAATTGAAATGCATCCGTCGTGCTCCAGATATTGGCCCCGCCGCCCGTCACCCGGTACTCGCCCGAGATGGAGTCGTAAACGACCGAGCCCTGTTTCGGTGTAACGCCGACCTCACCATGGGCCTCGAAGATGCCACCGCCCGCTTGCTGCGCTATGCCGGTTGCAGCTCCGCAACCGAGAACCATCAGCGCCACTGCCACCATGTTCAGGTTGTGTCTCGTGCCATGCATCGTGACATTTAGCGTACCCTGTCCCGGGCCGTGTTTCGACCACCTGCGCCGAGCGCTTTGATAAACTCAGGGACCACGTTACAAGGAGGTCATCGTGCCTCAGAAAAAGAAACAATCAAGAAAAGCGGTCGCACCGGCGCTCGCGTTCAATCATGCCATGATCTACGTGCGCGAACTGGCGCCGGCCCTGCACTTCTATGCCGATCTGCTGGGCTTCAAAGTGATCGAAGTCTACCCCCAAGCCTATGCGCGCCTTCAATCCGCGCCAGGCCAAGGCACTCTCGCGCTGCACATCATCGAGCCTGGTAAGACCATGCCGCCTGGCGACGGGATCCGGCTATATTTTGAGACACGGGATCTGGAGAAAGTCTGCAAGAATTTGGAAGCAGCAGGCACAGCAATAAAGCAGCCGCCAAAGATCATGCCCTGGGGATGGAAACACGCCTATCTAGACGATCCGGATGGCCACGAAGTGAGCCTCTACTGGGCCGGCAGAAAACGCATGCAAAAAACGGTGATGCGCTGAATTACATCTCGCGCCGCCCCTCCATCGCCTTCCAGATCGTCACCTCATCGGCAAACTCGATGTCGCTGCCCACTGGAATTCCCATGCCAATACGCGTCACGCGAATTCCCAGAGGCTTGATCAGCTTGGAAAGATAAACCGCCGTGGCTTCGCCCTCGGCCGTGGGGTTCGTCGCCAGGATCACTTCTTCGATCTGCCCCGCGCCAATGCGCTCGATCAGGTTCTTAATCTTGAGCTGCTCCGGCCCGATGCCGCGCAACGGCGAAAGCGCCCCATGGAGCACGTGATAAACGCCATTGAACTGGCGCGTGGTCTCGATGCCCACAATGTTGTGCGGCTCCTCCACCACGCACAGCACCTTCTGGTCGCGCGTAGTGTCACGGCAAAACGGGCACAGCTCGCCTTCGCTGATGTTGTTGCAAACCGGACACAGGCCCAGCTTGTCTTTCACGTCCAGGATGGCCTGCGCCAGGCGTTCAGCATCGTCGCGACTGCTACGCATCATGTGAAAGGCGAGACGCTGCGCCGATTTCTGTCCGACGCCCGGCAGGTGTTTGAATTCGGTGATAAGGCGCGCGAGCGGTTCGGCAAAATCCGGCATGAAAGGCTACTTCTGACTGAAGCGGATGCCACCAATTCCACCGCGTCGCTGTGGAGGCAAAAAGATCTCCCCCTGGCTTTCTCTGCGAACTTGTGTCTCTGCTGTGAATCCCATGTGCCGGATCTTAGAATAGACCACGCGGCAGGCCCAGGCCGCCCAACATTCCGCTCATTTTCTGCTTGGCCTCGTCTTCGACTTTTTTGACGGCTTCGTTGCACGCCGCCACCACCATGTCTTGCAGCATTTCGACGTCGCCCGCCACTTCCGGATCGATCTTCACGCTGAGCAGGTTCTTGTTGCCATCCATCTTCACCGTGACCATGCCGCCGCCGGCCGAAGCCTCTACCTTGATCTGGGCAACCTCCTGCGCCATCTTCTCCTGCATTTGTTGCGCCTGCTTCATCATGGCCTGCATGTTTCCTGGCAGCTTCATTCCTTGCGACTCCTTTGCGGCATTAGCTTACTCTACCCTTTTTAGATCGCGGACGGTGCGCACTTCGCCCCCGAAAACTTCGCGGAAGCGCTGCACTTCCGGATTGGCTAAGGCACGCTGCGCCACTTCGCCCTGTTTCTCCCCCGCCACCGCGGCGCCGCTGCGCGCGGGCGCGGCATCGCCAACCGTCACTCTAATCATGAACTGGCGCGCACTCACTCGCTGCACAGCTTTAGATAGATCTTCCTGCCGCATGGCCAGCATAAAGTCTTTTGGAGTGACGAACTGCAGCGCGTTACCGGCCTGCGTGACTTCCGAATGCTCGACCGCGTCGGCCGTGAACGTCATGCCGAGCTCCACCAGCGCCGCATGCAGCGTTTCCCGCCAGTTCGACAAGCCCTCGTCCACCGGCGCCGGCTCGGGCGCCAGCGCAGTCGCCCCGACCGACGCCGCCATGGATTGCGGTTCCGGTCGTGCTGCCTTCTTGGCGCGGTCGAGCTCGAAGGGAGAGGGGCGTGCGGTGGCTGGTGGGCCTGCCGGGATTTGGGATTTGAGATTTGGTTGCACCGCCGCGCCGGCTTTCGCCGCCACCGCTCCCCGCTTCTCCTTCTCCCCGTCTCCCTTCAATCCAGCCAGAGCTTCCTCAATGGCCACCAGCTTGCCCGCCTGTACCAGCTTCAACAACCCGATCTCGAGATGGAACCGGGGTTGCAGCGAGAATTGCAAGTCGCGGAACAGGTCGAGCGAAAGCTGCAGGTATCGCGTCAGATCCTCTTCGGAAAAGACCGCCGAAATCTCCGCGAAGCGCGCCCGCTCGGCTTTGGATGCCGCGATCAGGCGCGTATCGCTGCCCGCGATCCTGGCCACCAGCAGATTGCGGAAATAGCGTGATAACTCGCGGCTGAAATGCTGCAAGTTGTGTCCGTTCCGCTCCAGCTCGTCCACCAGAGCGAGCATCCGGTTGCTGTCGGAAGTCGCCAGCGCATCGGTCACCCCGGCCAGTGCATCCAGCGAAAATGCCCCCAATAGCGCCCGCACCTCGGCGGCATCCAGCTTGGCGCCACAGCAGGCAATCGCCTGGTCAAGCGCCGAAAGCGAGTCGCGTATGCTGCCCTCGCCGGCCTGCGCGAGCACGGACAGCGCCTCGGCGTCGG
>Ga0066710_100001874_pt1 | contig 16307 bp, 15 predicted proteins | sample GraSoiAngelo_159_FD_79666 | JGI IMG/M metagenome (GOLD analysis project Ga0066710, IMG submission 79666) | Grasslands soil microbial communities from the Angelo Coastal Reserve, California, USA - 14_1009_16_40cm | ecosystem: Environmental > Terrestrial > Soil > Grasslands | place: USA... | reverse complement strand
GACGTCCCCCGCCGGATCCGGTTACCCTCATACGATGCAAAGAAAAACGTTTTGTCCCTTTTGATCGGCCCGCCCAGCGTCGCTCCGAACTGGTTTTGCAGATAATCGAGCTTCTGAGTATCAAAAAAACCTCTGGCGTTCAGTGAACGATTGCGGAAGAATTCGTATGTGCTTCCGTGAAAATCATTCGTGCCGGATTTCGTTACAACATTGACCACGGCACCGGAGTTGCGCCCGTACTCCGCGTCAAACGTATTGGTTAATACGCGGAACTCTGCGATAGCATCGGGAGAAGGCTGAATGGCGGGCAATCCGGCAAACTGGTCGTTGCCGTCCCCACCGTTGACTGTGAAATTGTTGTCGCGCCCGCGGCCGCCATTAACCGAGACAACGCCTGCGCGGTCGCTCCCGTAGACCGTATCCAAGCCAACTTGTGACTGAACGCCCGGCTGTAATTGCAGCAATTGGTAGGTGTCCCGCTGCGCCAGCGGGAGCTGGCTTATGGCGCGTTCGCCCACGACGGCACCGAGCTGCGTCGAAGTGGTGTCCACCAACGGCGCCGCGCCCGTCACTTCCACCACTTCCGTGGTGCCGCCCACCTGCAAAGTGAAATCCAGATTGACAACTTCGTTCAGATTCAGGCCAATGCCGTTGAGGGTATGTTTCTTGAAACCTTTGGCCGTGACTTCAATATCGTAACTACCCACGGGTACTTCAAGAAAAATGTATTCCCCGTTTGCCCCCGCCTGCGCGTTACGAGTCGCGTGCGTTGCTTTATTGATCAGTGTGACAGTAGCGCCCGCTACGGCGCCACCGCTCGCATCCGTCACCGTGCCGCGGATGCGGCCCCCGGTGCTCTGCGCGCCCGCAAATGGCGTGGCCAAAAGAATCGCGAGGACCAGAATAGCCGCAGACAGAATGCTCTGGCTGCACAACGAACGGTGCCGCCCGAAGAGTGCGTTATCTTTCATGACCCCACCCCTTGCCGCGAAGAATTTTCGAGGTTCTATTCTTCGTGGTTGATGTACCGCTGAAACCTTACTATAATCCAGCAAACTTAGAGAAAGTTGGGTGCGGTGTCAAGCAGAAAGAATTTATCCACACAATCGGTCAAGCGCGGCGCGCGTCATCTGCTGCGCATCAGCGAAGTGGCCCGCCGCGTTGGTATTTCTTCTTCTGCTCTACGCGCGTGGGAGACACTCGGCCTCGTCACGCCGCAGCGCACCCAGAGCCGCTATCGCCTCTATAGCGAATCCGACGTGCGCCTGCTCCAGCGCGCCATATTTTTCCGCCGTGCCCGGGGCCTCAATCCACCCGCCATCGTTCATGTCCTCAAGCGTCAGGGCATGGTCTCCTCTCCGGCGGAAGGCACACTCCTTCCGGGGCAGCGTTTCCGCCGCTTGCGTGCCAAGCGCCGTCTCTCTCTCGCACAAGTCGCCAAAGCCACCGGCGTCTCCGTCGGCTTTCTAAGCGCTCTCGAGCGCGGCCAGATGCGTTCTTCCGTCGCCACGCTTCGCCGTATTGCACGCTTCTACCGCATCAACATTCTTTCGCTTTTCGAGACTTCCGGTGATAATCCCCGCCTGGTGCACCCTGCTCAACGAAAAATCCTCGAAGCTACCCCTGATGTCCGCATGGAATTGCTCGCCTGGGGTAACACGGCGATGGAGCCGCATCTATTCCGCGTTAAACCCGGCGGCGGGAGCGGCGAATCCTATGCCCACGAAGGAGAAGAGTTCCTTCACGTTCTTCGCGGGAAATTCGAAATCTGGCTGAACAATGGCGAGCATTATCGGCTGAAGGTGGGGGACAGCCTCTATTTTGAAAGCTCGATTCCGCATCGCTGGAAGAATCCGGGCCGCACGGAGACTTCCCTGTTGTGGATTAACACGCCGCCAACATTCTGATCCGGGGGGCTTCACTCCGATGAGCACTCGTTCTGTTCGTCTCGCGCTTCCATTCCTTGCGCTCTTCGCCGGTACTGTCCACTTCACGGCAGCCCAGGGGTTCATCGTTGAGCCGGCCGACATCATCGTGATCCACGGCCGCGTCTACACAGAGGATCCCCGGCAACCCTGGGCTCAGGCCGTGGCCATACGCGGTGCGAAAATCGTTGCCGTCGGGGATGACACCACCATCGAGAAAATGCACGGCATGGGCACAAAAGTCGTAAACGCCGGGGGAAAAGTCGTTCTTCCTGGCTTCACCGATTGCCACATTCATTTCCTCGACGGCTCTCTGAGCCTCGGCCGCGTGAACCTCGAAGGCGCGAAAGACGCTTCCGACATCCAGAAGAGACTGCGCGAATATGCGTCGGAACATCCAGGCGATGATTGGATCCTGGGCCGCGGCTGGAATTACGCCATGTTCGGTCAGGAGGCCTTGCCCCACAAGAAATATCTCGACGAACTCTTCCCCAACCGGCCTGTTTTCCTCGAAGGTTATGACGGTCACACGTATTGGGCCAATTCTAAAGCCCTCGCGCTAGCTGGAATCACACGCGAAACGCCCAATCCGCTAAACGGCATCATTGTCCGGGATCCCCAAACCGGCGAAGCCACCGGCGCTTTGAAAGAGTCGGCGCAGGACTTGGTTGCCAAGGTGATCACTAAGCCGACACGTGCCGACAAGCTTCTGGCTCTGCGCGCGGGAATGAAATGGGCCAACCAACATGGCATCACCCGCGTCCATAGTGCCGGCGGTGATTTTGAAATCCTCGACCTCTACGAGGAAATGCGCCATCGCGGTGACCTCAGCGTGCGCATGTATATCGCTTACTTCCTTGATCCCCCTCAGCTCCGGCCAAAGGATCTCGATTCCATCGAGGCGGCCCGCAAGAAATTTCATGATGATTGGATAGACGCGGGCGCCGTTAAATTCATGGTCGATGGCGTGGTGGAATCCCACACTGCCGCTATGCTCGAGCCCTATAGCGACGACCCTTCCTTGAAAGGTAAGCCTTTCTGGGAGCCCGCCAGCTACAACAGCGCGGTCGCCGAACTGGATAAGCGCGGGTTGCAGCTTTTCACACACGCCATCGGCGATTACGGCGTCCGAATGGCCCTCGATGCTTACGAGAACGCGGAACAACGGAATCACAAGCGGGATCGCCGCCCACGCATTGAACACATTGAAACCGTCGCCGCGGCTGACATTTCACGCTTCGGAAAGCTCGCCGTCATCGCCAGCATGCAGCCGCTTCATTCTTACCCCGATTCCGACACCCTCGACGTTTGGGCGCGTAATGCCGGTCCCGATCGCGCTTCGCGAGCTTGGGCGTGGAAGAGCATCTCGGATTCCGGGGGTCACCTGGCATTCGGTAGCGATTGGCCCGTTGTGACGCTCAATCCGTGGGAAGGAATTCAAACCGCGGTGACGCGACAAACCGCAGAGGGAACGCCGGAAGCTGGGTTTGTTCCCGAACAGCGATTGACTGTCGCGCAAGCCGTGGCCGGCTACACGTTAGGTGCAGCCTTCGCCGGACGCCGCGAGAAAACCGAAGGGTCTCTGGAAGTGGGAAAGCTCGCCGACCTGATCATCCTTTCGCAGAACATTTTCGACATCAATCCGCATAAGATTGGGACGACCACCGTGGTCACCACCATCGTCGGCGGGCGGCTTGTGTACCAAGCGGATTCAAAGTAAGCGGGAGGCGCGATGAAACCTCGCACCGTACTTCTTGGCATTCTCGTTCTTGCGCTCTGTTGCGGCGCTTGCGGGAAAAAAGAAGAGACGCTGAGCTTGCTGGTCTGGGAAGGATATTCAGACGATGCCGTCGTCCGTGCTTTCGAGGAAAACCGTCACTGCAAAGTCGTCGCATCCTACATGGGCTCCAGTGACGAACTGGTGGCCAAGCTGCGAGGAGGCAGCGCTTCCAACTACGATGTCATCTCGCCGTCCAGCGATGTCGCTGCTTCCATTGCTCGTACCGGACTCGCCGCGCCGCTCGATCTTTCGAAGTTGCCCACGTACTCGCAGCTCTCCGCCAAACTCCGTGATCTGCCGCTCGTCAAAGCCAATGGCCAGATCTATGGCGTCCCCTTCATGTGGGGCCCGAATCCACTTCTCTATGACACCACCGTGTTCGCTCAGCCGCCCGATTCCTGGGCGATTTTTTGGGATCCCAAATACAGAGGAAAAATCTCCGTTTGGGATGACCTCTCCACGGTTTACATGGCCGCGCAAATTCTCGGTTACGACAAGCCCGACCCGTCAAAGCTCTATAATTTGACGGACGAACAGCTCGACGCCGTCAAGAAAAAACTAATCGAGCTTAAGCCCAACATTCGAAAGATTTGGTCGACGGGCGGGGAACTCACCAATCTCTTCCAGAATCATGAAGTCGTTCTGGCCATGGGTTGGCCGCTTAACACCAACGACCTGCGGAAGCTGAATTTCCCCATTGGCGAAACCATCCCAAAGGAAAACACCACGGGATGGATCGACCACTTGATGATCACTGCTGCTAGCAGCCACAAAGACCTGGCGCAGGCTTTCGTCGAATACATGATTGACGCTAAGACCCAAAAACTCGTGACCGACCGGACGCACTACACACCGGCGAATCCAGGCGCCGCGCGATTTCTCACTTCAGATGAAATAAAGGGCCTGCATCTCGACAATCCTGATGCCTACATGCAGCGAATCTATTTCTGGCAGGACATTCCGCACCGCGCCAAATACAATGAAATCTGGAACGAGGTCAAGGCCGCGCAATGAGCGTATCTCTTGCCAATCCGACGGAGCAAGGCACGGCCACGGAGGCAGCACTTCTAGAAGTGCGCAAGGTGGCCAAGCGCTTTGGCACCATCGATGTTCTGAAAAACATTTCTTTGAACATCGCTTCGGGTGAATTCCTCACTCTCCTTGGCGAAAGCGGTTCCGGCAAAACGACTCTTCTTCGCCTGATTGCCGGATTTGAGCAGCCTTCCGTAGGAGAAATCTGGATGAGCGGCCAACGTTTGGATATTCTTCCGCCCTACCGGCGCCGCGTGAACACCGTCTTTCAGAACTATGCTTTGTTTCCTCACCTCAGCGTCCGTGACAACATCGCTTACGGCTTGAGGGTCAAAAACACGTCTCGTAGTGAAATGAGTAGCCGTGTCGACGAAGCTCTTCGCATGGTCAAGATGCAGGATTTCGCCGCCTCCCGGCCCTCCAAGCTGAGCGGCGGCCAGCAGCAACGCGTGGCTCTTGCCCGGGCTCTCATCAATCGCCCGCAACTTCTTCTCCTCGATGAGCCGCTCTCAGCACTGGATGCGAATCTCCGCAAAGAGATGCAGGGCGAATTGAAGGCGCTCCAGCGCGAAGTTGGAATCACTTTTCTTTTTGTCACCCACGACCAGGAAGAAGCCATGGCGCTCTCCGGCCGTATCGCACTGTTGCGTGACGGCGCACTCGAGCAGGTTGCTTCTCCCCGCGAAATCTATGCGCATCCCGCCACCGCCTACGCAGCGCAGTTCATCGGCCAAACCAACCTGCTCCGCGGGGAAATTCGGGACAGCATCGCAACTTGTGGCGCCCTGCGCTGGCTTTTGGACGAGACCGACGGTCCGGTGATCTTTTCGCTCAGGCCGGAATCCATTCGCATCTGCGCTGACGGTAAGCGCCAGACCAGTGAGGTGAAGTTTCGCGCTACCGTTCGCCAGCAATTCTATGGTGGACCGAGCGAACTGCTCGAAGTGGATTGTGGAAGCGGCCAGATGTTGCGCGTTCGCATCCCTGCGCGTGGGCCGCTCGCCGGCGAACATGACTTTGTCTTCACCCTTGCGGACGCGATCCGCATGAAGGAGTAGTCGCTCCTGGCTTTCATGTACTCGCGAGCTTACAAATCGCTCGTCTCGCTCCCCCCGCTCCTCTGGGTCGGCATATTTCTCCTGCTTCCTTACGCGCTCATGTTTGCGCACAGCTTTTGGGCCGTCCGTGAAGGATTGGTGGTTCACCAGTGGAACCTGCACAACTACAAAATTCTGTTTTCGAATCCCCTCTATGCCGGAGTTCTCTTCCGCACGATGCGCATCGCCGCTGCCGTCACGCTCTGCTCTCTCCTACTTGGCTACCCCCTTGCTTACTACCTGTCCTTTCACGCCCATGCCCGCAAGGAACTTCTCTACCAGCTTGTCATCGTGCCGCTGTGGGTCAGCTATCTCGTCCGGGGTTACGCCTGGAAAACCATTCTTGGCAGCGACGGGATCCTCAACGGTTTTCTCCAATACCTGCATCTCACGCACGAACCCGTTGTCTTCTTCCTCTACAGCCCTTTCGCGGTCGTTCTCATGCTCACACACATCTACACGCCTTTTGCGTTTCTTCCCATCTACGCCGCGCTCGAGCACATACCCCGTCCGCTCGTCGAAGCTTCGCATGACCTCGGGGCCGGCTCCACGCAGACATTTCTGCGAGTGATTCTGCCACTCTCCATGCCCGGCTTGCTCGCCGGAGCTACGTTTGCTTTCGTCCTGTCTCTCGGCGACTTCCTCGCGCCCCTTCTTGTCGGCGGCCCTTCCGGCATCATGATCGCCAACGTCGTGCAAACCCTCTTCGGCGCGGCATTCGATTGGCCACTCGGCGCTACAATTTCCGTCTTCATCCTGATCCTCACGGTTTCCCTGCTGTTCCTCAGCGAACTTCTCGAAAAGCGCTGGTCCTTCAAATGACCTCCAGTTCCCCAACCCGCCGAGCGCCGCTCCTCGCCACGTATGCCGCATTCGTGTTCGCTTTCATCTATTTGCCAATCGTTGTGCTCATCCTTTACTCCTTCAACCGTGATGGCGTCGGCGGCTTTCCTCCGCGCCACCTCACTCTCAATTGGTACGCCCAGCTCTTCGCCGACGCTCCCATTTGGGATTCGGTACTCAATAGCCTCATCGTCGCGGCCTCCAGCGTCGTTCTTTCGCTAGGACTAGGTCTGCTTGCGGCCCTCGCGCTGGACCGCGCCACCTTTCCCGGCAAAGCGCTTTTCCGCCGCCTTGTTCTCCTCCCATTGATTCTTCCAGGCATCATCACCGGCCTTTCGCTCCTGATGTTTGCCGTTTTTGCCGGCGTGCACCTCAGCTTGCTCACCGTTTTTCTCGGGCACGGCACCGCGCTCATTTCCGTGGCCACCACCGAGCTCTTCGCCGGCCTGCAAAAAGTGGACCGCGCTCAGGAAGAAGCCTCTCTCGACCTCGGCGCCACTCCTTGGCAAACGTTTTGGCGCATCACGCTGCCGAATCTCAAACTCTCACTGATCGCCGCCGGCCTTCTTATCTTCACTCTCTCCATGGATGAAATCGCCGTTACCTTTTTCTTGATCGGCCGCGACAATACCCTCCCTCTCCAAATCTGGGGCCGCCTCCGCCGCGGCATTACTCCGGAAATCAACGCCGTCTCCACTTTGATCTTTGCTGTTTCCGTCGCCCTCATTGTCATCTGGTATCGCGTGCGCGCCCGCGGCCTGGGTACCCAGGCGCAAGAGCTTCTCGAACGCCCATAGGGGGATGCATGTCTTCATCTCGCCGTGATTTCATCAAATTTGTTGTTGTGGGCTCCGTCGTTGCCGGCTGTCCCATCGATGAGACGCTTCTCGCCGCTCCCGATTCGAATTCCCACGCCGCTCCGCTCGTTCACGGTGAACATTTCGAACTCTGCCACCGACTTCGCGATGGCCACACATTTGTTAGCCCGGAGGCCACGCGCAAAGCGGACATCGTCATCGTTGGTGGCGGTGCCGCGGGACTTTCCGCCGCGTATTTCCTCCGCGGCAAGGATTGGCTTCTTCTCGAAAAAGAAGATCACTTCGGCGGCAATGCTTTTCAGGAGGAATACGAAGGCCAGCCCTATGGCACCGGTTCGGCCTACGCTTACAAAGATGACAACGGCGACCAACTCGCCCGGGAGATTGGTCTTCATCTTCCGTTGGTCAACTGTCCTGACCCCACCATTGTCAACAACACTTTCGTGCCGGATACCTGGAAAACCGGCCTCAATCAACTCCCTTATCCAAAAGAAATCCGCGCTAGCTTCAAAAAATTCCGCGACGACCTGATGAAAATCAACGTCCGCGAAAGAATGGCCGAGCTCGACGCTCAGCCGTTCTCCAATTTTACGGCCGCCTATACTCCTGAAGTCCAGCAATGGTGGGACGGCTTCGGGCCCTCGAATTGGGGCGCCACGACAGAGCTCTCTTCCGCGCTCGTCGGCCTTTCGAATGTTCAAGACTTGATCACCGGTGGTGATGGCAAGCGCGTGATTCTCCCCGGCGGCCTCGGCTGCATCACTCACAAACTCGTCGAAGTCCTGCAACCGAAATACAAAGATCGCATGCTGGATAAAGCCGTAGTCGTCGCCGTGGTGCCGGAAGAAGACTCCATTCGCGTTACCTATTTCGAGGAAGGAAAAATTGCCTCTGTAGTTCCAAAACTTGTTCTAATGTGCGCGCCAATGCTCATAGCCTCCAGAATCGTCATGGGCCTGCCCGCCGAACAGAAAGCCGCGATGCGCTGCTATCGCTACGCTCCCTATCCGGTTGTGAACCTCATCTTCGACAAGCCCGTCTACAACCGCGGCTACGACACCTGGTGCCCCGGAAATTCCTTCACCGATTTCATCGTCGCCGACTGGACCGTTCGCAACACCCCCGGCTACAAGCAAAAACACAACATTCTCTCTTTCTACACTCCGCTCCGCCCCGAACAGCGCTCTACCTTGCTCACCGAGGAAGACTGCAAGTCCCTTGCCACCCACGTCCTCGCTGATTTCCAGAAGCTGCGCCCGGAATTCAATGTGAACCCTATCGAAGTCCGCATTTTCCGCCGCGGCCATCCCATGTACATGGCGATTCCCGGCCAATATACAAAGACCCGTCTCGCCGCGTCTCACCCGATGGATCGCATTTTCTTCGGCCACTCCGATTCCGGCGGGCCCGAATCCCTCACCAGCGAAGCTGTCCGCCTTTCGAAAGCCGGCTCCGAGTGGGCCGAGCTTGTCCTTGCCGGAAAGGCCGGTGCTAAAGATTTAGCCGAAAGAGCCTTGCAAGCGACTCCGCCATAACACAAGAAGCGGCACGGTTCGAAGCTAGGCACCAGTTCTGTTTTTGCAGAGTGAGGATTAACCCATGTCGAAATATAAATTACAGCGATGGAGTTTGGCGTTCTTGTCTGCAGCCTTGCTCCTTGGTGTCACGCCGCTTGTGGCCCAGGAACAGGCGCGGCCGTTCGACATCGTCATCATGAATGACCGCGTTATCGACGGCACTGGCTCGCCCTGGTATTCGGGCGACATCGGCATTCGCGGCGGAAAGATCGCCGCCATCGGCAACCTCACCGCCATGCCTCGTACCCGCACGATTGACGCGCACGGCTCGGTTGTTGCCCCGGGCTTTATTGACATGCTCGGCCAGTCCGAACTGACCGTTATCGTTGACCCTCGTCTGCCATCAAAAATCTTTCAAGGCATCACCACGGAGATCACCGGCGAAGGCGATTCCGTCGCTCCTCTGAACGAGGCCATTCGCCGTGCCGATCAAAAACAATACGATCTGCTCCACATTCAACCCGACTGGCAAACCTTCCGCCAATATTTCTCACGCCTCGAAAAGCAGGGTATCGGCATCAACGTTGCTGATTACGTCGGCGCCACTACGGTCCGTCGCTTGGTCCTCGGCGATGACGACATTCAGCCCACGCCCACTCAGCTAGTCCAAATGAGACTACTCGTTCGCCAGGCCATGCTCGACGGCGCCGTCGGCGTCTCGACCTCCCTCGAATATCCGCCTGCTCCCTATGCCAAAACCGAAGAGTTGATCGCGCTCGCCTCCGAAGCCTCCCGTTCTGGTGGCATTTACGCCACGCACATGCGCAGCGAGAGCACGGCCATTTTGCCGTCCCTCGACGAAGTGATTCGCATCGCTCGCGAAGCTCGCATCCCCGTCGAAATCTGGCATTTCAAAGTCGCCGGCAAGCCATCCTGGGGACACATGCCGGAGGCCGTCGCCAAAATCGAAGCCGCGCGCGCTCAGGGCATCGACATCGCCGCAGACACCTACGCGTACACCGCGTGGGGCAATGGTCTTTCTGCCTTCATCCCGCCCTGGGCCCATGACGGCGGGAAGGCGAAGCTCCTCGAGCGCCTGAAAGACGCCGCCGCACGTGAGCGCATCCGCAAGGACATGCTCACCCCTTCCGATGAGTGGGAAAACGAATGGCAGCAAATCCCTGGCCCCGAATCCATCCTCATCGGCCAAGTCCAAAACCCGAAGCTCTTGCCGCTTCAGGGAAAAACTCTTGCTGAAGTCGCCAAGCTCTGGAACAAAGATCCAATCGACACCATCTTCGACCTTCTGATCCAGGATGATGCCTTCACCGGTGTCGCGGTCTTTGGCATGTCCGAGCCGGATGTCGCGCTCGCTCTTCAACAACCCTGGGTCTCCATCGACAATGACTCCTCGGGTGTCTCGCCGGAAGGAATCCTCGGGCGGGAGCACTCGCATCCTCGCGCCTACGGCACCTTCCCCCGCATCCTTCGCAAATACGTGCGCGAAGAGCACAAGCTCACCCTCGAAGATGCCATCCGTAAATTTTCCGCGCTCCCCGCGCAGCGCTTGCGTCTCGAAGGCCGCGGTTTGCTGCGCGTGGGCATGTGGGCTGATATCACGATCTTTGATCCCGCAACGATCCGCGACCTCGCCACTTTCGACAATCCCAACCAACTCTCGCAAGGAATGGAGTACGTGTTGGTGAACGGCGTGCCCGTCATCGATCTGGGCAAAATGACCGGCGCGCTTCCTGGAAAAGTCCTTCGCGGCCCCGGATACACCCCCTGATCTTTCCCCGCTGGCATATCCGCGGAACGTACGAATCGTTCATAATAGCGGCCGCGGGCATTTCGCTGAACGCCGAAAATTTTCTCCGGAGGAATTATGGCCGATCGCCTGGAAGATTTTCAGAAATTTCGCACCAACCTGAACGAGGAGATTCTCGGCTGCGGCCATCTCGGCATGAAGCGTTTCTTCGCTCTCGATCATCAGGCCTACGAACCCGGCCCTCTCGGCACCAAGACCAAGGAACTCCTGGGCCTCGTGGCCTCCGCAGTGCTCCGCTGCGACGACTGCATCACCTATCATCTGGTGCGCTGCGGCGAAGAAGGTTGGAAGCGTGACGAGGTCATTGACGCCCTCAACGTCGCGCTCATCGTCGGCGGCTCCGTCACCATTCCGCACGTACGCCGCGCTTTTGCACGCATGCATGAAATCAACGGCCTGCGACCCTAAGAAGTTTGCGCTAAGGACTTGCATGAGATGAGCTCAACACCCACGCCAATTCCATCGCGGCCGCGACAGAGCGGCTCAGCGCTTCGCAATATTTTCCTCGGCGCCCTCTTCCCATTGGTTCTGCTTGTCCCCAAAATAATTCATCTCCGCCGCAACCCACGCTTCCGGCTATTCTTCCGCATCTTTCTCGGTGTTGCCGGAGCCGCTCTCGTCCTTGTGCCCCTCACTTCGGGAAATAACTACGTCCTTCCAATCGTCGGTCTCGTTATGTTTGTTTCTGTCATTCTTCTTCCTTCGACAAAGCCGCAAACAACCGTTGACGAAAAGTCTCGCGAACTCGGTGCTCTTGTCGTTGTCAATGGCGGTCACTTCCGTCCAGTAGATGCCACTTCTTCGTCTGCGGTTCAGCTTTTCGTTGGCGCCGAACACATTTCCGTCCTCGACGCTCACTTTCAGTCCCTTCTGGAGATCCCCGCAGGAGAAATTACTTCCGCGCGCGCTGAACAAACAGAAAAAGGCTGGCTCCTCGAGGTAGCTTGGTCCACGCACGTCGAGGAATTCTCCTACCGCGGCGTCTTCGCCGAACGCCTCGTTCGCGTCGCCGAAACCACCCTGCATAGCGTCATGCGGCCTGCCTTCCCCGTCATCCCCCAGCGCCGCGCCGCCGGCGCCTGAGCATTCCCTATGAACTTTCCCCCGCTTCGTAGCATGAGATTGGGCCAAACTGTGTCAAACTATAGCCATGGCGCGTGGTTGGGAAAGCAAGGACATCGAATCCCAAGTTGAAGCGACCCAGGCTCCGCAACAGAAAGCGACGGGACCCAAGACTCCCGAGCAAATCCAACGCGAGCAGCAGCGCAAAGATCTCCAGCTATCGCGCACCCGCATCGTGAACGATCTCGCCTCCGCCACTCACCCCAATCATCGCAAGTCTCTCGAAGCCGCCCTCGCCCACCTCGACAAAAAAATCGCCGATCTCGCCTAGAAAACCGCAACACACAATCTACGTTCCTATCCGCTCATTTCAGCCTGCCGGAGCACTGTCATTCTGCCAATAAGCAAGCGGGGCGCAGCACGCTGCGCCCCTGTGTGCAAAATGAATCGACCTTGAGACTCCGAATCAGTCCGTAAACACCACCCCCACTGCGCTGTGTCCCTTTTCCGCAGCCGTATCAATTCTCACGACGTACCCGCGCAGCTTCATCGATTGCACACCGTCTGCTCCGGGTGCCTCCATAGTGACTTGCAGCTCAGACTGCAATCTCGGCAGGTGTTTCAGCGTAATCAGACCGCCCTGCAGAGAAAGTTCGCTCACCACGGTCTCTTCCTCGAATTCCTTGCCCCCTTCCGTCACTCCGCAGACTTTTGCGTGGAACTGCGCCTCCCGCCGCAGCGCCGTGCGTGTCCCGGGCATGTGTGCCTGTACCGGGTCTCCCGGTCCTCCCAGCGTGATCACCATTCCCTCGCTCGCCGCAAAAACCGAATCAAACTCGTCCCGCGCCTGCCGCAAAAGCGAATCCACCATGCGGTCTGTCGAATCCGGGTCGTGATGAAACAACACCAGCGTCTTCGCTTCGGCATGCCGCGCGGCTTTCACTCCTTCCAGCCAAGACGAGTGCCCCCAGCCTTTCTTGGTCGTTTCTAGCTGTTCGGGGGTGAACTGCGCATCATTGATGAAAATGTCCGCTCTCTTGGCCAGTTCGCGCAAGCTCTCGTCCAGCTTCGCGTCACCGGGTTCGTTGTCCGTGGCGTACACCACCGTTCCGGCGGACGTCTCGATTCGAAAACCCAAGCAGCCCTGCGGGTGATTCAGCCAGCGCGTCGTGATTTTGTTTTCGCCAATCGTGAACGATTCGCCTCCTGCTACCTCCTGAAATTTTCGCTGCGCGCTCATCGCCGACATGTCCACTGGAAAATACGGCACCGCCATTTGCGCTTCGAAGACCTGCTTCAGGCTGTCGCGCCCCAAAAATTTAGAGCGGAAACTGTAGAAATGAAATCTGTTGTCTTCCACGTAGAGGGGGGCGAAAAACGGTACGCCCTGGATGTGATCCCAGTGGTAGTGAGTGATCAGGATGTGCGTTCCCGCGCCGCTTCTCGCGCTGGGCGCAGCCCAGCGGTTCCCCAGCATGCGTAGCCCCGTCCCGCAATCCAAGATGATTTGCGTGCCATCCGGCGCGGCAAGCTCCAGGCAGGGCGTATTTCCGCCGTAACGCCACGTCGCCGGATCCACCGTCGGCGTGGACCCGCGCACGCCCCAGAAACTCAGTTTTGCGATTGGAACTGTCATCGCCCCGAGCGCAGATCCCCCGTGAAAGGACTTTTCCCACACCAACGCACGTGGAATGGGAAGCTCGTTTCATGGTCGCAGCCGCTGGCAAGAGCGTCAATCCATTCCGCCAAGGGCCGTGTCAAACTGCCTAATAAGCGCCTCCGAGGGCTGCGCAGTTTTTCTTGAGCAGGTAGAATGGAGGGCATGAGTGGGCCCACTCACGACCACAAACACGGCCACAGCCACACTGGCCAATTCCACACTCATAATCATTCCTGCCATGCTCATCCCACGTTGCGTCCCTCCGTTCTTGGCTGGTCCATGGCCGCCACCCTTGGTTTGATCATCGCTGAAGTTTTTGGCGGCATACTCGGCCGAAGCGTCGCCCTTCTGAATGACGCCGTTCACAATCTTTCGGACGTCCCCACGCTCGGCATCTCCTATCTCGCCATGCGTTGGGCCGAGCGCCCGGCCGATAGCGAGAAAACTTACGGCTATCACCGCGCCGGCACGCTGGCTGCGTTTACAAATGCCTTTGTCCTCGTTCTGCTTTCCCTTTGGCTCGGTTATGAAGCCGTCCAGCGCTTTCGCTCCCCGGTCGAGGTGGTCGAGAGCTGGATGATCTGGACGTCCGTTGCCGCGCTGGCCGTGAATGGCGGCATCACCTCGCCTCTCGTCCGCGGCCGCGGTGACCTCAATCTGCGCAGCATCCTTGTTCACAATTTCGGCGACGCCCTTTCGAACATCGCCATCATCATTGGGGCAATCGTCATTCGGATGACCGGCGTGCAATGGATCGATCCCCTTATCGGCTTGGCCATCGGCCTGCTTGTCCTCTGGTCCAGCATCGGCATTCTCCGCGAATCGTCGCACATTCTTCTGGAGGGCCGCCCGCATGAGCTGCGTGTCGAGGACGTTGCGCGCGCCATCCTCACCGTCGAGGGAGTGCAGGAAGTCCATGACCTGCACCTTTGGTCTCTCGGCGGCGGCCATCATGCGTTGAGTCTTCACGCGCGAATTCCCGACATGCACATGGACAAGTGCGAACACCTGCTCGAGGCCATCAGGCAAGTGGCCCAGAAGGAGTTTCGAATCGAACACACCACCGTGCAGCTCGAACGTGCCGGCCTCCCCGCCCAATCCGGCTACGTCATGCCTGCCCCCGCCAAAAAATAACGCCGCTCCTCTCCCCCATTCCTTTGCTCTTGTGTTATAAACGTCCAGCCGTGAAATTCACCGCGGATCGGGAGTTTACTCAGGTTCCGGATCAGCCGGCAAAGACCTCTGGTCTCTTTGACACGCCTTTGCAAACTGGCCGGATCCCGGGCCTTCGAGACGAAGACCCGTCGCGCTACTGCCCGGTCTGCTCGCAGCGGTTGGAATCACGTCGTTGCAAGTTGGTTTGCACTGTCTGCGGCTATTACATGTCCTGTGCGGACTACTATTAGCCGCGATCAGAGGGTTCGCGAATGGCCCGCGCCGCGGCTTTCGGAGATTTGACCGCCGCCCGGTCTTCGATTACGATTCATCGCTCCGGGGATCACCCATAGTTTGGTAGGCTTGACGGCTCCGGCCGGGTTGCCACCGGAACCGCTTTCCGATGAGGAGGAAAATAACGTGGCATTGAAGATGACAAATCGTGAGGTGGACGGCGTTTCCGTTGTGGCGCTGGACGGCCGCATCGTGCTCGGTGAGGAAAGCAACGCCCTGCGTGAAAAAGTAAAAAGCCTGATCGCCGCCGGCAAAAAAAAGATTGTTCTGAATATGGACAACATCACGTTTATCGACAGCGCTGGCCTCGGCACCCTCGTGGCCGCCCACCATAGCGCCAAGTCCCAGGGCGCTTCAATGCGCCTTTGTCACCTGGGCAGCAAATTCCAGGAAGTCCTGCAAATCACCAAGTTGCTGACGGTCTTCGAGGTCTTCAACACCGAAGCCGAGGCTGTCGCCAGCTTCTCGAAGTAGTTTTGCGGTTTCGAACCGGCACTCTTCCAATAGGCAGGGCACGTTCCCGCGTGCCCTCTTTTTATTTCGATCCATCGCTCGCTTCTCATGATCGGCCATGACGTCAAATCGCAAATCCGTTGCTAAGTCATTCAAAGCCATTCTGGAGCGCATGCAATCGAATCTCGGTTGGGTGATCATTCGAATCCCCTTCGACGTTTCGAAAATCTGGGGCGTGCGCGGTCAGCTCCGCGTCAAAGGCCAAATCAACGGATTCGCGTTTCGTACTTCGCTATTTCCTACCGGCAGGGGCTACCACTACTTGCTCGTCAACAAGCGCATGCAGGCCGGCGCAAAAACCGCGCCCGGCATGGCCGCGCGATTCCGCCTCGAACCCGACACGGAAGAACGCAAGGCCATCCTCCCCGCGGAATTGAAGCGCGCCCTTTCACAGGACCGCTCCCTCCGGCGCTGGTTCGACAATCTAAGTTACTCCATCCGCAAATGGATCGCCGTTTGGATCTCGCAGCCGAAAAGCGCCGAGGCCCGCGTGCGCCGCGCCGAGCAAATCGCTGAGCAATTGCTGACTACCATGGAAGCCGAACGAGAGCTGCCTCCGGTCCTGAAAGCGGCCTTCGCGCGCGATCCTCGGGCCTTTGAAGGCTGGCAACGCATGTCTCCCTCGCACCGCCGCCATCATTTGCTCGGCATCTTCTACTATCGCAGTCCCGAAGCCCGCGACCGCCGCATCGCCAAAATGCTGGAAGAGGCCGCAGGGCGGGCAGGGAAACCGGTTCGAACGAAGTCCGACTAATTCGAACCGGCAGCAAGCAGTACGCTTCG
>Ga0066710_100001873_pt1 | contig 16307 bp, 14 predicted proteins | sample GraSoiAngelo_159_FD_79666 | JGI IMG/M metagenome (GOLD analysis project Ga0066710, IMG submission 79666) | Grasslands soil microbial communities from the Angelo Coastal Reserve, California, USA - 14_1009_16_40cm | ecosystem: Environmental > Terrestrial > Soil > Grasslands | place: USA... | reverse complement strand
CCCGTACATCTGGCTGGCATGATAAGGGACTTGGCTGGCGACATTGATCCGGCCGATGATGGTAATGCCGTGCTCGACTACGGTTTGGCCGGCGCGCGTCAGTTCGCAGTTGCCTCCGCGCTCTGCGGCCAGATCAAAGATTACAGAGCCAGGCGCCATTCCTTTTACCATCTCGCGGGTCACCAGTACCGGGGCTTTCTTGCCCGGTACGACAGCCGTGGTTATGACCACATCGCTCTCCGCGATCACGCGACCGAGAAGTTCACGCTGCCGTGTGTAGAAGCTCTCATCCTGCGCAGTACCATATCCGCGCGCGTCCTCCGAGTCTTTGGCTTCAATCGGGAGTTCCACGAACCGCCCACCCAGGCTTTGCACCTGTTCTTTGGTTGCCGGTCGCAAATCGTACGCCGAGGCGACCGCGCCAAGGCGGTGCGCCGTGGCAATGGCTTGCAGCCCAGCGACTCCAGCGCCAATCACCAGGATGCGCGCCGGGGTGATGGTACCGGCGGCGGTCGTTAGCATGGGAAAGATTTTTGGCAGGGTGCTGGCCGCGATGAGGACGGCTTTGTAGCCACAGATCGTACCCATAGAAGAGAGCGCGTCCATGCCTTGCGCTCGCGTGGTACGCGGCATCAACTCCTCAGCGAACGAGATGACCCCCGTTTGGGCAATCTGCTGGATTACCTCCACTGACCCCAAAGGCCGCAAGAAGCCCACGAGGACCTGCTCGCGGCGCAGCAGTGGAAGGTCCGCTTGCCCGGTAACATCATTCGAGCCGTAGCACAGCACCTGAACAACGATGTCCGCACAACCAAAGACCGCACCGCGATCAGGAAGGAGCTTGGCGCCCTTTTCGACATAGCGAGCATCCGGGTAGCCCGCCTCCGCCCCTGCCCCGGTCTCGACCAGCACTTCGAATCCCGCCTTAGCGAGAATCGGGATCGCCATGGGAACAAGCGCAACGCGTCGCTCGCCCGGATAACTCTCCTTTGGCACGCCGATGATCACGGAGTCATCTTACTCTTAGGTTCTGTGAAGAGCTACATGCTACGCAATGACATCACGGATTCGAGTGCCTACGAATTCACTTTTAGGCTTAACCGCCGCACTGACGCGGTGGATTTACGGACGACAAGATCTGTTTCCAATATATAGTTCGACCCCTTATGGCGTTTGAGATTCAGCATCTTGTCCAGCGCTTCAAAGGCCTTCACCCCGAGTTGTTCACGAGGAACGCTGATCGTTGTAAGGGGAGGCCGCGCCAGGAAAGCAAAGAAAATATCGTCAATCCCGATGACGGAAACATCTTCCGGCACCCGCACTCCGGACTCTTCCAGTGCACTCATCGCGCCCATGGCAATCAGATCATTTCCGCAGAATACTACGGTGGGTAACTCGGGATACGACAAAACTTCTCGGACTGCCGACGCGCCGGCATCAACCCGATAGTTGCCTTCCAAAACACAAACCGGCTTCAATCCGCGAGCTGTGAGCCCAGACACCAGAGCTTTCCTGATCGTCACCGCGGTGCGGTTGTCGGCTGGACCGGCAATGACTGCGGAGCGGCGATGGCCCAGTTCGACCACGTGCTGAATCGCTTTGTTGATGCCGTGTTCATACTCGATGCAGATGTTCCCGACCAGCTTACCGGCAGGTTCGGCATTACATAAAACCACCGGGATTCCGGCGGCCGTGAGTTCGGAAGTCATGCTCTTGTCCACCGATGAGGTGACAATCGCGACACCGCGAACGTCACTCTCTCTGAGCTTTCGCATGACTGCCTTGGTTCTTTCCAGATCGTATTCCGTGTTGCAAAGCAGCACATCAAATCCGCGATTCCACGCCATCGCCTGATAACCCCGGATGATCTCAGGAAAGTACGGATTGGCAATCTCGGAAATGACGAGTCCAAATAAATCGCTGCGTCCGGTCGCCAGGCGCTTGGCATGCACGTTCTTAAAGTAGTTGAACTCACGAACGGCATCGAGCACGCGCCGCCGGGTTTCTTCAGAGATATATTCATTGTTGTTGAGCACGCGCGAAACTGTAGCCAGCGATACTCCGGCTCGCCTGGCGACTTCACGCATAGTGTGGGCCATCGTTGGTTCTCTAACCTGCTTGGATGGGGAAACCTATCACGACCTTGTCAGAAAGGCCACGCGGCTTGACAAGGCGGACCCCCTCGGATACTGTAGACCCGATTTTGGAACCGGTTTCATATAATCCTGATATTGGCGACGCGTTTTTTACTTGTCCCTCCCGGCCGCTGCTCTCCGTTTTTCGCCGCGTTCAATCGTGCGAGATCGCGTCGATCCTGCGTTCCTGAAGAAGGGCGAGCGTGACCACTCGTTTTTTGCAAGACATAATGCGTCAACGAACCGAAATGCAGCGGACCGTCGACTATCTCATGGGGCCGGTCCAGAAAGCCCTGCAGCAGGCCACTTCTTTGATCGGTTCGGCCCCGGATGTCGTCGTCACCGGCATCGGGGCCAGTTGGAATGCTGCTCTCTCCGCTGGTGCCCTGTTTTATCAGGGTGGACGTCCTGCTTACATGCAGGAAGCCGGCGAATTGCTGCATTTTGCGGCTATTCCACGCCGGTCCGTCATTATTGCTATATCCCGAACCGGTCGCAGCATTGAGATTATTCGGTTGCTTGCCAAGGCAGAACCAAGCGGCGCGACCGCCTTCGGCGTCTCGGATTCTGGCGACAGTCCACTCGGCCGAGAGTCTGCGGTGGCCATCGTGGTACCGACCATGCTCGACCACGCCATTTCAGTAAATGCGTACTCCACACTGTTGATCGCCGCCAGTGCCTTGGCTAGCTCAGCTACAACCGGCTTTGCATCTGTTGCCGACCCTTTACTGCGCGCGGTAAGGGAGGGCGGACAGTGCCTGGAGTTCTGGCAGGAGCAACTGGAGGAGTCTAGCTGGCTTACAAGTGGGGCACCGTACTATTTCCTCGCCCGTGGCGGAAGTCTGGGAACCTGCCATGAGGCACGATTGTTGTGGGAGGAAGGTGTGAAAATGCCTGCTACCGCAATGAGCACGAGCGGTTTTCGCCACGGTCCCCAGGAGATCGTTCGCGAAGGGATGCGGGTTTGCCTGTGGATCGATCAAGCGCAGATGCGGGATCAAGATTTGTCCGTGGCTCATGATCTCAGGGAATTGGGCGCATCGGTGATGCTCATCGGGGAGAACCTGCCGCGAAATGCGGGGGATCTGGTATGCCAATTGCCACCTTCTCCTCCACGCTGGCAGTTTGTGATTGATGTACTACCGATCCAGCTTGCGGCAGAACGCTTGTCGAGGCTATCAGGTGTCGACTGCGACTTGTTGCGGATTTGCTCTTATGTAGTCGAAGATGAGCACGGCCTGCTGGGGAAGAAAGCCGAGGCGTCTCCGAATGCAGACTGACCGTTGGTACTTTCCGATCTGGCTTTGGTACGCACTTCTGTGCATTTTCTGGTGGGGCCTGTGGGGCTTCTTATCCAAAATAGGATCGGTAGCGGCCAGTCCTTTGCAAATGCAGATCTTGTTTACCTTGGGCATGCTGCCTGTCGCGCTTGGGATGCTGGTGCAGATGCGAGGGAAGCTGGATCGCAATCGTGAAGGAGTTACTTACGGCCTTTTGAGCGGCGTTGCTACCGGGGTGGGCACTCTTGGATATTATGCGGCGCTGCGAGAACAGAATGCTTCCGTGGTCACTCCACTCACCGGGGTGTTTCCCGTGCTCACGGTGCTGCTGGCGTTCGTGGTGTTGCGGGAGCGTTTGAACAAAGTGCAGGCGGGGGGCATGCTTCTGGCCCTGGCGGCGATCGTAATCCTTTCGATTTGAGGAACACGTGATCCACTGGATGGTGTACGCCAGCTTCGCCATTGTGCTGTGGGGAGTCAACGGTTTGTTCATGAAGCTTGGAACCAACCGGGTGTCGGCTCGCTCCATGGTTATCTGGGTCACCGCCGGGTTTCTTGTTTTGCTTCCCTTCATGTGGAAAGCAACGACGCTGTCCGGACTCAGCACCGGAGTGATATTCGTCGGCCTGATCGCCGGAGCGGTCAACGGGCTGGGAAACTGGGCAGTGTTTGCGTGCCTCGAGAAAGGAGCGAAGGCCAGCGTTGCGATTCCACTTACGGCCCTATATCCCCTATGCACGGTGGCCCTGGCTACTGCGTTCCTTAAGGAACGGCCGACGGCGCTTCAATGGCTCGGCATCGCCCTGGCGGTGGCAGGAGGCGCTATGTTGTCCTACGAGCCGGCGCCCGCCACATCGCCGGAGGAGCAACTCCATTGCGTCCAGTAACGGTTGGAATCATCGGGGCCGGTAATGTAATCTGGGCCTATTTTCAGGTGCTGGATCGCTTACTTCCTCGCGGTCTGGCGCGGATGGGACCGGTGTGCGCCCGACGCAAGGAAACTTGGCAAGACCTTCAAACTCGTCGTCCCGGAGTCCAACTGGTCCCGGATCCAGCCGGGGTTTTGGAGTCGGATGTGGACGTCGTGCTCATCATCACTCCCCCTGAAACCCATTCGTCGCTCGTGCAAATGGCGCTGGAACATGCGAAACACGTCTTGGTGGAGAAGCCTGCGGCGGCAACCCGCTGCGAAGCCAAACAGCTTGCCCAGCTGGCGCAGGAACGCGCTCTGCATTTGATGTGTGCACCTTTCGTGCAACTCGCACCGACCTTTCGCGCGCTTTGGGGCCGGATCCATGAGGGTGCAATCGGCAAGGTGCACTCTGCCCGCGGCCTGTATGGGAACGCCGGTTCCACCTGGGCGCGCTGGTACCACGACGGGGGGGTAAGTCCGCTGGCCGAAGTTGGAATTTACAACCTCAAGAGCCTGACGGCGGTTCTCGGACCAGTGGTTGAAGTCCAGAGCGCCGAAAGTCTTGCAGTGGCCGAAAGGGAAATTTGTGGTGAGGCCGTCGGAACGGCAGGTGCTGACGTTTCGCACGTCCTTTTGCGGCATGTGGATGGTGCATTGTCATCCCTGGTTTCTGGACATTGCATTCAGCGCTACCGGCGTCCGGCCCTCGAATTCTATGGCACCGAAGGGACCGCAAACCTCCTTGGGGATGATTGGGATCCGCGCGGCTTCGAGATATGGCGAAACAGCGCGGGATGCTGGGAAGAGTTTGAGCCGCTCGATCCTACCTGGCTTTGGGCCGACGGCCTGGCCGAGATGGTGAATGCGCTGCGAGAAAAACGCCAGCCGCTGCACAGCATCGAGCATGACCTTCACTTGCTGGAGGTCATAGAAGCCGGCACCAGGGCAGCGAGGGAGAAGCGGGCTATTGCCGTGCAATCCCGCTTTCGGCCTCTGGATCTTCGGCTGCAGGAACGGCAGGACCGACAACACCTTCACGGTCAGACCGGAGCCACAAATGAACAATAAGCAGCAAGCGGGAGCGATCGGCTTGGACATCGGCGGCACGAAGATCGCGGCGGGGGTGGTCTTGTGGCCTGCGGCCGAGATTCGCCCACGGACGATTATTCCCACGAAGCCGGCACGAGGTGGCGAAGCGGTCCTGAAGGACACCCATGATCTTGCGAGGCGACTGCATGATTGGGCGCGAGGGGAGCAAATTGAAGTGGCCGGCATCGGAGCCGGTGTTGCAGAGCTGGTGGACTGTGAAGGCAATGTGACCAGCAGTTGCACCATTGACTGGCGCGACCGCCCGGTTCAACAGAGGTTGTCCGAAATTGCTTCAGCGCAAGTGGAATCGGATGTCCGTGCGGCAGCTGTGGGCGAAGCCATTTTCGGCGCAGGCCGGGGGCATCCTCTTTTTGTGTATGTGACGGTAGGCACAGGGATCAGCTATTGCCTGGTGCAGGACGCCCGACCGTTCAAAGGCGCGAAGGGCAATGCAATTGTGATGGGGAGCAGTCCGCTAAGCACAGTGTGTACCCACTGTGGAGTAAAGCTGCGTCCGGTGCTGGAAGAGTTTGCTTCAGGTCCTGCCATTGCGAAGCGATTCGCGCAAGGCCAGAACGGAGAGCCTACCGAAACCTGCGAGGAGGTCTTTCGCGCCGCGTCCAACGGGGACAAGGACGCGATCGAAATATTAACTTCGGCTGGCGAGGCGTTGGGAGTCAGTACGGCATTTCTGGTGAACGTGCTTGACCCTGAAATGATTGTCGTGGGGGGTGGTCTAGGTGCAGCAGGGGGTTTGTATTGGAATGCTTTTGAACGGAGTTGCCGCGAACACATCTTCGCGGATAACAGCCGCGGTTTGCCGATCGTCACGGCGACATTAGGAGTTGATGCCGGGTTGGTGGGAGCCGCGGCCGTCGTCTTTGCACAACAGCAGGACCGCAGGGCAAATTACGCTTATGAGACAAAGTGAAAACATACTGGAACGAATCGCAACGCAAGGCATTGTACTGGGTGATGGGGGATACCTCATTGAACTGGAGCGCCGTGGCTGGGTGGACAGCGGCTCGGGACGCGAAAAAGTAGGGACGGGCAAAGGCAGCGGACAATTCACGCCCGAAGTAGCCATCGAGCATCCCGATGCCTTGCGCGAGTTGCACCGCGAATTTCTCAATGCGGGATCGCAGGTGTTGCAAGCACTCACCTTTTTCGGAACCCGGGAAAAGTTAAATCGAGCCGGGTACGGAGAGCAAACCGAGGCCATCAATGCCGCCGCCGTACGCATCGCACGTGAAGTCGCGGGAAGCAGTGCCCTGGTTGCAGGCTCGGTGTCGCGGACACAGCTCTTTGAACGGGAAGGTCCTTCCGCGGCGGGCCACGTGCGCGACCTGATCACTGAGCAGGTTCGTCTGCTCGCAGATGCCAACGTGGACTTTCTGATTCTGGAGACTTTCTTTCATCTGGAGGAGATGCTGATTGCGATCGAGTGCAGTCGAGCAAGCAGCTTGCCGATCATAGCCACCATGACTTTCCGTCCAACGTTAAGCCAGTGTTCCGACGGGCACTCACCGGCGGACTGCGCCCGAGCCATGGTAGATGCGGGCGCTGCTGCCGTAGGCGTCAATTGTGAGCAGGAACCCGATCGCATGCTGGCAATCACTCGGAAGATGCACAAGGCGGTCACTGTTCCTATTGCCGCGCAGCCTGCGGCGTTCCGGACCACCGACGCGACTCCGTGCTTCACCCGTCTGCCGCAATTCCCGGATGAAATGGAGGCTATTCAGCTCCCGCGAAGCTCCTTCGAACAGTTTGCCCAAAGAGCTAAGTCGGAGGGTATTCAGTTTCTGGGCGGTTGCTGCGGATGCAATGCGGCCTATATTCATGCCTTCGCTCGCGGGTTAGCCGCTTCGACCGCAATTGCACAGCGACACGTTGGTTGATAATTCTGATCTTTCTGATGTAGGGGCCGACGAAATCTACGATTAAGAAAAGGCTACGTTTCGGAGCGCACAGCCTGTGCTTCGGCCCCGGTTCTGGCTTCGACGGTACGCTGAAGGGCACAGAGTTCACCAGGTCTCACGGACGGGACGCCGCAAGTTTACGATTTAGTCAAAAGTAGGCGCGTACTCAGGTGGTTAGAGCGCTACCGTGACACGCCACAGACGGCCACTCGAAACCGCCTGAAAATCGACCCACTGCTTCAATACTTCATCGTGATACTTTCTGCGGCGGTGACCTCCGCCCCTCCGCTGCGAACCGCGGACCGAACATCCCTTTCACTCGACGGCGCCTGGGAGATTGAGGATTCGAAGCAGCCCGAACGTCCCAGCCGTGTGCAACCATAGGGCGCGCCGATGCCGGGCCTCGCGCACTCCACGCAGCCGGCTGTTCCCTACGTGGACGAGTTCGACAGCCGTCAGACTGATACGGAATCGGGCCCGTGACGGTGAAGTCCCTTCTAGCGCCATTGTTCATAACGCGGCCGTTTCGCGCCAGGTACGCAAGTGCCATTGTTCGCCGCAGCGTAGCACTTTGAAAGCCTGCTCCAATGTCTGGCATTGGTGGATGAATTCATCCGGTGAGGCGGTATTGAATTCAAACATGCCGAAATGACACGGTATAACCAGTTTCGCCTCGATGTCTCTTGCCAACTGGGCAGCTTCGCGCCCGAATAGGTTCCCTGGAACATGCCGCTCCGGCGCCCGCCCGCTGATGGGAAGAAGCGCAACATCTATTCTGAAAGGCCGCAGCTTCTCTGACATCCCCTCGTACCGGACTGTGTCACCGCTGTGGTAAAGCGTCCAACCGCCGAATTGGAGAACATATCCCAGGTATTTAGCGCGCCCGTGCTCATCGCGTTCTAACGCTTCGTGCGCCGATGCGACGCCGGAAAATCTGATCCCCGACATTTCGACAGAGGTTCCGTCGTCAAGACCAATCGCGACACCAGCATCAATCTTCAAACGATGCGCCACAACGGCTCGATTGGCTTCCGCGATCACAAGTTTCAGACGTGGGTTTGCGGCAAGAATCGGACAGAGCGTTTCCGCGTCGAGATGATCCGTATGGTTATGGGTGGAAGTGACGATATCCGCCATTGAGAGCCTGGCAGGCTCGATAACTAAGTCGGTCATGCGCACGTGCGGCGTCTCGGTTTGGCTATACTTTTTGGTCAGTGAGTCTGATAGATAGGGATCGAGCAACACGTGGAGGCCCTGCCATTGCAGCAGGAAGCCGCTTTGGCCTAGCCACCACAGACGAAAGCCTCCGTCGCGTCGGTCGGAGGCGTGAATGTCCGCCAGCAGCGAGTCATGGGATTGGAGCGGCCGGATCACGCGAGTCCAAGTTCTTTCCGCACGATGGTTACACCGCTCACCATGTTGGCCAATTTCTGTCTTGCCGCCCAACGAGCCGTCTGACTGAGTCCGCAGTCGGGAGCCAAGGAGAGTCTTTCTGCCGGCGCGTATTTTAAGCACAGGCGCACACGTTCGGCGATGTCGCTGGGGGACTCGATGTAATAGCTCTTCACGTCGACAATCCCGACAGCCACGTCAATTCGTCGCTCTGCGATCTCGCGAATCTTTTCGATTTCCGATAACTCGCGGCTGGCCATCTCCAAGTGCATCTCATCTACCGGCAAATCGAGGAATGCTGGAAACAGTGGCTCATACCGTCGCGGACCAACGGCGCGGCCTTTGTAATTGCCAAAACAAAGATGCGTGGAAAGGCGGCAGCGTCCGAGGATCGGTTTGACCGTCTCGGCGAAAATCTTCACGAAACGGCGAGGATCTTCGCGATGAGCGTAGCAGCTCATCGAGGGCTCATCCAAAGTAATCTCGTGGCAGCCGCATTCCACCAACTGTATGAGTTCCTCTCGCACAATTGGAATCATGGCCTCGGTCACATCCCACCGGTCCTTGTAAATACTGCCGGGGTTAATTCGGCCGCTCAATGTGTAGGGACCCGGCACACTGGCCTTCAGGACGGGTCCCGAGGGCGCGATCTTTTGCAGACGCTTGAACTCCGCTACTGCTCCGAGGCCGTGCTGGGAACGCAGTCGGTCGGTGACTTCATATTTTCCACGTTGATCGTGGGCCGGTGGACCGAAGTAGCGATTTGAAGCAGGCCCTGAATCAAGGCCCTCCATCCGGCCATAGAAGGAGAGATTGAAATCATAACGAGTCTGCTCGCCGTCAGTAATGACATCTAATCCTGCGGCGAGCTGATCGTGAACCGCGGCGATCACGGCGTCGGAGCGAAGTTCCTCGATATCGGCCTCGCCGAATTGTTCCCGATGGGCCGATGCGAACTCGAGCCATCTCGGAAAGGGATAGCTTCCAATTACCGTGGTTTGCAAAGGACGACGCGGCCGCTTTTGATCCCAGGGCATGGAACCGGACTTCTTTGCAATGGTCGCGGCTTTTTTCGCGTCTCTCATTCGCTCACCGTCCAGCCGCCGTCCACTGTGACAACCTGACCCGTCATCGGGCTTGAATCTCTGCGCAGAAGGAAGCAGGCCGTCTTGGCCACGTCCTCCGCGCTCAGCATGCCTCTACTCAGCGGCTGCTTGTGGATCAGGTATTCGGTGATGCGTGGATCCGATTGCGCCCGGGCACTCATCGGAGTCCGCACCAAGCCCGGAGCGATAACATTGATGCGAATGCCGGCGTGAGCGTAGTAGGCTGCTGCCGACCTGCTCATCGCTTCGATCGCTCCCTTACTGGCTGCGTAGCCCACCGTTGCGAAGTGGTCGTGTTGCGGCCGTCGCGCCAGCACACTTCCACAATTGAGGATAACGCCCGCGTGCGCAATTCTTGTCCAGGCGCCAAGGACCTCACGGCACAACAGGAATGTGCCTTTCGCATTCACGTCCATGACAAGGTCCCAAGCCGCTGGCTTACATTCGTGAAGCGGACCGTCACCGGCAGCGCGCGCACTAACACCTGCAACATTGAAGACGGCGTCAATTCTCCCGAATCGATCCAGACACGCAACAACGGCATCCCGCACGGCAACCTCGTCACGGACATCCGCGGTGGCAAAACCTGCCTCACCCAGGGTTGTTGCCACAGCTTTGCATTCATCTGTGTTGATGCCGACGACAAACACTGGATTATCGGCTCCCCACAGGCGCGCCGTAGCGGCCGCAATTCCCGATGAGCCGGTAACTAGGAGGACTTCCTTCACTGTGCCCTATTCAAACAAGTGTTTCAGACTCTGCCGGTAGGCCTCGTAGAAAGCGTCCAGTTGCTCCACTGCGCTTGTGTTGTCAAGGAACTGATGGCTGGGCAAAATGGCCGGCTTGATTCCCTTGGCCAGCAAAGCTTCGGCCGCCCCGCAGCGGATCATGTTGATGATCATGGCGCCCGTGATGGTCGAGGCTGGCCCGGTATTCCACTCCAAGCCGTCCAACTTGAGGACACAATCTCCCGGCGGACAAAGATTATCGATCAACAGGTCGGCGCAGTCCACCAGCTTCTTTCCCGACGAGTGCATCGCTTTCGCTTCTTCCGAGTGGGCTTTGGAAACAATGCCAATCACCGGCAGTCCCCGAGTTCGAGCTCCCATCGCCATTTCGACAACGACAGGCCGAATCCCGCTGGTCGAAATGATGATAAAAGCGTCATGCGGGCCAAAACGGAAGCTGCTCAGAATCTGCTCGGCGTAGCCCTCATAATTTTCGAGATAGAGCGAGGAGCGCAAGCCATTCGCTCCGATAATTGCTGCATGGTTTGAGAGTGCCATCTCCACCAGCGCTACAAAGCCTGGGAAACCGCCTTGGCGAGGTGTCATTTCCTCGCACATCATGCGCGAGTGACCATTGCCGAAAAGAAAGACAAGCCCGCCGCTGGCGATGCGTTCCGCACAAAGCTCGGCCGCTTTCTGAATTACCTCTGATTGGGTGCTTTTCAACTCTTGCAGCAAGTTCATGGCGTGGTCAAAAAAGGCCAAGCCCGCTTGCTTGCTGACAGTTTGGTTAGGGGCAGGGTCACTCACGGATAGGTTCATGCTCCTTCGCCGCGAAAAGCAGATGCGCCAAGAAGCCGGCGTGCCCGCGCGGCCTGGTTTTCGCGCATGTCATATTGCCCAGTAGAATTGCACAAAGTGGGTATAATGCACAAACCATTGTGAGCGAAAAGATTACCAGCGCCGATGCGGTTGAGCCCCTGGCGATTGGCGTTGACATCGGCGGAACTGGAATCAAGGCCGCCATTGTAGGCCTAAGTGGAGAACTGATCGAGAGCTTTCATGAACCCTCGCCGCGCACCATCTCCGCCTTGCGTGACTTCGTTCAGTCGGTTGTGAAACGGGTCAAGGCTCCGGTGCGGGGAATTGGCGTAGGCTGCAAAGGGATCATTGACGCCAGTTCAACTCGCGTGAAGCGCTCGCCGGGCGATCTGCACTTCCTCGAGGGGCAGCTCCTGAGCGAAGTGATCGGCGCTGGTGAGGTCCCCGTCTGCGCCGAAAATGACGCGCGCGTCGCGCTGATTGCCGAGGTGCTTTGGGGCGCTGCCCGTGGACGGAGAAATGTGGTGATGCTGACGCTAGGCACCGGTGTTGGCGGAGCTGTGTTGGTTGACGGGATCATCCTGCACGGAGCCAAGGGCGCCGCCGGCCACTTGGGTCACACGACGATTGATCCGCGGGGTGGGTTGTGTATCTGTGGCAATTACGGTTGTCTGGAGACGTACTTTTCGTCGCGTGCCATCGAATCTGATTATTGGGCACACATGCACCGGGCCGCGCCGGTGAAATTGCCGATAAGTAGCACCGGCGAGGTGCCGAATCCGGCGTCGATCTTCCGTGCTGCTGCCGATGGGGATGAATGCGCACGTTACGTCGTTGATCGAGCGCTGGAGTATCTGGGAGCCGCCTTAGTGAGCTTTCTGCATACGTTCGATCCCGAGATTTTCATCCTGGGAGGCAACATCGCAACCGCCGGACCGCAGCTGATCGCTCCGATTCAGGACAAAATCGCCCGGCGGACAAAGACCTTGCTGGGACGGGAGGTTCCGATCGTATTTCAAAAACTTCTCGGCTACGGCGGTGTGGCCGGAGCGGCAGGTCTGGTCTTTCTGAAGCAGAATTTATTGGCAATTTGAAGCAAACGTGTGGTGCGGTTCTCTAGGTGTCAACGAACCGGTAGTCAGCATCACGAAATGAGTACAATCCCAAACACGGGGTTACAGGAAGGTTCAGTTTACTCAGTCTACCTGCCAGCCATGGTAGCCGCCATCGGTGGTTTGCTGTTCGGTTTTGACACGGCAGTGATTAACGGTGCGATCGTCTTCGTCAAGCAGCAGTTCGCACTGAGCGAGTCGCAAACGGAAATTGCCGCCAGCAGTCTTCTTCTGGGATGCGTCATCGGAGCCAGCGTGGCTGCCTTCACCAGTGACCGCTTTGGAAGAAAGCGGGTTTTGCTGGCTGCGTCAGCCTTATTCACCCTGTCATCAATAGGTGCGGCCTTGCCTCGCGATTTGATTGAGTTTGCGGTTGCCCGCCTGGTGGGCGGCGTCGCCATCGGAATCGCGTCAACGCTATCACCACTCTACATTGCAGAAATCGCGCCCGCAAAAAAACGCGGCCTGCTCGTGTCTCTGAATCAATTGGCGATTGTGACGGGAATTCTGCTGTCGTACAGCGTGAACTACCTGCTCACTGGTGTGGGACCGACAAACTGGAGATGGATGTTCGCCTCGGCTGCCGTGCCCTCCTTAGCTTTCTTCTTAACGCTGCTTTTCATCCCGGAGAGTCCGCGGTGGCTGATGCAGAAAGGACGAGAGCAGGAAGCGGAACACTTTCTGACGCAGATTGTTGGCCCGCAAGCGGCCGCCGAAGAGATTGCGGCCATCCGTGCCGCCATCTCAGAAGAGAGCGGAGATTTGCTGGATCCCACATTCCGAAAAGCACTGATTGTCGCCATCCTGATCGCCCTCTTCAGCCAATTCACCGGCATCAACACCATCATCTATTACGGCTCCCTCGTTTTCCTGGAACATGTGCCGCATCAAACCGCCAGTTCGGCGCTCTGGGCAAACGTCATTATTGGAGGGATCAATTTTGTGGCCACCATTGCGGGAATGCTGCTCATCGACCGCTCTGGACGAAAGTCACTGTTGATGTCAGCGTTCGGGGGAATGGCTCTCTCCCTGGCTGCGGTTTCAGCCGCCATTTATTTTCAAGCCTTGGGCATTATTGTTCTGATCTGTATCCTCACCTACGTCGCATGTTTTGCAGTCGGCGTGGGCACTGGGACATGGGTGCTGATGGCGGAAATCTGCCCCACGAGAGTGAGGGGACGGGCGATGTCGGTCGCCACCGTCTTCCTCTGGTGCGGAACACTTTTGGTGACACTGACCTTTCTTTCTCTAGTGACCGTGTTTACCGCTGCGGGAGTTTTTCTGCTCTACGCAGTTGTCTCCATCGCGGCATTCCTCTTTGTTTGGCGGGGAGTTCCAGAGACCAAAGGCAGGACTCTCGAGGAGATCGAAACGTTCTGGCTGAGTCAGCGGTCATAAACCGACGGAGAAAACGGTGCCGACGTCTCGACGCAAAGCCGCCGCCATGTCAAAGTCACCCTACCGTCAGGAAAAGGACACTAAGTAGCGTGATCGGTCCCCCCGGTTTTTACGTCCTTAGTCTTTGGTCCACGGAGTTGCGGAATGGCTAGGCGGTCGAACTACGACAAGTTCCCCTCCATACGAGTTCCGGTTGGGCCTGAATCGGTATGGCAGGGTTGGCGAGAAATTGTCGCTCGCATCGCTGGCGAAGTCGCACGCGGCGCGCGGCAAATTTCCGTTGAAATCTATCCGGGAGTATTCGAAGAAGAAGTGCTGCGAGCTTTCGTCGAGATGCTGCATCCCGCGCACACATTTTGGACTAGCGATTGCTGGAAGACTCCGGCGGAGACTGATGCGATGGTAAGGAGCGACCTGACCGACGACCCGGTTTTTGGCCGCATCAGCCGCCTCACCATCGAGGACTTCGCTGACCCGCAGCGTACTGCGCAGCTTCAAGAGGCCTGCCGAGCCGCGGAGGGCGTAACCCTTATATTCGGCACGGGAACCGCGCTTGTGCTTCCTGAACCTGATGTAGTGATTCTGGCGGATCTCGCGCGTTGGGAAATCCAGCGGCGTCAGCGCGCCAACCAGATCGGAAGCTTCCCGGCCGGAGACAAATATGAATCGGCTGCGGCGAAATACAAGCGTGCTTTCTTTGTTGACTGGCGCGTAGCGGATCGGATCAAGCAGGGTTTTCTTGACCGTATCGATTTTCTGTTAGACAGCAACGATCCGGCTACACCCAAGATGACCACCGGCGAAGCTTTCCGCGCGGGGCTGCGATGTGCACTGAACCGGCCTTTTCGTGTCGTCCCGTTTTTCGATCCGGGTCCCTGGGGCGGGCAGTGGATGCGCGAAGTCTGTGATTTGCCGGATGGCCCGCCGAACTATGCGTGGTGCTTTGATTGTGTTCCGGAAGAAAACAGCCTTCTTCTAAGTATGGCAGGCGTGAATATCGAAATTCCGGCGATGGATTTGGTGCTCCACCATCCCCGTGAACTGCTCGGCGATGCCGTGTATGCCAGGTTCGGCGCTGAGTTTCCAATTCGCTTCGACTTCCTCGACACCATGCGGGGCGGCAACCTGTCGCTGCAGGTGCATCCTCTCCACCAGTACATCATCGACAATTTTGGGATGGCCTATACGCAGGACGAAAGCTATTACGTGCTCGATGCGGCGCAGGATGCATGCGTGTACCTCGGACTGAAGACCGGCGCTGACCGGAAGGCCATGATCAGCGACCTGCACGCTGCTCAAGACGGCGGGGCGCCTTTTGAAGACTCCCTGTACGTGAACCGGTGGCCCGCGCACAAGCATGACCACTTCCTCATCCCAGCTGGCACCATCCACTGTTCTGGAGCGAACACCATGGTTCTGGAAATCAGCGCGACGCCATACATCTTCACCTTTAAATTGTGGGATTGGGGACGCCCCGGACTGGATGGCCGCCCGCGCCCGATCCACCTGGAACACGGCGCCGCCAACATTCAGTGGGATCGGGATACAGAATGGGTACGGAAAAATCTGTTGGATCGTACCGAAAAGATCGGCGAGGGCAGAGGCTGGATCGAAGAAAGAACGGGATTGCACGAACTGGAATTCATCGAGACCAGAAGGCACTGGTTTAGTTCTCTCGTGGAACACGACGCCTCAGATGGCGTGAACGTTCTAAACCTCGTCAAAGGAGAGGAGGCAATCGTCGAGAGCCCGTCCGCAGCTTTCGAGCCGTTTCACGTTCACTATGCCGAAACGTTTATTGTGCCGGCGAAGACGGGAAGGTACCGCATCAGGCCAGCAGACGGGGTGCAGCAGTGCGCAACCATACGGGCTTCCGTGAGGATCGAAGCATGAGATTCGATCCCGGCATCGATGTAGTTCCTGTTCGCGAGCCTCTGGGATTTCGCTATGAACCTGGAGTGTTTGGCCCGCAACCAGAAAAGCGCTCGCTCGACGCGATTCGGCCAAGTCTGCGCGACCCCGCCTGCGCCGGGCCAGATCCTGCTTATGCCATCGTAATGGACATCGGCCGCGATGAGATTCGAGCCGAACTCGAACGAAGAATGCTCCTCTTTGGCGCGGTGATCTACGCATCGGGAAAACTCGGAGAAGAACCGGTGCGCAGCCAGGGCCATGTGCATCGCGCCTCCTCGCACAGCGGCTGGTCGCCGCCGGAGGTGTACGAGATCTGGGAAGGAGCGGCCTACGTTTATATGCAGGAGTGCGCGGCTGACGACCCGGGGCGTTGCTATGCAGTTTTGGCCAAGCCCGGCGACATCGTTGTGGTTCCTCCCGCGTGGGCCCACGCGGCAATGAGTGCGGACGCTTCCGATTTCATGGCTCTGGGCGCTCTTTGCGACCGCGAATACAGTTT
>Ga0066710_100001872_pt1 | contig 16311 bp, 13 predicted proteins | sample GraSoiAngelo_159_FD_79666 | JGI IMG/M metagenome (GOLD analysis project Ga0066710, IMG submission 79666) | Grasslands soil microbial communities from the Angelo Coastal Reserve, California, USA - 14_1009_16_40cm | ecosystem: Environmental > Terrestrial > Soil > Grasslands | place: USA... | reverse complement strand
GCAGGGCGACAGGTGCTCCAGACCCTCAAAGAGAACGCCGAGATGGCACGAACCAAGAGGATCCCGTACTGCCAGGACACAGGGTTCGTCGTGTGCTTCGTCGAGTTGGGCCAGGAGGTTCACTTGACAGGCGGAAGCCTCGACGATGCAATCAACAAGGGCGTGAGCCAGGGCTATATGGAGGGCTATCTTCGCGCCTCGATCGTACGATCACCTTTCGATCGCGTGAACACCGGCGACAACACGCCCGCCGTGATCCACGTGGATGTCGTCCCCGGAGCCGAGCTGAAGATCATGGTGATGGCAAAGGGCGGCGGTTGCGAGAACCGCTCGAAATACAAGATGCTGACGCCGGCCGAGGGCATCCAGGGCGTGAAGGACTGGATCCTCGAGTGCATCCGGACCGCGGGCCCCGACGCTTTCGTATACCGGAGCCGCATGACACACGGAACGCCTCGCAGCTCTAACACTCATAGAGAGACGCGACGGCAGAAGGCGCCGCACGAATGACGACTCAGAAATAGAAAGCCCTCCAGGGGGCACGTTCCCGATGGAGGGCTTTTGCTATGAAAGGCCAACGCAACGCGATAGCTACCCCGGTTCCATGCCGGCACCTACCAAGCTTACCTAAGCAGCAATGTACCGACCCACGAAACTCCCCTTTGCGGGCCCCCTTCTAAGGAGCAGTCTTTCGTCCTTAGGTCCTCTGATCCACCTACGATCCTGCGACCCCCGCCAGCCCGCGCTCCGGCACGAACTGACTGGTGGATTCCAAAAGCGTCGGCCCGCCGCCACACTCGCGCCGCAGCGTCGGCATCACCTCGGAGGCGAAGACCTGCATCTGCTCTTCGATCTCCTCCGTGGAGTAGCCGCCCGCCTCGAACCAGGCCGTGAACATGAAGTCGTCGTAGCCGCCGCGCTCCTTGATACGCATGATCTTGTCGACGACCTCGTCCGCGGTACCGACGATCGCGATCTCCTTCTGCATGATCAGGTCGGCGGTGACCTTCATGTTCAGGTCATACATCGGTTCACCCAGGTCGGACAAAACGGCGGCGAAGCCGAAGGGACCGTAGTAGTCCCATTGCAGCTCGATCGGCTCCTTGTAGCGCTGCAGGTCTTCCCGCTCGTGGCCGGGACGGAGGATGTGCACGTAGCGGCAGCAGCCGAAGCCGCGGTGCTTCTCGGCGTCCCAGCCCAGCTTCCAGCGGCCGCGGTTCAAGCGGTCCGGCCAGCCGTTCTTCTCCGCCTCCTCGTAATAGATCTCGATGTTCCGCTTCAGGCGTGAGGTTGGCTCGGGCACGGTGAAGGCGTTGACCTTGTTGCGCGCGGCCCAGCGGATCGAGCGCTCGCTCGTTACAGGCTCCCACACCTGCGGGTGCGGCTTCTGCACCGGCTGTGGGAACACGCTGATTTCCTTCAGGGTGGTGGTCGAGGCCATGATCGGGCTACCCATCGAGTACATGTCGGGCGCGCCGACCTTGAGCACATCCTCCACCCTGCGCCCCGCCTTGGTCATGCTGAAGTAGGCCATCGTCGCCTTATGGTTCCACTTGGTATGCCGGGGCGGCAGCGACCAATACTCGCCGTGGTGGGAGAAGGACGGCTGCGTCCAGGCCTTCATGATGATCTCGAAGGCTTCTTCGAAATAGGCGCGGTTGCGCTCTTGGTCCTGGATGGTTGAGCCGTAGCGCCAGCCCCAGGTTTCAGCCTCGCGCGGCTGGTAGCCGCGCCCGATCCCGAACTCCAGCCGCCCGCCGCTGATCACATCCAGCATCGCTGCCTGCTCGGCGACGCGCAGGGGATGCCACCACGGCAGGATGTTCGCCATCTGGCCGAAGCGGATGCGCTTCGTCTGCGACGCGATCGCAGCTTCCGTCAAGAGTGGGCTGGGGCTGAACTCCGGCCCCTCGGGCATGAAGTGATGCTCCGTCATGAACCAGTAGTCATAGCCGAGACGGTCGGCCATGATCCCTTGCCGCACCTGGCCGACGAGGACGCGCTGGTAGCTCCGGTGTACCTCCTCCAGTGAGCCGTCGTTGACCACCACCCCGTTCGGCGTCGTGACTGCCTTCAGATCGGAGGCACCGTTGTGGAAGATGCCAATCTCGATGGCCATGCTAAGCCTCCTCTTCTTTCCCGCTACTCGACGTCTGCGGGTGTGCGCGTTGTCCGTTCCAGTCCTTCGGAGCGTGGCGAACTCATTACGTGCGGTGAATTGACTCTGCGGGAGCGGAGACAGGAACGCCCCCGTTGACCACTTTCTATGGTCGCCGAGGGCGTCCAACTCCTACGAGAGAGCCGAATAAAGGCACGACCCCTCCCCAAAAGTCGACCAAAGCGAAGGAATCCTACCGAGGACTCAGCGCAAGGATTCTGTAGGCGAGGTCTTCCACGAAGTCAAGTGCCGTCTCCAGTGTCCTCCCAGGCGACCGCCTGGATGCGTGTGTTCCCAGGCCAACTCGTTCTTGCCGCGCTCAACAAAGCAAATGGCCGGCCCTTCAAAGGGCCGGCCTTGTCATGCCATAGCATTCCGCACACTACGTACTTATCCTGGCCCAGACACGGACCCTATCTTCTTTCCTTCAGAAGCCAGTCAATGACTGTCCTTCGCCAAAACCTCGCCCGGCGGCCAAGTGGTTGATCTGTTGGTTCTGATCCGGCCACAATCTCAGTTCGATGATCACTCTCCTGCTCCACCTGCTTGCTGGCGTACGCAGAACCGACCGCCTCTTCTGGGTTGGGCTGGCCAGAGTCTGGCCCGGGTGGAGACAGCCTCTCGTGATCTTGAGCCCGGACACCGTCCTGCGGTGGCAGCGGCGTCGCTTCCGCGAGTACTGGACCAAGCTCTCCGGCCGGCCGACCGGGGGCCGACCGCATGTCAACGTCGACATCCGCGCTTCGGTCACACGAATGGCCGCGGCCAATCTCCTCTGGGGCGCCCCCAGAATCCATGGCGAACTCTTGAAGCTGGGGATCGAGGTGGCCCAGCGTACGGTCTCCCGGCTGCTCCCGAAGCGGCGCATTCCGCCGTCCCAGACCTGGCGGACGTTCTTCGCCAACCGTGTTCGGGACCTGGTCTGCATCGATTTCTTCACGATCCCCACCGCGGGCTTGCGGGTGCTCTTCGTCCTCGTCGTGCTCGCTCAGCATCGCCGGCGCGTCGTCCACTTCAACGTGACCGAACACTCCACCGCGCGCTGGACCGCCCAGCAGATCGTGGACGCCTTCCCGAACGACATCGCGCCGTCCTATCTCCTTCGCGATCATGACCAAGTCTACGGCGAGCAGTTTCGGCACCGAGTGAAGGGCATGCGAATCGATGAAGTCCTCACAGCGCCCCACAGCCCGTGGCAGAATCCCTTCGCGGACTGGGCATCATGAAGCGCGGCATCTCCTTCCCCCTCATTCTCGGCCACGAGGGCGCGGGCATCGTCGAATCCGTGGGCGGCGCCGTCCGCTCGCTCCGGTCGGGCGACCGGGTGGCCTGCACGCAGTGGACGGAGACGTGCGGCCGCTGCCGCTTCTGCCGCACCAACCGCGAGCCGCTCTGCGCGGAGCGCAAGTTCTTCGGCCACGACCGCGATGGCACCTACGCCGAATACTTCAAGATCCAGGAGGACTCGCTGCTGCCGCTACCGGCGTCGATCCCGTTCGGGGAGGGCGCCATCCTCTCCTGCGCCGTCGGCACCGTGCTGGCGGCCATCCGCGACGTGGGCGCACGCAGGCCAGCGAGTACGTCCTGGTCACCGGCGCCGGCGGCGGCCTCGGGGCGCACGCCATCCAGGTGGCCAAGCTCTGCGGCGCCATCGTCATCGCCCAGACGACGTCGCCCGAGAAGGTGGCGTTCGTGCGCGCCCCGGGGCACCGACGAGGTGGTCGTCGCGCGCGACGGGGCCTTCGCCGACGAGGTGCGCCGGCGGGCCCGCGGCGAGGGTGTCGACGTGGTGTGCGACAACGTCGGCGCGCCCGTCTTCGCTGAGGCCTTACGCGCCACCGCCCGCGGCGCGCGCTCCGTGCTGGTCGGCGAGCTGACGGGCGACACCGTCACCTTCAACACGGCGCGGCTGTTCCTGAAGGGCGTATCCCTGCTCAGCACCACGAGCACCTCCCGCACCCAGCTCGCCGACACGATCGCGCTCGTCGGCGCGGGCAAGCTGCGGCCGCTCGTCACCGAGCGGTTTCCGTTCGACGAGGCGCCGCGCGTGCACCGGCTGATGGTGGAGAAGAAGCTCCAGGGGCGAGTCCTGCTGGTTCCGTAGTGAGGGGGAGGTCGCGGCCTGGGGACGACGGCACGCCGAGCTGGATTCACCGAGCGCTTCGTCGAAGCGAACGGCCTGCGTCTGCATTGCGTCGAATGGGGACGCCGACGGCGCCCGCCGGTTCTCCTCGTGCACGGCTGGGACGGCACCGCGCGGTACTGGGATCTGGTGGCGCCCGCGCTCAGCGAGCGGTACCACCTGGTGGCCGTCACCCTGCGCGGTCGCGGCCGGAGCGGCCCGGACCCGACCGGGCGGTCTCGGTTCGCGGATCATGTCGCTGACCTCGACGAGGTGACGGGCCGGCTGGGACTCGAGCGCTTCGTCTTCGTCGGCGCTTCCCTGGGGGGGATGCTCGCGCTCTCATTCGCGGCGCGGTATCCGCGCCGGGTCGAGCGGCTCGTGCTCGGCGACATCGGCGCCCAGCTCGGCGGCGATCGGCCCAGCAGCTACTACGCCGGAATGATGGAGGCACCCGAGAGCTTCGGCTCACGTCAGGAGATCGAGCGCTGGCTCCGGCAGTGGAGCCTTTACGCGAAGCTCCCGCCCCGCGGCATGGCCATCGTTCTTCGCGAACACTTCCAGAAGGCTCGCGACGGGCGCTGGCGATGGCGGTTCGGCGGGCGCCTCCGCGAGCTTCAGCGCACCCAGCCTCGGGAGGTGCTCTTTCCAACCCAGTGGCACGTGCTGTCGCGGATCCGCTGTCCGGTGCTCATCGTGCGCGGGGGTCGGAGCGAGTCGCTGCTGCCCGAGGTCGCGGAGCGGACGCGGGCGGCCCTCCGCGACGCGCTCCTCGTGGAGATTCCCGACTGCAGCCACTTTCCGTTCCTGGAGCGGCCGCATGAGCTGACGCTCGTGCTGCGGGGCTTCCTTCCGTAGCGCCCGTGGGGCGCGACGAGCCTCTACTCGGGTGGCAGTCGCACCTGAACCTGGGCGCGCTCCTCCTGGAGGGTGAGGAACACCGAGGCATCCCGATTCGCCCAACCGCGCCCCACCGCCTCGATCATTTCCTGCTCGCAGAGCGCGGACAGTCGCATCGGGACCTGGGTGTCGCGCGCCAGCTCCAGCGCGAGCCCCAGATCCTTCCGGGCCAGGGCGAGAGAGAACCGGGGCTCGAAGTTGCCGCGCAGGTAGGTGGCGGGCAGCCGGACCTTGAGGCTCATCATGTGACCGAGCGCCGCCTGGTTGAAGACGTCCACGATCATCGCGGGATCGATCCCGGCCTTGACGCCGACCGTCCAGCACTCGGCCATGACTAGATCGAGCGTGAAGCTCGCGCAGTTGTGCATGATCTTGGCCACGCAGCCGGTGCCGATGCCGCCCGTGTAGAGCACGCGCTTGGCGATCGCGTCGAGCACGGGCCGGGCGCGCTCGAAAACGGCGGGCTCACCGCCCGCGATCACGAGCAAGTCTCGCGTCTGGGCACCCTCCATGCCGCCGCTCACGGGCGCGTCCACCATGTCGACGCCTCGCGCGGCGAGCGCCCTGTGCACGCGTCGGGCGAGAAGCGGCGAGTTGGTGGTGTGGTCGATGTAGAGCGTCCCGGCCGTGATGCCCTCCAGGATCCCACCCGGCCCCAGGCAGACGCTCTCCATCTCCACCGGCCCGGGCAGGCAGGTAGCGACCACCTCGCACTGCGCGGCCAGTTTCGCCGGCGTGTCCGCCCAGCTGGCGCCTCCGGCGACGAGATCGGCCGCGGCCTGCCTTCGGGCGTCGTGAACGGTGAGCGCGTGGCCGGCCGCGAGCAACTGGCCCGCCATCGGATGGCCGATGTTCCCGACGCCGATGAACCCGATCCGCATGCGGCCGGCCGCTACAGGCTGTAGAGGCGCCGCACGTTGTCCCAGAGGATCTTCTTCTTGCTCTCCGCGCGCAGGGGGAGGTCGAGAAAGCGGTTCATGGCGTTCGGGTACTTGGAGTCGCCGTGCGGGTAATCGGTCGTCGTGACCAGGTTGTCGTCACCGAAGTCGTCCACCACGTGGGTGACGAACTGCTCGTCGCACTCGACCGCACAGAAGCCCTGGCGCCTGAAGTACTCGGAGGGCGGTATGCTCAGATGCTTCATCTCGCCGTAGGGCTCCCGCCACTCGTAGTGCTCGTCCATGCGGTGCAGCCAGAACGGGAGCCACCCGCACTGCCCTTCGAGAAACGCGAAGCGCAATCGCGGGAAGCGCTCCATGACCCCGCCCATGATGACGTCCATGCAGGCCAGCATCTGCTCCATCGAGTGGGTCGAGATGTGCGCGATCCCCAGGGCCTGGAAACGGTCCGTGCCGGCCGCCTTCATGCGCGAGCCGGTGGTCTCGTGGAACCCGACCGGGACGTTCAAGTCCTGACAGGTGGCCCAGAGCAGGTCATAATACCGGTCGTGCCACGGCCGCTCATTGTAGATGTTCGGACGCAGGAAGATCGCCTTCATCCCGAGCTCGGTCACGGCCCGGCGCGCCTCCACCACTGCGCTCTCCACGTCGTGCGCCGACAGCGCGGCGGCGCCGAACATCCGTCGCGGATCGGCGGACTCGATGTAGTCGTGGAGCCAGTCGTTGTAGGCCCGGCACGCCGCCGCCGCGAAGCGCGGGTCCATGGTGGTGAAGGCGGTGACGTACATGGCCGAGGTCGGGAAGAGGATCGCGAGATCGAGCCCCTCCTTGTCCATCGCGCGCACTTGCGACGCGGGGTCGAAGTTCCGCGCGATCTCCTCCGCGTAGCGGTCGCCGAGCGCTTTCTCTTCGGCGTCGGTCACCGCGGGCCAGTCCCCGCCCGGGATCTGGGCCATGACCTCGCCCTCCACCATGGTGCGGATGTCCCACCGGCGCTCGCTGAGGCGTCGCGGCGCGCGCGCCTTGAACTCCGGATCGATGTAGCGCTCCCACAGGTCGACGGGCTCCATCACGTGCATCTCGGCGTCGATCATCTTGAACCCGTTCTTGGCCATCGTCCTTGTCCTCCCTCGCTCGCGACGCTGGTCCGAACTATAACAGACCCCTGTCCGCCTCGTAAACCACGCGCCGCCGCCGACGGGCCGCCGTGGCCGGCGAACCGCGCGTTGCGGCGTTGACGATGGGGCGTCCGGTCAGAGCCGAGGCCAGTCTCGTCGAGCGCGCGGGCCCGTCGGCGCGCTCGGCGGCGCTGGGAGCGGCCGCGGTGGCCGTGCTGGCGGCGCTTCCGCTCCTCGTCGAGGACATCTACTACCAGCACGTGCTGGTCATCTGCCTCGTGTACGTCGTGCTCGGGCAGGCCTGGAACATGGTGGGCGGCTACGCGGGGCAATGGTCGCTCGGCCACGCGGCCTTCTTCGGCGTGGGCGCCTACACGTCGACGCTGCTGCTCCTGCGCGCGACGGTCTCGCCGTGGCTCGGCATGTTCGTCGGCGGATTCGTCGCCGCCACCGTCGCCTGCCTGATCGCCTTTCCCTGCTTCCGGCTGCGCACCCACTACTTCGCGATGGCGACGCTCGCCATCGGCGAGACGGTGCGCGTGCTGTTCCTGGCCTTCGACTGGACGGGCGGCGCCACCGGTCTCGTACTCCCCGTGCAACGCATTCCATCCTCGTACGACATGCTGTGGGCGAGCAAGCTGCCCTACTTCTACGTCATCCTCGCGGTGGCCGTGGTCGTTACGCTGCTCATCGTGCAGGTCGAGCGCTCGCGGCTCGGCGTCTACCTGCGCGCCATCAACCAGGACGAGGAGGCCGCCGCCCGCCTGGGGATCGAGCCGCGCCGCTACAAGCTGGCGGCGCTGGCCGGGAGCGCCTTCGTCACCGGTCTCACCGGCACCTTCTACGCGCAGTACACCACGTACATCGACCCGTTCTCGGTCATGTCGCCAATGCTGTCCGTGCGCATCGTCCTGGTGCCCGTCTTCGGAGGGCTGGGGACGGTCGCGGGCCCCATCATCGGCGCCTTCACCCTGATCCCACTGTCCGAGATCACGCGCACGACCTGGGGCGGGCGCGGGGTGGGCATCGACCAGGTCGTGTACGGCGCCATCATCGTGTGGCTCACCGTCTGGACGCCGGGCGGCGTGATGGCCCTCGTGCGGCGATGGCGCCCGCGCGCGGCGCGCGCGACATGAGCCTGCTGGAGGTAGAGGGACTGAGCAAACACTTCGTGGGCGTTACCGCGCTCGACGGGCTCCATCTTCGGGTCGACGCGGGTGAGATCGTCGGGCTGATCGGTCCCAACGGCTCCGGCAAGACCACGCTCTTCCACTGCATCGCCGGCGCGCTGTCGCCCGACCACGGTGACATCCGCCTGAACGGCGAAAGCCTCCTGGGACTGTCGCCCGCCGCCGTGTGCGGGCACGGGGTCGGGCGGACGTTCCAGCTCGCGCGCGTGTTCGCCGGGCTCACCGCCCTCGAGAACGTGCTCGCCGGGCAATCCCATCGGGAGGAGAGTGTCCTCGCCGCGGCGGTCCGCGGCAGCGCGCCCACCGTGCGGCGACGGGCGCGCGAGCTCCTGGAATTCGTGGGCCTCGACGAGCTGGCCGGCGAGCGCGGGGGCGAGCTGTCGTATGGCCAGCAGCGCCTGCTGGAGCTGGCCGCCGTGCTCATGGGCGAGCCGCGGTTGATCCTGCTCGACGAGCCCACCGCCGGCGTCAATCCGGTGCTGGTGGACCGGCTGCTGGCACGCTTGCGCGAGATCAACCGGAGCGGGATCACCATCGTCCTGATCGAGCACAACATGGAGGCGGTGATGAGCCTGTCGGGCCGGATGTACGCGCTGGCCATGGGACGCACGATCGCCGAGGGCGCGCCCGAGGCGCTGCGCGAGAGCCCCGCCGTGCTCGAGGCCTATTTCGGCGCCGGCCGGCTGTCCGTGCGGCGCTGACGATGCTCCTCACGGTCGACGACGTCCACGCGAGCTACGGTCGCTTCGACGTGCTGCGCGGGATCACGCTCGGCGTCGCCGCCGGGGAGATCGTCGCCGTCCTCGGCCCCAACGGCGCCGGGAAATCGACCCTGCTGAAGACCATTGCCGGCTTCCTGGCGCCGCGTCGCGGCACGATCCGGCTCGGAGGCGAACAGGTGGGCGGCCTCCGGCCGCGGGCCCTCCTGGACAAGGGCGTCACCTACGTGATGCAACGGAGCAGCATCTTTGGGAAGCTGACCATCCTCGAGAATCTGGAGCTGGGCGCCTACATCCGTCCGTGGACCTCCGAGGTCATGCAGGATATCGAGCGGGTGCTGTTGCTCTTCCCGCGTCTGGCCGAACGGCGTCACCAGCGGGCCGAGGGTCTGAGCGGCGGCGAGCGCCGTATGCTGGAGATCGGGCGCGCCCTGCTGCTGAACCCGAAGCTGCTGCTCCTCGACGAGCCCACGATGGGCCTGGCGCCCCTGGTGATGGATCTGATCTTCGAGAAGGTGCTCGAGTTGCGGGCGGCCGGCACGACGGTGCTGATGGTGGAGCAGAACGCGCGCCTCGCCCTGGAGGTGAGCGACCGTGCGTACGTGCTGGAGCAGGGCCAGACGCGCATCGAGGGCCGCGGCCAGGAGCTGCTGGCGAGCGACGCGGTCCGCCGCGCGTACCTTGGGGGCGCGCGGTGACGGCCGAGATCGTTCTCCAATCGGTGGTGAGCGGTCTCATGTTCGGCGGGGTCATCGGGCTCGTCGCCGTCGGCGTCAGCCTCATCTGGGGGATCATGGACCTCATCAACTTCGCCTACGGCGAATACCTCATGTGGGCCATGTACCTCACGTTCTTCCTGTGGGCGACCCTGGGCCTCGAGCCGATCCTGTCCGCGCCCATCAACGCAGTGGTGCTGTTCGTCGCCGGCGTCGTCACCTACCGCTTCGTGATCCGCGCCGTGCTGCGAGGACCGATCTTCGCCCAGATGCTCTCGACGTTCGGGCTGCTCGTCCTCCTGCGCTACGTGGCGTGGCTGCTGTTCCGGCCCGACGACCGTCAGGCTCAGAGCGTGCTGGCCACCAGCGTGCTGACCGTGGGTGGACTGAGGGTGAGCGGCGGCGAGCTGGTAGCCTTCGCGGGCAGTCTCCTCGCCACCAGCGTGCTGTTCGCGTTCCTCAAGTGCACCAAGACGGGCAAGGCCCTGCGCGCGCTCGCCCAGGATCGCGAGGCCGCGGTGGCGCTAGGCATCGACGCGGACCGCCTGTATGCGCTGGCCTGGGGCCTCAGCACGGCGGCGGCCGGCGTCGCGGGGGGACTCGTGTCGTCGTTCATGTACGTCAACCCGCTCGTGGGCGACGTCTTCCTGCTCCCCGCCTTCGCGGCGGTGGCGCTCGGCGGGTTCGGGAACGTGTACGGTGCGGTCGGGGGCGGGCTCGTGATCGGCGTGGTCAACGTCACCGGCGGCACCCTCACGGTGCCGAAGGTGAAGCTCGCGCTGGTGTACCTCGTGTTCCTCGGTGTGCTATTCCTGCGGCCCAAGGGCCTCTGGGGACGGTGAGGCGGTGCCCGCGGAGGACGAATCCCCGACGGAGGAGAGAAAGTCATGAACCGACGCACATCCATGGTCCTGGCGCTCATCGCGATGGTCGGGCTGCTCGCCGCCCCGGCGCTCACGCAGCCGAAGGACGTCGTACTCGGCGTGATCATCCCGTTGACTGGCCCGGCGCCCGGGACCGGCCAGGACTGCAAGCTCGGCGCCGAATTCGCCACCGACATGATCAACGGCGCGCTGAAGGTGGCCGACGGCAGCGGGCTGCTCGGCGCCGGGTGGAACGGAATTCCGTCGCTCGGCGGCGCGAAGCTCAAGCTCGTCTTCGCCGACAGCCAGGGCAGCCCTGAGGTCGGCCGCGCCGAGGCGGAGCGGCTCATCACTACCGTCAAGCCGTCGGCGACCATGGGCGCGTGGCACAGCGGCGTCACCGTGGCCATCGCGCCGGTCATCGAGCGCTATCGCATCCCGCACATGACCATCTCCACGGCGACTGAGCTCACCCAGCGCGGATTTCAATATCTCTTCCGGGTGGGGGTCAACGCCCATCAGGGCGGGGAAGTGCTGTTCCAGTATCTGGACTGGATCAGCAAGGAGCACGGCAAGAAGTGGGGCAAGCTGGGTCAGCTTCACGAGGATACCGCGGCCGGCGTCAACTTCGCGAACGCGATCGAGGAGATGGCCAAGGCGCGCTCCATCCCCGTCGCGCTACGCGTGCCCTACAGCCGCGAGCAGGCCAACATGGACAGCGAGATCCTGAAGCTCAAGAGCGCAGGCATCGACGTGCTCGTCCAGACCTCGTACACGTCCGACGGGATCATCATCCGCAAGACCATGCGCAAGCTGGATTACGCGCCGGCGCTGATCTTCAGTCAGGGTGGGTTCGACGACGACCCCAAGTTCTACGAGGCGGTGGGCGACGACGCCAACTACGGCTCCAAGCGCCAGCTCTGGAGCCCGGTCCTGTCGAGCACCAAACCGATTCTCAAGACGGTCAACGACGAGTTCAGGCGGCGCCACGGGCGGGACATCAACGACAACTCCGTCCGCTACATCACGCTGATCCAGGTCGTCGCCGACGCCCTCAACCGCGCGAAGTCGGCCGACTCACAGGCCATCCAGAAGGCGCTGGTGGCGACGGATCTCAAGGCCGAGCAGGTCCTTCTCGTCCACGGCGTCAAGTTCGACGCCAAGCACGACAACGTCCTGGCCAAGGCGATGGTCGCCCAGATCCAGGAACGCCAGCCGAAGATCGTCTTTCCGCCGGAGGCGGCGGTGACGAAGCCGGTCTGGCCGATCCCGGCCTGGAACACGCGCTGAGGGTCCCACGCGGGGAAAGAGAGCAGGAATGAGAGAGGTGCGACGACGGCTGATCGCTCCGCCGCTCGTGCTCGCCCTGGGCCTCCTCCTGGCCGCGCCGATGGGCCGGCTGTGGAGCTCGATTCAGCGGCTGACGACCGGCGGCTCGGTCCAGCCGCGCTGCTGGCGAAGCTCGGCGCGGCGCGCCACCGTCGCCGGCTCGTCGACGTCGAAGCTCTCCCCCGCGAACACGACGCCGTAGTCGTCGGACGCCGCGCGGCGGCTCACGAAATCGTTCCGCACGTCGCGCGCGACGCGCGCCGGATCGCGCTCGAGCGGATCGCCCCAGCCGCCCGGTCCGGCCGACTCGGCACTGAAGACGTCGCCGCGCTTCATCCTCATCGTGAACTTGCCGGGCAGTGGGCGATCCTCGGTGCCCGGGTTCATCACGTTGCGCGACGCGCGGCCGGGGCTGCCGCCGTAGAGCCCATAGGGGCGGAAGTCGTGGCGATCCGACCGCACCTGCAGCACGGCTTCTTCCTCGAGCATCCTGTAGTCACGCCGGATCGACGCCCCACCGCGGTACTTCCCGGGGCCGCCGACATCCTGGATGAACTCGGTGCACAGGATCTGCAGCGGCTGCTCGGCCTCGGTGATCTCGACCGGCGGCAGCGACATGTTCGCCATGAGGTTGGCGTTGCCGTCGAGCCCGTCCGACCAGGCCCGGCCGCCCCACGCCGAGCAGAAGAACTCCACGAAGATGAACGGCTTGCGGTCGGGGTCGTAGCCGCCGATCGACACGCCGGTGTTGCCGCCCTCGGACGACGCGATCGAGCGCTGCGGCAGCATTCTCGCGAGCGCGCCGAAGCACGTGTCGATCATCCGGAAGCCGGTGAGGCCACGCGCCGCCGACGCCGCCGGCAACACGCCGTTGGCGATCGTGCCGGGCGGCGCGATGACCTCGATGGCGCGATAGAAGCCAGCATTGCAGGGCACGTCGTACGACAGCACCGACTTCAGCGCCGTGTAGGTGGCGGCCTTCGTGAACGAGTGCGTGTTGGTGATGGCGCCCTTCGGCTGCGGCGAGGTCCCCGTCCAGTCCGCCACCAGCGAGTCACCGCGCTTGCGGAAGGTGACGAAGAGACGGATGGGCTTGCCGTAGTCGACGCCGTCGTCGTCGATCCAGTCCTCGAACGACCACTCCCCATCGGGCAGCTCACGCAGGATCGCGCGGGTGAGGCGCTCGGTGTGGTCGATCACCTCCTCCATGTACGCCGTCACCTGCTTGGCGCCGTGCCGGTGGATGACGCGAAGGAAGGCCTCCTCCGCGATGTGGCATGCCGCGAGCTGCGCGCGGATGTCGCCGAACACGCGGACGGGCAGGCGGACGTTCTTCTCGAGGAGCCGGAACAGCGTCTCGTTCGGCTCGCCCTGGTCGTACATCTTCACCGGCGGAATGCGGAGCCCTTCCTGGTAGATCTCGGTGGAGTCCGACGCGTTCGAGCCGGCAACCCGGCCGCCCATATCGGTCTGATGGCAGATCGTGGCCGCGAAGGCCACGCGCTCGCCCTCGAAGAAGATCGGCTTCAGCACGAACACGTCGGGGATGTGCATGCCGCCTTCGAACGGGTCGTTGAGACAGTAGATGTCCCCGGGCTTCATGCGCCCGCCGTACCGCGCGATGGTCGCCGCCAGCGCGTCGGGGAACGAGCTGAGGTGCGCGGGCAACGTGAGCCCTTGCGCCACCGTCCGCCCTTCGCCGTCGCAGAAGGCGGTCGAGTAGTCCATGTTGTCGCGGAGCACGCCCGAATACGCCGTGCGGAGGATGGTCAGCGCCATCTCGTCGGCGATCGACAGCAGCGTGTTCCGGAACAGCTCGAAGCCGATGGGGTCGCGCACCGTGTCCATCAGATCACCTGTCTCCCTCACGAAGGGGGGCTGATGCCGCCCCTGAGTCACCCCCGGCAGGGGGCAGCTCGATGACGATGTTCCCGTGCGCGTCAAGCGCCGCGCGCGCACCGGGTGGGATCACGCACGTCGCGTCATACTCCTCGACGATAGACGGGCCTTCGCGCCGGGTGGCGAGGTCCGGCCGGTCGATGATCGGTGTGTCGCGCCAGCCGAGGTCGGGACCGAAGTAGACGTGGCGCGTACCGTCGGCGCGGCCCGGCCCCGTGCGGTCGACGCGCAACGCGTCCGGAACCCGGGGCCGGTTCGGGATGCCGAGACCGACCACACGCAGGCTCACGATCTCGACGGGCTCCTCGGGTCCCGCGCGGTGCCCGTACGTTCGCTCGTGCTCGCGTCCGAACGCTTCGTCGATGCCGGCGATCGTCCGCGCGTCGATCGGACCACCGGCCACGGGAACGGTCAGCTCGAACGACTGGCCTTCGTACCGGCAGTCGGCGGACCGACGGATACGCACGGCGTCGCCGGCGAGGCCCTCGGCGACAAGCTGCGCGCGCGCCTCCGACTCCATGCGCGCGAAGACGTCGCCGAGCTCGGCGGGCGGCACGCGGCGCACGAGCCGTCGCCACGTGCGCACGTAGTGGTGCTCGACGTCCGCGAAGAGCAGACCGAACGAGGAGAACAGGCCGGGCGCCGGCGGCACCACGACGCGGCGCATCTCGAGCTGTCGCGCCATGCCCGCGGCGAAGACCGGCCCGTTCCCGCCGAACGCGAACAGGGCGTACTCGCGCGGGTCGCGCCCGCGCTCGCTCGAGACCGCCCGGATGGCGCGCATCATGTTCGACGCGGCAATGACGTGCGCGCCATACGCCGCCTCCGCCAGCGGCAACCCCATCCGGCGCGCGATCTTCGCCTCGAAGACTTCGTGCGCACGCGCGGCGTTCAGCTTCACGGCCCCGCCGGCGAGCTGATGCGGATTGAGGAAGCCGAGGATCACGTTCGCGTCCGTCACCGTCGGCTCGGTACCGCCGAGGTCGTAGCAGAGCGGGCCGGGCAACGCGCCCGCGCTCTGCGGGCCGACTTGAAGTGCGCCCCCCGGATCGATCCACACGAGGGAGCCCCCGCCGGCACCGACCTCGGCGAGGTCGATCGCGGGCACGCGCAGTAGGTAGCCGGCGCCGGTGAGCAGCCGTGAGCCGTGCATGATGCCACCGCCGACCTGGTACTCCGTCGCGCGACTCACCTCGCCGTCCTCGACGATCGACGCCTTCGCGGTGGTGCCGCCCATGTCGAACGTCACGAGCCTGCCGAGGTCGATCTTGCGCGCGAGCGCTTGCGCGCCGACGACGCCGGCCGCGGGGCCGGATTCGATGACGTGCACGGGCTTGGCGGCGGCCGCCTCGTCGGTCATGAGGCCGCCGTTCGACTGCATGATCATCAGCGGCGCCTTCGCGCCGATCGTGGCGAGACCAGCGCGCAGCGTGCCGAGATACCGGCGCACGATCGGCATGACGTAGGCGTTGATGACGGTCGTCGACGTCCGCTCGTACTCACGGATCTCGGGCAGGACTTCGGCGCTCACGGACAGCGTCAGCCCGGGCGCTTTCCGGCGCACGATCTCGGCGATGCGCGCTTCGTGCGCAGGGTTCGCGTACGAATGGATCAGGCACACCGCGAGCGCCTCGATCTTCTCCGCGAGCAGACGGTCGAGCACCCGCTCGACCTCCCCCGGATCCAGCGCTTTCAGCACGTGGCCCTGCGCGTCGATGCGCTCGTCGACCTCCGCGCGCAGATAGCGCTCGACGAGGGTGACCGGCTTTTCCCAGGAGAGGTCGTAGAGCTTCGGCATCCGGATGCGCCGGATCTCGAGGACGTCGCGAAAGCCCTTCGTCGTGATGAGGCCCGTGCGCGCGCCCTTGAGCTCGAGGATGGCGTTGGAGGCGACCGTGGTGCCGTGGAGCACCTCGGCGAAATCGTGGCCGGCGAGCCCCGTCTCGCGGAACACCTCGTCCAGGCCCTCGACGATGGCGCGCGCGTAGTCGTCGACGCTCGACGAGACCTTCTTGGTGTGGATGCGGCCGTCGGCGTCGAGGAGCACGAGGTCGGTGAAGGTGCCGCCGATGTCGACGCCGACGCGGAAGCGAGGCGGTTCTGTCATTTCAAGACCCTCGGAAGCCAGAGCACGATGTCGGGGAAGACTATCATGAGACCGACGCTTCCTCGCCAAAACCCTGTCCGGCAGACCAAGTGATTGATCTGTCGGTCCTGCTCCGGCCACTATCTCAGCTCGATGATCACTCCTGTGCTCCACCTACTTCGGCTCCTCCCCTTCCTCTTCGGCGGCCACCGCCAGCTCGCCCTTGAGAATCTGGTCTTGCGCCAGCAGCTCGCCGTATACAGGCGAACAACAACCCGGCCCAAGCTTCGTACGACGGACCGCCTCTTCTAG